>WLWD01002122.1_pt1 | contig 114254 bp, 73 predicted proteins | sample 6712731 | NCBI WGS metagenome assembly WLWD01 (sample SAMN12718690, study PRJNA576275) | sponge metagenome | isolation source: marine sponge | host: Mycale hentscheli | place: New Zealand: South Island, Marlborough, Capsize Point | collected 2014-11-01 | reverse complement strand
TCTTACTAGCTAGAGCCTTCTTCTTTTAAGTATATTCATAGAGCTATTGTAATAATTAAATCAGCTGACTCCACTAAACTGTAATATTAACAATTTCTAACCATACCACCCAAATATACCCTTTCGTAATAGAAAGTTGTCACCTAAAGATCTAAACGAAACAATCAAGTTCAAGGTCCGAGACAACCACCATGTACTGGGTGTGGTTAGACTGACTGTGAATAACCTACGAGGTGAGAAGGACTCAAGACCACGGTGGGAGCCACTCGTTCCGTACAAAAAAGCTGGGGAAGTTTTTGGAGAATTACAAATAGAATGTTTCGTATCGGCCTACAGGCCTGGTCAGGTCGTTTCAAATTCTGAGAAGTCGTCTCCTTTGCAATCGAGGTTCGGTTCCCAGGAGGACATACTGGAGGCTCCCAAGAAGGGCAGATTTAGTTTTCATCGGAGAACACACTCTGGAAGCAAGCCACAGGCACTCACTGGGTCGGCCGGAGACGGTCTAAATGAAGGAGGAGAGAGTGGGAGTGCACCTGTGAGAACATCCAGTATGGTCCACTCGTCTGCTGGCCTGAGCGATCCTGCCAAAGAGTCTGACTTGCTTGAAAATAGAGTCAGGTCTGTTCGAAGGGCTCCTCTCAGCCACCCGTCAACTCCTTTGGTTTCGCACACGCTGACATCGCCAGTCAGCGAGGCACCCATTGCGAGCACGTCCAGAGGAGTGTCACCCACGCCAACTACATCAGAGATGCTAACTTGTCCTCAAGTGACAGGGATATCCCCCAAAGAAGGCCCCTTAAAAGGGGGCCAGAAAGTTGTTCTGAGGGGTATAAATTTAGGTGAAAACAGGCACGATATCGTGAAGGTTATCGTTGCTGACGTTGACTGCACTAGTTCACTGGAGTACTCATCTCCGTGTGAGTTGCCCAATAGTGTTAATTTCTGTCTTTGCAATCTCCTTCTCTATTCCGTTTTCTTTCCCATATATATATGTATATATATAATATATATAACCCCTCTTTTCTCTCTCCCCATTCACCCGTTTACCCCCTCCTCCTCCCTTTATTGTTGAAATTCGCACAGTTTCTCCAATAACACGTCTCATTGGAAAGGAATGTGCTTTTGCCTCTATGCAGATATACACATTCTTTTGAGGCCCTGTTTTTATAAAATTAATGATATGTGACTGTTTTCAAAATTAATGTGGTAGGGGTAGGACATAATGGATGTGGTAGAGAGTGAATTCACTGCTTGTAATGCACAAACTTTCTCTGATTGCACGGAGTTGTTGATGTTGTAGTTGGAAGTAAAAAAAGTTCACTTTCTTTCACTTCCATATTTGTTTTCTTGTGGAACTAAATTTATTTCATTATTAAAAAGGAATGGTGTTGTTCCTATATATGTCAGCAATAGAACTGTCTAATTGGCTACCATATTCTGGTCTGGCTCTCTGCTTCCTTACAGACACCTTTTAACCCAATCACTTCCTTTACTAGACACTTTTGAAACTTAATTAAATATTTCTGGCTATCCGAAAAATATTTCTCATTAAATAGCACTCTTGAAATGTCTAATTTTGTGAGATGTTTTGCATGGATTCATTTACTTTATGTGGTCAGCCCAGGTTTGAGTGTAAGGTACATTACACTCTGCCCCTAATCCAAGGAGCAGCTGTTTGTTGTACCTTTATGTGTGTTATAAAGTAATGAATATCAAATTAAATTCACAGATTCTGTACCACATGGCCAGTACAAAGTTCTGGGTTTACAACTTACCATGTAACATGTGTCTTGTGCTATGAAAGCAGAAAATAAAGAACAAACATTCGATTTGGGCACACGGGTCACAGTAAAAAAAAGGAACAACAAGCTTTCATCTCAAGATGTTTGTTGTTGTTGTTTGTGTGTGTGTGTGTTTTGTTTTAATGATCTTCAGCTAAACTCACGATCATCACATCTCCTCGTTTCGCTCCCGGGGTGGGACCAGTGAAAGTTGAAACTCACAGCGGAGGTCTCGGAGTGTCCAGCGTCAATTTCATCTTCGTTGAGAAGGAGGTGGCCAGTCCTCCGGAAGTGTCGGGGATATCCCCCTCTGAAGGTTCCGTGGAAGGGGGCCAGCGTGTTGTGTTGAGGGGGAATAACTTGGGGGAGTGCAAGGAGGACGTCATCAGAGTGGTGTTAGCCGGAGTGGACTGCACGGAAACTCTGGAATTCTTCTCACCAGGTGAGTCCCATGGTAGATCTCTCTCACTAAGAACATGAGGTATGAAAATACTTTGTAAACCATATGGTGTAGCAAGTGCTAGTACTTGATGATGTAAGTACAATCACAAAATGAATTACTCGTGTGTGGATTACGAACAGCTTTTGAACATGCCCCTCTAGTGATCGATTGTCTAAACATTAAATTAATCACGTTCATACAAGACTTTTTTTGCTTTTCGAGTGATATATATCTTTGTTATATCATCTAATAGTCAGTTAGTGTGGTTGGTTCTAGTTTTTCCTTGTTTGATGAATGCTGGTGCCATGTTAGAACTGTCTTTTATGTTGTTCAGCCATGTTCATTTTCCTGTGTTTGCATGGAGACTGCTACAGACAGGAAGAGTGACATTGTGTGCACCTCGCTGCGTGTGATGTGTTTGTGTACTGTCAGGCTTGGATGTCTGAGAATAATTTAACATTTCAGAGTCTTATCTATTTATAAGTTGAAAGTGTGTATTATAAAGTGACTAGGTCATTTGTAATTTAATAAAATGAACCCTTTGCTTTTACATGATTTTGACAAGTGAGTTAGAAACTGCTTGGCAAGTTTTGCTTGGTGAGTCATAAGTATGGATTGCTTTAGAGCCATCAATCTAGTACAAGTCCAGTTGAGAGTAGAGTACTTTTTCCCCCCTTTTACAATCAACGTCACAAGCCTCGTGTGGTCCTTTCATATATATAAAAGAATGGTGTTATTTAATTAAATTCATACCTCATTTAACCCTTTATTATAATTAGTTATTGAGGTCCGGTGTGTAATGACTAGCAGTCTGCCGGACAGTGCTGTGTATTAACCTTTAGCATGTCTACACATTTTTTAATTGAAGGGTTAATAAAAAAAAGTTCTTCAATATAACCTTTATTTTTCATGAGCAACCATTCACAGAAATATTGAAGTGTGTGTTTTTCTATTAACTGATAGATTTGAATCACTGGCAAGTATTAAATAATTTAGTTAAGTCCATTGAACACTCAAAAAATGATTTCTTATGATTCCTTGTGGTTTTCACCAGACTGTGTCCTATTCAGTATCAATACCATAAGAGAAACCCTTCATTACAAATGTAATGAGATCACTGCGACAACAATACTGATGTTTTCCCTCCATGTGTCCGTATTCCCCTAGTTATTTAGTAATAATTGGATTTTGGCCAGCAGCAAAGAGATCAGAACACATGGGAAGGTTGATTTGTGGGTGGGCAGCCATCCTCCATGTATAACTGCTGTTCCCTATAAAGGTAGTGTTACAGTGTTTGTTTCCCTACATTATGAGGTTACTGCATGGCTTTAGTAAATCTCACTAAATAAGCAAGTTTCAGATTACATGTTTGCTAAATGGTCGACATTTTTGTTATACAAAGACATGTATTTAAAAAAAAAAAAACCTGACATTTTTATTCAGTGTGTGAGGATATATGTGTGTGTGTGTGTGTGTGTGTGTGTGTGTGTGTGTGTGTGTGTGTGTGTGTGTGTGTGTGTGGCAGCCAAACTGGTGGTGACAACTCTTCCTCGATCCTCTGCCGGCGAGGGGTCAGTTGTGGTAGAGACGTCAAGGGGCGGAGTCAGTCAGAGCAACATGATGTTCTCATTTGTGGAGAAGGTCATCTCGATCAGTAGCCATTCCAAGACTCTGGAGGCAGTCAAGAAGCAGCAAGAAGGTCAGTTGAGAGTGGATACATGGTGGAATTGTTCTATCTGGTAGGACGGAGGGTGCCTTCAATAATTCAGGGGTGTGAGGGGCTCTGTGTTAACACGGGAGCAGTCTATGTTCCACTTAATGTGGTATTTTGTCATTTCTCAACCTTTGGCTGGAATCACACTACATGCAGTACATTAGTTGTTGCTGCTGTTTTTGTTGTTGTTGTTGTTTTGTTTATTTATTGTCTTGTACATTGATCTGTATCTCTTCTTCAGTCTGTGCTATCTGTTGTTTATAGTAATCCTGTTAGAGGGCCCAGTGTTGTTCGTTAATGTGGGAAGCATCTTTAATTAGTAATAAATAAGGTAGCTGTCTGCCCAGTCTCTCAGGGCCAGTACTGTACATGCCACTAGGGATCTGGATTTATAACTGAAGTAATGTTGGCCTGGGGGTGCCAATGGCCAAGTGTGAATACCACCACTTGGTGGTATGAGCTCAAAATAGGCAGGGTCTCTGTCCTTTTGTACCCAATGTCCTAGCTGGCAATGTGAAAGGTAATTAAAGGTGATATCAGTTGCTCACAAAAATGCATTTATTACTGGTGTGGTGAAATGACTGGATCTATATGGAAGGTTCTATGTGTTCTGGTCTGTTGTCAGTGCCACTACCACTGTACACCCATTGTTGTTGACCACGGCTCTGATTGTTTCCTTACTGGCTAGTCTTTCTTGCTCCCACATTGTACTGTATCTATAAAGCATGTTTACTGCTCACAATGACCATGTACATTTTCAGTCCATTCAGTGAATCCTTAGGGCCTTTGCTATCATCAACCAGCTGTAATGTAATATCTTAAAGACTAATTTGCTAAGGGAAGTTTGGTGCATTTGTAAAGGTTAAAACAAGTCTCAGAGTTAAAAAAATTCAAGTTTAGCTTGTGTACTAGATTAGAGACCTACCTTGTGGCGCTTCTGCTAATAAGCAGGCAACATGTAAATGAATAGTATAATCACATGACTCACATTTGGTAGCAGTGGACAAGCTCAAGCCAGTCGAATAAGCAATAACACCTGTATGGCAGGCAAGGCTTTATTTATTTATCTTTTCTGTTGTGATACTTACCTCTCAACAGGTGATAATAAGGTAAGGTTCTTTTTTTCTCTCTTGTCTTCTTAGTTGGATGTGAGTTAGGAGATGAGGAGTATGGCTTCTACATTGGATTTTAGTTCTAGTGCACTAATCCACATTGTTTCAGCTCAAACAGGACATCTGAATGGATCAGTGAAAGGCTGTGGAGGTTCATGTGTTCTGCTTCCTGGCTTTGCCATGTTCTAAACTATTGTCTATACAACATAAGGCCATAAGGAAATAGTCACATTTCTCACTTAATTTTCTCACTAACCAGCTAGCGATGTTTCCTCTTTCCATCCGTAGTCATGGATTTGATCAAGCCTCAGAGCAATGACAGTGGCCCTGGATAACCAAATCATCTTCATGCAGTTTCAAGCCTATTGAGTATTCTTGTACTTCTACAGGATTCAGCTGCTATAGTTGTTAATGTTTGTACTTCAATGAAATAAAATTAGCCAAAGCTCCAATATGTCCCATGGAGGTAATTGATTAGTGTGCAAGGGGCTTGTGTGTAGTAGCACTATGCCTGTGAGGGATGCTTGCATGGTGCTAAATTATTATGGCATATTGTTCCTTCATGGTTTAGGAAGCTGCCTGCTGTGGGTGTGGGTGTGTGTGTGTGTTTCCTTCCAACATGGGGTTGATATGTATGTGACAGGTAAATGTAGAGCATGGGATAGTGTGTGGCCCATTTTAATCCAGAAGTGAGCATAACTGAGTAAATGGTTTTGTCATTCAGAATGTCGGGAGGAACCAGTTTTAGAAAATAGCAGAAAGAAAATACACAGATAGGGTTTAGAAAATCATCACATGATTGCCAGGTGTGAGGAGCTGTGAAGTGCCATGTGATTCTGATATAACTGCATGCCCAATTAGATCACAATCAACAGACACAACTGGCATCTATCGCCTACTACAGTGCATACAATACAATAAGACTACCATGTACCACACTTGCACATTGCCATGTAACTGATACTGATACGCATGTTGTGTGTGAGTAGGTGGGTGGGTGGAGGAAGTAAGTCAATGGCTGTGAAAGTAATCTGGCTAATTTGCACGGGCTCACGAGGGGCTCGAGGGGCTCGAGGCTTGTCGCATTTCATTTGGTTGTGTGTGATTACTTGCCACTGTGTGTTTGAACTTCCTGTCAGAGGATGAACTTATATGGAAGACAAGATGACCTTCCTGCCACATTAAAACAAGATGTACTTGCTTATAGGGCTTGGGGGGGGGGGGGGGTTTCGTGGGAACCTGAGAGAAATGTGGGTGTGGCATGCAACATGGTGTGAAGAAGTTATGATTTTTGTGTATGTGATAATATTAGTTTTGGGAAGGAGTCTGCGGTGTTAAGTAGTTGTAGGGCATTAATTGTGATGGCTTTCCATTTAGTAGATTAATAGGGATCATTAGCATGTCTTGGAGTAAGAGGCTTGATTGGCTTCAGGGTGTTACGTGTGTTTGTGTGTGAGGGGGGGAGGGGGGTTATAGTTGTGCATGCACCACCTAAATATGAGTACTTAATATGTGTGGATTATTTATTATGTCTGTGTAATTCTGCTTGCTATAATTGAATTCACGGGTCTTTGTCATGTGGGATGTTTCACTCTGACCCAGTGACCTACTGTACTGCATGCACTTTCCCAGAGTCTGACCACCCTGGGGGCTTAATTAATTAGGGGCCCTGTATTTGTCACTGTAACTTCCTGTATTTTTAGTCACTTCCTGTATATTTGATTGTTTTCTGCTTCCTATAGAGAGACACCAGGTGGAAATGAGAGGGCTCAAGTCACAAATGAAAGGTGAGTGAGAATTAAGTTTACATTGTAAAGACATGCATGGCAGCACAATTTTACACGTGGGCGTAAGGTTGGGGAAATGACGAAGGGTTGGGGAAGTGGTTTGATAAATACACTTTATTAAATCCATTTGGTAAAGTAATGGTGTTTGAGGTGGAATGATTTCATACTTTATAGATGTTTCCAGATGTGTTGGGTAGGAGGATGGAGCAGTAGGAGTAGTTTCCTGTGTTTAATGAGATGAGGGAAGTGACAATACAATTTTTGATTGTACAAGATAATTGGTTACTCACTTATAAATTGTGTGTGGCTGTTTGTCATCGCTCAGAGCAGTGGTTGGGAGTTCCAATATTCACAGCCATCCACTGAATACTGGCAACATTGAACTAACTAAGAAATGTTAGAAAGAATCTGCAATTTCCTGCAAATAAAAAATGTTTTTAAAAATGTTCACAGGAGAAAGCAAGAGCTAAAATTAGGAGGAAATTGAGGCAACAATTGAATTGATTAAGAAATAATATGCATGCAATTTCCTTTGCTGTCATCGAGACTGTCTGAAAATGTTCACAGGAATAATTAAGAGGGGGAAATTGGAGCAGATTAAAGGGATTTAACTTTGCATTTCCCCCTTTCTTTCACAATATCATTTCTTACTTGCTAGTCTACTAGGGTACACTTCTATACAGTCTACTAGGGTACACTTCTATACAGTCTACTAGGGTACACTTCTATACAGTCTACTAGGGTACACTTCTATACAGTCTACTAGGGTACACTTCTATACAGTCTACTAGGGTACACTTCTATACAGTCTACTCGGGTATATTTCTATACAGTTCTTCATGTGCCCCTCCCCCTCTAAATTAATTTTTAATTGTCTCCTGTGGCAGCTATCGGGCCAGCACTATGCCAGATGTGGTTTGAGGTTGGTCAACTGCCCCCACTCTGGGCTGAACTGCACCCATAGGGACTAAGGAAGCTGACTTCCTGGTTGATTGAGGTGCCACAAGGAAGCCACTTTAATCAGCATACCTAAATATTCCATTCTTGTCCATGTGCCATTCTAACCTATTACCTCTATTGTGATGACTACATACCGGCTGGCCACATTACCTTCAGGATGTGACCTTTAATATCTTTAATGACACCTTCACTGACTGGCTGTTTCATGTTGTGGATCAAATGGTCAAACTCTGTACTTTTTATTTCTCGTTAATGCGCTTTGCTTCCTCTGTTGTATTAGTACTCACTCTCTTCCTCAGCTGGCAACCCAAACTCTACTAACCATGTGGTGAAAGGTATCTGGTGATTGGGACTGTGCATGTGAGGTGCAGTGTTTACATCTGGTAAGGGACTCTTACCATGATGCTAGTCTATTTTTCCCATTTGAAGAACTTACTAAAAAAAGAAACTTCTTAAGTTAAAAGAATCATCTCCCTCCATCACTGAAATATTTTTTGTTAAATGTTCCATTGATTTCAGCCAAGCTAGTTGCACTGCTATGTGTGTGTGTGTGTGTGTGTGTGTGTGTGTGTGTGTGTGTGTGTGTGTGTGTGTGTGTGTGTGTGTGTGTGACCATATTTAAAGCCTATCATTTCATGTAATTGGGAAAGATATAGAGTTCTTAGTTGATGGCAATATTCTAGATACATTCACAATAACCTCACCTTTCCTTCACCAAAGGGCCTGAGTCACCAGACCCTTAGGTGAAGTCTGAAGACCAGACCTGTTGTTTCTATGCTTTTAAGTCTGGGTTTATTTTGACATTGTACAAATACCAGACAACCGCTGCCCTAACTTACTTTTGTTATTATTCTTCTTCATTATTTCATCATGTGTGTGTATGAGTCATCTGTGTTTACTGAATGTCTCCCAAGTTGAGGGTTTTCCTTTCATTACATGTAGTTAGCTTTCAATGTGGCCGCTGGTACCTGTGGTGGGATACGGTCAACTTGATCCTTACTTGTCACTCTCTGCTTCCTGTTTTAATGGACAACTTATCGGCATTTCTTTGAATAAGTTGCGCTTGAGTAGTTTTATGAGCAATGAAGCCTTGTTTACTTCCTCTGAATTATCCCTTCTCCAAGCGTAACAATGTGATTATAGAGGATGAGGTAAAGGTGCATTCTTTCTGTGCACTCACCCTCCATTGTGCACTCCATGGTAGCAATGGTTCCTATTCAATTAGCTTAGTTCCTCTATTCATAATAACAATAATAATTATTATTATTATTAATTGTTTTTGTTGTTATGTTATTATTAAGACATAGTTCTGTAAGGTGTTGTGTATATTTCTGCTCATAGAATTAATTGTTAAAATAGCAAATTTTCTCAGTTCTAGCAACCAATATTATGTGTAATTAAAACTTAAACCTGTAAACATAATATTGGCTGTTAGAACTTAGAATATTTGCTATTATTTCAGCCGAGAATCACTGAATAATTGAATTATTTGCTAGATCTTTTCTTAAATGTTCACTTGCCAGTGGCTCATGAAGTTAAACTTGCCTGTTTGTGAAACATCTTGCCATATTACTCTGACTCAAGAAATAAGTAATATAAATATCCATTCTGCTGCAGACTTGAAAGACGAGAATGTGAAGCTGAAGGAGCGGAACCGCGCCCTACGTGACTATATTGACCAGCTCTTGCTAGCAGTCATCGATGTCAAACCCGATCTACTGGAGGTTAAGCCTAGTAGTAGCCACTCCCTCCACTCCTCCCCCTCGTTACATCATGGCGTCATGAGCAACTCCTCGTAGCTTTTGTTGTTATTTATTGTTATTTTGTAATCATTCCTAGTTGATGCTAGCTGGAGTTATTTTAACCGAATTCATGGAAACAATTTTTTTTTTGCTAATCTTGTAGCATTATTTGTTGTACAAATTATGTACTTAAATTTCAGTCCTTCTTGTTGTGCACTTTTTGTTTTGTTTTGTTATTGCTCTCATTTCATTGACATTCAACCAATCAAATTTTACTGTGTATGGGAGTCATCATTATCTGTATTTTGGTAATAATTATAGTAAAATTTATCTTTTTAATCATCCGTTGACGTGTGTAGTTAGAAGTAAGCCGACAGCCCATGCTGTGGTGTTTCCATGACAACTACATCCTGACTACCACGCTAAATGAGCTAAGTTTAGTCTGGTAACCAAGGGAGTTTATTTCATTGTGGAATCCACTATTAAGCCCACCTGGCAGTCTGAAAAATCACGATGACAAATAGAAAAACATCTATCTTCATGCTTACGTTGTCAAATTTAGTGAATTTTTATCCTTCATTAATTAGATGAGTTGCAATTAGCATTGATATTAGCACTGCTGCTCTGCGGGAGTTCCATTTAGAGCACTCTAACCTCTCCCCATTCCCTGTCACTGCATGAATTCCCTTGAATGGCCAGTGTTGACTTCATCTTGCAGTCATCCCAGTCACCCTCTCACACGCCTCCCCCAGCTGCCAATACAATTAACATTTCGGTCACTGTTTTTGTTTCAAGCTATGGTTTCCTCTGCCCCACACACGTCCAATGCCTCGGGTCTGAAACAAATCAAGTGTCAGCAAAGTTGGCAGCTGTGCACATCACGATTATTATTTTTTAATCCAAAATTGGCTTAATTACTGCCTTAGTCAAAATAGTTACCGGATCATTTCCATCCTCCATTTGATATGTCCCTAAATGACATTACCCTTCCACCTCCTCCAAGAAGTTTAAAGAGACACTTCAAGACATAACAAGTAAGCACAACCCAATCCCTCCCTCGGCTTCATAAGGGGACGGACACACACTGCAGCAGGGCTAATATTTAACAATCACGATAAAAAATATATACATAATGTGTCAAGTGTGTGTGTACATTTATTGTGTAGTGAACTGTGTCCAAAAACTTATGGCCCATAGGAAATACATTGACATATATAAGAATTTGCTTAAAGCAGTATTTTCCCATATCACCTGTGTTCTTGGTTGTTAAGTTGCGTGCGTAATCCTCCCAGGTTATAGCAGTGTTCAGTGTGCTTTGATACAAGATAATATCATGAGTTTGTTGGCTAGTATTTACACAAGTGCCGCAGACACAAGTGTAAATACAGCCAATCAGCCAAAGTGATATTCCCATGTATATTATAATTATACATACATTTATGCATATATATATATATATATATATATATATATATATATATAACTTTTTTTTTGTTGTTGTAAAGTAGTGATGTGAATTAATTTTATTGTGCAAATGGAAAGTACACCCCCCCTCCCCCTCCCCGTAATAATTTAAATTAGCCTGCTTGTATGACATCATCAATCCTGCACTGCAGCTACAATTACCAGGGGACTAGACAACCAGTGCAGCCATATCTCAAAAGATTACCCAATCTAAGATTTCACTGATGCATGACTAATTTCCCTCGTTGCTAAATTTCTCGGCAATTGAGGGTGGTGGTTTCTGGGAGGTAATTGCAACCATGGACAGTCATTTCAGAGGCTTCTGTTGTCATAGTTACTATTGAGAAACATGCGGAGAATGAGGACCAAGAAGGAACAGTTAGGAAATGGAGGTTAGGGTGATGTGGCAAGGGACCTGAGAAAATTGGTGGTTTTTGAATCGTTGCCAGGATGTTTGGGATAGCAAACGATGGCTGCTTTTATATTTTTGTACACTGCAGAGGGTGGGGGTTTGGGAAGAGTTTCCCGGGAGAATGGCAGACTATTGCAGTGGAGGTGAATTGAGGTACATGTTTGTTTATTTCTCACAATCAATCCAACACTGTCACCCTAATGATTCCATTATAAGATATAAGAAATGTCATTTTTGTAAAGATTGGGCTACTGTAAATAAACCCTAATTGGCACTCTAAAGTGGCCCAGGTACTGTTAATTAGTGTGATAGATGCTATCTCGCATGACAAGTAACTTGGTCACTTCTAATCAGTTAGCTCACAGAAATAGAATTAATATCTCATCTTCTTTCATGAGGTACACTCAAAGCAACTTTACACTCATTACATAATTCACTTTCAAAGATATGGAAATTGAACTAAAGATTTCCCCTCTTTCTATTCCCATTCATAGACTTACGAGGGTTCCCGGCAAATCCCTTCCAAAAACTTTCAATTACAATGCCTCATTCCTTAAAAGGAAGGCAAGCAATAACATTCTTAAGTTTACATTCCTCCAGCATGTGTCATTCAACATGTCATTATTTCTATATATCCAATCAAGGGAATCAAATTTACATTACATCATCTTAGTCCTTGCCTGTATGCTATGGAGCCAATAGCCTCAGTTTTCCCCTTCTTTCTCTCCCACAACTCCTCAACCAATGGCCAAATCCAAACATTAGTTCCAACACTGAATGCATTGAACAGCTAGTTGCTACATATCAACCAAGGCTTTAAGTTTGAAACAAGGGTGGTCAAAAATGACAATGCTTCAAGTAAGTTTGAACAGCAAGCCCCCCCCCCCCCCCCCCAAAGTCTACATGTAATTAACTATTACCATACTTGTAACAAAATGAAATGTTTGAGCAGCTGCATTTTCATTCACCATTTTTCTACACCATGACTCCTCACACATTAGCTAGTTTACATAGGGTATCCTAATGAAGTGCTATATCACTTGAGAAACAAATCATGCATGCTAATACATAGAAAATAGAAATAGAAATATATAAAAATTAATGGATGATGTAGAGCTGTGACTACAACCCACCATACCCACGCTTAGCAGACAAACACTCAGTCACATGCATTATATTGAGCACATAGGAGGGAAAGGAGGGAAGTGTTCATTTGAGAGGCATGATGGAAAGCAGACGTACACCAGATGGGTTCACAGTAACCCACACTTCTTTGTAAAATACTCCAAGATCAGTCTGACTGAACAGGTCACGCACATAGGTCTGAGGAGTTGACAGGCCGACCTGCAGTAAGAGGTACAAAAAATTAAAAAATTAAATTAAATAAAAAAGAAAAAAAAAAAAATTTTTTTTTTTTGTTAGATGAATGATGAATCCCAGGAATGTAGTTACTGCCAGGACACTATAAGTTACTTATAGCCGAACTCATACCATGCCAGTGGAAATGTGGATAATGCACATGTGTGAGCAGGATGCATGTGCATGCACATGTGTGAGTGTGTGTGTGTGTGTATGTGTGTATGTACATGTGTGTGGTGTAGTGATTATGTCCTTGGCTCAGGGCCTGAGGTCCCTGAGTTCAAGCCCCACTCAGGCAATTTTCCATCTGGTTTTTCCATCTTCCTCCTACCAGCAATACCAGTCCACCCAGCTGTGATAGAGTACCTGGTATTTGCTGGAGTGCAAATTCAAGGCCTTTTTGGGACTTCGGGTCCCCACACCACTTGCTGTGAGGAAAGGCCTATTCTCCTGTGAGTTCCTAGCCCGGCTTACAGTGCCTGCTTAGTGCACAGGCATCCTGGCTCTGCCAGGTGCACATGACCGCCTAGTGGCAGCAAGAGAATTTGCAATTTGCATGCACATGTGTGTGCACATGTGTGTGCTGGTGTCCACTCACTTCCTCCAAGGTGAAGGAGATGTTGGCAGGATAGGAGAAGTAGTGACTGTTGAGCACAGCTACAGCGATGTAGTCTCCTTGCAAGGGTCTACTGTAGATGTGATTGTCTCCAGAGGACCGAATGTGCCTCCCCTGGATGCCCAAAGGGTCTTGGTTCACAGCTATCACTTCACTGTCAACAACAACAACAACAAGAAGTCATGAGTAACCTATTTACCAAACGGTTATAGCAAACTTGCCTGTTTAGTAGGATAGCTTTCGATTCAGCCGAGATCTTTCTCAAGTCATTGGACATAAGCAGTGGCTGGAAAAGAAAAGAAAAAAAAAATAGGAGCTTGCTATAACTCACTAGTGGTTTCGGTTGCATGTATGTAATAACATGTACTTATTACATACATTATGTATACCTTGCAATATCCATCACTTACGGCTGCAAAAATAGCCCACAAAGCCATCTGAGATCTCTGCTGGTCCAAACTCAACCCAAAGTCTCCAATAATGAGCTGCAAGACATGGATGGAAGTGTCACGTGTGAGTGTCACATGATGAATGCTAATATCAACAATACCAGGAGACATGCCATGACGGAAGGGCTCCGGGGCTATTTAGACAAGCATACAACTTGCAAGCAAAAAAGAACCAATCACACGTGCAAAGTTCTCTGACTAAAACTGTAAAGACAGCAGCTGAAGAAAGAAACCCACTCTTTGTATACTTATAGCTGCTCCATTGTGCAATTAAAATATACAATTAAGAATAGAGCTGACCATGTCGGGGTCATTCCAGTGTCCAGGCCCTGCGAAAGACTGGAACTCATCCTGGTTCTCAGCGTAGTGGTTGATGATGCCAAACACACTGTCCCAACTGTCATCAACATCGTTGTAATTCCGCCACAGGTTACAGATGTCAGACAGCAGCGAGTAGTTAGGCTAAGGGGAGAAAGAAAGAGAGAAAAAGAGATGATATTACGTACAAAGGATGGTTGCCCTGCATGCCACAAGGAAATAGCTACAAAATTGAGTTTTAGTCTTCCAGGCTGAAAGCTGAGGAGAATATTTTTTTCTCTGGCTCTTCACATCTCGTACAATACCACTCCCAGCTTTGTTTTGTGTATAGCCAAGCACTTAGTATGAGGAGTATTTTAGGCATGCTCGTGCAGCAGAGGTTGGAAATGGCACATTCCCCCACCTTTACAGTCAATCCCCCAACACCAGTTATCCAAACACACAAAATCCAATAGTAGCACGTGCAAATATGAAAAATAGTGCGGCCACGCCCTCTCATATGCTCTGTAATACATTTACCTATGATGTTCAGTTATCCTAAACACTTCAGTCATCCAAACAAGCCTTGGTTCCAATGTGCACAGACAACTGACTATGTTTCCTACCTGCTTGACATATGCAGGCCAACTGCAAGAGTAGAGAATGGGTCTTCCCGTCTTGTTCAGAGCTCTGCTCATGGCTGGGTAGCCAATCGCATACTGCTCCAGTGTCGAATCGCAACCGTCCACCTTCAAGCTATCCACACCCCACTCTGCAAACGTCTGAGCATCTTGCTCAATGTAGTTTTGAGATCCCGGGTTACCTCCGCACGTCTTTGTCCCGATATCTGTATGTACGCAGGTAGAATACAAACCACCTCACCATCCTACATTACCTATACTTATATGTAGGGGTCAGCTATGTCAAATATTCCTATATAAAAGAAGGCGGGGCTTCTCATATTTCCTTTTTCAAACTTTCTTAAACTTATGTATTCTAGACATTTTGTGAGTTTAAACTGTAACTCATTCCTTCATACTACAGCTACTTAATATCACTCTTGACGTCTATTCCATAACCCGTACTAGAAAATATTGAGTCATGACTAGAGCAGCTTAACCTGTGACTCTAATCTTCACTTACAAACTATAAATTCAGTTGGTATGCTTACAATACTGGTAAAGTACCACGTGTATGAAGCACCACGTGTATGAAGCACCAAAGGTGCACACCCTCAGCACTACTCTATACTCTCTAGCTATTACAAAATCATCTCAGATCAAAAGAATAATTTATTGGCTGCTATTATCAGGTATCAATATAACACAAGCAATTAAATGAAAATGTTAAACGCTGTCGTCATAAGAGAAGAAGCTAAACAGGCCAGAGATACTTTCAATGCAAAAGTCCACTTACAGCACTAGGGTAAACCTCCCAACATAAAACAAAACTACCACGAATAGCAAGAAATTATTTGCTCACGTGACGATAGGGGCATTACCCACAAAAGTTAGTACCTACGTGGAGTTGAAAGATTCACATTTTCTCAAAAATCATTCCAAAATAAAAAAGTAGCACAACAAAAGGTCTTAAATTGTCATTCTGAGTAAGTTCATACCTAAATCACCAGTTAATTGTCAGTAACATCCAAAGACTGAATGTGACAGACGGACAGACAGACAAACAGAACAACTACTATAACCCTTCAGCACATGCGCGTTTTAAATACAGTATATAAAACGCAAACAATACTAATTAAAATCCAATACACATATATGTATGTGCATGAAAGTACACACACACACACACACACACTCCCTTCTCTCCACTGACATTACCTCCATAGATGCCCAACTTCAAGCCTTTAGCATGTACCTGAAACAAATACATGCAGAATGATACCAAGAAAAATAAAATGATGCAATTCTATAAAGCCAAGAAATTTCCAGCACATCACAGCATGCAATGAAGATAATAACTTATACAGCGAGATAACATGGAAAACTTTGGTATTTTGAGTAGAGCAAGCAAATTCCACAAAGGTGAAACTGAGTGAAATTTCTCGCCACACAGAGTGCTACTAATTGAATACCACAGTGTTCTGTGCTATCACATGTTTGTGCATACTTGTCCTGTGACTGCACAGCTAGCGATGTGAACAATGCAGTCATTAATGGATGTTTAATGTTTGTCTGACAAGTTCTACATCCCATCCTATCCCATCCCTGGACTGTGTGTCTAAAATGTTCTGTGTTTCTAATAAGCTTTTGGAGTTAGTTCTTGTAATCATGTCTTTCTGAATTTAAACTTAAAGATACTTGTGCAGAATGGCTAGCTACCCGGAGCTTTCGCTGGTAGCAGCGTTAAAACTAATTATAGCGAGCCCCCCCCCCCCCTATTCTACTTACCCTGAATCATGGGCCCACACACACACACATATATATATATATCACATACGAGCAATTTGATTTACTTGTTACACGAATCTATTCAAGTAGTCATGCTCAGTAGCATTTAGAAATTTACGCCCTTTACCATCACATTTTTTGTTTGTTTCTTCAGGTTTTAGCCGTTACTGCGGGTATCGTTAATCAACATTGTTTAAGAATCCTTGACTTAGTTCATGATATCCTAATCTAACTATTATACACATTTATCATGAAGATCACAGTAGTATTGCATGAAAGAAGATACCATAGATGCCAGTTGTTAAGTGCCCCCCCCCCCCCCCCCCCCCCCCCCCCCCCCCAGTGCTGTTATTTTTGTTAAGCCCCTGTTTTCTTCCTGTGGCTTTTAGCAGACTTTTATGAAGTGCTCCGTGAGTCTTGTCGACTGCTGATTGGTGTTCAGCCCCAGTTTTAGGTGCCCACTTGCAGTGCACCCATTAAAAAAATTTTTTATTAAACATGTGCCACCACATATTTACGCCCACGCATAACCCCATAACATGCATGCAACAATGTACATGGATTTTTTTTTTTTTTTTGCACCACTTGGATTGAAAATCCTGGTAGTAGAACTCACATAGTCAGCTAAGGCTTTGATTCCACTGGGAAATCGGTCAGGATCATGCTGCAGTCTCCCATTGGTATCTCTCTCTTTAGACTGCCAACAGTCCTAAAACAAACAAACAAACAAACAGCTAAACTAACACTATTCTAGTGTCTTTTGCCTTACTTCTCCTCTTGAGTAGTCCTAACACTGCTATCTGCCCCGCCCACTCACTAATTATTTGCTCACATCTAAATTCACATAGACATAACCGGCCTTCTTGTAGCCATCCGCTTCCATATGATCTGCCATTTCCATAATCAGCTCCTCCCTAGTATGTACAAACATATAAATAACACAAACAACACGCATTGTTGTTGTTCTTAATGCATTGTTTTTACATTGAGTATATGAAAAAGAATAAAACTAATTTTTTTTCTTTGTTTCCACAATTGCCCACTTTTCTTACCTGAGGCAGTTGTAAGGATCTTCATTACAGTTCACATTACAAGCAAAGCGCTCCCAATCCAGCCATCCCACTGAAAAAGGTAAGGTATCATCAAACTAAGAATTTTACCCCACTTGGTTAATGTGCATAATATTACCACTAAGTACTATAACAACAACAACAACAACAATAATATCAAGTACCTTGCCACAGTGGCGCTTGGTTCACAAACTTCCACAAATTGGAATTGCATAGCATAAGTTATCTCTATTATATTGTTATTATCTCCTACCACTTGGCTAGTTACATCAGTCAGTTTTTTTTTTTTCTCACTTACTTTTCTTGACTCGTGCATACATCCCCCACCATAGTCGGTTACTGATGACACTAAACCAAACCGGCTCATCTTTATTCACATGATCGTGTCGCCATTCCTGATGATGCTTCACCAACCTGGCTTAGCTAATGATTATCCATAAATACACACTGTCGTAGTTATCACGGCTACTGACAGACAAGCATATTATTGATAAACTAGTGATGTGCTTAAGCACAAATGGTGAGCAAGCCTAAAACTACACTATTGTTAAAAATTTGATTTAAACTTCTAACACTCAAGCTACTAAAGAAAAAGTCGAGTCTTTAAATTACGTATATACAGTAAAGGGGATTCATTGCCGTAGTAACCACTCCCCCAATTCTTTGAATTGAAAAAAAACAACAAAAAAAAAACAAAAACAAGTCACACTATTAAAACGTGTTCTTTGTGATATTCTAAGTAGTAATTGTAACACACAATACTTTCACACAACTGAACATACCTACACAAAACTTACCTTCGTGAGTAGTCTAGTGATCAATGAATTTTCAAGTAAATACTGTTGCATAGGGCTTATAACTATGACAAATAGCGTATTAACTTACCACCACCACTAACTTGAATAGAAATGGAACTCCTGTAAGTTTTTGAGTTTTAACTGCACCGGCAAACGAATTCAAAGCGGTAAACAATACAATTTCTAGGGTGATACGGGTAATGATCGATAAATTAGAAGAATCTGTTTAGTGAAATTTGGGACGGGGTCAAAAACAGAGATAACACAAAAATACGCCAGGGTCAAAGTACAAAATGACATACATATGTCCACACACATATATAAACAAATATCCCCGATTTTCAATTGTGTTACCCCTGAGAGTGTCTCGCTCGCTCCGCTCGCCAATAATAATAATAATAGTAATCCCCCAATGGTCTCCTCAAAGCCTAAAAGAACCACTGGTCATTTCCACCCACACCATCGACTTCCCCTCCATGAGAGGATAGCAAAGATAGATTTCCTAAATATTTTCACCACCTCCCAGTCTACTCTTGAGGGCCAGACCCTTTACCCGATAAGCAGAGAAAGAAACGGTCTGGTAAGTTCACTACGTTGGGTCTCACAGGTGTCCTGGAATTTCTTGGCTGGTGATCATATTACATAAACTTAGCCTTCACTCACACATTTAGCTTGTGGAACAGCTTAGTGAATCATTGCTGAATAGCTGGCTTGTGGAACAGCTTAGTGAATCATTGCTGAATAGCTGGCTTGTGGAACAGCTTAGTGAATCATTGCTGAATAGCTGGCTTGTGGAACAGCTTAGTGAATCATTGCTGAATAGCTGGCTTGTGGAACAGCTTAGTGAATCATTGCTGAATAGCTGGCTTGTGGAACAGCTTAGTGAATCATTGCTGAATAGCTGGATTGTGGAACAGCTTAGTGAATCATTGCTGAATAGCTGGCTTGTGGAACAGCTTAGTGAATCATTGCTGAATAGCTGGCTTGTGGAACAGCTTAGTGAATCATTGCTGAATAGCTGGCTTGTGGAACAGCTTAGTGAATCATTGCTGAATAGCTGGCTTGTGGAACAGCTTAGTGAATCATTGCTGAATAGCTGGCTTGTGGAGCAGCTTAGTGAATCATTGCTGAATAGCTGGCTTGTGGAACAGCTTAGTGAATCGTTGCTGAATAGCTGGCTGTTGTGTTTCTAGAAAGCCCTGTATTACTGTCATGATCTTAATCTGAACACAAAAATGCTATCTAAATTAAGTTGTTGTTTTTTCCTTTCTGGAACACCAATGAGAGTATGAAGGACAGACAGCTTCAATATTCAAGTAGCATTAAATAAATGGCTGGCAGCTTTTAAAGTTCCAGTAACTATAGATAAGGACTCCACGAGGTCCAACATTATGTATATAGAAGCAACTACCAGAATTCAGAGGTAAAATAGCCTGCACCACAACAACCACGCCATCAAAACTATAGGTTACAGTTGTGCTGTGCACGCCCAAACTTACACGTGAACTTGACTAGACACTTTCTTTCTCTTCTTATTGGGTAAAAGGTCTCACCAGCGAAACTACCACTCAGGAGAGCATCATTATTTTCTTTGCATTGTATAATTGGCTGAGTGATGCAAGGCGCTCACTAACAAGTCTCAATTGAGACTTTGGGATATACCGCCTGGCAATAATTGACTTGAGTGCGCCTGCGCCAAGATTTTATGTAGCGATTACGTAGCAGACATACCGCTAAAATAAACGTCATCTAATGGCGATCTCTGCCGCCAAAGCTGATAGTCAGCTAAAATTTTCCAATTTTTTCCACAAAATATTATATTTCACGGCACAAATATATATAATATATCTGACAGGCTCTGCAAAAACCAGGAATTTTGGCACAAGTGTCAAAGCTATAAAACAGTAAAAATACTGACTGTGGTCAATCACTTACGTACAGTAATTGTTCTATCATTATGCCAAATTTCAAAGCTTAAAAAGTTTGTATCACATCAAGCGTGCTATTGAAGAAAAGTCTTTCTTTTTTAAACGTTTTATTTCTTCTCAACGTATACGGAAATTAGCAATACATCAAGCGTGGAATGTGTGGGAATCCCGTGTGAACAATACGGAAAGTTTTCTGGGTTTTCAGGTTACTCGAAAGGTTGGTTACTACAAATAACAGAACCCTTGGTAAATTACTCACTATTATTCAAGTGACTTACCGTACTTTAGCAAAGCCTATTCTTATTAGTAAGTGGCGCACCAGAAACCTACTCCAATTTTACTCACATTTTGAATGTCCATAGTAAAAATCCTTTGTACACTATGTTATATGGTTCAAGTTGAGTAATTTTCAATAAGTATCAGGATTTTCATTTTTAAAAGCAAATTCCTGGATTTTGCAGAGCCTGTCACATATATATGAAACTTCAATTATTACTCTATGTTCTGACAAATCTAGAAAGGTCCAAGTATAAAACAAAGGAATATTGGCCTAAACACTTTTGGCACTTTTTTGCTACATTTTTGAATTTGATGAACCTATTAACATAGCCTTAATATATCTCCATACAAAAAATGAACTTTGTAGAGCTTTTAGTTTCCCTGCAGTGGAATAAAAACCATAACACAGTCAAAATTTTACTCTTTAAGCTGGAAGCACTGTATATATATATATACACACACACAATGGCAAAGTTTTTCAAAGAGGTCAATGTGTGTCCAGCCCCCGGAGGCTACTTTTAAAACATTAACATTAGCGCGGGCATAAGAAATTAGGGGGGGAACTTCAAAATAATGCCAGGAAAAAACAAACGGAAGAGCTACAGAGACAGAAGAGGACTGATGTTCACAGTTAGGTACCTTAAAAACTTAGCAATTTTCTATTCTACTAGTGGCGGGGGTAAGTTACCATGGTGAATGACTGCTTGTCATAGCTATATGCCTTGCATTACATATTTGTTCTTACTTGAAAATCCATTTTGCAATTGTCCAGTCACACTAAGAGAATACAATACAATATGATGTTTTATCTACTAGAGCTCTGGTTCAATAGAACATATTCAACTGATTGTACTTTGAAAAGGCAGCTAACTTAAGCAGAATCTGTTGGTTTTAGACCCTTACCCGCATCACCCTTGGAATCTCTTACCCCTTGAAAATCATTTGTCCAATAGTCAAGCCGCAAAGAGAATACTAAGTCTTATGCTGTTATATCCAGTGAACAAGTGTGTATGTGTGTGTATTAAACTAACTTATAGACCTCATAACTGAGTGACTGCGCTTGTCCTTGAGTACTATAAATCTGATGTAGTCCCCAGTATTCCCACATGAAAGTGTATTAGAGGAAAAAAGTTGATATAGTTCATAGTAAATTGGTTTATAACTATTATATATAAACGCCTAGCATTCACAATTAGAATTTCAGTCAGACCAGCTCGCTCGCCAATTGTGCTGAAGCACATCACTAGCATTATATTACACCTTACTTGGAGGTGTACGTGCCAGCCCATTGTCCAAACCGTCACTCCTCTGGAAGTGTAAGATGACCAACAACACTGACACGACGCACCACTTCATCGTCCGCTTCACGTACGGGAATGGCGGTTACAACTTCTTGATGTGGATGATTGCGTGCGGGGGGAACGGTGCCGGGCAATTAATTTATACGAAATTCTGGTAAAGGGTTTCGCTCGTGCACGTCTAATTTAACGTGACGATCCCTTCCCTGCGTAGCGGTTAGGTAAAGGTTAGGTAAAGGGTCCAGCTAGCGCAACTATTATTAGCGAATGATTTAAGCAATGAGACTCTCTTTTTCTTCTGGATTATTGTGCAACCGGTGTTGTAGGAGGATAGTGAGAGGGTTATCTGGGTACCACTCGTCTACTCATGGCTATAGGTAAGCCCCTATGGTGGATTGAGGCGACTACAACTTAACTAGTATCGTGCAGGTTGGTGGAGGAGGGCAAGCTAGAAGCTCCTCATGAAGCTAGTGAATTATACGAAACAGGGAAGGTGAGTATCTGATATTATTGATCTATTAGTTCACTCCTGTATTTATGCAATAGCCTGGGTTTCTGCTATTTGAAATGTAAGCAAGGGTGGGGGCAAGGGGAGGAAGATGAAGTATTTAGAATTATAGTAACTTGTTCTTACTACCTCTGCTACAATGAGTTCAGTGACTTGAGGCCACTCATTGAACAATGGAAGAGAAGAGATGTTCAGGCAGTTAATAGTCACATCTCTCAGAGCTCAGTATTGCTATAGCTGGAAATACAATTTATGTGAGAAGTGGGGCAAGGCATAAATATGGGATACAACAACTCGTTCATTTCTAGCAAGAATTATAGTAAAATAAAAGGGTGATAAGTTTAACACTATGATATCTCGCATCAAATGTCTCATTCCATTCATTCTTGAGGTGATTTTGAGTTTGTTGGTAGTGCTCAGTTTTCCTCCAAGTGGGACCAATTTCTTTTACACTGTGAGCTATTTTTACACAATAAATGTTTTTCTTTCAATGATTCGATTACCCCTGAGGAAAACTTCGTCAAGAAATCTAAACATTGGGTTAAATTTTAATAAGCAGTATAAATAAAAATTCTGTAATTGATATTTTTCTTTTCATTGTACCCTCCTTTCCTTTCCTGATAGCTAGAGTAAATATTTCACTGGTGGGAGCTTCATGGTTAGTTGACTAAGCCTTGACTTTCAATATGTGTGAGAGACTGTTCTGTGCAATCACAGCCACTTGCATGCCCTCAATAAGGAAAGCCTTTAATTATTCCACCACAATTGCTATACTGTGTCTACTCTTCATCTTACAAAGTCAGCATTATTGAATTATAAGTAATGAGCAAGATTTAGTTTTCATACTGGTCGAAACTGTCCAATTTGAAAATAAATGTGTCAAAAATTTTAGAGCCTTAGCGCTGTATATATATATAGTACTTACTACATGAGTCAAGTGTGATATGGCAAAATATTTCACGATCAGGCTGGTTGAATTTCATGAGCCACAGGTTAGTGAAAAAAAAAAAGCCTGAGAGGGAAATGTCTTGTCATGTCACTCTGACGAGTGTATTTTTTTCTATACTAACCAATACTATTGTGAAGATATTTAGCATAGAATGGATAATACTTATTGCATGATTTTCACAAGCTGAAAAAGGTGAGTGGAAGATATTAGCTTGAGTGTGAAATGCCATCCCCATATTGTATGACGAAGTGTAATAAATAGTTTGTTATACGTCGGAATAGTAAATGTTTAGAAATAACCTCTGCCAGAATTCTAAAAATTCCATTGTCCTGAACTACGCACTGAACTACGCACGGGTGCATTGAAGCACTCAATATGGGATAATATTGAACACTTTCATGGTGCAAAAAATACTCGAGGGAAAATACCCAATGAATTGTTATTGGTTGTTGTTGTTTTTGTTGTTGTTGTTTTGTTTTCACCTAACCTTTTTCCTCTACCTGTAGCATTTCTTGCACAGAGTGTTCGCTTATCGTGGTATGGTCATGTACTCGTGGAAAGCTCATGTTTATGACAGAGGAATCTACTCCAATGGTAGCCAAGACAGCAAGTGAGTATAAAGTTGTGTTTTGTTCATGTTGCTTTTCCCATCAAGAGAAGAGGCACACATTGACAACACCGATTGCAACCATGGGATGGGTATTTTCATTTTAGTTAAGCTATGCTACAAATGGAGCTCATGCTCAATAATTATTGTTACAAATTTTGAGATCTGTTAAAAAAAATTCACATTTAAAAAACTAAGTGCTGCCTATAGTTCTCCCAACTTTTCCATAATTTGCATGATCTTTACTTAATTTTTTTTTAATACTCCAAGCAATAGCCTAAAGTAAATCATGGTTTAACATGTAAAATATCTTAGAGTGCATTGGTAACTCTAAGCTTACGTGAACAGAGTTGTCATCTTTATTCCGATAGTTTGGAGGAGTAAGCGAATCATATGGCGGACCAACTCAGCTATTTGACAGTGCACGAGTTGTTTGCCAAGATCTCGTGCAGTGAAAGGCAATGTTAGTTACTTTCTGCTAAACAACAGGCAAGATGGCAGATATAGCCTAATCCATTATAGCTTCTTCTTAAGGTACCTCATGAGTCTGTATTGATCTCATTAAAGTGTCAATTTTGCTCACTTTATAATATTGAAATTATTAGGTTATTTGCATCCCCCCCCCCCCCCCCCTCTCTACTTTTGAAGTGTAATGTATACTTAGTGATTGTTCTCTTTCTGTGATGGCGGTGTGTAATTTAGTGTAGAAGATTGGGAGTTTGATCAAATAAAAAGTCTGACACACGAAGAGAAGCTCTACTACACCACACTGATGGACAAGAAAGACATTCACTGTGTGGTGAGTAGGAGATGCCTTGGAGCTATTGCTCTCTTGAGTGTTACTTGAGCATTCATAATTCTCCTCCTGTTTGGAATTTTTTAATTAACGTAACGCTACATTTTATGTGGTTGTAAGTGAGGAAAATAAATGAAATACTACATCAACTAATCAATTGGTTTCACTATCTCTTACAATAGAAAATATAGTATTTCATTCTTAGTCTGTATTGTCACTTTGCCTTGAGCTTGTTGGATTGGTGAGCATGCTTGTGAAGTTGAAATCTTTTCCCAATTATTTCTACAAAATATTGTGTATAATTGACATACTGGGCATGTGTAATTGCTATAATTCTATATGTGTCTTTTAGCGTACATTTCCTCAACTACTCATTCTTCTAGACAATGGTGCTCCCTGCACTTTACCAGGTAGGTTGCCACACTGGTGCTGGTTTTCTCTCACACTCTTCCCCAGTTCCTCATACTTTGTCATTGGACTCCCTTCTCTTAACTCCTAGCATGCGTGAGATTGCTCAGTAATTGCTTGACACTGTACATCTGCACATAACATTTAATGCACTCGTAATGGCACTGATGGTGAGCAACAATTAAAGTTTTTATTCAATCTGAAATGTCAGCACGGTGGCTATGTAACGATACTTCACCTATTTTAGTATATAGACTGGCTTAAAAGTCAACAAAGCTATTATAGTCTTCCACATCTCATCTCATGTATGAAAACTTTATAAGCATGTGCAAAGGTATGTGTGACATAAAGTGAGAGTTATTTATATACGGTGTACACTTTTCAAAATTTCTTTCTCAGCCTTCTTTTACTCATTAGATGTATTCTCTCTCTTTCACTGGCTTTTTTTTTTTTTTGTAACTATACAGAATTAAAAATATTTGGTCGCCACCTGGAATCAAACCCAGTGCCTCGAATTTGACAGTATGTCTCACTCTGCTATGCTTACTCGCCCGTAAATAACACAAACCCAATTTTCAACTAAACATCCAAAATTTGAATGTTTAATGAAAATATGGGTTTACTTATATTTATTATCAAAAGCCAAAAATATAGCATATAATATATTATATTTACTTTGTAATACCATGATGCAGCATGTTTAGACCACACCCTCATCATTCCTATCCTCTGCCTCCATTCCTACCACCAACTCGTAGTTTTTAGCCTCGTTATCCATCCATGCATGTATTTTTATCCCATATTACCCACACCACACACACACACATGTACGTACATTCACGCGCAACATGCATGCACTGCACGTCACACTTTGCTTCGCTCCAGGACTGGATTACGTGAGTCATGACGATGTAGTTCCATACACCAAGACCAGCAAGGAGCCATTTGACAGTGGACTGCTGCTCCATCCTGCAACTAGTGATTCTCAAGGTCAGGTCTGTGTGTTTGTGTGTGTGTGTGTGTGTGTGTGTGTGTATTGTCACATACTTTCCATAGAAACTCCTAATTTATTCAACTCCTTTATGTCAAGTTAGTTAATAGAGTAACATACATGACTGTTATAGACACAGCAAGTGTTGAATGTTGGATGATCATTCCTTACTTAATTTTGAAAAGTTATTTGTTTATTTACAGTGAAACTTTTTTGTTCCCATATTTTTTTAACATGTCCCTAAATTCCAGAATTTTTTTTTTGTATTGTTATTTTTTTACCACTGTGTGTGGTACAGATTTGAAGTCATGGCAGGAGATCAGTAACGAGGTGACTAGCGTGTGGCGTGAGTTGACCACAAGATGTCTGAACCTGCGCCAGGTTCACTGCCAGACCACCAATGGAGTCAAGGTCACTGTCATTCCATTCTACATCGGGAAGGACCCGGACAAGGGAAAGAACTACTGGGGGTTAGTGAAAGGGAGGGGGAGGGGGAGTGGTTTTGCGATTGTAAGGGGAAAGAGCAGGAGGGCAAACAGAGATACCTAGTATTATAAACATTGTTATTGCTTATTGAGAACTGTAGCTGTTGTACTTATTGATGAATACTGAATTCACAAAATTATCATTGGTTGGAGGCAAAACAAAAATTAATGTGTGAAATATCTGTAACCAGAAAACTTACTTTAGCCTCCTGTACACTGGTCCCTGCACTAATAACAGCTCACAACTCCTGAGACTTGCATAGTTCATTTTTCAACAGACCATCAATTATTGGCGAGCGAGCGAGACACTTACAGGGGTAACACAATTGAAAATCGGGGATGTTTGTTTGTGTGTGTTATTGGCGAGCGAGCGAAGCGAGCGAGACAGTATTAGGGGTGGATAATGCAAAATCGGGTATATGTTATATATATATATATGTATGTATGTATGGATGGTACGTATGCTCTTTAAACGCGCGCGCGGGGAACGTTTTTCTCCTAAAAACACGGCTATTTAGGCTTCACTCCAGTTTATTCTGAAACTACGGCATTAAGCAGACCTTACTTTATACTTAAGCTCCAAAGTATGAGAAAATTCCTGCTAAAACGCTTGTTTTCAAGACACAAAAAGTTGATTCGACCGGTTACTATGGCATTGAAGACCCTTTTCCAGACTTCATTTCAAAACTTCGCCGTTTTATGGGGGGATACGGAGTGCCGGTTGTTGGTTGTCAAGAGCCGTTGGTAGTCAGAATACCGTAGTATTAATGCTATGGAAGCTACTACTTCTCGAGGGAAGCTGATTGAGATTATCAGAATGGTTGATGTTTGATACTACAAAGTTGGTAAGAGAGTGATTTTGTATTTGTTTGCTGAAATCAAATGTCATAACTGCTATTATAGTGTTTGTATGAAGTAAGCTAAAACATAGTAACATTTTATGTTACCTAACCATCAGGCTCGCTCGCCATTTTGTGCTCAAGCACACCACTAGTATATATAATGTTTGGACGTACGTATGTCATTTTGTACTTTGACCCTCTCATATTTTCGAGTTAGCTTAGTATTCGACCCCGTCCCAAACATCACTAAACAGTATCCTCTGGCTTATCAATCATTACCCGTATCATCCTAGAAATGGAATTGTTTACCGCTTTGAATTCTTTTGCGGGTGCAGTTTAACTAAAAAACTTACTGGAATTCCATTTCTATTCAAGTTAGTGGCGGTGGTAAGTTAATACACTATTTGTCATAGTTATAAGCCCTACGCAACAGTATTTACTTGAAAATTCATTGTCCACTAGCATTACCACGAAGGTAAGTCTTGCGTAAGTATGTTCAGTTATGTGAAAGTATTGTGCGTTACAACTATTAGTATGAGTAATAGCACGGGTAACCGTGCTATTCGGGATTAATAGCATGAGTAATGCGATTGAAATAGCACGAGGCGAAGCCGAGTGTTATTTTAATTGCTTTACGAGTGCTATTGACCCCTAATAGCACAGGTTACCCGTGCTATCACTCGCTAATAGTAGACCAGCTTTTTAAAAAGTCTTTTGCAATTGTAGCTACACTGTATCGTTCAGTCACTACCTCCTTATTTCAGGATTAGCTTCCGCTGGAACTTTCTTTTCATCATACAAATCCTCCTAATCTGTTGTAAAACATTCCGTCTAATACGGGTAGAGGTTCTGTGGTAAAGAAGGACATTGCCTCCAACTAGAAACTACTGGAACTGTATGTTTCCAAGGTTAACATTCTATGCGTGCGCACTTACCCGTACTATTTCACTTAACTACCGAGGTATTTCACTTAGTTTCCACTTAGTTACCGAGATATTTCAATTAGTTACGCGCTATTTCACTTTCCCCGTGCAATTTCAATTAAACAGTGATTTTTCCCATACATTTTTGAATGGGCAACTTACGCGCCGTACTATTACTAAGAATATCACAAAGAAAAAGTTTAAATAACGTGACTTGGTTTTTGTTGCTTTTTTTTTTTTTTTTTTTTTTTTCCAATTCAAACTGTTGCACGGAGTGGTTACTATGGCATTGAATGCCTTTACCTTATAATACGTAATTTAAAAACTTGACTTTTTTTAGTAGCTTGAATGTTAGAAGTTAAAACCAATCATTTAACAATAGTTTAGGCTCGCTTGCCATTTGTGCTCAAGCACACCACTAGCATGCCAGTATTACAATACATATATGAATGAACACTGTCATAGTCAATTGTACTCACTGCATCTTGATGTTTTTCAAACAGTTGTACTTTTATTGCAAGTTGAAAGGCAATGTAGTTTCCAGCAAAGCCATTGCTTGTCTTTTTTTTAAATTGGTCAAAATGAGAGAATATTGGTTTAACAATAGACCTGACTTTAAGATTACGCAAGTACAATACTCATTTTAATTTTTATGAGTTTGGGAAATGACGTGTTTTGTTGTAGATACTCCATACTCATCCAGAGTATGATCAAGGATCAGTTCCAGCTGATAGAGAGACACTGGAAGATATGCCACGGGTCAGGAGAGCTCCACACAGTGAGGGGGCGTGGCGTGGTTGGCCAGGTAAGGCTTAAAGAAGACTCGTTTTCTTTGGTTATCTTTAGTACGTACTCCCTAACATTTTACTGTTTCTTGGACATGATCATGAATAGTATTTCCTAATTAATGCTCATTATTTCGGTAGGGACTTTTTGTTGTAGGATATATGCGTGAAATTTCTCTGATGATGAGAGAGACAAATTTTTAGCTACTGTATTATGCTAGATATCTGATAGACCAATTCCATAATGGTGCAGTGCTCTAGTAGGCATGAATACGCACTAGAAGAAAACCAACTATTGTAGTTTAGTTTGTTAGGTTATCCTTGCCTCTTCTTGAATTTGTCTATTTTCTTTAATATCTTTATTTCTCTCTCTCTCTCTCTCTTCCTGTTATGACAGGAGCCTAAGTTCAGTCTTGCTCAACCAGCATTCCAGTACAGTAGTAACGTGGCTATGGATTCCCCTATTGGGCACATGTGGTAAGGGGATACACTCAATAAACTATGTATTGAATGGGAATCTTATTAGATAACCTGTTCCCTATGGCCATGGTGTGCTTCATCTGTGACTAGTGGGGAGGCAGTTCTATCATATTTTTTAATGTCGATGTATAACACATGGCTAAATGGTAGTCTGTTCTAAATGAAGAGGGAAGAGGTGATATGAAATCATGTCTGCATTTATGGGTCACTATAATTTCCTTCTGTTAATCTCTTGAAGTATTGCAAGTGAGGCGTTTCATTAACATTCTCAATCAAAGCATTATACAGGGAATGAGCAGAGAGTTGGAGTGCTTACAGAGAGCTACAGAAGAATTGATAGATTAAATATGAGTTGTCTCTGAGCCCTATTGTTTAAAAAATCCTATAGTTTCTCACTTCTACATATATTTCTTGAAGCTCAAGTGTATTTGGAAACACTAAAGTTTAAATGATTTACACTTTAATTGACATTGTTATTACTTTAATTTTGACAGGGGTACTTTTATTATGAGAAGATCTGACAAAACCTTTTTTGAAGTCAGAGTTCCACCATTTTATCTGGAAACTCCTTAGACAGTTATCACTTTATACAATTTTATTGCAAATCATGAGTTTCAACTCCCCACTCCACTCATTAGAAGTGCATACTCATACTTTCAATGATTTTATATTGATATTGTATTAATTACTCTGCAGTAGAACCTTTTGATTAAGAACAATTTAGGACTTTTAAAAGGTGATAAGCAATACATTTTCTATTGGAGGGGGCAAGCAGAACATTCACTAAACAGAGGTGATTTGCTTGAGGAGTTCACTATCAGAGGTTCCACTATATAGGCCAAAGCCAATGAAAGCCATTACCAAAACAATAAAGCTTACTTACTATTAATGTTGTATGATTGTTATTATATGTTAAGTTAAAAATATAAAAATATATTTATAATGTTAGCTACAGTGCAACAAATATAGAGAGAAATATGAAATTATGATTAATGGAGAGTATCTTGCTCATAACTTTCCTTAATAAATCATTAATTCTTTCTCAGCTTCTTCCCAACCTAAAAATAAAAGTACATAATAATTTGAAAGCTAGCTAATGATCTATTTATCATACCTCGAAGAAGGTATTGACCAACTTCAAAATGGTTGAACTCAGAGTCTTGCATCTCGTGGGAATGAAAGTTTTTGTGCTTATTCTTCCTTTGTTGATTTTTCAATGTTTTTGTCTGGGCTTTAAAAAATGAAGACCACATATTCTGACTGTGAAGAGCTAATGGAGATTGTATTTGCTGATCCTTTTCTATCTGTTTGACCTCTTGCTGGTGGTGGCTTGATGAGCAACTTCGAAGTTTATCAGCTATGTTATTTGAATACTTTCTCCCTATAGATACAGCGATTCCTTCCTTAGAGGTCAAATTAGTATCCATTCTATCTGTCTCAGTCTCAGTTTTTGTGGTCTTGCTCACAGAACAGTTTGTAGGGACGGACAACTTTGGCTTCTGGTCACTGTCCATGGTGACCACATAGTCATGTTTGCATTGGACCCATATTTCGTATTCGTCACCGCTTCTAGAGTGCAATAGTGACTTCCAATGTGGCTTTGTATGCGAATCATTTTTATTACTCGTGTCTATTAAACTCTTGCATGGCTTAACAAATTCATCCGAATTCATGGTAAAAAATGATTTCTCCAATTCTGCAACTTTGATTGGTTTGTCTGTGATATTTTTCTTTTGATTTCTAGCTAACTTTGAGTCAGAATCAATATCCATTAAAGAATGCCACAAACTTTTCTGGCAAAATGAATCATAGGAGTCTTGATTTATTTCAAGCAGACATAAAGGATCTTCAACGCCATCGCTAGAGTCTGAATCTGAAGTATTGGTTTGTGATATTGAACTACTACTGTCTATTCCATGGAAAGTGTCCTTCAAAAAGTCCTCATCGATATTACTTTTTGACTCTTTCCAATTTTCTTTATTTAACAAATGGATATCATCGAATGGAAGATCTAAATCATTAAATTTTCCTGAGTCAGCGTCAACTGCACTCAATCCTGAATTTTCATAGTAATCTGATACGGCACCTGAATCACTGCCTTCATCTTCTAGAGCTAATCGGGCTTTTTTGATAAGTTTTTCGAGCTGATTTGTCACTTCACCATGAGTATTGCAAATTTGCAGAGGGCCTGTTGATTTTGCCAAGATTAGATAATCTTTTATGCTTAAATCAGAAATTTGTCTAGCAGCTTCCTTGATTGTTATTAACTAAAAAATAATAAGCAAACTTGTAGGGAGTTGTTAATAATAAGGTTAGCTAAATTCTTTTTCAAACATGCGTTTAGTAACTAGAGGAAAATAAGTCTCTTACAAATATAAAGTTTAACTTAATGTAGGATGTGATCAAGATATTCCAAACTCACCTGTGACTGAAATGTAGATCCATCAGCGCCATCTATGGGTTTAATGGAGTCATAAGTATGGAAAAAAGACTCTTCGTTGTGATATCTTAAGGCTCTGCCGAGTCTGTAGCAGAGAACTAGAGGTACCTGCTGTGAACCTAGCGCTTCAACCGCCATAAGTGAACTCGGTTGTTGTCAAGGTGAAGTGGGTGTGGTTACAATTTCGGGCACCGCCTCCTCCTTTCGTCAATGGAATGATGCTAACCTACAATTGCCAAAATTCTGCTAAGAAACACAAACATCTACAAATTATACTCGAGGCTGCTTCCCTGTGGGGCACCTTATTTGGGATTATCGAACATAACGCTAAAAGCAACAAGTGTTTTATGTACGTACCAAATTGCAACTGGCGTACATGCTGAATATATATATCATCATAGAGTGCCATTACAAAAGACAGCAATACAAGATACACCCATAAATAATAATAATAATAATAATAATAATTAATTATTATTATTATTATTTTATTGTATTGTATTATTGTTTTATTTATTTTATTTTTAGCTTCAGAGAGTATTCCATCATTTTCTTTCACATTTTACTGCAAACCACCAAGCAGAAAGAAGTGGCGTATTCTCTAACTTCTTTAGCTTCTCTACTCTCACTTTCAGTGGTAGCTCAACAGTTAGACATTTGCTCGCACCACTTTATTACTGCGGCCGCGCTAGCTATATGTGCGCGTGTAACCAGTCCAACTTACTTGCGTGTGACTGAGTTACCGTGTGCAGTCGAACAGGTACGTGCCACCTTTTAATTTGTGTGCGGTTTCTAAAAGCTGTTTGATTTCTATAAGCTGTTCGATTTCTATATGTTAGTAAGCTGCAACTGAAAAATGGCTAGAGAGAACGTTTTTTTATTCATTCCAAATCTCATAGGTGAGTGTAGTAGCTAGCTAGGGTGCAATAATCATGCTAGAATTGTTCTTATATGCTAGGATATGGTAGAATTATACTACTCTTGGCTGCTATGTACTTCATGAGCACTCATTATCTCACTGCTTCAGTTCTATACATGACCAGTTCACTGTTGGATGAGTTTGATGGGAGGGCTGCAAGAAAGTTTAATCAAGGTAAGATTCCTTTTCGAATAAAAAAGTTTTATTTAATTAGATTGACAAAATATTGGACTATTCATGTTTAGTTTCATGTCACCACAATGTTGTGCCAAGCATACATGTTCATGGCTTAGTTGAGGTCAGAAACATGCACATTAATACTGGTTCCAGAATCACCCTCTTTCCAGCCTAATAGCTGTACTCAGGTGGCCCTCACTCTCTACTTGAAAGCTAGCTATTTTGTAGTTAGTTGACTCACAGACAATAACCACGTGCAGCTATGCCACAAATTTGTCCTGAAAATTTTTATATGGCAGAGGATACTTTTCAGGAGAGGAAATGGGAAATTTTTATATGGCAGAGGATACTTTTCAGGAGAGGAAATGAATGATGACAGACAAAATAATACATGATGGTAGTTGGGGGGAAAATAAAATGCTTTATAGGCAATGAAACCCGATAAAGACATAGCAGTAGACAGAAATCATAATATATGCAATAATGGAGCCACAACATTGCAGTGGCAAGAGGAACATTGGACATAATTAGCTATCGTTACTAGTATTCAAAATGGCTCTAATTTTGCTGCTTATTATTTTTTTGTAATGTTTTATATCACTTCTAAAATTATAGTATTTTAACTGTCTTCAAAGAGGTGAAGCAAAATTAGAGTGTTACCTGATCCTAGACGTAATAAGAAGGAGATACCAGCTTGGTAATATAGTAACTGGGATTGTTGGAGCTTGCCATTAACCAGTTGCAGTGCTGAACCAGTTTCCACTCTACTGTAGTTTATTATATCAGAAATCCAATCTTCCTGGATGCATGGCGATTATTTCTTTTGTAATCTGATCCTTTGAAGATTTACAAGTTCACATTGAGTGCTATTGCAATTCCTGCATCTTAGATCACTTTGTTAACCACAAGAAACAGTACTTCTATTCATGTTACCCGCCCCTCCCCCATCTAGTTATTTGGAGGTATTGCTTTATATAGCTTCCTCTAGTGTGTGCTTGCTTTGTATAGATTACTTACGGACATCTAGTTAAGTTACAGAACTTTGAAATGAAATAGAATGAGAAAATGAATGAATGAATGAATGAACATGTGTATTAGTCTATGAATGATCAAATGAAGTAAGATGACTCACCAAGAAAGAAGTAATCAGATTATGAAAGAAATCAGCTTGGTATTCAACAAAACCAAGGGCTATGCTTCAACTACCACAATGATGGGCAGAGAAAGAAGGTTATGGAGGAGGAAGAGTGGTGACTTGAATATGTAGCTATCATCATCATGCAGTCAAGTTTTAGCTTGCTTATTCTTGAATAATAAATATTAATCTTACAAACATAGTTTTAAAAGCTGAAGGGCTAGAATCTTTCAGGTACTAAAACCTTCTCGTGAATGTACACACTAAATATCAATAAATAGCACAATGTATCATTATAAACAATAAAGATTATAGCTATAGAGTTCTAAGAAATTGTAGAGTTTAAAATACTATGTTATGCAGAAGCAATGAACAGCTACCTTTTGTCTTGGTTGATTACTACAAGAAGAATCTAAGCTGATGAATAACAGCTACCTACCATGCTGACTAAGCAGTCACTAAAACATGGATTATTGTGATAATTGTGAATTTATCAATGATGGGCCACTAGTCTCTCACTAGCAAACCCTTTACCAAATAAGTACCCTTTATAATGGCAAGACTAGGGTACCACTGCATAATAACCTTTTTTTGGTAATTTAAAGTAAAACTTCATCACCCTTAGTTGAACTTGGGGTTTTCTTGCTCTCTACAACACACTGTGGTAATTCAAAGACTGTTAGTTGTTTCTAACACAATTGAGCAACAAACAGAATTAAGTATTGATGCCCACTATGTTGTTACAGGCTGAATATTAAGAAGATGTTTTTTTTTTTTTTACAAGTGATATCATTGCATTGATACCACTGACAGTATGCATTCATAATGAATCTTCCTTAGTCTGATTACATAGGAACACAATCTTCGTCTACACATTTGATATACAACAAAGCAAAAACAAGCCATAACACTTGCTGCCTTGGCTGTAGAACCAGCTCTAATATATATGTATAAGGAGACTAGATCAGCTGAGAGACTAAAGTTGTTTTAAGGAATTCGAGCTATCCTTTGATGCAATCAGAACTTGTACAGCACGAGCCCTTGTATGGGAACAGAAACTTGTGGACTTCTCATCACTAAAGTTTTTTCTGTGAAATCTACTGCCTATCCAGATCAATACCTATCTAATGCCGATGCAGGCACCATAGCCTCATCAAGTGACATGAACCAGCTGTGTCAGCATACATGGCTATATTGTAGTGAAGTTATACCCCACTGCCATGAAATCTAGCTAGTCTATTCTGCTTATTTTAGGAGCTGACCACGAGGCTTGATTTGCAATGTCTTTGGTCTAATATGTAAACTATGGACTGTATTTATATAGTCCTCTAAACTTATCAAGTCTCACTAAGCATACCCAAATTGCTTACAAAATCAGTTTGCTTTATATATATATATATATATATATATATAGGTGTGTGTGTCTGGAGGTTGTGAGTGTGTATGTATATAATATGTACAGTTGACCGACCATTAGCACATAGAGGCATAACAATTACTAGAAATGATAGGTAGCTACTTTGACTTGATTCTACTAAATATTATATTGTTTTTAAATAGTCTCAAATTTTGGTGCTGTGTTGGACATTGTGACTGACCGCATTACCACTACCTGCCTCATCATGAGCCTGTGCTTCTTCTACCATCGGCTGATCTTCTTGTGGCAGGTTTTAGTAGCTCTGGACATCAGCAGTCACTGGATACAGATGTATTCCAGTTCACTTCATGAGAAAGAATCGCACAAAGTCATGGACCTTGATGCCAATCCCATATTAAGATTTTACTACAGACCAGTGAGTTTTTTCTTTTTGTTATTAATAATGTAAGCAAGTAGCCAGGAATGAAAATTTTGCGAACCTGATGTATTTTTTCCCCCAGACTGTTTTATCCATAGCTTGCATTGGAAATGAGTTGTTTGTGTGCTCTCTCTATTTGATGGCATTTACACCAGGCTTCACAGGTGAGCACTATGATAAACTAAATTGGCATCTAATGTTTTTATCTGTTCTATTGTCATAGTTAAAATCCTGGGTGAAGAAATTGGTATTGTCTTGGTAACTGCAGTTGTCTCTTCTCCAATTTTCATCATGAAACAGTTTGTCTCGATAGTTCAGTTGGTGTCTGCGTGCAGTAGCTTGGGCCGTTTGGATGCAGAACTGCGGGCTAAAAGGAATCATTAAAATAATTTTTGTTAAATTTTATTTTTTTGTATAAAGCAAAAGAAGGTGCCATTTAATGTCAGTAAAATTAATGCTCAATAATTAGAATTGTGAAATTAAAAGTGAACATCAAGTATAAACAGACAGGTAGACACTTATGCACATAATAATTTAAATATTAAATGACAAAAAGCTAGTTTCGCTCAACAAAAATGGGTGCTTAAAAAAAGTAAAGCCATACCGACATTATAAAGCTCTTTAATTTTCATAGAAGTGCCTGCGTTTTCATTCTTTAATAACCAATTAATGGCTCTATTGGGAGGAAGAGTGATTTGTTTTACTACAGTTATGCTGGGGCACTCAACTTTAATGTACACGTATGTATGTAGCTATATCAACACCCTATTTAGAGTTAGGCTTGCAAGTCTAGCAGGGGAGGATTCAGGGGGGCCAGGCCCCCTAAAAAAATTATAATGTACGAATTTAATACAAGAAATACATTTCACAGGACAACTGCATGCTAACTCATGATCTTAATTAATATCCAAAACATGTATACTCAATCCTAATTTTGTGCCTAATATATTTTTGAGCCCTTCCTGGATCTGCCCCTGGTCTGGTGTGGATGATAGTATTGTCTTTATCATTATGTCTGCTTTAGATAAATTGGTTTAAGTGCTAAATAGTTTGACTCTGCTAAGTGAGCGAGTCTTCTTCATGACTAGCTAATGACGGAAGACTTTGGCAGAGTCAAAACTTCTGCAATACCTAGTACTAGTATCCAATACAGATTTTTCTATCTCTTTCTAGCATAGCCTCCCCTCCCTTCTCAAAAGACTTATCTCAACAAGACCTTTTACCAACTGCTACAATAAAGGGTGGTAAAGGGTCTGGCTACTCAAGATTAGGTCTGGCTACGAGAGAGACTAAGAGTGAGAAAGCAATTAACACCTTTCATTCAACTGCAGTACGCTAGACTGAAGTTTATGACATGTAGCCCAGGTAAATTGCACAAAAGGAAAAAAAAAATCGAACTTATTGGCCAGTGGGCGTGTCTAATGGGCGTGACTCCAGTTGTTTCAAGTCAACTGAGGGAAGAAACCACAAAATGGCTGAAGAGAACATATTCTTGTTTATTCCAAACCTCATTGGTAAGTGATGAAGTCTTTAGGAGACTATTCCGGGACTCTCGTGTTCTTGTAGGATATGCTCGAGTTATCTTTCTCGTGGTCGCTTTATACTACATGACAAGCAACTACATAGCTGCTTCATTTTTATATGTTCTGAGTGGTTTTCTTGACGCCTTCGACGGATGGGCTGCCCGAAAGTTCAATCAAGGTTAGCTTTATAATAATCAGATGATTGGTGAGCAGGTTAAATGTATACAGTATTTTTGGTGCCTAATTTTGAATATGCCTTAGGAAGTCAGAGCATTGTTATTTTATTATTGGATTATTATTATTATTGCAGTCCTCTGCCATGCTAGGATGAGATTATTTATATCTACTGCTGACACATATATATTTTTTTCACATTCCACTCCTAGATCTTGTCACTAACATGAATGAGGGAATAATGGCAACTAAAAATAAGGAATATATTTGTAATATTTATACCATAGTTACTGCAGTAACAGCCATGGATTAAAAAAAAAAATTTCCCACTGGCGTTGTATTTTTCTGCTGTATCACGCATTTGTACTGGGACGGTCAGCAAAACCTTGGAAATTTTCGCAGTGGCAACTATGGTATAAAATAAAGGCAACTTTTGGAGTTATAGCTAGATAAATGCCCTCTCTCGGGGTTCGCTCTCAGGATCAGGTTTGTTATCAGTGATAATTCTTCAAGTGCATAGTTCAGCTAATACATATATCTTTTCTGATCAAATTCATAGCTTTGCCTAGTTTGCCTATTGAATCTGAATGTACTGTCATGCATTGACATCTATGTGAAACAGGTACTTCTTTTGGTGCTGTGTTGGACATGGTGACTGATCGTGTAGCCACCACCTGCCTCATCATGAGCCTGTGCTTCTTCTACCCTCTGTGGATCTTCCTGTGGCAGTTGCTGGTAGCTCTGGACATCAGCAGCCATTGGGTACAGACGTACTCCAGCCTGCTCCACGGGGAAACGTCACACAAAGTCACAGACCTCAGTGCCAATCCTGTTATGAGGTTGTATTACAAAAGAGTAAGTTTTTTTTATCTCAAAGGAAGTGTTTTGTTCATAAGGGTTGAAATTTACCAGTAGTCTACACATTCCTTGTACTTATGATTCATATGCACAGGGTTCATCCTCACTGTACATACTTATGGGGTTACAGTATTGTTGTTGTTGTTGTTGTTGTTGTTGTTGTTATTATTATTATTATTATTATTATTATTATTATTATTACTACTATGTTTCTCTCTCTTTGCAGCCGGTCCTCTTTGTGTTTTGTGCTGGCAATGAGCTATTTTTCAGTTCCCTCTATATTTTGGCATTCACTCCTGGTTACATTGGTAAATACAATAGCAATTATCTGGTAAAGGGTTGATGGCTGGTAATGAGCAGGCATACACACACACACACACACATACACAATAAATCAGTATGCCATGTAAAAATCAAGTAGTCCCCACATGTATGGATTTATAAATGCACAGCCAACTTATAAATGCACAGCCAACTTATGTGTTAACTAGTGGCTTTTTTTTTTCTTTTTTTTTAAAGACATGTAAATGTTTATTAATCTACTTGATTAATAGTGTGTGTATGTGTATGTGTGTGTGTTGTAGTGAGTTTTTTTGGCTACCAGGTTGGGATTTGGATAGTGATTTCTATTCTGACTGGACCTATCTGCGTCTTGAAGCAATTGGTGTCTGTGATGCAGTTAATAGCTGCTTGCAGAAACCTTGGTGGTTTGGACTCAGTGCAACGGGCTCGAGCCAAGCAGGGACAAGGATCCTGAACTCCCCTCAATGCTCACAATATTGCTGCTTCTATTAGCCATTCAACTTGTCTCATAAATTTATAGAGTATGTTCAGAAGACGAAAACATTAAATTAAAAATTTAAAGCTATATAATATTATCAACTTGTGTACAAGTGCATCAGTATTTAAACGGGGATTAATACTGAAGAATGGAGATGCCACCATTGGCAACACTACTCGATCCTTAGGTTTATAACACAAGTCTGAAAATTGTACATATTGTTGAATGATCTGTTTATCCAGAAAGAAACAAAAATTGTGTCGATGCCTTAGAAAAATGTGTGCACATGACTACCGGTGTGACATTGCTGTTTAAGTTAAATAACTCCTCCAGATTGGAATGGAGAGATAAACAGTGCACCAAAGAACAATAATGATAGGGTCACTCCCATGGTCCATGCCTGCTGTGTTGACTCTGGAACTCTGTAGAAGGTGGCTTCAAATTGAGCTTCTTCATAGTCCTTCTTCTGCTTCCTCTGGCGTTTCAGTGCTTCCCCATAATGGGCACGGTAAAACTCATCAAAATTGAACTTGACTTTGTCCTTGTCAGTGAAATGTGTGGTGTCTCTAGGCTTGAAAGGGCGAGAAGACCTGCAATAGTATATGTGTCATTTGTAAAATAATCTTGCATAGCAAAACCCTTTACCAACTGTTGGGAACATACTACACAACTTGTTCATTGGATTTCAAAGCTTGTGAATGATTCCACCACTGCATCCAGAACTTATGACTCTTAAAAGAACACACACACAGTTTTCCAACTCTCTGAATGTAATGTTGATGTCACGTTGTGTACAGCAAGCTTGTTGGAATTGAATTTTAGGTGCTGTGAACAAGACGTATGGCATATTCCCAGACCCTTTCCTTCACCCATGCCATGTAGCATATAACACGTGGTAAATTGTCTGACTGCTGATGTTATGCACCTTCCACACAGCCCAGCCCTCCTCCCCTGTTCATTTATCGACTCACGTGCTCGCAGGATGACTTCTTTGATGAGGAAAATCCTGTAGCAAACCTTTATCATATTTCTTTCTGGATTCATATTGACCCAAAACTGAATATGCTTCAGTTAAGCTTGTAAACATATAGTGAGCGTCATCACTTCCCTTGTTTTTGTCTGGGTGATACTTCATAGAAAGGGCGTAGTAAGCTTCTTTCACCTGCTTCTGAGTGGCAGAAGGAGGTACCCCGAGAACTGCGTACAAATCTTTAGGTTTTTCTATGTGAATGCGCGAAGAATAACCACGACTGGATTGAAGTTTTTGTAAGGTTGGAGATAAACTTCGGGGGAAAAGAAAAAGTCCTCTCAACGACGAATAACAAACCACTACCATTTTGTCAGCACACTTCGTATTTGTTGCGCACCTTGTGACCACGCCTTCTTAGAAACGCCACACCTAACGGTAGTATTAAACGAGAGAAAGCCACGCCTATTGAAGGTCAACTTGGATGCGCTTGCAGAAAGAAACCACCATCATCTTATTTTGGATTTTACCACGTCTGCGTAGCGATGGCACCAGTCTGCTGGTGTTAACTCTGCTGACCCCTGCATAATCTTATCGACTCCGTTCAGGTAAATATAATTTAAGCAGAGATATTTTTTATTTATTCATTATTGTTTTTGCAGCTCATTGTTATTAATTTGCAACTCCCTAGCTAAATCCATTGGCACGTAGCGAGTAGTTAGTGTTAGCATTGGCACTCTAGTTCACTAAGCTCTATACAATAAACTTGAAAAAAAATAGGACTATACTCACTTGTAGCAGATGTTAATGACTTTATAGAAACCATGCCAGTGGAAAAGTACTAGTTGTTTCAAATGCAATTGATCAGTTATCAATACCACAGCTCATTGAAAGTAAGGCTAGTCAAAAGTGCTGTTGATTGTTTTTAATTCTATTTTTGGTTTGCCTTTGTTATGCTGTTTCGGCAATGTCTTGTTCAGCATTTTTTAAACACTGTATTATTATCAAGGTCAAACACTGATAAATTATTGGTTAGAGTGATAAAAAAAGAAAGTTGTAGGTTGGAATCTTGCTCAGTATGCACAGAGAGTATGTGAAGATTATATTTTCATTGCTTCCTCTCCTGCTTCCTTCAGCTATGCATTGAGTCACTATGGAGGATGTTAACCGTCTATTGTCTTGTGAGGAAACAAAAAACAAACAACTGGGAAGGTGCCAACTACATTGTTGGCAGCAGACAGTTACTGTTGTTGTTTTTTGTAGAGGTCTTCATTGGTCAAGCCACCTAATGTTTGAATGATGGAATCTGCTTTCTCTGCACCCACTTATGCAAAACTATAATAACCCAGTTTGTTGCATGATTACTCTACTATGGGATGTTCCAAGTCTAGTGGTGTGTATTTAACTGGTAGAGTGAACACCATAGATTAGAGGGCATCTCCCATTTGAGAGAGAGAGAGAGAGGAGAAGAGGGTGTGTGTAGGCGTGTCGTGCATGCCAACCAGTCAGGTGTTAGGTAGTTTCCCTTGTTATTCAAGCTCGTGGTAGTGTAATGGCTTCAGATGAGTCACACCTAATTGATTAAGCACCACTTTACACTTTGTGCGTGATTAAGAATGAAAGTTGGGGTTGGACCACTTTTTGGATAAGGTCTCCTCCTCTAACATGCGGGGGGGATGGAATTATTCTATACAGAGAGCTTGCTGCTGGGAACCTCATACTACTATAACGTTGAAAGTGTAAAAAAAAAACCCAAAACATGAGTGGCAGAAGACAGGTTGGTAATTGTTTTATGTGTGTACATGTGCGTGCACAGTAAGAATTACAAAAATTCTTTTCTATATCCTGAGGGGATTTTCCCAATTATCACATTTACAAGGTACTGTTATAATTTTAATTTTCTGTTGACAAGCTAGAATCCTTGAAGCCACAAGCAATACTGGCCCCAGGACCTGACAGGCAACAATATCAAGCGATTGATCACATGACCAGTAAACACTATGCCTCAAAAGTTGTAAACCTTGAAGGCTTTACACTATTAACTATTACTACTACTACTATTGTACTAGCATAATTAGCCCACTTAGAAATTTGTGTCTGAACAGGAGCTTTTATCTAGTTTGGCTCAAGATTGAGTTGTGATAACACACACAGAATCCACTCATTTACTAACTGGATACCACAAAACTAGAGGGAGCTTTCGTGCAGCTGCAAGTTGAAGATGCTATTTGCCAACCAAAACAAACAAATAAACAATTGACTGGTAGGTTGGCACTGCAAAGTTAATTTACATAAAATAAAAAAAGTAGATGCAGTTAACTTTTCTTGTTTTGCTAGTGACAGGTTTAAAAGCAGAAGTCAATAAGTTAAAAATAACTGAGCTATTATTGTGTTTCCTTTGACTTTGCAGTGAGAGGAATTTGAATACTTAACTTTCGTATTGTGTGACAGTTTGAATATGGTCCTCAGTTGTGGGGTCTTTTCTCTTATAAACATGGCTTTTTGGGATTGCCTTCTGGTCACCGCAGCAGTAAGCAAGTCTATTTTAGGTTTAAGCTTAAAAGTGCGATAGTTTTAGGATCATTTTTCAGGTCACAAAAGTTACCAGAATTTTTAAACTCCATTGTCTTAAAGTAGCTGAGCGTCTACTGGTCATTTTAATATGGCTTTTTACAAGCTACCACTACTCGGAATAAATTGAAGTAAGAAATTTAAAAATTAATGGTCAATGGCTATAACACTTGGACTGAATGTCGTATATCTAAAGTGCATGATTGGAAGGAGAATGTTAAACTAATAAATATGTAGTTTTTTGTTATGCTGTAACAAATAGCAATAGTCAAGTTTTATCATATTTAAGGGTTAAATTTACCTTGAATTACTTTTGCACTGTGGCTCACTCATCATTTGTGCTCAAGCACATCACTATAATTGTACATATATTACATTATTGTGTGAAGTGTGTGTATGTGTGTGTGTGTATGCACATGTGTTTGTGGCATTTAACTGATGTATAGAATTTTATGAATTTTTTTTTACCTTTTCAAAAAAAATTTGATTGACTTTCACAATTATAGATACCCTCTAACCGCAGATGTATTATAGATACAGTAGGACTTTAGTTATCCTAACACGTTGGGACTGAGAGGTGTTTGGATAACTGAAATATTCGAATAACTGAACACCATTAAAATGTATTATCAAGCACTGATGAAGGGGTGTAGTCAAGCAATTCTTTGTGTCTGCACATGATACTATTAGATTTCAGGTGTTCAGTTTAATTGAAGTGTTTGGATGATTGAAATTCAGATAGCTGAAGTTCTACTGTACTCAACCTCAATATATTCTTAATAATTTTATTTTTTTCCAAAGACAAACCTGCATATTGCCCGTGTCCTGCTATGGCTAGGTTAGCTTGCTTAACAATACAAACTCCTAGTTATAATATTGTTGATGTTGATGTTATTACTATAATTACGTTTTATTACATACGTACATCTACTGTTGTTTAGAACATGTTTACTACCAAGCTATCCTCATTCCTAAAATCCAAGCCATGGCTGTTTTTTAGAGGAGCACTGGTTGTCATAGGAGGATTTCTTGTGCACCTCACTCTCGGCAGCATCTACACCTTCGGTAATATGGCTCCTTATATAGTCTCCTTCATCCGCAACCAATCTCACCCGGAAGACTTAAAGCAAGAAACTACCTCGTGGATATTTGCTTTCGCTCTGGCTGGGCAGGGGATGTCTATGTTCTTGGGAGGCTGGCTGGTGAAGCGGATTGGTCCACGCTGGACCACATTGATCGGAGGATGGGTGATGAGCCTGGGCGTGGCATTGTCTTATTGGACCATAAGTCTATCTTTCTACGCCATGCTCATGACATATGGGTTCCTCTTCGGAGTGGGCGTTGGCATCGCTTACATCGGACCTCTCAGTTCAGCTATGAATTGGATGCCAAAGTGGAAAGGTTTCGCCAACGGTATTGTGGTTGCTGGTTTCGGATTGGGGGCTCTTATATTCAACGCCATTCAGACTAATTACATTAACCCAGAGAATATAACTCCCACGAAGGACGCAAATGGTGATAGTTATTTTCAAAATATAAATCTCTTTCATCGTGTGCCCATTACTTTCTTGATCCTCGGGGGCACTTATGCAGTGATACAGCTTGTAGGGTCGCTACTGATTACCAACCCACCTGAAGACTACAACAAAACAGCTGAGCCAGATCCACTTGAAGAGCACGCCAAGTTCTTTAATTCTGACCGGTATAGAGAGATTGATGATCATTCGTTCAAGAGGAATTCCCTGATATACAGAATGCCCATTCCTTCTGCTGAGGGAAGCACAAACTCCAAGTCTTATGAGAAGCAGTCATTTCCGCATGAGAGTCCTCGCATGAGGACACCAGTGGAAAATCTGTCTGATGAGTCTCTCGCAGGAGACGAAAGCTCGCAGCTTCTCCGCGGGAGCCAAAGCCCCTCTAATGGAGGAGTAAACGAATCCTCAGCGTCATTGACACCATCGATGGCGATGTGGTCATCGAGCAATGTAGTGGCAAGCTTAAAACCTATGCAGATGCTTAAAAAATTTAATTTTTACCTCCTGTGGTACATGTTTCTTGCTGAGGGTATGTCCACAACTTTCGTGGCAACGCTTTATAAATTCTTTGGCCAAACATTCATACCCAATGACCATTTCTTGGCTTATGTTGGCTCTGTGTCGGCCATTTTCAACTGCTCCGGTCGCATCATTTGGGGTCTTGTGGCTGACAAGGTGTCGTACAAGTTTGCCCTCGTCACACTCTCTGGATTGATGACTGTGTTTACCTTGACTCTATATGCCTGCAGTTTGGTGGGTAAGGCCATGTTCTTTGTATGGATGTGCATCATATTCTTCTGCCTTGGGGGAAACTTCTCTCTCTTCCCAACAGCCATTGCTCGTGCTTTCGGACTTCAGTACGTCTCAGTTAACTATGGGCTCCTCTTTACCTCCCAGATCGTTGCAGGTTCGGCAGGTGCGATGCTTTCCACCGTTCTGAGAACCCATATCGGCTATGATGGGATGCTCTTTGTGGTCAGTGGCTTCTCGTGTTCTACTTTCATATTGAGTCTTCTCTTTAAACCGAAACGGTACATCTCCCTCAAGCAAACTCCGACAGTACAGTGACACTGGGTTTTTTTAATGTTACTTTTTATGTACAAGTTAATGTTTAATATTAATTACTAGATAATTATTTCAATTGGAAATTTGATTGTGTAATGGCGACATTTAAGTTAGATCTTAACATGTTTATTAGACTAATTACTGAAAACAAGAAATATGCCATCCAGAAAGCAGCTGTAAAGTATTGGTATGAGGATAATGCAAAGAAGCTGCTGAACATGCTTATAGCTATGGGTATATAATATTGGCACTTGTATTTTAATTAGATTAAGTACTGTAATGAAATTAGACAGTGGAGATTAATTACTCACATACGTAGCATTTCAGTTGTTTGACTTTAATTTGTGACCTAACTATTTGGCTTCACTTCTGCAGAAAAAACAACAACGAAGGCTAATAGCACTCAAAATAGAAACATCAACAACCAACTTTGTAAAGCTTTGTCACATAATAAGGTTTAGAGTAGTGTTAAATCAATGAAATACTGCATAAAAAACATCCGAGACTATGACTTGTTCCTTTTCCTTTCTGTTTTGGACTATATTCGTAGCTTACTAATAAGAATACAAATGCTCTTACAAAATTTAGGTTTGTTTTTTTCTTTTTGGCAAACTAAGTGTCTAAAATGAAGCAAACTACTCCCACATGTGGTAATTTCAAATTCAAACTGTACAGATTCTGCAACAAGTACAAAAAAAAACGTAGGAAAAAAAAATACATGTATATTGGAGATGAAATAACACATGAACAAATGCATATATCAGTTGCAGTAGGAAATTTGAAGTTATATTTATTTCCTTTCACTTGACACGATAGCAAACTGCCAGGAGTAGAGTGGTGGCTGTACATCCACTGGCCAAGAAGAGTAAGCCATCATAACCTATGTGAGACTTTAGGAATGTTGAGAGCAGAGCACCGGCCAAACCAGCAATCAGTTGCGAAATAAACAGAATGCCATAGTTTAAGGACACGTGACGAAGACCAAAAACTTTGCCGGTGGCAGCTGGAAAGATAGAGTAATTCCCTCCAATGCAAAAGAAAATGGTGCATATCCAAATAAGGAACATCGACTTGCCGCCAAATGGAGTGACCTCTACGGTCAGCATGAATGCAGTAATCGTAGAGGTGAGGATCACCAACGTAGTGCTGAAGGATGAAGTGTCTGCTATCAGGCCCCATGTGATGCGGCCAACGCAATTACACACGGACGCCACTGACCCTACGACTGCAAGAAAGCGATCATCATCGATAAACTCCTGCCCAATGAACTTGTACAAGGGTGAAACAAATGCTACTCCAAGACCGTTGCCATGTAAAACTTGCACATCAGTAGTACCTGCTTCGGTCCCATGCTGTCATCGTCTGCCTCCGGTTTCACTGATGCTTGTTCTGAAAGTAATGCCTTGAGAGATCAGTTGGTCTGAAATTCTTTGCTCCGAGAACTTGTCAGTGCCACTACAGTTTGTACCTTTGCTTGAAGAAGCGATCGAGTTGTCATTTTCTTCCTTGTTTTTTGTGCTGACATAAGATTGGTCACTGTTAGTGTGTCGATCTGGAGGATACACCAGAAGTAAAGACCCCACCAGCTGCATGCTGGCAAACACTCCCCCGAGGATCAAGAATAACTTTGGAACTCGCTGGAGCAAGTCGGAGTCGACAAAATACTTTTCTCCATTTGGATTTATCACTGGATCGATGTTGTGTGGGTTGACATAGATGGTCTGCACCAAGTTGAAAATAAGAGCACTCAGCCCGAAGCCGGCTACGACCACTCCATTAGCCACGCCTTTCCACTTTGGCATCCACCTCATGACGGCGGTGAGAGGGCCAATGTAAGCGATACCAACACCTACTCCAAATATGAAACCGTATGTGACTATGAAAAGCCAAAATGACACCTTGATGGTGAAGTATGACAAAAGCACGCCTAGGCTCATCACCCACCCACCAGTGAGGGTGGTCCACCGGGGACCTAACTTCTGTAAGATGACCCCTCCCACAAGCATGGCACCTCCCTGGCCAATGCGTGCAGCAGAATTAGACCATATGGTTGTTTCCTGCTTCAGGTTTTCTGGGTTTGGTTCCTGACGTAAGAGACGATGTAAGGGGCCATATTGCCAAAAGTGTATATAGTACCCAAAGACAAGTGGACAAGGAATGCTCCTGCTACTACCAGAAGTCCACGGAAATAATAAAAGGCATTACAGCACTGTGGAGGTATTGGAAACTGCATGATTTGAAAAGTGATTTTCATATCAACTACAGCAACAGCCAAAAAAAAAATCACTATAACAACAGCCAAAAAAAATAAATAAAAAATCACTATCAATTATATGTACAAGACACTTGTTTTTGACTTGTTCAAATACAGCTATTGCATTTAAACCAGATGATTCATTTTACAGAATTGTAAGTATGAGTACAAAAAAAAAAAAAAAAAAAAAAAAATCATTTGTATTATTTATTTGATAGTAACTTACTTATCTTCATTAAGCTATGGAGTTCATCTAATGTAGCTGGGCTAGCTCACCCAAAATGCTTGCAACCAATAGCAACTCTAAGGATGGGTGTGGCACAACCAATAGCAACTCTAAGGATGGGTGTGGCACATGCAAAGCTTAGATATGACAAGTTAAAGTGGTAAGTAGATCACATGCAGACAATATGAACAACACTGTACAGGAGGCAGAATCAGATGTACTGGATGACTATCCAATCCACACTTTCTGTGTACTTGGTGGCTTCATAAAACTGCAACAAAGATCTTGCACATTTTACAGCCACCCAGGACTGCTGGCCTGAAATACAAAATGCTTGCTCCCTTGAGAAGCCATCACAGACTAGGTATGGAACGAAGCGTCAAATTTGACTGGCCATGTGATTCAAAGCAGTTAATATCTTCCCTGGGATGGCCAAGCCTGCAGACCCGTCGCCTATACCAAAAGCTGTGTCTATGCCATAAAATAGTACAAGGCAATTCCATCATTCCATCCTCCTTTTTCGTGTCAGCTCCTAGAAAGTGCTTCTCTCATAAGAATTCCTCTCCACTCTACAACCCTTTTGTAAGGACTCATCATCACAGACAATCCTATAGGATGGATGTAACTCAACCTTGGAACCTCCTCCCAGACAAAATTGTGTCAGTCAAGTCATACTCTGCTTTCAAGCAACATCTGAAGTGTCACCTATACAACAACTGAACTTTCATTCACAGTAGAATTTTTCAATTTTCCCTTCTTTTTCCCCCCTTGTAGACTTGTTTGTTTCTTTTTTGTTTCTTTTTGTTAGGAAGGCCTTCAGAATAGCCTCGCTTGGCTAGTTGGCTCTTTCCTGAATGCCTTGTGCATCAAACTATTAAATAAAATAAATAAAAAATAAAAGTATCTGGAGCTAGCTAAGTTGATCAGACTCAATACATACATTTACATATTATTACATTGTATTGTAGTTGTGTGTGTTGTAAGAAGACAATACGGAGGGCGGGGCTACGCATGCTGCTTGTGGTTGTAAACTTAACGATTCATACCGTCGCGTACCCGTGCTCACGTCACCGCACGCTGCGCGAACACTTTCCCGCGAACGAGGACACATAAACGAGACTCAGTTTTTCTATTTTCTAACCATATATCGGTAAAGGGTCGGCATGCCAGACTAAATGTATCCTCCCTGCGGAAGACACTTGGGTGGGTCTGCGTGAATTTATGTCATGCTATTTGGACTCCAAATGCACCAGCAGTGTTCCAGCGCCTGATGCCACAAGTTTGGAGTCCTGAAAATGGCCCAAATTTACACCAGTTTACATTGATGGCATTCTTGTCTTTTCAGCACTACATTGGAAGGCCCACAACCAACACAAAGTCACCTGTACTAATTTCAATCCAGAGTTTGTGTTGGAAACTGATGCGAGTGGAGTGGGATTGGGAACTGTGGGGCCATCCTATAGCTGAGATCCACAAGAGTTGCATTAAGAGTTGCATTAACTTGCTAATTGTCATTGTGTATTTATTGTGAGCAAGCTCACTTTCAGTCACTACTTCGTTTGTGCACCACTGCACTATTCTGTATCACCTATTTACTCTAAAATATTAGTTATACCTCTAAGCAACTTTCTACCTTAACTTGGGGATTAGATAGAGGATTAGGAGTAGAGCAGGAGGCACTCAAGAGTAGTAACTCTGGTGGCAACATACTATTTTGGAAGATACTGTTGATATCCTTATTGAAGCTTCTTTCTTACCAGTCCAATGAATCAGAACTGACAGATGAGTCTTGACTTTTGCAGTGAGTTTATGACAACTCTGTCCCGGGCAAGAGAAGACTTATAGTAGTTTATCAATACAGGAAGCTCAGTACAAGTACAAACGTCATTAATGCTGGAGGAGAGCGTAAGATTGGTTGGATACAAATTCAATTTCAAGGTGAATCTGGTGGCCTACACAAGTTGTCACGACCATGACACAGACTATATAGAGTTATTGAAGTCACTCCTACTGGAATTACTACTAATAGAGTAGTATATAAATAACTATTCATTTTCATGTTCGATGTAATGGTGTATATGTGCTCTCCAAATTTTCCTTCTGGATATTCCTGGTGGTATGGTAGTGATCAAAGAAATGGGTTAGGTTGCTAGATTAACAATTCAATTGGACTGATGATGCAGAATCAAATCAGAGTGATGCTATGCTGGCAATGTCTGGAAATGTTGATACTTCACAAAAACAAGGATTATTATGCCCTTTAATGCCAATGAAACGAGCTTTTTCAGGAGCCAATGTGTGTAACTGTGTTATGAAACTTGAAATTATTTTTATACCGATGCAAACACATGCACCTCCTCCACCCCCCCCCCCCCCCCCCCCCCCCCCCCACACACACACTTTTTATTGTATCATCACCTACTCATTACCTTAACTGTATTCTTCATGCAGTGTGTTATTAAGAATGAAGTTGGTTCCCTGGTAAAGACGTGCTTGCACATGCCATATTATGACAGTTTGCATTCAGCATTCAATCTATAGGGTTTGCATACTCACATCTGTGATAATCCTATGTGCTGAGGATAGGTGAACTATAGCATAGTTCTTGAGGTATTTGTGTCCATATTTTCAAGAATGCCTAGAGCTCAACAACTCAAAAGATAGTGGTTGACCTATGGTATACCCACTTCTGAATCAATTACATAGCATCTCAATTCTATTTCCAAACCAATCAGAAAATGAGTTAGAGGATTCAAAACTTCCTGATTATTTAATTTGTAGGTTGGTTGGATGACTTTGGCTCAGGGGATCCAAAGTCATTGAAATATTGCCTGGTGTGAAGCTACCTTATAGCCAGTCAATAATCAGTCTCATTTGACCATTCAAAGTTCTCTTGCAGTTTCCGACTCATTTAAGACTCAAGCCCAGCCATTTCCATGAACAGCTTCTCTTCTACTCTCCCAGATACAGCTGGAACAGGGCTTGCCAGCAGCATCTGATACATACTCCGATATGCTGACTAGGACGGCCAGTACTAGTAAAATGATGAGCAAAGCATCTAGAAAATCAGTGTTCTCATGGTGTAGGCGGGTAAGTCTCGAATTTGATTGTGATCTCACTATCATGATTCTATGTATCTGTGTCCTAATTTTTTTTGGTGGTCAGCCTTCAGAGTTTAGCTCAAAGTATTGTTACAGCCAGATTGTTACCAAGTAACATAGCGATAGTCTCTGGTCCAAGGATAGGTCATAATCTTTTCAGTCCAACTGATCTCACGTGCTAACCCATGGTTAGGTTAAGGGCTTAGCTTTTGAGACAGACAGAAAAAAAATACAGTGAAACCTCTCTACAAAGGTCACCCATGGAGATAAGTTTTCCTTGCTTGTTCTCGCCTCTTTATAGGAGACAATACAACTTGTAAAAGGCACACATATAAATATTGTAAAGGGTGGTTATTATTATACACCAAACGTGTGGGACTACCCAACCCAAAGAATGAGAAACTGACGAACAGATTTGTTACTATTACCACAAATACTTTGAGACAATATATGAATTTTGACTGTGTAAATAAATTATTCATACATATAGCATAGCAATTGATTCAAAATTTAGGCTTTCGCTTGCGACCCGAATATTTGGAATCCTTTTTTACCTCTCTGCAGAAACAAATAATAATTAATTACGCACAAATAGCAACAGTATCAACAAATCTACAACTACTCAAATTATATTATAGAAATCACATAATTGTTTTTTGTTTGTTTGTTTGTTTGTTTGTTTTTTTGTCACGTCATACATTATATCCATGTAGGTCACTATGTCAGACTGTTCGGCCAATAAATTGTGCATTTGATCCCGGGATAGAGTATAAACACCAAAGGTCCTTCCTTAGTATAATATAATACACAAATCTAAAATCACATGACTTACTTGCCCTGCTTTCTTTTCCTTTCTTTCTTTGACATTATCCATTCTCTACTTTTTAAGGGAACACGAGAGCGACCTTTGTGAATTCTCCTAAAAATTAATAAATTTACATTCTTTCTAGCCTTAAAAAAACAACAACAGCAAAGCAAAACAACAACAACAACACAAAAAAACAAAGCTGACATCAACATAAAACACCTGGCAATACATACACACACAACCCGTCATACGCTGTATGCTGCTACTGTCTATCGTTTAAAGAATTATCACAATTCTGCTTGCCCTTCTTAATACTAGAAAATGGATCTCATTGTAATCAGTGAAGCGAGCTAAGCGGCTAGGCTAAAAGAATAGCTATAACTATAGAGTAATCTATGGTCTTATAGCTATAATTACTATAGAGTAATCTATGGTCTTATAGCTATAATTACTATAGAGTAATCTATGGTCTTATAGCTATAATTACTATAGAGTAATCTATGGTCTTATAGCTATAATTACTATAGAGTAATCTATGGTCTTATAGCTATAATTACTATAGAGTAATCTATGGTCTTATAGCTATAATTACTATAGAGTAATCTATGGTCTTATAGCTATAATTACTATAGAGTAATCTATGGTCTTTGGAAGTGTTTAAGGGTGGCCGCACACCGCCTACGCAATTTTTTGTTGATGGTTGCTATGCACGATTATTACTATTGTATACTTACAGGGGCTTCTCTACTATAATACAAGGACACAGTACCTGCCGAAGGAGCCGCTCACTAATTTTAGAGCGAATCTGGAGGAAATATCGGGGCCTGGTTATAAAACTTTGTAGCAATTTTTTGGAGCGGTGCGGTAAGTTGGAGCTCCGCAATTTGGTGCACTACTAGCCGAGCCGATACTCTACTGCAAGACAAAGAGTTCTTATCCATTTCAATATTACTTTATGATATATTCGCATTTTTTTCTATTTATAAGATATTGAAAAATTCTCAATGTGGTGCAGTTCATTTTTTTTTGGTTTACCCGTGTATAAAATTTTTGTGCCGTTCTCATTATTAGATTCCAAGAAAAACCGTTACAAAATTTGGAACTTTAATTCCACTCGCAATTCTTAAGAAATAGCCCCACCCCCATATCTCGTACTTACGAGTACGCGAGCAATTTTTTTTTTCAATTAGTTTGTATTGGTTCTAAAAAGAGCCCGCCTATATCAAGAGTAAACAAACATCAATACAACAATAATAAGAGAGTCAGAAGAGAGAGCAGTTTATTGGAGATAGCCATAGGTGAAGGTATTAGATCTGCGCAGCTTGGGAAGTCTTCGCTCCGCAGAAATCGAGCCTGGTATATCCATCCGCTTGAGTTCAGGTGCGCAGAGTCCAGAGAACGGCTACAGGAGGAGAGGCAGCCTGGTGCACCTTGCTGCGTGAGCTCAGACGACATATGGAGAGTTGCTGTAAACGGATATGAGACAACAAGAAGCTAAACTAAAACACTACAACTTCGCAAAGTATACTTCTGCTACTACTGCGCGATAGTTTCTGCTCGCGTATTATCAAATGGTGGGGTATTGGCGGGGAATAAATTAATGTTCGGATCTACAGGCAGTGAGCATTGCTATGTGCGGCCACCCTTAAGCTGAAAAAAGAGAAATTATTTGTCCTTATCTCTATAACTTGGTATACTGATACTTTAATACCTGAAGTTTCATATGAGCCTAATTTTGTGGGCACACGAAATTTGAATCTCGAAATATTTAAAATTTTAAGAAAAAAAGTGTTTAAGCCAGGATTTTTGAATTTATTGAGTTATATCTCTAAAATTTTGACACATGATGTAAAATTGCCTTAAAATTATTATGTATAACTTTGGTAGCTATACCTTGAAAATTAAGTGAGTTGTGGCTGTTTTTCACCAAAAAAAAATTATGCACGGTAAGGGTCATCAAATGATGACGTTTACAGCGGATTGTGGGCCTATAGTACACGTAAACGCGACGTCACAAAACAGCGCATGCGTATTTGTGCAAGGGCGCCAGTTTACCGCTAATTGTTGCACGGGTATGGCTGATTTAGCTACGGTTGTATCTCAGGCCCTAGGTATCAAGTTTTACGGCGCTATTACTGCCTATCACGGCCAGCGTTTTAGCTTCCGTCTGGAGCTGCACAACCCGTAGGACTCCAACTGCATCGCCCTGATGTTGTCAGAATACTGAATGCTGGGAGCCTTGGGAGTATTAAACTCCTTCAGCTTTTCTTCAGCTCTTGAAAAAGATGACCTCTTGGATAGGCTTGGCTCCAAGTTAGTAATATACCAGCCAACAATTCTGTGACTGATTTCGACTTCGTTTACTGCTGCTAGTAGAACGATGAGAATCCATACAGCCGATTGCAGTTAGGGAAAGTCCCGTCTTACCGCTCGGGGAAATAACCATTCGACCTTAGCTCGTTAACTAGTTACGTTTAATGACGAACTACCGCAAAATCTTGACGTCATAAAAAATGGCGTAAAATGTATTAGAATGAATGAGAAAAGTGCTGTTCTCCGTTTTCCATTCTCTAAACAGGCAGTTTTACTATTGTAAACATTATTGGGATGATGAAGAAAAGGTATGTGTATGTTAAATGACTGTAGTGAGGGTCTATACAGTAGTTTCAAAAAATCCACTCTTTAAGTTGGAAGCACTGTAACTATAGAGTAATTACTATAGAGTAATCTATGGTCTTATAGCTATAATTACTACGTATCTTAACTGTTCTATTTTACCTTTTCTTCTAAACATGTATTTTTCATTTCTTTTTGTTCCCATACCATTTGTATTGGCAGCTCTTTGAGCCGTTTACTAGCATTTTAATTTCCCTAGTTCTTTCTTTTCTGCTAATCATTCATAGAATGCACAGGCACAATAGTAGTAAAGGGTAAGCATACACCTACTTTACATGAGTCAGAGTGTGATATGGTGATATATTTCACTAGCAGGCTAATTTATTTTCATGAGCCAGAGGCAGTGAAAATAAAACCTGAGAGCCTTGCCATATCACTCTGACCAGTGTGAGTGTAATAAGTGGTTTATTCTACCCTAGATATTTTCACCCCCCCCCCCCCCCCCCCCTAGCTGGGGGAGGAGGGGGGTTTGGGTAGGCTATACACCCAGGAAGGTAGCTGTAAAAACCTGGAAAAAGTGGTGAGCTTGGCAGGTTGCTATAACTACTAGGGTAATGAGGATAATATAGCATGAAATAACAACCTGCCAGGTCAAGTACCTAAAAATATCATTGTGAAGATATCTAGGGTGGAATATAATATATATAAGCCTCATACCCAATTCATGACCCAGCTTCACTAGCTTTACTGAAACAGGCTTTTTAAAAGTCTTTTTAATTCAATGACACAATACAGAGTAGTTCACTCACTGTCTGTCTGTGTTCCGAGCTGTCTCCATACCAGAAGGTGCTAATAATTCAGATCCTAATCCCTGAGTACACAATTGTGAATATTAAACAATAAAAACAAATAAAGTTAATACATTTCTTCACCTGAGGCATAGAAGCAGGAGATCCGCCAGTAAACAAACACAGGAACATCCTGAAGTAAACACAACCAAGTCAATGTCATCATTCTTGTTAGTAAATAATTACTTTTTGGCCTTGGTGCTGTTGGGATAATCTATGACCACACCCCCTGTAAATCCTGCTTTCATAGCTTGTTCCGTGATAAGCTCCATTTGGGCAGGATTCTCAGGATAGAACTGGAACACTGCCCGTGCCCCACGACTCTGTAAGATGCACACACATACACACACACACACACACACACATTTGTAGTTTAGCTGTGTACAAATTTCTATAGCGTTCCTACCAAGCAAGCATAGAGAGAAGAGAAAAACCGATAGAGCCTCTTGGGAGGATGGTGGTCTCTTCTGTCTGCATTGCACAGCCACTGGAGAGCAGACACGCTGATGGCGCCATCGAAGGCACCAGCTCTGAACCCAAGCCCATCACCCATGTCCCACAGAAACAGGTCCCCATCCATCTCCCTCTCATGAGCAACAGCTGCAAAAACACCACAACTAAATAAATATCGACATAAGCTCACTACTAATGTCATTATCCAAACACTTCTGCCACTCTTAAGGTTAAAATTAAATTAAAATTTGATACAGGAGAATATCACGAGTCTGTTGGCTTAGTATTTACATGAGTGCCACAGGCATAATCGAGTGTAAATATGGCCAATCAGACAAGTGATATTTTGCAGTATTTAAAGAATAATACATTTGTTATGTACTGCTCATGGTTGAATACCATGGTAACAAATTTCTTGTGCAATAAACACTTGTATAACCGCGGATGTAATAACCCAACGTGATAACCCTGAACACAGGTGATTATGGGAAAATATTGCCTTAAGCCATATCCTGTTTACTTTATAATGCATTTCCTATGTGGCAACAGGTATTAGGCCCTGTTCAGTACATGATAAAATTGCATAAAGTAAGCTAGCCTGAATAATGCTTCAGTTTCTGAGCACTCCATCTATACTGACCCTTTACCATCTAATGCTTACCTAGCATACTTCTGCTAATATCCACTCCAACCCAGTAGTGACCAGCTTCACTCAGAGCCTGCCCACTCAATCCTGAGCCACACCTATGCACACACCCACATATACATGACAAACACACACACATACATATACATTATTTATAAACACCATAGTTAGAGACATGTGAAAATACATTGTCTCCAAATTTTCTATTTTGTAATATTAAATTTCTATGAGACAGCACATTTCTCACCCCAGGTCAAGGATGTAAGACGATGTGTCCTCTGGTATGGCAAGTAACTCAATAGCTCTTTCTGCCATCTGCATCTGAATCTCTATCATTCGAGAGCTAGGAAAGGTGAGGAGATAAAAACTTAGAAACTGGACCCAAGTCAAGGAGGAAAAAACAAACAAAAAAAAACAAACAGATGCTTATATATAAACCTCTAATTCACTTGCTGGCATGCATCTACTACTTAGCAGCAATTTTTTTTTCTAGAGTAGAACATAAAACAACTGGAAAGAGTTTTTATAGTATAAAAAAAAAGACAAACCACTCCCACCTAATGCAGATTTTGATATGGACTATTAAATAATTATAATACTAGTTTATCAAGAACAAAAAAAAAATTACAAATTACAAAATGGGTAGAATTAAACACTGCATCAAGTGTACAAAATAGGAAAGTGAAGAAATGACTGTACATAATAATACCAGCATGATTGTTGAAAACTCAAAAGTTTTAGTTAGTTCGTAGCGTTTATTTCCATTCACTTGACACGATAGCAAACTGCCAGGAGTAGAGTGGTGGCTGTACATCCACTGGCCAAGAAGAGTAAGCCATCATAACCTATGTGAGACTTTAGGATTGTTGAGAGCAGAGCACCGGCCAAACCAGCAATCAGTTGCGAAATAAACAGAATGCCATAGTTTAAGGACACGTAGCGAAGACCAAAAACTTTGCCGGTGGCAGCTGGAAAGATAGAGTAATTCCCTCCAATGCAAAAGAAAATGGCGCATATCCAAATAAGGAACATCGACTTGCCGCCAAATGGAGTGACCTCTACGGTCAGCATGAATGCAGTAATCGTAGAGGTGAGGATCACCAACGTAGTGCTGAAGGATGAAGTGTCTGCTATCAGGCCCCATGTGATGCGGCCAACGCAATTACACACGGACGCCACTGACCCTACGACTGCAAGGAAGTGGTCATCATTGATAAACTCCTGCCCGATAAACTTGTACAAGGATGAAACAAACGTCACTCCAAGACCGTTGGCAAGAAACATGCAAAACATAATGTAGAACTTGCCCGTCAGTAGTACCTGCTTCGGTCCCATGCTGTCATCGTCTGTCTCACTTTTCACTGTCAGTTTCTCAGGAAGTAAAGTCTTCTCTTCAGAGGCTGACTGGTCCATAATTCCTTGCTTTGGGAACTTGCTGTTATTGCTCCAGTCTGTACCCTTGCTCGAAGAAATGCTAGAATTGTCAGTTTCTTCCTTGGTATTTATTCTTATATAAGATTGGTCAGTGTTAGTGTGTTGACCTGGCGGGTATACCAGAAGTAAAGACCCCACTAGCTGCATGCTGGCAAACACTCCCCCGAGGATCAAGAATAACTTTGGAATTCGCTGGAGCAAGTCGGAGTCGACAAAATACTTTTCTCCATTTGGATTTATCACTGGATCAATGTTGTGTGGGTTGACATAGATGGTCTGCACCAAGTTGAAAATAAGAGCACTCAGCCCGAAGCCAGCTAATACCACTCCATTGGCCACGCCTTTCCACTTAGGCATCCACCTCATGACGGTGGTGAGAGGGCCGATGTAAGCGATACCAACACCTGCCCCGTATATGAGGCCGTACGAGACAAGGAAAAGCCAGAATGACACCTTGATGGTTAAGTATGACAAAAACACGCCTAGGCTCATCACCCACCCACCAGCAAGGGTGGTCCACCGGGGGCCTAACTTCTGTAGGATGGCCCCTCCCACAATCATGGCACCTCCCTGGCCAATAGCGGCTGCAGAGATGGTCCACGTGGTTGTTTCCTGCTTCATGTTTTCTGGGTGGGATTGGTTCCTGACGTAAGAGACGATGTAAGGGGCCATATTGCCAAAAGTGTATATAGAACCCAAAGACAAGTGGACAAGGAATGCTCCTGCTACTACCAGAAGTCCACGGAAATAATAAAGGGCATTACGCCATTGTGAAGGTATTGGAAATTGCATGATTTACAAAATTGATCCAGTAATTTTCACGAATTAACTGCAACAAAAAGTAAGGATTACCATAAATTACAAGAAACAGAAAGAAAAAAATAAATAGTGCACATCTCTCGTAGCCATCTGTGATTGACTTGTGTAAACACAGCTACACCACAGTCTGAGACAAGCAGTGGACAGTTGCTTACAAACCAAGTGCTTTGTTCTAGTCGTGTGTAGGAAACCTTTGAAAATTACACGCTGTTAAAAGCTTCTAAGGAATTATTTCTATATACTATAAGTGAAACGGTGGCAAGTAAAAAAACAAAAAAATCTTTTGAAAATTAGCTTGGCCCTATGCTGTCAACCAAAGCTTCATTAAAACCTGAAGGCGTAGTTCTGCGGGAAAAAATGAGCAAACAAGCTCATAGCCATATATAACATTTGATGGAGCTAACTAGCTAGCTTGCTGACCTCCACTGTGTTATCAGAAAGCATTCTACAAAAATCCCTCTCCTTCATTGATTCTTCAACAACAGGGAAAGGCAATAAGACAAACTTGAAGTGACAAAAATATAGAACACCAGTAATTATTTTATTACTTCTAATTCATACGCTAATTAAACATGTGAGTATACTCAAGTGTTTATTTGCCTTGTTGCAATGCTTTACTCACTTGATCGGCAACTCAGTTTCCAGACTAACCCCACAGACATGGGTAGAAAGATAACAAGAAAGTCTTAAGAAATAGAACTACAGCTCTCTTTCCGCAACATAAAGTAATAGGAAATGCAATGAAGGAGCAGGAAAGTAGAAAGTCAGTAAAAGTGGCTTTAAAATAAAAGTGGTTTCCTTATGAAAGTCCAGAACAAGTTTACCAGTACTCAAGAAGGTTCCCAAAGAACTCAAATTTGCAGTTTCTGGTAACATTGTTACGAATATAAGGAGCCAGACTGAATCATGGCTCCAGAAAAGATAAACCAATGACAATAAAAACAATTTGAGTGAACTTCCGAATGCAGACTCATTACAACCAGAAATATATACCATATTATTTTACAGCTTTATAAGGATGGCTGTGGCGCTGTAAATCTCGCGGGCTACACAAAGGTCACACTTCAGTAACAAATAATACACGATTCAGTTCATGGGAGGGAGGAAGATGATTTGGTAGTACTGGGCTATACTGAGGCAGAAGACGTGCCTAACCTACAAGACTTAGTCCAAACCCTCATTTGTGCATAACTACCCATCCAACCATTTTCATCCCCAACTTACTTCTGACTATACTTTGTCGCTTCTTTGTCATCATAAAACTAACAAAATAAAATAAATGCAAAGATCACTATGATTAGCAATAAACCCTCACTGTACGTACACTTTGTCGCACTAGCGAGTAAGTCTATAACTTATCGTAATACTAAACTAAGTAAGCTGCACATCATACAGACACTCAGGACTGCAATACAGATGAACTTACAATTTCAGGAGGAGCCTGGTGCTCTGGTCTCTTGGAAGCCATTCCTACGCTAAACGACCTTTACCTTAACCCAAAATCGTATTATTTTTGATGAGCGTAGTTTATTTTTGTGTGTTCCGTCGTCCGCGATGTGTGGGTGTGTCCACTATTTGTACGTGCCCAAAATAGGTGACGCATTCAAGAAAGGTGGCCACACCTCTCCTGTCTTTGTTGACCACAGAGGTTCAACCATTCTCAGCTGTTAGTTATTCCAGAGACTAAGAGAAGGGATATCATGTCTTCTAGAACGAGTTCGTCTTCAGACCCAAGGAGGATGTCAATTAATGATGTGCAATTGCCTTCAGATCTCTTGAAAAATTTAAGTCGTGCTGTTCTCAAAGAGATTGGAAAGTATGATGACCCCACTTTCTTCGAGTACTTCGAAGGACTGAAATTGAATGACGTAAGCGAAGTTTCCTTTGCTTGCCCCAATTGTGTATTATTCTTGTATGCTACTTAAAAACAAAAACAAACAAACATTAAAGTGCTGTCCTAGTGTTAAAGACTGATTAATGGCTTCTGATAGTGGCTCCAAGAGAAGGATTGGAAGAGAGAGACAGGGAGAGAGAGATAGGGAAAGGGGGGAGGGGGGGGGGGGGGGGCTTACTTATTTGACAACTACCATACTAGACCAGTGGATTTGAGACTTGAAAATAAGACGATTTACGTTACGCAAGCATTTGATGTTGGTGCGTATTTGTCATTCCTCCAGGATCTTAGGAAGACAAGCTTTATGAGTTTTGCTTACAAGAGACAGAGTTTGTTTCACAACTATATAACGTGGTGCTTATTAGTACCATACTTAAACACCTCACCTTTCTCTATTATACTACATGTAATGACTGAGTGAGCTACTTAGTTAGGCTGGCGTTAATCAATTTACATGGCATGGGTCACTTGCACATAAAATAATAATAGTAATGATGATAATAATAGTGATGATGATGGCGACTTTAGTACTGTCTGATTCATAATCTGATTCTAATCTGCTTTTCATTAAATTTGGCAGTACTCTTCGGGCATGGTGATGTGGCTGACATGACACTGTCTTACTCTCATTGGAGGGTACTAGTTTTGATGACCTTGTACCATGCTTTTTGTTGGCATTACGCATTCTTTGAGGGTTATGTTTCTTTGCTACTGTGTGAGTGAGACATTATTTGCCAAGTTAGATTTATGATAACTCATTTGCAAGTCATCTCCACAACAGATATTTTATTGATACAATTCCCAGACTATAAATTCACATCCTATTTGTACTTAGCAATGAGATATCATTTCACTTTTTACTCAACCTTGCGTGCTCTACTACCAATGTCAGTGACCAGCCAAGTCACAAGAGGGAGAAATTAAGTCTGAACACTCTGGCTCACTCACCACAGTTAGTCAGGTGGCTTAGGGTCATTATGCAAGTTGACCAGTTTCCATTGGACAAATGCATACAATTTTGTATGGTTGTTCCTTATAGGGAAAACACTCACAATTAAAGTGTGAAGTAGTAAAAACTAAGCCATTACATAACCATCCTTTGGTGTCGGGCTAAGGTTCATGCAACTGTGTTATGTGGAGTATTACATGGAGTTAGATTGGAAACGATGTGTCATTTGTCGGCAGGATTAATGACACATGACGATGACCAATGTACAAGCAGTTGCGAAAATGTGGAGAAGGATTTTTAGGCAACATAGCTGAGCTGAGGGACCTGATGCCCTTCCTGCATGTGTTTCTTTTAGTGGCAGTACAAGTGCATTAGATTTTGTTGTCAAGTGCATCTTGGCACAAATCTCATCATTTAAAGTTTAATAGTTCCAAACAGAACAAAGCAAGGAAACATAACTCCAAGAGTGTAGATGACTACAACAAAGAGAGACCACCCAGCAAGTGTAGTAAAAGTTAACAACGTGCATTTTTTTTGTGAAAAACGTCTGAAGAAAGTAATCTCCACAAGTTTCTACTTTTGTAATATAAACCTTTCCAGAGTATTTGTGGAGTTGGTTTGAACAACTTATCAATCTAGGTCAGTATTCCCTCTAGGTCAGTATTCCCTCTAGGTCAGTATTCCCTCTAGGTCAGTATTCCCTCTAGGTCAGTATTCCCTCTAGGTCAGTATTCCCTCTAGGTCAGTATTCCCTCTAGGTCAGTATTCCCTCTAGGTCAGTATTCCCTCTAGGTCAGTCGTTTTCATGATTTTGATATCTCTAAGGAGTACAATAAAATCAAGTTGAAGGAACGACTGTTGGAACAATTCCCAGAAGCCCAAGAACAGTTTGATGGCAGAAATACCATAATCACATTCAATAAGGCTGTCCAAGATATGCTTAGGGAGGCTTTACAGAAGGGGACATTTTCTGAAGATGCTACCATTTTAGCCAAGGCTGCTACAATAATTATTGATCAGCCCTTTCAAGTTCAATGGTTCCTTTCCATCTAATTGCCTACAGGAGTCTCGTCCTTCAAGCCTCATATATCATATTCCTTTAATTTTCAATGGTACTAATTTGAAAGACTAAGGGCGATGTGAAACTCAGGCATGACTAACTGTAGGTCAAGTCATTTTAGCACGTAAGAAAGCTTCTGAATCTTGTACCATGAAACAAAGGCATTCCTCTGATCTTGAGCCACCTCTTCCCATTTACATTGGTCTAAACGTTCACCACATGGCTTGGAGCAAGAAACTCATTGAACAACTTATCACATGTGAATTTGTATTTCATATGACAAAGTTTACAAATTGAAAGTATGATAGCTGCAGCAGTATCTGAACAATAAAAAGAAGGAGTTGTGGCCCCGGCCTGTCTTACGGATAGATTATTCACTGTTGGTGCTCTGGATAATTCTGACCATAACCCCAACTCAACAACTGCAGTAAAGTCATTTTATGGAACTGGAATCAGCCTTTTTCAGTTTCTTATAGTGCAAACCCTGGTGAAATTAGACCTCAGTTATAAATATCACTTTCTGGAAGCAAGCAGCATTAGCTATGTACCTTGCAGCTCCAATCACTTTCAAAAAATAGAAAGATTAACAGTTGTGCTATAGGATGAGATCAGTTTGAGTTCAGTGATGGGGCCAGAGAGGAATTGTTTAGAGCCTAAACATTAACATAGTAAGTAAATACCAGGCTGGAATATGGACTTCTTGCACTCAACCCCACCAAGTAATTTCAAATCCAAGTGAATTTGGTCAAAAATTGCTGCTGCACGGTGTTGAGAACTGGTCTGGCTTAGCATACCAGAAGTTTTTTTTTAAGTGTGCCTGCAAAGGAGATTACAGTAGATATAATTGTGCCAAAGTTAATGTATGCTGCTCACCACTGTGTAGTTGCTAATGCAGCCATAAATATTCAATTATTATCAATCTGTTTTAAACTTGAAATTTAACATGTTAACTAGCTATACAATAATTCTTGCATAATAATATTGCTTCTAAAAACAGAATATTTAAAGCATAAATAACAATAAATGCTCTGGCGGCCATTTTTAATTAGTGGGCTTAATTAAAAATTTTGGGTGGGGCTCCTAGGCTAATAATATTTATGAAGTTGAAATAAAATTTCATGCAAAATTTGATCCTTTTGTCCGCCAAAAAACGGTAATTTCACTAAGCCACCAGACTAAGTGCAATTTTGGAAAATACCACATCATCACTATTTATTATTATTATTATTATTATTATCATCATCATCATCATCATCATCATCATCATCATCATCATCATCATCATCATCATCATCATCATCATCATTATTATTATTGCTTTTTTCACAGCATTCTCGTGGCAGGATAGTGATATAATACAATGTCATGTATTAGAGAAATTATCTAATGTAATTTCTTGAAGCTCTGCAAATATCTTAATGTTTCTTATAATTTTTATAGGTGGTGAAAGTAAGAGAGAGGGTACAGAAGGTCAGAGAAAGTAACTGCGAGATTGCCATCAAGAATATGGACTTTGAACCCCAGCTAGAGGAGAAGAGATCGGTTCTGGCTCAGAAGTGCAATGAGTTGAGGGAACTTCGAGACGGCTACGACAAGAGATTCTTGGAACTTAGTAAGCGAGCACAATGCAATGCTTTTGTTGGAGGAATTGAAGGTTTAGCTGGCAGAAGTGCCATTTCATAGCATGCTGAATTGTTAAGTGTGGTATAGGTACTCTGAATAATTGCATGTTTTAAAGTACAGATTATTTTTGACCATAAAGACCCTTTTGGGTTTGCTGTGCATTAGGTTGTTTTTAATTGTTTGAGTTGTTCAAAGCGTTAGTGGTATTTTTATTAGTGGTATTTTTATGTTGTAACACAGAGGCTATAGAAGGAAAGAATAGTCATCACGGAGTAGAAAGAGAACTTCAACAGGCTTCAAGGAAAATAGAGCAAGACTCAGAGGTAGTGTATTAGTTTATTGTCCAAACAACATTCACAATGCTGTGTGTTGTATTTCTCATATATCCAGGACTTCGCTGCAGATTTTATTGGAGGAAAGTCTTCTTTAAGTCTTGAAGAGTTTTCTGAGGAATTTGTGAAGCAAAGAACTTTGTTCTGGCTCCGCAAGGTCAAAGCGGAAAAAATGAAGGAGCTTCTGGCCAACTACCGCCCCACCCCCATGCCAAGGTCATCTGGGCCTGGTAGCAGCACCTCGTACACGCCTTCTCCTACTGCAGGTCACTTTCCTGACCCGTCTTCTTCAGTTCCTCCGTACCCACTGGCAACCAACATGCCTCAGCCCCTGTCTTCTTTGGGAGGAAGTGTAGGACACTTTTCATATTCTTCTGTTCCAGCATCTGTGCCTACCAGAATGCCGCCCCCTCGTCCAGCCCCTTATGGAAGTCAAAGAATGAATCAGCACAGATTTTGAGACTGCACTTCAGTTTATAATTGCTATTATTATCGTTTGTGGTCATAAATGCTATACAATGCACAAATTATCTTCTAGCTAATTTATTGCAATCCATTATTTTTAATTATTACATCTTGGTAACAAGGAACAACAACAACAAAAACCGAACGGAACACCTAATTCGAGCGCTTGGCAGGCGTTTCCATAGCAACTGAACGATAACTGTAAGGTGGGCACTAAATGAATGTATTGATGGCTGACTTAGAGAATCCAATCGATGTCGCTGCTACGGACGTTCCGACGGCCCGCAGTGAAAAGTCTGACGGAGAGACCGCTGAAGCTCTTGCACCAGAGAGTAGCAATGTGGGTGAACTTGCATTTTCTGAGCAGTCTGAAGTGGAAACCGCTGGGCCTGAGGACATTTTGAATAAAGAGACACAGTTACAGCACCCTTTAGTAAGCTACTCTAACAATTTCTGTGCCTGAAACGAGGGATGCGTGGTCATGTATATGTGTGCTGTTGCAGACCTTGTCTTGGTCATTTGGCTACAACTCCCAGCTCCCAGTTCACAATGTGTCAGAAGGAAGCAGAAAGGTATTTTTGGATTGGTTGCTGACATGACAATCCCCACACAACAAAGCTACTACCCTTGTGTACATGCACATACTACAATTATCACAATAAATGTTATAGTTATTGGCAATTTGCAATTTTCATAAAGCATTGAGATGAGAGAAATTAAGCAAATTAGTCACATTGAAGCACTTTTGTTGGTTATATCTCACCTCCTGTATTTCCCAGATGATTTTCTACAGCAGTGCCCACACAGGGATCCTGCTGGACTGCAAGACTAACCAACAATGCATCTTGCAGGGCCACAGCAATGTCATTGCCTGCACAGCTGTGAGCTTGGACAGGAGGTGGTTGGTAACTGGAGATGTAGGACCTGATTCTATGCTCACCGTGTGGGATTCCTTCTCTGGGTAAGTTGAGCTGTAAAAATGCGCAGAAATTTCCTCCTCCCACCCCTTAAGGAAAGATTTACTTGAATGAACTTACCATAGACTGAATCTATAGTTGTTGTTGTTGTTGTTGTTGTTGTTGTTGTTGTTTTGTTTTTCATTGCTAGCTGGTTGTATGCGTAAAATTAGATTATTGTAGAATTAGGAATCTTTGATTTGGATTCCTAGAATAACTCTTACACAGGCAGCTGTATATTAAGTGACCTTTTCTTGATATTTTTGGAATATTAATGTGTGTAAGATCTTATACAAAAAACACTGCATTCACTTAAGGTAATGTTCTAATCCACTTTGCTAGTTTAGATGCATTCAGTCTATTAATTCCTATAAGTATGTAGTCGTGACCATTAATTGAGTTTTTTATTGGCGAACGAGAGAAGTAAATGAGACACTATCAGGGGTAACACAATAAAAAAATTGGGGAAATTTTTTTTTACTTCTCTACGCCCATGATGTATGTCATTTTTGGCTACCACTACTCAGAAAAAATTTATGATTACTTGATGAAAATTCTATCTAATGTCCAAGTCACAAAGAGAATACAATTAATACGTCTTGTGTTGATATCCAGTGAACAAGTGTGTGTGTGTGTGTGTGTGTGTGTTATAGAGGGTGGGAATTAATATAGCAAAAATATTTAGGCTACTCCTAGTTTGTACAGAGTCAAAACAGTTAGAAATGCTTTTTTTTTTCAAAGTCACAAAAGTTGGTTACTATGGCATTGAAAACCCTTTACCATATGTATAAATTTCAAAATCCGCCATGTAGCTGATTACTTTTTGTCAAGAGACTGTCTACTACTAGTAATGTGATTCAGCATAAATAGCTAGCGAGCCACTGTAGTTCAAACTAAGGCACTACTTAATCTGATAAAAGCGTTAACATTACAAAGATTTGTACACAAAAATGACAAAAAGACTACATTTATTTAGTTTGTCTCGAGTTATCTTCTGGGAAAGGAATCATTCAGTCTATAAGTACAAGTATGTAGTTGTTGACCATTGATTTTATATAGTGTAGCAAAAGAAATACATGTTGTGCAGGGCGTATAATAGCTGTATGACAAACGGTGCATTAAGATAACTTTGCCATTAATTTAAATAGAAAAACATTCCAACAGGTATCCCTGATTGTCGATTGTGTTAACGCATCTTGCTGCCATTATAAGTTGGTAAATGTATGACCAGATGGCTACTGTAATCTTTATCTGCGTGCATATGTACAAGAGGGTTAAAACTGTTTCAGTCAAAGCCCACTGTCCAAGGTGCCAAGAGGTCCAGATTAGAAACCCATGATTACAGCCACATGTGATTTGCTGTTTGTCTGCTTGTTTTTTTCACTAGAATTCCAGTGCGTAATATCTTCAGTCATATCGGGGATGGTGTAGTGGCTGTTGCCATGTCCAATGATGCCCAATACATAGTCACCATCACCTCTGCAGATGAACAGGTACATCACAATGTGGGCACATAGAAGAGGAAATTATCAAATTAAGTCAAGTGGTTAAATACCTAAGTGAAGTAAAAGTTTTGACATATAATAATTTTGATTGCTCAGTAAGTAATCTGTAGAGGAATTAAAGAAGGTTTTTTTTTGTTTTTTTTTTAGGTTGCCAGTGTGTGGGAGTGGACAGTGGAGAGTGACACTCCGCTGTGCAGCATAGCTCTGAGTGAGGACTATTCCTTCCAGACCTTCATTACCTTCCACCCCAACGATCCACATCATCTCATTTCCAACTCGGATGATATGGTGGTCTTCTACTACTGGGTAAGGAGGACATACTTGACAGTGTAAGAGTTTGTGAGGTTTCTTTGAACTTGATATTACAGGAACAAAACAATATCAAAGTGGATTCTCACCCTATTCTTGATAAGGTATGTTTTGTCTAGCTTTTTGGAAAAATAGTACCAATAGTCTTTCAGTTTTTTCCCCCCCGTATGATATTAAATGATATAAAAAGCATCAATGGTGTGAACACACTTCAATGAGAGAAGAGTTCCAGGGAAGGTGATACATGTACATGTAGTACAACTGCATGTAGCTATCGTACACATGTGCAGCAAACAATCACTAGTATTGTGCACTATATTTAAAGTTTCAATTATATCAAACTAGAATTTAATACATGCTGAACCTCAGGGCAGAAGTAGAAAAAAAAATGTGAAGTTAAAACATTGCTTACCTTTGGAATTTCCACCTACTCTGGATTACAGCATGATTTATAAAATCATCAGATTGTGGTACTTGCAGTCTTAGAGCTCCACTGTTGACAAAAAGAATGTGTAATACTCAATACCGCAAAATGTCATACGGGGCACTGATACAACAACAACAACAACAACATAATTATTTGTCAGTTTGATTTAATAGTGTTTTGCTGACTTCATTCATTTGATTGGTATGCAAATTCATCCTTGACCTCTGATTGATCTTTTTATCATTATGTCATTGATTAAAGTATCACAGTACTACTGTATTCACAGGAGTTCCACAAACCACTGGGGACGTATTCTCAGTCAGTCCTAGTGCCTGAGACCAATATAGGTTTGACTGGCACAAGTGAAGGGAATGGAGTCGTGTGGGGCACAATGGATGGTGAGTGAAGGATGAGCGGGCACAGAGGGTATGGGGGGACTGAGGGAGGGGGAGAAAGATAAGAGAGATACGGGTCATTGGAGATAATGACACACCATAAGTAAATACATGTTTCTATAAACAGGGTCAGTGGACGGGCCTCATGTAAAAAGAGCGCTGAAGCTGCTCAAGATGCATAACTGTGCTATCACTGTGGTCACTACCGTCATGGAGTAAGTCATTCAATAATTGCTAACTTTTATTTTTGATGACACCAGATTCTAAGTTGTTTACAACAGTCACACTTGTTTTTTTGTTGTTTTTTGTTGTTGTTGTTTTTTAAATATTTTTTTAGTTTGGTTGTTACTGGAGATGCAAATGGGAAGATTCAGTTTTTCAACAATGACTTGATGTTGGTCAACTGGTATGACGACTGCTCCAGGTTCGGCCCTCTCTCTTCAATCTCATTCTCCTACAATCCAAAGCTGCCCAAGCTTAGGCAGAAAGTTCACAAAGAGAAAAAGTAAGGGACAAATATCTCGAAGATTCTAACGTAATTATTTGTCTTTCAAACTGCGAGTAGAATTGTGAATATGTAGTTAATTATAGAATTAGTGAGGATCATTTTTCAATGTTGTATTTCTTGATAGTTTCAGTGATGTTAGTCTTGGAGACCACCAGTTCCCGGATGAATCTACCAAAATTGCTCTGCCATTTCTTATACCAGACTTTGTCATCAGTTCATCCTCTCCTTCTATAGCTCATGTCACAGCTAATGGATCCCACATAGAGGTCAGCACACACACTGCCCATAACAAGACTTTTTCCAGCCGTAGACAATGTATTATCTGAAAATAGGTACATAGTCTTAGTTAATTCTTTCATGTGTTCTGTAGTATAAGCTTTTAAACCTTTACAAAACAGCAATTTGCAGCACACAACCTATTAATTTCCAGTATATATATATATTTTTTTTGTTAAATCCCTCCGAATTTGAATGCATACTCCCAGGACTGCTGCTGTTCACGTATGTGTGGTTAGAAATTTATTTTGTGTAAATAATGCATTTTGATTTCTTTATAATCATTGTATTTCAAACTGCTGATTCTCCTTCTGTGATTAGGACGTACTGAGTGAGCACAGTGCTGCTATAAACGCAATAGCTGTCCATCCATTCATGCCACGCCTCTTAGTGGGAAGTTATTCTGGCAGACTGAAGCTTTGGGATTATGAAAACAAGTAAGGCCTCTTGCTATCACCCATAAAAGAGTGTAGTAAAAATTAACAAAAGAAACAACAAAAAACAACAACAACAAACATCCAGCATAATTATTGGCTGTAGTTGATTGTATATAATTTTTTTAGATGCTCTTTTTTATTTTACAGTTTCAATGGCATATCCTTCACACTTTTTTTAACACAAAAGCATTTTCTTGTTGTTTAGTTTCAGATTGTTTGATGTGAATTTATACAGGGTGGTTCTGGCCAGAAGAGACATCTCTGAACCTACCTATCTCCAGTGTGTGCAGTTTGACCCAAAGTCTGTATACATTGGTACGTGAATACTGCAGACACTATGGGATACATGTAGCTGTGTAAAGCTACAGTATATAGATTGGCTAATTATCAATAGTGTTCACGGGTGATATAATTGGTAACATTTAAGATTGAGATTGCAGCTTGTTGGTGTGTATATTTGTGGTGGTGTTGGAGTGAGCATTCAAATTGCTTTAGCCTCATGGTGGTAGTAATTAATTTATGGTTGCATATGGCTACCAGTGCAGAAGTTACGTGTGTACACAGAGTAGGGTATTAGCTTCATGGTAAAGGTTTTTTATTATTTTAGTTTATTTTATTTTATTGGAAGCATTGTTATCTGTCCCTTCTACTCCTTGTGCAGGTGTTGGGTATACTAATGGAGTTCTTCAAGTGTTAGACTCCATCACTCTGGCTGATGCCGGCAAGTCCTTCCGCTACTCCAGAGATGCCATTACACACATTGCATTCTCCCACGACTCCAATTACATGGCCACTGCTGTAAGATTAACAGTATTCCTATTGTTATAGTTATTACTCCCTTAAAAATCGAGTGAAATATTGCAAGCAATAAATAGAATATTGGCTAGCAATGATGTTAATCCCTGAAAGAGACTTGATAGAATTGAAATGTTCAAGGATTTTATCAAATATCTATTAATACTTAAAAAAATTTGAATTTATTACCAATGATCAGCTCATGAATTATTCATGAATACACACCATCGTCATAGATACTTCTCCCTCACACCTTACCTTAAAACAAACAGAAATCAGGCATTGAACTGAGCCTTACTGAAAAAGTGAGTTATGCCTAGAAGAATTTTGATCAAGAGCTGGATTTAAAATGTTTTATAAAAAGCAACAACAAAACCAACAGCATCAACAACAACAAGTGAATTACTTTGCATGGGAGCCAAGCATTTCAAGATTAAAAAAAAAAAATTTAAGCATGTATAAGCCATGGATAAGACGTGAGAATATGAAGTACAGAGCTGATGCTAGAAAGATAGTTACAAACTTTTTCAGAATTGGCCAACTATTACACCTTATAAGGAAGCAAGATCCAACATGCCATATCCAGTATTGCCACGGATATGTGGAGTACTGAGGTATGTGATGTGTTGATTTGTGATACAGGACTTGGACTTGTGTGTCACAGTGTACGTGGCACAACCAGAAGACACAGAAAATCCGTGGGAATTCTTGGCCAAGCATCGTTCACATTATAAAATTATTAACGGTGAGATTAAATAAAAAAGATTAAAACTTAACAACTTTTGTTTGCATATTTGTTTATGACTATTATTTGTGCGTAGATCTTATGTTTGGTGTTAAATTGGACAGCGATTTTCCAAGACTTCTTTCCCTAGGACAGGATAGGACACTGGTAAGCTGTGATTAATCTTGTGGTATATTCACAAGGGGGCGTGTCTATTCTATCCTGATCTTGTCAATACTGTTAATGTTCCTTGGCGGTGTGCAGGTGGAATATGACTTGGAGAATAGCAGTAAGGACAATCTGGTACTGCTGTCTGTGGATCGCATCGAGCAGAGTGCTGTTCCACAAGCCATGACCTGGTACCCTCCAATAGTGAAGGAATCCTTTATCATCACAGCCAATGACCAAGTACAATAGCCGTTGTTTTTTTATTATTACTATTGTTGTTGTTGTTGTTGTGGTTGTTTGAAACAATATTACCAGTGCTCTCAAATTGTATCATTTGTGTATAGTACAAGCTCAAGCTGTACAACTCGACTACCAGGATGTGCAGGAAGACACTACTAGGTCCAGTGTATGGGTCACCACTGAGAGAGTGAGGATTATTTCTTATCCAATACTGATCCAACGTGTGAGCTCTTTTCCTTGTATTTTCTCGTAGAATATCGATTCTTCCAATTTCTAACAAGCCCTCCAGGATTAAGCTGCAAGACAGGCGATATCTGGCATACTGTACTGATACCAAGGTTAGTGGAAGCCCTACTTGCCCTAAGTGTATGGGAAGGTTAATTGGTGTGGTTTGGGGAGAAATCATTGTTAAGTCATTCATGCACATGTTTAGTGAAGGAACGAGTAGTTGTGAAGGCAATAAAAATTTGAACAATGCACGAGAATGGCTCTAACATGTACTTGTGCTGGTGGGCAATGATAAATAACATTATATGAACTTCGCACTTATAAGGTAATACATTAATACACTACGAAGTCCGAATATTGTTCGAATTCTAATATTATTTTCCAACCAACCACACAAGGCATAAATAAGTTGGTTGTAATCACAGTTTTTCACTGCTTGCAACTATGGTTTGCTTCTCAATCTGATTACACTATGGTACTCTTGTAGGCCATGGTACGTTCAAACTGTCCAATCAGATTGCTCAATTTGAGGTGAATATATTTCATACCCACCTCCTAGTAGGTGAATACTTAAGTGAACAGTCCAATCAAAAATTAGTTTTTTATAGCCTAGAGCCATGGTACAAGTTGGTTGCATCATTCCATTTGGTCAGTACGGGATTTATACTATCCTCAGCCTTCGGGCCCTCAGTTGTATAAATCCCATACCAACCTCCACGTCGTGGTGTAACCTACACAGACTATGTTGTAATGATTTATACAGAATCTACCGCAGAATTATGTGTATATAGCAAATATTGAGACTAGGTCAACTTTTAATCAATTTATTCCACAGTCTCTTCAACTTGTATTTGTGTATAGCTGGGTTTAGTTCTGCTGCCACACGATGGGAATCCTCACAACTCCAAGTGCCTAGTGGCCCATCCTGGGAAGGTAGGTGTGTTCAGTTTATTTAGGGGAGGTGCAGTCATAGCAGCAAAGACATGCATATATATATATATATATATATATATATGTGGACACACTGTAGTAACATATGACTTGTATTTCCTTGAAATATTATTTGACATATAATTTTGTGGTGTTCAATCTATCTTCATTAGAAGTTGATGGCATCATGCTGACAAACACATGATTGCTGAATGATAATGTGCAGGTTTCCCCGCATCCCCAAATAACATAACTCTCGAGAGGGTTTACCGCATCTTGTCTGTCTTTCTGTTTGTTATTCTCGCTGATATTTTGATGGTGCCATCACACTTAATAAGCACATAATAATTAAGAGCCTCTTCTTTTCTAAAAAAATATTTTAGCAAGAGATGAAAAGGAAAAACCATTTATTATTCCCGAAAAAAAAAATTATAATTTATCTGCACAGAGAAGAGCTAAAACTTCAGACTTAACATTAGTAATGATATTAACTGAAGCTCAATTTCCGATGATCTCAGAGTTGCTACGTACAGGGTGGGTTCAGACAGAGTACATAGCTTATTCTTATATACTCTACTTGATAGATTCTGAGCTTCTAAACCTCGTGCTAAAAAATTCAGGCGGATAGACGCTCAACAACTAAGCATTCTAGTTGCCACTTATTTTTTAGTAAAATACCACTTCTCTCATTTCAATTTTTTATTACAGGAAGTACTACGCCAGAGCAACATATAAACAAAAATTAGAATTTTACATTGGATTATCAATTAAAAAAAAAACAACAATGGAGAATTGCTGACTGAACGGAGAGCGCTATGTGGTGCCATTGCTGGTAAGGGTTGATACGCCAGAATTTTGAGTTTATTCTTGTAACAAAAACTAGAGCACTAAGAGTGCAAACCCTCAGCGTTAGTTAGAACTAGAGCACTAAGAGTGCGAACCCTCAGCGTTAGTTAGTAGATAAACAATAACCATAGAAACATTTTGAGTTTTCTGACATGCATGTTACACCAACACTTAGGGCACACTCTTTAATGGAGAGTGGGTATACTTATGGTTGCTAAAAGAAGCACACCTCCAGCAACAGAGACTTCCCAACATCAGACACAAAAAGAAGGATTAACACTGGAATATAGAACACATGTAACAAATCTGAACCAGGCGTGGTAAATTTATACGTTCACGTGAGTGCACGTGATTCTAAATGACAGTTACACAAATGAATGGGCGTGGCCGTATAGCAGCATTCACCATAGTGTCTGCCTTTTCTCTTGTTTTCTCAAAAACTAAGCTGAAATTTGGCAAATTAATGGACATAAATTGTCATTTAGCCTGAGCTCCTCTTTTCTAAGGCATAAAAGTCCGCCATCTTCGAGATCCACTGCTGACAGAGAATGAATGAATGACTAAAAGACTACTGTAACCCTCATGTGCATGCATGTAACCCTCGTGTGCATGCATGTGTGCTGCTGAGGGTTATCAGGCTGTGCAGCTTTGGACACACCGATATTCCCTTATTAGGCAAATGAAAGAAGCTAATTGGGACACTATCAATCAGGGGTGTATTAATTTGAGCTAAATGTTTATACTCAGCGATGGAGTAAATGAAAGTAATGACCACTGGGTCAAGTTTTTCAGGCCTTGCTGCAAAACTACTTTCAAATGCTGAATGCAGCGGAAGTGGACACTTCTTCTCATTAGCATGTCTTTTACTAGAATGTTCCATTCTCATAATCAATCATTGTTTTTCTGGCTTGATATGGAACAGCTTAGCGATGTATTGAGGGTTCATTTATTCATTGTACTCTGTATCAGGTGTCTAAGATAGTGTGCTCATTTGATGGCAAGTACCTATTCAGTGCTGGAGGAGAGGACCTGTCTGTTAACATGTGGACAGTCAACACAGAGTGAGTAGTCATACCACAGTTAGGAATGAAATAAGAATATACAATAAATTTAGCAGCTAATGCCACAACAATTTTTATAAATCAAGAAAAGAAATAGGGTTTTGTTTTTTTCCCCGTATAGTATTAGTCTAACAGCCAGACTTTTTACCCAACAGCCACACTGAGCAGGGGGGCCTGGTGTCTGTTTTTATATCTAAATTCTTATGATTTTCAGGGGAACTGTACCCTGAGTGTATTATTATGGTGCGAATAAAGTTGTATTCATAAGTTATTGTCTGTATCACGGCAGTGCTCTTGAAGCTGCCTCTCTATTAGGAGGAGAAGACCTTGAGCCATTCTATGCAATGTTGGATGGTGGAAGAAATGGAGAGTTCTTTGCTGAACTGGAAGATTTCTTTTACTATGCACAAATAAGAAGGTATCAGAGATTTTAATTTTAGACAGTGTATAATGTACTCCTATATCTATAGCCAAGGACCTGATGTGACTTGTCGAAGGGAGATTTCCACCACCATTGCTATTGAATCAATCCCTAGTGTCATGAGAGCCATTGGATTTTATCCCTCAGAGCTAGAGGTACTCTCAAGCAACCACATGTTAGAGGACATATTTCTGCAGTTCATTATAAGCTGCATTAGTGCAATTATCAACAGCGGTGGTCATCTTCATTTTACCTGCCCCTACATGTGTAGTTAATTGATCATTTTTACTGCTAGGACTCCACTTCTAATTTTTAAACGGTATCTTCTTTATCTTTCCCCCTTTCGTTCCTTCCCAGGTGGAAGCCATGATGAATGAAATAAAGTTCAGTCAGTATGAAACCACCAAGCAGTGTGTGAAGTCCATTGATCTAGGAGACTTCATTAGATGTTAGTAATCTAGCTCTCCGTGTTACATGTGTGTGTACAGATTACATGCAGCGCTACATGTTGTGTGATGTAGTGTACGTGAACCATCGACCAGTGTTTGGCTTGTCTCCACGACAGATTGGGGCGGCATTTAAAGTTCTTGGGGAGAAAGAGGAGGGAGAGAAACACTGGGAAATTCCCAGAAGTGACCTCCTGGCTATGCTTCAAGAAAGAGGTGAATGACGAACCTCTATTGGTGTAGTAGCAAAGTTAGCACAGCTCAGTATTGGGTGGAAACAAGACAAAGTTCTGTCCGTAAATGTGATATCGGATACAAAATTGTCATAGATTCTTTCTATCAACTTTTGTACCAGTATCAAATTGCAGCAATAAAAATAATTAAAAATAGACAACATAAGTAAATTAAAATATCAAAAAGCAGACTACCTATGTTTGGCAGCGTTGACTCATGTTTTAATTTTGTTTTATTTATTACATAATTTTGTTATTCAAACTTTTTACTATTAGAACTTCATTCCACATTTCATTTTGTAGGAGAGCATCTGACAGAAACAGATATGGTAGAATACCTTGTGACATTACTTGGATTCTCGGACAACCCTGAAGTCGACGGCTCTTTCACTGATGATGCTATAGCTGCATTGAAGCAGATCCCAGAGAAGATTTCAGCTCCTACATTTGCTGAGGACATAGTGGGCTTAGCTACAGATAGACCTAAGAAGCAACCATCAGAAGAACAAGATCAGCAAGATCAACAGCAACCTCACCAACAGCTCACAGCATAACACTTTTTCTAATTTTTGTTAACATAAATTTAACTGAAGGGAGGGAGAAGGATGGGCATCAGTACATATTACTCGGCACACTTTCGATACAGTAGTATCATTCGCAGCTATAATGTGCCAAGCCCATGCACTTCAAAGCATTCAATTTTCCCGCAAATCCACAATCAGCTGATGAGCACTAACTACGCATGCCCAGAAGGTTCCCGCTCGGGTGCAGCTGGGTCAATTGGCGGGATAGAAGGCGGAGGTCTTCCTCTCTCTCTCCTCTCTCTACTTTCATTGAGCGGGAGAGGGGCTTGGAGTTCAGGTCGAATTGGGATGTATCCTTTATCTTCGCGTGTTTCTCGAGTTTCTTCCCAATGCTTTACAGATTCGAACGAGGACGACGGTGGAAAAAATTCTCAACTGTATCTCGACGATCGTAGGATCCCAGCCTCGCCTCTCCAAAACCCTTCCTTCCTCCACTACCCTTTGTCTTACTCGCCGACACAGGTCAAAAGACCTCATCTTTCTTCTCTTTCCCAGTCTCCACTGCCCTACCATCACTCACCCGGCAATCAAGTCATGCTATTCCCCACAAGCTCTCTTAATTTGGGCGAATTATTTTCTTCTTCACTACAGTCAGGATCTGAAGATTTCGACATTCTGAGTTATCTTCCTCCAGAGATTTCCATTAAAATATTACTCTACCTTCAGCCTGAAGACTTGTGCATGTAAGTTCAAACAACAGTATTAGTGACTGTATTAAACTTTTTTTTCTCCCTTCTTAATATATCTCTAGGGTTGTTCAAGTTTGTGTCAAATGGCACCAGTTAGCTCAGTACAGAAAAATAGAGCAGAGACGCAAGAAGTATGTTGAAGACAAAAAGGCAGAATATCAAAAATCTAAGGTGAGAGACTTCTCTTCCTTTTTTTATTTATTTTTTATCAGTTGCCTTCTTGTACAATTAGGAAAACTATGCCCCAGCAACTACCACCACCAGTGCAGGAGTGGGTCTCTCTCCCTCTTCCATGACCATGTCTCCAGGTGGACCTCTGAATGCCATTCAACCTTTCAATTCTCCTTCGCCAAGGTTGACCTCACCCACAAGGTTCACATGGACAGACACTGGAAACCTCCATCTTCTCCAAAACCAGCCTTCAAGCCCTACCTACGTCTTGGTGGAGGATGTAAACCGGTTGTCGCTGGACGACAAACACCTCCACCAACATGCGCCATTTGGATCTGAAGGCCTCGGGTCTCCTCAACACTTGGCCATCAGGAAAGGGTTGCCAGTCAACCTCCCCACTTTCAGACATGCTATTAAGGAAGTTGTGGGAAAAAAGGTCAACAAAAGTCGCCTTCGCAGGTTATGATTTACAGCATTTCATAGTCAATGTATTCAGACTTTAGCACACATGTGCAAGAAGGGAAATTCTTTTTATTACACCTTTGTTCCATATTGTATCATGTCTTTCAACAGAAATAACTATTTACCCCTCCCATTTCTCTTCAGCATTCTTTCATCATTTTTTTTTTTTAACCAACAATATTTAACAATGTGTGCTTTGAATGAATTACTATAAATAAATGCTGTTTACATGAAGAAAGAAAAAGTCAACCAGTTCATTATATTTTTAAAAGATGGTGATGCTTGTTCCCGATATTCATCTTTGTCTTTCTTGCCCTTTCCTTCAACAGTTCCTTGCGTAGCAATCGACGTGGCTATAAAAAAAGAAATATCAAACTGGCACGGCTCATCAACACCTAAATACAACAGTGTCAGTTGCTAACAAGTCCAGTTGCTCAGCCATGGAAATGCATCACTAAAGAGAAACTTTTACACATTCATACTTGTTTACATTTACATTCTTTGACTTTTAAAATGTCATTAGCATCAACACAATGCATTTCCCAGACACCACCAGCTGATGACAAATCCAGGTTACCCGTGTCACCTTGGAAACGATAAAAGCTAGAGTGTAAAAATACTTGCTTTTATCACAACATTAAGCACAAAATCATGCATATATATTTCGTTAGCATGTTGGAATTTTTAGACACCAACAGCTGATAAGGTCACAATTTTTCTGGGAACAATAGCACCTGAAAGGTAAAAAACAAAAACAAAAAACAAACAAAAACAAAAAACAAAACAACAACAAAGTTCACCTTTTTAACAACTTTGACTTCATCCTCAGCCAATTCAGTGGTTGAAGTGACTTGGCCTTCAGCTTCTGAGTGGGGAGCACCCTCTGTCTTATCTAGGACTGCATCTAAAGAAGGAGCAGAAGCAAGAGGTGGAATGTAAGTCCACAGGAACTTTGCTGGAGCTAATTCATTGGCCTCAAGAGTAAGGCAGCCATGAATCTGATTAATCAGCTGACCACAATGCATCAGTAAACAATCCAGCGTCCAGTAGACACTGAAATTCAACACCAAGTTCCTAACTGGACACACGTACCGTACCACAATGTAATGTGCAGCCAAAACCTCAAAGTGTTCTGGACTATCACAATCATTAACACGCCTCCAAAACACAAATAATGCACACCAAGTAAACAACAAGAAAAGAAAAAGAAAAACAACAACAACACACACACACACACACTATGTTTTGGGATCGTGGTTACGAAGTCTCGAGTAAAATAAAACAACAAAACAATTTTGAAAATCTGGTTTATTGGAAATTTAATAATGTTTCAGTATTCAGATACATGTGTATAAGGATGCTGTGAGTATGTTGATGCTCTTTATACTTACTGTCTGAAAATGGACAATTGGCAGCTGAAGTTGTATATGCAAGATACAAAAACAAAACAAAAAAAACTAGTGGTGTGTTTGAGCACAAATGGCGAGCGAGCCTGCCTTGTTAGGCTGCATAAAACTACAATAGTGTTATATGATGTATTTTACCAGGAGATGCTTTTATTTCATGGCAACAAAAATGGATTCTATATATATATACAACAAGGGGCTAGGGACTATCTTTTCCAGCTCTCTCAGTGGGAACAATCACCACCTTAATCCTTACTATTTATTTAGCTACTTGTTTTGTTTGACTATTTTATTGTTGTTGTTGTTATTATTGTTATTGATGTTATTTATTTAATTAGCTATCTATTATTGTTGTAATTGCTCGATCTTTTATCTAGCCAGCAAAAACAAATAATAAATATAAGAGTAAATAAAAAATATATATACATATATGTATTGCTGTTGACCACTAATTATAGCAAATAAATACAGAACTAATCTCTTACCTTAATTTCCTGAGTAGTGATAACACTGTAGTACAAAAAGAAAAATCCAGAGTTATTTTAGTAACTTTAGTTAACAAATATGGAATTATGTACTTAACTCAGCTTTCCTCCAGTAGTGGTAGCTTCATTAGAAGCCATTCCGACTACCATTGGCTCTTGACAACCAACAAGCGGCACTTAGAAGCTCGAAAAAAAAAGGCGAGTTTTTAAATTACGCATATACCGTAAAGGGGATTCAATGCCATAGTAACCACTCCCCGCAACTGCTTGAATTGAAAAAAAAAAAAAAAAAGCAACAAAAATACAAGTCACGTTATTTAAATGTTTTCTTTGTGATATTCTTATAAATAATAGCAGAAAATGCACAATACTTTCACACAAAGTGGCCATACCTACACAAGACTTACCTTTGTGGCTAGTCTAGTGAACTTTCAACTAAATACTGTTGCTTAGGGCTTATAACTACGACAAATAGCGCATTAATTTACCGCCTCCACTAACTCGAATAGAAATGGAACTCCAGCTAGTTTTTGAGTTTAATTGCACCACAAAAGAACTCAAAGCAGTAAACAGTTCAATTTCTGGGATGAAACGGGTAATGACCGCGAAACGGGAGGATTCTGTTTAGTGAAGTTTGGAACGCGGTCGAACACCAAGCTAACACAAAAATACGCAAGGAAAATGACATACGTACATCGCCACATATATAAACAAATATCCCCGATTTTCAATTGAGTTACCCCTGATAGTGTCTCGCTCGCTTGCCAATAAAATAAAAAGGTCTAATCATCAGGAAGGAAACAATCACTTGACTCAAGTTGAGTAGCAATCAATAGAAAAAAATAAATAATAATAATAGCATTATAAAGTTACAAAAGATGCTGACTGAGGCAGTTTGGTAATTTTAACAAATGAACAAAACTATTTTTTTTTTGTAATTCATTTTTATTCGCCACAAAATCCCTACGCTCTTTTTTTTCTTCATTCTTTTCAGCTCATTCAATTAATAATACAACAAACAGTAAGTGACTATATCAAAAAAGTAATTGCTAAAAGAAACTGGAAAAAAAAAAGATGTTAGTGCCATACCACTTTTTACTTGCTGGCTTCGGCCCTGGCTTGCAATAGTGAGAACTACAGCTAAGTACAGGGAACCAAAGCAGAATGTCATGCTATGTTTCCTTATTTCCATCTACAAGCTTGCTTTTGCCAGCAAGAGAGAGATTAGAACCAGTAGACACGACCGAAATTTATATCACTCCCTACAAAAGTACCAATTTATATCTTTCTAAATAATAACCACCAGAATGCCCACTGAACTTGTGAGTCAGTTAAACTTTCCTGAGCTGAAGTCAAGGCACAACAAGGAACAAGTGGGTTACTTATACAGTTAATATTCTCAGAGATAAATAACAACAAACAAACAATCCGCCGGGTGATTACATACATTGATAAATATAAGAAATATCTTTGAGGCAGTTAAACTCATGAGTAGATTTAATCGTTTTAGTGTAACTTTCCCTTTCCTTGTTATACTTCTTTTCTATCATCGCTATAAAGAGCCGCATCAATACCAACAACTCCTTAACAAACTTTCTTAAATATACCACAATTTCTCACATAGTTAGAGCTGACTCATGCTTCTCTACTTCATTCCTTTGCTTGCATGGGGCTTTTGTGACACACACACACACACACACACACACACACACCACAGAAAAAAGTACCTCTTCACTAACCCAGTACATGAAAATAGCGTACACATAACTAAATAAAACCCTCTTCAATATTATTAAGTTTAAACTTTTTACAAACTTGTGGCCAAAAGAAATTGAAAACTACTAAAAGTCTCAGATAGCACACAGAAAGCCCCACAGGACAAATGGAAGTCCAGGGAAAGCAGGCCTTGGCTTCATAAAGAGTGACGCACTTGAATCAGGGCATCGTCGTGGTCAGAAGGCTCATAGCAACCAATACCACGAAGGACTGTGTAGACACAGCAGCAGGCTTGTTTGGATGCTTTTCATGAATATGTACTCGATAGCTTCAGAAAGGGGAGGAGGAGAGAATTAAAACAACAACTTCATCAATGGCTGTAGACTTAGTTAGCTACCTATTGTTTAACAATATCTGAATTAGAGATGGAAAGAATACTATTCGATATCCTGGCCAGACTACTGGTTATTATCCTGGCTATTACAGACAGCCTGGAGAGTTGTAGCCTAGCTATATATTCAAAGAATTCCCAGACCTAACTCCCTTTTATTTCTGTGGGGAACAACTACATTTCAAGACTATTGAATCCTACAACTCTTTCCCACAAAAAATTTCGAAATATGTACATACAATACACAGGGTCCCCTTTTTCGCAATTACATAAACTGGTAAAGTGTCTTGAAAAAAAAACAACAACAACAAAAAGAAACAAAAAAAAAAACAAAAGCAACAACAAAAAACAACAACAACAACAGAAAAAGAAACAACTGGAAGGAGTAATAAACTTATTTAGTAAACCCTTATTGCTTATAATATGAAACAAAGCCAGGCTAGGTTGCTTACCTATTCATGCTAAAGCACACCACTAGTAATAACCAGAACCGTTACATTCGTGTTTACTTCCAATCACTAGTTCATGGCCTTCTTGTAAAATCACAGGCACATTGTAAAACCAGTTTTTTAATATTTAAACAGGGGTAACCATAGAAACACTGACTCACCATCGTCAGGACCAAGTGGTGTGGTTGAGTCAGGGTGTGTGTACAAGTGGGCGGAGTTCGTGGCAACTTGCTGGGTGGACGAATGTTCTTCTGTAGTGGAAGTAGAAATTATACCACGCCCTTCACACTTGTTTCCTCCTCTCTGAAGACTGGGTAGTTTCATAGATTGAACAGTGTAATCCACAAACTTGGACAGCTGGAAGATAGGTAAGGTGTGGCCAACTGAATTATGTAACATAAGCATCAGATTTCTACCACTATTTACCCACTGTGAAGTCCTTATATCCCCCCCCCCCCCCCCAATATCTATGAATATTAGCCTTCACATTAGATAAAGATGGCCCTGAGAAATAGATAACACGTACTCAAATATAACAGAGTTATTATTTCCTCCAGCAAATCTCAACAGACAGGTCTGATATATGACAAGGAGTCACTATTTTAATAGCAGAAATCGAGCAGGAAAAAATGTCCAATTGACAAGTGAGTGTTGGTGTAGTGTGTCAGACTCAATGAACTGAGCTTGTTGTTAGTGTATTATACATAAATATCTATAGACATATTGTCTGAGGCACAATAGTGGTGCATGCTGATGACCATTACGTAATCACTTCAGGCCTTACACACAAAAACAACAACAACAACAACTACAAAAAAATAAGCAAACCAACCACACCTGCTGTAGTCGCAGCAACCTCTGCATGTGCCTCTCTGTGTATGGAATCAATCCTTCCAAGAGTTTAGGCAAATCTTCCATCTCCACTAACTTGTGAGACGGGTAAGCTCGTAGCACGACAGATAGCACACTCTGGGCCACGTAACTATGACGAGCATTCTGGTTCCAACGACTGGCATATCGCAGAACAGAACCTATAAACACACATACACACAAATATTTTCACTCTCTGAGCCTCTAACCTGACACCATTTATAGTACCAAAAACACACAATATTTACAATTTCTTTCTCAGCCTTCTTTTATTCATTAGATGTATTCTCTCTCTTTGACGGGCTCAAATACAGAATTTAAAAAATGTTTGGCTGTCACCGGCGTTAAGGCACAACAGGAAAAAGCAAACAAAAACACACAATAAAGAGACAAAAAAAAAAAAAAAGAAAAGAAAAAAGAAAAAAAGAAAAAAAGAAAAAGAAAAAAGGAGGCTGAAAAAGAAACTACAGATATAAGGAATCTTTGAAAAATGAAAATTTCTGTTGGTCTGTTGAGAGAGACTGTAGCATAGCATAGCAGTATCCCTTATAAATACAGAATTGAAGTGTTTGGCTGAAAGTTGGTTGTCATAGCTAGCAAGCAGTCCTGGGTTCAATCCCCGGTGATAGCCAAACATTTTTAATAACGCCTACGAAAGAGAGAGAAAAAATATATCTAATGAACAGACATGTTTGTGGTACAGGGTCATTAGTCTTACAAGTGACACTATCAAAACCAATCATACAAAGTACGAAATGTTCAGGCCTGACAACCACTACGCTATTTACCATGAGATGTCAATTCATAATTGCTCTGGCTATTTAGCTGTGTCTTATGACTAATTAAACTAGAAATCAAACTATTAGTGTTTCTTTACACTCGTTAACTTGCTAATCCCTCCCTTCCTCTGCCTGGGTAGTCAACTTGTAATACTTTCTTCAAAGAAAGCTGAAATTTACAATCTTTTCTTATGTAGAGGTTAGGGATAAAATGGTAAACAGCCAAGTCTGACCCCCTATTTAGGAGTGATGAAGAATATAATATTAATTCCACAAATTCACAACTTACAGAGCTGCGTGTCTCCCAGGCTGCGTATAGTGCTACTAAAGTCTCCATTTGTACCACACTTCTCAACCAGTTCTGCAGAAATAATAATACACAGCAAACCTGACAGAGATTCCAGCCTCTTTCTAAATAATAAAATGACTGAAAAACAACAACAAACCCCAATACACCTACTTCCCTCTTGAATGACACACACCACTTATTTTGGTATGTGCTGCACTCAGGTGCAACTTTAAAATTACTATTGTATAATAAAAACTCAGCAATTGGAAAAACAAGAAAAAAAAACAAAACAAAAAAACCTTGTAAAATAGTGAAGACTTTTAAAGGCTGATCCAAAGCTATGGCCACACCCACAGCCTTCACATAGTTCTTCTGTTGCATGTAATTGGAGAGCCTTTGTTCCTGCAGTAAAACTTTCTCTTGTTCAGCCTTAGCCTCTGCAGCTACTTCCTCAGTCACATCCTGTTAGTCGATAAAATAAAACAAGTAAATCAAAGGTTATGATTTCTGTGAAAGGGCACACACATGTGGCAGTTTCATGAGGTAAAGAATGGTCATTTTATAGTGGTTGAGTGGTAAAGGGACAAAAGCCGAACATTGATAAAGGGTGGTTTAAATGGGTAAAGGGTGGTTTAAGTTGGCAAAGGGTAGTTGAATGGTATAAGGTAGTCCCAGATTGTTTTGCTGCTGTAACAAATGTCGAGTTAGTTATCTTACAATAGTTGATGTAAAATTCCATAATAGTGGTAGGTAAAGGGTCATTGAATTTAAGAACTTCAGTAGCCTTGGCCTCCACAGAAGCTATCATGTTGTACTGACCTTCCATTGGCAGATGACCGAATCAGCTCCTCCAGACACCAGAAGATCCCCGTCCGATGATACTGCTAGTGACCACACCTTTTCCGTGTGCTCATCTAGTGTAGACACACACTCATTAGTCCTGATAGTCCAGACCTTGACTAGGCCATCACTACCACTAAACACACATCCACCCACACTAATTAATAAATTGTGAACAACAATACATACACAAACGTACCATTATACCCTCAAACTTAGCTGATAGCTTTCGCCCAAAAGTAAGCACAAACAGTTTTTTGTTAAAATTTGTTTTGACACACAAACTTCTTCCCATCAGTCACTCGAGCATGCACTAAAGTATGGCTGGGTAACAGTTTCCAACAACTCTTCAATATGGTGACAGAAGTAGAGGGAGACAAATGTAATTCAACTCAATTAACCAGCTAGATATGCAATTGGTTGTTTTTAAATGATATTTCAAAATTGTAAAAGAAAGTATTAACAAATACCATCACATCTGTTAGTTATTATAAATATTATATAGATAGGATGTCACGAGCAGACAGACAAGCAACTATGAATCTCGACCACCCAGTGTTTCAAAACTGCCACTCTGTGACATTATTAGGCTCTGAAAGCAGCTGTTTGTTGGTTGCCAGTGCCTGGACAGGTCCAAGAGACTTCACCTAGAACTTAGATGTTTGTGTGTTTGTGTTAATCATGTATGCATACCTCTGGTGTGTGTTATGAGTTCATTTTCTTGTCAGACTTGTCTGAGGGGCCACCCAGTAGTCAGGTATCACCTTTTCCTTTAACCTGTTTACTGTTGGGCATGTGACTCTGGTAGTTACATATGCACTCATTTCTTTTTTACTGATCAGTTCAGTTCTTATCCAAGTTTTGAAGAAGTCGTTCTTGAGTCTCTCTCTAGCTAGCATCCAGTGTGTTAGAAGTGGAGGAAATAGTAATTCTTATATGGCAGGATAGTACAGGGACTTAATCGCCCTGGTGTCAACTGACAATCTCTGCGCCAGCCACCCCTCCAGTGCCAAAGTAGCTTCCTGGAAGTCAGTTGGAACCAGGAAGTATTACATAACTGACAAAGTAACCAACTTTCAGACGGACAAGCCATCCAAGCATCCTTCAACTAATTCCGAAATATGCTTCCAAGTAAAAAACAACACACTACCTGCTTCTTTGGTGAAAGCATTCCCCTGTATGCTGTATCAGCTCTCAAAGCTGCATTGCTTACAACTCCTTCTTCTATTATTTCCTTCCAAGGAATAACACAGTGACATCACGGTAGATCAAGATGAAAGCTTGTCACATCCAGGGAGCTGTCTGTCTCCAAGTGCAACGCACACAGCGACGTGCAGGGTCCAAGGCATGACTCCAAGACAAAGGGCACTGTCACAGACCCAGGTTGGTGCGCCACAATGGAATGTACACCTGGAACTGTAGCTAAGTGTATAGTTGCCAACAGAAAGTGAGACGGTGAAATCGACAGAGGAAACCAGTAATTACAACACCAAGTGCCCGAGCTGGCAGAGAGACTGCCAGCGAATCAATAATCTGACAAATTTAATATTATATAACGTTATAACTATTTACAAGGTGTGCATGAATTTATTTAATTCATTTTCTTTTTCTAAATGAAATTGAAAGACGGCATAAAAGAAAGTCGTTGATTCATCTTAAAGGGGGAATACATTTCAACACAAGAAGATGAGGAGTAGTGAGATACTGACTAGTAGCCATATTAATAGGGCAAGTGTTGATTAGTTTTCTATTATTAAGTCAATTCTACAAGTTTATAGACGGACACAAACGTAGTTTTCTATTATTAAGTCAATTCTACAAGTTTATAGACGGACACAAACGTAGTTTTCTATTATTAAGTCAATTCTACAAGTTTATAGACGGACACAAACGTAGGGTGTTCCACAACTAATGCTTAAAAGAGGCAATAATGAAACAAAGGAAAATTTTCCGGGTTATAGATTATTTTAAATTTTGGTAAAATTCAATGTATGGGTGGAGACAATACTACTTACATGCTACCTGTGGTGGGGACGGCCTCCACATTAGTCTAAAAACATAACTGTTGTCTTGTCAGCTTGCTGACAGTAGCCGTTGTTAGGTAGAGTCACCATCCACAGTAAAAACTGATTAGTGTAATCTTCTTTGTAAACATATGTTCTGCATTTTTTATTTTATCATTGTTCGGTTATATAAACTACGGCCGAACCTTTTCAGTCAGTTAGCTCTCATACTTGAACTTCAACAAAACTATCAGTTCAACTTAGTTGTTGGGGGTTGTACAACAGTTCATTATATCCCTGAGGTTGGAGTGCCTTGCTAAGCCATTAGCCTGAGAGCCTAACTCTGGTGGCAGTGAACTACTTCTTCCGTCTCGCAATTCCATTCCCCCACACTACCTGACAATTGAAGACAGCAACAAAAACATTTCCATGAACTTCGTTCAGGCCATTTGCAAGAAAAGAGCAACATTTCTACATACAGCTAGTCGGGAAGGAAGTGCAGCAAAGTAGGAGGACTCGAGTAATACCGTACATAGCCACACAGCATTGCCTGCAACCAGCGGAACAGACACTCATGCACAATAGAAGCCAAAGAGCCCAAGTTACTCAGAGAGCTAGGTTTAGTCTACTCCTAAACACGGCTCAGATAGCTGCTGGAAAGTGGACTGATATCCTTTGCCAAATTAACTCAACGCAAACATTATTCAAGCTTCTAATGGACAGTTAAATGGATTCTTCCACAAAAATGACAGCACTTGCGCCATTTGCCTATAGGGCACATTCCAACGAGTCTTGTAGCTCACAATGAACACAAAAACCATGAAAAAGAGAATGCACCAGGAACTAAAGAGACCTGATAAATCCTTAAGTCCCCTTTCCCACATTTCCGTTTTCATCGGGAGGTCTTCTTATAAGATGGAACACAAACAAAAGATTGAAAAATACCCTATGATGATCAATGCACATGTTGACTTTTACATGCACATGTAACATGAGCCAGTATAGCTCGACTAAGATAGATGACTGCAAGAGTGAAGGAGCATCAATAAATTGATTTGATAAGCTGTTGTCACGTAACAATCACACGGTGATCACATGATTAACACAGCAATCACATGATTATCACACAGTAATCACAGGATTAGTAAAAAAAATAAAAAAATAAAAAAATAAAAATCGGTATATCATATATGGCCCCTTCAAGTATTTTGTGGTAGTACCAGACAGCTTCAGTTAATAGAGTGGAAACTACTTAGTGATTTGTAAAATTTTTACATTAAAAATCAATAAATGTATTTGAAATCTAGCTACATAGTGAACATGCTGACAGCCCATAAAGAATTAGATTTTGATGGACCAATACAGCAGCTGCTTTTAAAACCCAATATCAGACATGCATGAACTACCCCAATGGTTAGAACTAAGACTCAATTGCTTCACTTGCTAATAAATACACACACAGACACAAATGCATGACACACACACACATACCTAGAAGCTATCTGCATTCCCCTGGAGATAAAAACTGCTTTGAGCACTGAGTTTGAATGTCCCTCGAAAGTCTTGATGCAGCTGAAGTCCTCAATGGCCCACAACTTAATAGTAGCATCAGCCGAGCATGTTAACACACACTTTATACAAACACAAAGGAGAGATAAGTTGCAGGAAAAAAATATTATAAACTTCACACGAGTACTAGTTAGTGTGAACTTCCAGCAAAAAAAAATCCTGTAAGAACTTAAATAAGATCTTGTAAGATCCTATATAAGATGAGATCTTATAAGATTATTGGACAAATGTTCCAAAAGCGGATAAGGTCTTACAAGATCGTACAGGAACTTATAATAAGATATTTTTACATGATTTATTTCTTAACAAAACTTATAGGATCTTAATCAGTTCTTGTAAGATCTTGTTAGTACAAATAGGATCTTATCCATTCTTATAGGATCCTACTGATCCTGTAAGATCTGACAAGATCTTACAGGATTTTATTTTGCTGGGGTAAGATCAAAAGAAAGAATGAAAAGTTGGAAAGTCATGTTGATCTTCTACCAATATCAATCCTTCCCCATACGAACTACTTGTTCAGGTAAGGACTATTACATTGAACCAGGTGGTAAATAGGGGATATTGTTGGTTCACTAGATTATTGAAAGGAGTCACCAAAATAAGGACAACACCCACATTTTAACTTTGCTATTCTCTAACCATCCCTTTCTGACTCCCTCCACACATAAGTAAATAAATAAACACATAAAAAAATTAAATTGAATATATCAAATCAATAAAAATGTCAATAATTTTTTTTCAAAAGTTTGAGTATACTTTTAAACCTTGAGAATAAAGTCTCCGCAACGCTTTGCTGAAGCGACAGAAATGAAAGTCACCCTCCAGAACAGATTCTTTAGCGTATGTCACGTTTTTTACAAGAAGAGATCAAGGTTGTGAGCCATTGGCCAGGGATCTCCACAGCACACATTCATTTATCTCCACGTCCAGTTAAATCTAGTGCACATAACCTGGGGGCATTCAGCCGTCCGTTTAAAAAATTGAGCCGGGTTAACCTCACCACGTGGAACCATTAATAAACAAGATCCCACAACAATGGATGCCACGCCTATTTGTGGTAGTGGCTAACTGGCACACTAGAAATAGAATCCCCAAACCCACAGCCTCCTCCTTGTTGCTACTGCAGATGAAACCTTCAACTAATCGCTAAAGGGACAGCACATGCCGTACACTTAATTAAATTCCCTCACACCCGACTGATCTATTGAGCCAACAGACGCGTGCAAGTCCTTCTCACGTATTGGCTTTGTTTTTCTTTCTCTCGTTTATTATATATATATTTTTTTACCATGCCAGTGACCATACTGAAGCGTTGTCATCACCACAAGCTAATCACATAAATGTATTATGTCTGCATTAAAAGATAGTAACACCCAACTTGCTAATTTCTTTAAAATGTAATTTTCACACAAGCGGAGGGCTCTAACAGTGATCTCATTGTCCAGTTACTAGGAAAGTTTTGTGTGTTCTGTCCTCCTTGCTCCCACAACACGACAAAACCTCCCACACACATAATATTTGAAGACATATTAGCTCCTGCCACTAGCAGAAGATGTTCGGAGCATAGCTTAATGTCCAGTCTAAGTGATGTTGTCCGAGCAAATTTTGGCTACATTTTGTTTTAATAACTATCATTCCTATTAGACAGATGGTGTGCTAGCTAGCCTAGCTACATGAGGATTATCAAACACATTTATAAATTTCATCAAATTTTCAAATGACCTTGTGAAAAATTTCATACGAACCATGAGTGAATGGACATATAGAAAAATGTGTTGATTTTAGAATTATACAGTTTCTCGGCCTAAGATCAAAAGCTGAAGACAACTGCCCCAGGGCAAGCCAGCTCTACGAGACCTGAAAGCTTTTTATTCATCTGTCGTCTAATTCATTACTATCGTTGCTACTAATATGCCACACCCACTTCCTTATCTATATTACAACTGGCTCGAATTTGTATTTACCTTACAGCATCTTGCTTAGCCCTTCTCACTTACCAACTACTATTAACATGAGGGATCTCCATCTCCACACACACACACATACACATTCCTCTTCAAGAATAAAAATGAATACTGACTTCTGCACAAGGGGAAAAAAATAAAAAAATAATATAAACCTTTGAATCTATGTGATCCATTGTTTATTTCTTAACAGGAAGTGAAATACTAAAAGAGGCTTTACTAAGTCTAGTTATTGCATACAACGGTGATATCACATCAAGTTCTGAAGAGAGGAGAAGAAAACTCGTGGCCAACTGCCTAATACGAAAGGCTTCCATCCTTTTTGAACTAAAAAAATTAAATCAAAACTTTACTTTGAGTCTGAAGTTTATAACACGCTTAATTAGTGGCTGGCCATTCATAATTTTTCTGATTTCTGTAATGCTATGCATGATATCAGTAATTTCCTAGGAGCTCTCTGAAGTTGGTTGAGGCAAGGTGTCGAAGACCACAATCAGGTTAGAGCGATGGCCTACATCGCGTGCATGCCGCTGTGCGAGCGCTCACCATAGTGATTTGGTTGAGTCTGCGGAGAATTGGAGAATTATACCATAGTAAATGGAGTCGGAAATACTGTCAGGAGTAAAGATGGCATGTCTGTCCTCCATTATGTTAACATAGCCATTGGCAGATCATAATAAGTAGTTTCTCGACACAGCTCACGCAATTCCGTGGCTACTAGCAGTAATTAACCAATCGTTAACCAAACTTGGGAGTCATGACTACTTCATCTGGTCAGCAAACCACCAGGTCCAAGGCCAGTGAGATATATATCTGAACCCATGTGCTGGATTCCCCCCCCCCCCCCCCCCCCCCCTCTTTTTCACAGGTGTTGAAAGAGAAGATAGGCAATCACTGGGGATCGAACCCAGAACCACTTGCTCCATGCACAGCACTTTACAAAATTCTGGTCCATAAAGGACGGGGGACACCAACCTAGTCCACCCATCTGGTCCACTCACCTGGTCTACAGGGGAAGGGACACCCACCTGGTCCACTCACATGGTCTATAGGGGACAGAATGCCCACCTGGTCCACCCACATGGTCTACAGGGCCACCCACCTGGTCCACTCACCTGGTCTACAGGGGACAGACAACCACCTGGTCCACCCACATGGTCTATAGGGGACAGAACACCCACCTGGTCCACCCATATGGTCTACAGGGGCACTCACCTGGTCCACAGGAAGGGACACCCACCTGGTCCACCCACATGGTCTATAGGGCACTCACCTGGTCTACAGGGGAAGGGACACCCACATGGTCTATAGGGCACTCACCTGGTCTACAGGGGAAGGGACACCCACCTGGTCCAATGGTCTACAGGGGCACTCACCTGGTCTACAGGGGAAGGGACACCCACCTGGTCCAATGGTCTACAGGGGCACTCACCTGGTCTACAGGGGAAAAGCGAACACTCCACAGCCCTCGTTTGTGTCCTTGGAAGACACCCAGTTGCTCCCCGGAGGCAAGTTCCCAGAGCTGCAGGAAGAGAACAAATGATGTGACTGACTTCTGATGAAATAAATTAAGTGCATTGTAATAAAAGGCTGTGAAAATGGACTACCTAGTGACAACTGAAGTTATTGGAACAAAATATTAAGAAAGATTGTGTAGGAATTAAAAACAAATACTTGGTCCCACATTTGTTTCTACCTTTGCAGTTTTGTCTTGCGAGCCAGTTACAATGAGCCTGTCATTAGGAGACATATCTATGGAGTTGACATCCTAATGCACAATAACAACAACAATAATAACAACAACAATAACAACAACAATAATAACAACAACCATAATAACAATGATTGAAATCACACCGTGAAGATGAAACAACTCTTCCATACACTGACAAGCTAGTACCCCAAAGTAAACCAAGCCAAGAGATTCTATGTGAATTACAAGTACTATTATTAGAAAATCAAACTATGGTTCCATTTTTGGTAAAAGAAACGAAGAATTTCCATTTTCAGTCGAGCAGCTGCTATCCTAGCTCAGATACAATCTTGTAGTGCTATCCTAGCTCAGATACAATCTTGTAGTGCTATCCTAGCTCAGATACAATCTTGTAGTGCTATCCTAGCTCAGATACAATCTTGTAGTGACCAGTGTATTTACGATACCAGTTAGAGAATGCATGAGTACACGGTAACTAACACCTCACAAAAAGATGGTCCACAATGAATTAAAAAAGCACATTCAAATTCCAGAGCCATCATGCATTCCCCTTACCTTATCGTGAGCCAACCCCTTACCTTATCGTGAGCCAACTGGGTGTATTTGACCTTCAACTTTCCCACCATGGAATTGAATGCCATCTTCAACGACCAGCACTTCAGAGTGCAATCCTGACTACCACTTACCAGGAAATTCCCTTTAACCCTAAAGATGACAATAACATCATATTCTACTACTACTACCAAATTTCTCAAGTGTGGCCACGTAATGTACGTACCGTGAAACTGCCACGGCACCCACCACATGGGTGTGGCCTGTTCCAGTGGCAATACAGGAAAATTGCCCCGCCTCCTTGTCCAGTCGCCACATGCGCACGGAGTTGTCCTTTGACCCGGTCACCAGAGTGTACCCGTCAGAGCTGACATCCAGTGACAAGACCACGCCCCCATGTCCATTGAGCAGCTGGCAAGCGGAGGAGGAGCGATGGAAGACTTTTACTTGCTCACTGTTATTGGCTACCACCAGGAATTCTTCTTGCTCACCCGCAAACCTCATGTCTACCACTTCATCAAGATAACCAACCAACTAAAGGAAAGCAAGCAAACAAGAGAAACAGTAAAATAAACAACAACAACAATACAGGAAGATAGTCTACAGACAGAGAGCACTGAAATCTCTCCAATTTCCAGTGGAATTGATAGGACTTGATACCAGGATGACATGAATCCAATTCAAGCACAAGTCGTATTAGTAGTAGTAATAATAATAATTGGCGAGCGAGCGAGACACTCTCAGGGGTAACACAATTGAAAATCGGGGATGTTTGTTTGTTTATACATATGTTTAAACGTGCATATGTCATTTTGTACTTTGACCCTCGCGTATTTTTGTGTTAGCTGGGTGTTCGACCCCGTCCCTAATTTCACTACACAGAATCCTCTGGTTTATCGATCATTACCCGTATCACCCTAGAATTCGAATTGTATACCACTTTGAATTCTTTTGCGGGTGCAGTTTAAACTAAAAAACTTACCGGAGTCCCATTTCTATTCGAGTTAGTGGTGGTGGCAAGTTAATATGCTATTTGTCATAGTTATAAGCCCTACGCAACAGTATTTACTTAAAAATTCATTGATCACTAGACTACTCACGAAGGTAAGTCTTGCGTAGGTATGTTCAGTTGTGTGAAAGTATTGCGCGTTAGAATTACTACTAAGAGTATCAAAAGAAAAAGTTTAAATAATGTGACTTGTTTTTTTGTAGCTTTTTTCAATTCAAACAGTTGCGGGGAATGGTTACTATGGCATTGAATGCCTTTACCATATAACTTAAATACGTAATTAAAAAATTCGACTTTATTTTAGTAGCTTGAGCGTTAGAAGTTAAAATCAATCGTTTAACAATAGTGTAGTTTTAGGCTTGCTCGTCATTTGTGCTCAAGCACATCACCAGTATATATATATTATAACTAAACAAATGATTATAATAATGCAAATTGTAATTGCCCCCTCCCCTTGAAATATTCTTAAAATTGTGTAAGCAAAAGTGAATAATGAAGGTGATTGCAAATGCTAAAGTCATAAGTTTATTGCTGCTCTAATTATTGTCTTGGAAGCCCATCTCCTCTTCAATCTTAATTATGTATGGAAGTCGTGACCCCCTTGGGGTAGCACGTGCTCAATCACGCCCCCTCTTAGATTAATTCCTAAGTGAACCCCTGGCTATTACTCGTAATAATAAAGTTGTAATAACAACAACATAATAAATCAATGCCTAAGTCTTCAACTTTCATTAGTTCATTTATCAACACATCAGCAACCTCTACACACACGACATCTGAGGACTGACCACTCGTGCAAACCTTACCTGCTTATTCACAGCGAATGAAGGTGTGTCATAGAAAACAACATTATGATCATAAGTTACACCAACAAGCTGTCTGGTGTCGCCACAGTAACTGAGTCCATAGTAACCTCCATCAGAAGGCGTGGCTTCATAAGCACCACGCCCTTCCCCTTCCTCCGTATCAGCAGCATCACAGCTGCCCTCCACTCCGCTCAGCGCCTCCAGTGACACCAGAGGTTCGTGTTTCTTACACGAGCTCCACATCCTGATGCTGCCTTTGCTTCCTGCTGTAGCAAACACTATGTTGCCGCCATCTTGATGGGCAAGAGAACGAGTCGAGACAGATTCCTGCAGTGGCCCCGCATCCTCAACCAACTCATCAGGAAGCACCACTACTGCTTCTACTGACTAAAAGTTTCAATACACTTATAATAATATTAACATTCATAAGTTGTCCAAATTGCTCATTACCTCTGACAGTCCAGCTAAAGACTTTCTGGTATGAGTTGTTAGTAAACACAAACAAGATGGAGGCAAAAAAAAGAAGAAGAAAAAGAAAAAAAAAAAAAAAAAAAAAAGGTTTGAGTTATCTATCATAATATCAGAGAGTGCAGTAGGATGTCTCAAAAAGGTTTGGGATCAAGGATGACAAAACTCGAACTAAGTCCCATGTGTTTGACAAATTTCGAAGCTGACAAATGGCAAGGCAGTAATTTAGGGGTGTAGAATCACCATTCTCAATTTGGGCAAGTATTGTAATGCTCATCTTTTAAATTAACATTTTTTTCCTTCTAAATTCCAGTTTCCATTTTAAAAAAAGCAACCCTAAAGTTTTTCAATATTCATGAATTTTTTTTATAACTAGTGCATATAATACTTATTACATGAGTCAGAGTGTGATATGGCTAATTATTTCACAAGCAGGCTAATTTATTTTCAAGAGCCAGAGGACACACACACACACACACACGTTTAGTGTTTTGTCTCCTTTAAAAAATAATATTTCTAAAATAAAGTTTTATAGGCAGAGCTAATTGGGAATAAGGTACAGAACATTTAACTTCAGAGTGACCAATACTTTCCTAAGTTCTGAGAACCCTCACAGCCCAAGGCGCCGAGCTAAAAGAGATTCTACTGAAATTGTCTGTACAATGTAATTTCTACAGAACTTTTTATTAATATTTGCAACTATAAATGACTTTCCTCTGGGGCGGATTCCAGCCGTCTGTCTCACAACATCAATAATTGAAAATTAACACAAGCATTGCTGTGGTAACTGCCATGAAAATGATATTCCCGGTAAGTTTCCCACTGGCGTTCTATATTTGCTCCTGATGCATGACATTTTCTGATGCATGACATTTTATATAGTTTAATTCTATTATTCCACTTAGTAAGTTAGTGCTATACATCAAAATTCAAACAAAAAAACAAAAAAACAAAAAAAAAAAAGACCAAGAAACCTTGATATCACTGTTCTAGAGTAAATCAAATTAAGTTTTTATACACTTTGTAACAATTATTTACCTATTCCCATACCAACATAACTAATTGTAGTATATTTAACTGACATAATAATCAGTTTTTATTTTATTTTATAAATCCAAATCCACTACCAACTACGCAATGACACCATATTTAGCATCGGCCAAGCAACCACAAGTATATCTGTGAAGCAAACCAAATTAGTTTCCCATCGACAAGAAACACCAAATGGCTCCCACAGATGCCTCACAATGAAGCTTCCAGAAGCTGAAGCCTGGTAGACACAAACCTACACACTCCCTGTCCTAGAGAAACCCAACCCCAGCCAGGACTTTGGTCAAACCAACCCACTGGAAGGCAAGCCCCAGCACAGCCAGCTCAGCTTGTGTTGGCTGCAAAGCTGGAGAAAAAATGTCGTGGAGAAAAATACTGAGACTAATGCTAGTTGCCATGGACACCAGTACAAACACAGATGGAGGGCTTGTGAATACATCCAAACTCGTTAAGGTCGATCTACTCGTGTTTTTTTATTCTTCCCATTTAAGTAGTTCAACCCTAGCTGCACACGTATTGCAAACACTATATTAGCTTAATTGCCACTCCAATACCAAAACAAAATGTAATAGACAGAATACCATCAGCGTGACAATTTGGTTTATGCATATAACAAAATAAACTAGAAAATGGTCCCCATTGAAGTCAGCAAGCAAGCTAAGGGGTTAGGTTAAAAGAAAAGTTTATACATGTAGCTATAAAATTGTTAAGTTGGCTAACACGGTTTTGATATATCTTACCTGTCCTACGGTACCAGCTTTTTTTTTTAGTTCTTCTTCAAACCCTGTCTCATTCATTTTTTAAAAGTCTATACAATAGTTCTTCTTCTGCCGTTTCGGCAACTCTGTGCACCCGTATTCTATACCCCTCAGCTCCCTAGCTATGTATTTTCTGCTGATGATTTCTATTGCGTTTAACAAATACCCCGCAATAAAATGGTACATCCCAAACTCATTAGTATAAAGGAACTAACGGACAAAGAACAGCAACTACTATTACCATGACATTATCAGTGGGGAAACTTTCTCACTTTCTTCATAAAGAAATTTTATTTTAATAACGTGCGTGTTTTCTTGAAGCTACAATAAACAAGAACCAAACAGAAAACCAACAGACTGCTTCCTCCATACACACACTACCACTTCCTACACACCACATGAACTTATTCCAATCAGGGGCAACAACTTGTTATTATATATATATATATATTATGTATATATATGTATATATGTGACCGTCTATGGGAAAATCGGGCACAACGCGGCATGCGTAGACGTCGCAAAAAGATCAATTTAGTTCTTAAAATTGTATTAAATAAGCCTAACGAAGGGAACGGTTAGGTGATATATAGCGGGAATGGCTAAAGCTACGGCGATAAAACTTGGAGAGCTTAATATCTGCTTGCCGAGGAGTGTGTAAATGCAAAAAAAATTTTTTCGTCGGGGCCGCGTTGTGCCCGATTTTCCTGTAGACGGTCACATATATAGTACATACTTCTTGCATGAGTCAGCGTACAATATGAGGAGATATTTCAAGAGCACACAATACTTCTGGCGAGTGAAAATACAAGTGTGAGAGTGAAATGCCACCTCCATATTGTACAATGAGTGTTATAAATTGTTTATTATACATTGGATGTTTTCCAAAACAGTAAATATTCAGAGGTGACTCCGTCATACTTCTATTCCTCTTGCCTAATTATGTCTTGTTTTACTGAAGAAAGTTAAATGAGTTCTGCATATTATAATACTAACTCTAACTAGAAATGGTTCCCATTGAAGTCAGCGGAGCGAGCTAAGGGACTAGGCTATTGAAAAGCTATAGCTATAGAATATTGTAAGTTAGCTAATGTAGTTTTGATATAAATAGCTACTACATGTCCCACCTGCTTTACAGTGGCACTTCTTTTTTTAGTTCTTCTTGAGCCCAAGTCTTCTTCATTTCTTTAGCTCACCAGCTTTTCTTCTGCTGTGTGGGAAGCTCTGTGCGCCCATTTTAACCTCCCTAGCTATTTCTTTCTGCTAACTATTTATATTGCGTTTAATAAATACCCTGCCACGAAATGTTACTAAATATTGCTATGGAACTTCATAACACACACAGGCGCACTAGTAGAAAGGGCACATGTGCACACAAAGGGGAAAAAAAAAAAAAAAAGTAAACGTACGCCCACACAAATAGAATATACAGTGCTTCCAGCTTAAAGAGTGGATTTTTTAGCTTTCTGGTTAAGGTTGCTAATTCTGCTATAATTTCTCAAGTTGTGTAATAGAAAGCTAAAAATTTGTATTATTATACATTAATGTCATATTAACATACAGACAAAACAATTTTGTGGGTTTGTGGTTATTTTTGTGGTTATAGGTGATGGAACTGGGAGCTTCAAGACAGTGAATTTGGAAGTGTTTAAGCTGAAAAAAGAGAAATTATTTGTCCTCATCTCTATAACTTGGTATACTGATACTTTAATACCTGAAGTTTCATATGAGCCTAATTTTGTGGGCACACGAAATTTGAATTTCGAAATATTTTAAATTTTAAGAAGAAAGTGTTTAAGCCAGGAGTTTTGAATTTATTGAGTTATATCTCTAAAAATTTGACACATGATGTAAAATTGCCTTAAAATTATTATGTATAACTTTGGTAGCTATACCTTGAAAATTAAGTGAGTTGTGGCTGTTTTTCACCAAAATATTTTTACGCACGGTAAGGGTCATCAAATGATGACGTTTAGAGCGGGTTGTGGACCTTTAGTACACGTAAACGCGACATCACAAATCAGCGCATGCGTATTTTTGTCATAAAGGTACGAGGGCGCCAGTTTACCGCTAATTGTTGCACGGGTATGGCTGATTTAGCTACGGTTGTATCTCAGGCCCTAGGTTATCAAGTTTTACGGCGCTACTGCCTATCACGGCCAGCGTTTTAACTGCCATCTGGAGCTGCACCATCCGTAGGACTCCAACTGCATCGCCCTGATGTTGTCAGAATACCGAATGCTGGGAGCCTTGGGAGTGTTAATCTCCTTCAGCTTTTCTTCAGCTCTTGAAAAAGATGACCTCTTGGATAGGCTTGGCTCCAAGTTAGTAATACCAGCCAACAATTCTGACTGATTTCGACTTCGCTTACTGCTGCTAGTAGAACGATGAGAATCCATACAGCCGCTTGCAGTTAGGGAAAGTCCCGTCTTACCGCTCAGGGAAATAACCGTTCGACCTTAGCTCGTTAACTAGCTACGTTTAATGACGAACTACCGCAAAATCTTGACGTCAACAAAAATGGCGTAAAATATATTAGAGTGAATGAGAAAAGTGCTGTTCTCCATTTTCCATTCTCTAAACAGGCAGTTTTACTATTGCAAACATTATTGGGATGATGAAGAAAAGGTATGTGTATGTTAAATGACTGTAGTGAGGGTCTATACAGTAGTTTCAAAAAATCCACTCTTTAAGTTGGAAGCACTGTATATATCCCAAATTCATTAATGTACAGCTTTGCTGAATTATAGTGTGAATAAAGTTATAGTATTACCCAAATAGATTAAGTGTTGTTTTTTTAAACAAACTACGCATGTAAGGTCTACATAAGTCTACACAAGAACACAGAATGACACAAAGAATAAGGACCAGCTACAAGATGACCTAGCACTTGCATACTGCACGGCCATCATGACAGCCCACGCAAACACTCTGACCAATGCAAGGTCATAATGCACAGTGGAAGCCAAGATAGACCACTAACACTCCCAGTGCCAAGTGAATAAACCATTTCCGCCAAGCAGCTGTAATAACTTCACTTCAGACATGCCACATGCAATCACATGTCTGGGCCTAGCAACCTTAAAAATAACAACTTTCACTCGCAACAATGCATATTTATATGTATCTTAATGCAGCCCCCCACAGACTTTCACAGCTCTGTATTAAACTAGGTGCAGACAGTACCTCGAAGACCGGAACCGTCGTTGTGGTGAGCCCCGTGGTCAGGTCCCACACGTGGACCACTTGATCTCGGCCACCACTGCAAGACAAACAAAGATGTCAGGAAAGTGTGAGCACAAACAGAAGACTAAAATAATGTCACCATGGATACACAAATCACATCAAGTGATTAATACGTCTGTGTAGTGGGTATTGTCTGGTGTCCTCACTCTGCACCTGTCTGTCTGTATTGTTGTCCCTCCCTGACATAAGTCTTTCTAATGGTCGATACATTGTCTAATTAGTTCTGTGTGACCAGGCAATGCAATCACTGAAACATTTGGGAAAAGAAAAAACAAAAACAAAATTTTTTTACAACTTCACAATCAACTAAAATAGTACACTACGAATGGAAAAACAAAACAAAAACAAACAACAACAACAACAAAAAAACACACAAAAAAAAACACAGTGCACTAGCTGAGGAACTACCTTAGCATTGTGCGTCCACTTGAAGAGAACCCGAGGCTAGTCACGCAGCTCACATGACCTTGAAGTACCTGGACACACCTACCACCACAAACATGAACACACACACACAACAAGGTTACTTTTTATTGCAATCCCATCATTTCACATATGCACACACACACCACAAAAGGTGCTCAGTCCGAATATCCAAGTACTGTAATGAAAAAAAAATTTTGAACTGAAATGAGCTCCAATATTTTACCACTGGTGTGCTATATAAAGAAGTAAAATCACATTCAGTGGATTGTTATCACTTACAGTGTCCCACAATAATACCAGAGCCATAACTGGACACACATGAGAAGAAAACATTAAATGCTATACTGATACAGACTTGGAAGAACAAAGAAGCATAGGAAGAAAGACCTCACACCTCCTGTCAGTTAGTAGTTAAAAGCATTCAATTCAAAAGCATTAAGAACAGAATGTTTGTATTGCAACCTCTTCTGCTAGATAAAGAATAACACAAGAGAGACTGTTCCAATTCACTTTTGCCAACAGTACAATGTTTACAATAGTACAATGCACTTGAAAGTCAGAAAACTAATGGTAATAGCACTGACCTTGAAGAACCGTCTAATAAGAAAGCTAGTGTACAAAACGATGAGTAGCTTGCATATAATTGTGTTTTCAAAGTTATTTATAAATTATCTCTGGCTATAGTATTACAGCCGTGCCATTAATCCCGAATGCCGCAGTTTTCCATGCTACTATATCTCCTAATACCACAGTGGTCAGTCGTTTAGCAGGAAACTATAAATTCTACCAGTACAACAGCCAATATATATATTAATTTAAACGTAACACGATGCAAGGACTTCGCGCTGAAGTCCTCCTCACAGGTTACTGTGGCAAAAAATTGAAAGGTAAGGTTATGTTTAAATTAAGATATTTCAGCCGTTTTAATACTGAGAGAAATACTGCTACAATACAGTCTAGAATGACCAAATCAATGTAGCAATAAGCCCATTCTGTAGCACACACATCTTCACTGATGCACATCTAATTTCCCACATGGCTCATATCTAGCTGCATCATAAGTACAACACGCTATTCAACGTTACATTCCAGATAGACTAACACAATAAATATTACATCATTTTACAATAGAAAAAATAAATAAATAAAATCAACAGAGTACTCCCACCTCAAAATGTATCTATTATATCGCTGGTCTGTAATAAGTCCGTTGATACAGAAATGACAGGATGTTGGATACAAAAATCAGCAAGGGCACACTCCATCAGGGCCACCACACTAAATCATGCAATGAGCAACAAACAGCAGCAGTTTGTTGTCCTTCAACTTCCTTCAGCTTGGCTTCCCACACACTTTATATTTACGTCTTCCACATAATTTTCCCTACGAGTAACAGGTATGCATAAAACTTCCAGGTTAGTGCTGCAAGTGAAGTCCCAAGATGCACGCTTGCTTCATGTGCAACCACAAGGCAGTTTCTAGATACTTGTAAATATACTATGCCAAAATAAATATAATAATTAAAAACAAAACAAAACAAAAAACCCCATCATGGCTCCAATGAAACGCTGATGTACACATTCCATCTAAATACTATTGTCACTTAGAGATGTAAAGGAAGTATGGGAATAGGAATCTATCAACTGTAGACTATAGATCTGAAGCATGGGAATAGGAATTGTACCGGCATATGGGAAGTATGGGAATAGGGATTCTTTTAGCCCATCAATAAGCAACTTTAGAATACAGATTGGAAGTATGGGAATAGGAATCTACCATCCCATCAATAAACAACTTTAGAGTTTAGATCGGAAGTATGGGAATAGGAATCATCTTTCCAGTTCATTGATAAACTGCCCAAACACATTTCTCCACCAAATGAAGAGATAGTGAATTGCCAATACTTGCTCATGTCATGTAAAACCACTCTAGAGCGCTAGAGTAGATATACTGAACTCACTTCGACATTTATTCAGTCCCCCAGCAGACTCCATATAGCAACCTACTTTGGATGCCTGGCTGGTTTGTCTACGGTTTTTTGTGGTTGCTTTGCGGTAGAAATTCAAATGTCAAATTCGAATTCTAAAGGCCGCCCGAAGTGTTGAATAAAGTCGGCATCAAAGGTTAAGGGTTAATCATGCGGAGGATAAGAAAACATTCACAAAAACACTTGTTTAAACTTGATGCTAAAGCTTGCAGGATCTGGTATTTGCCCACTAGCTGCAGACTCGAGCAGCAGTAGAGTACGCCTCTTCAGCAACAGCTGTAGACAATCTAATCCATGAAGTGCTGCAATCAGAAAAAGCAAACGAGAGGTTGCCAGGAATAAGACTTGAGTGTTTTATGTGCAAAAGCTTACAAGCTCCGGTACTCTACCACACATTCGTAAACCTCATCCTTCAATCACATGTGTTACTGGCCACATGCATGTATGTCCACACACATGAACAAACTATTGGTTAAAATTAGTACACCCGTAATAGCACCTCGCTCAACTAATCATTACTCTATAATTAGCGGACACTTCTACATACTGCATTTTGCACTAGTCATCATATAACACAAAATGTTTCAACCATTTTTTTTTACTATGGCCATCACCAGTGCATGAATGACAGACAGCCTTCAGTGAAACTGATTGATAGTCACAGTCACAATAAAATGGCTAAAACATCCGTAGGGGTGTGTGTGTGCGTGTGTGTGTGTTTAATGACTAGTGCAGAAAATAAAATATGGACATAAATCCTTAATCCTAGTCATACAGGAATACCTATATTAGTAATTACCACCATCATCATCATCACTAGTAGCATTATCATATCACGGGGACATTAAGCCAGCCAAGACAATGCCTAGTCATTGAAGTGAAGCCTGCTGAAAGTACAATGAGTGAGTAAGACTGGGTCCTTGTCATGTGAAATGTTGTGTCTACTCAACTCCTAATTCACTCCATTACAACTCATTACTCCTGCCATGCATTCCTTACATGAACACTGGAACACACTCCACTCTAATCTCACTGCACATGCTCACTATACTATCCACTAAAAAGGGGTTATTCAATTAGGAGTGCCCTAATCATTCACCAGCTGTTACACAAAAACTAAGTAAGCTGCAAAGCTCTAATTTTGTGTGACCATAGCAACAATAAAATTTTTGTGAAAAATTTTTTTCTTCCAAATTGTATCACATTAGATTGATGACCCTCGCAGCTTGATTGCAGATTCTTAACACAGTACAGAATTGCTTGCCATTAGTTTACCATGGCACATAACCTCTAATATTTAAATAAAAAATTCCAATAAAGTTTCAAACCTCAAACCACACTGGTGCTTCCGTCTGGAACTCTTAGAAGAGTCTAGTCCCACTCAAGCCCTAGGTAACTGTCTGATTGAATCTTAAGTAGATGCGGATAAGTAGATGTGCATTCTTTGGCACTAGTGAGTACACACGACAGGCCCACTTAGGGAACTGTTATGGTAGCGCGGTCTAATTATTTCGAGGAATATAGTCTACAAAATAAAAAATAACTGAGTCAGAATCACACTGAGAGTTCAAACCACAGGCTATACCAACACACTATTCTACCAGAAAACACATTCTAATTTAAAACCATTGTGAAGTTTAATTCACTGTCGTCCCCAAGATTACGAAAAATTGTGTGAAGAGGTGCTTACTTAATTCTAGTTAGAGTGAAGGGCATACCCTCTTCACACCTTGAGCCATAAGGTGCTCTTCGTACCTCCCCCCTAATCTCAGCTACGATAAAGTAAAATTCTTTACACACCATTCACCTAGCAAAATAATGAATAGGAGTAGGGTAATAAATATATTCCCAACACATTTTAATCAATACAAGTTCATTAAACAATAGGAGTACATTAAGCTCCAAAGCTCTAATTTTGTGTGACCATAGCAACAATAAAATTTTTGAGAAAAAAATTGCTAGGAGCAAATCAAGCCTTTAGATTTGACCCTTTACCTAATCCCTCACTGCTGTTGCTGGAACAATCGATCGAGTGCCAGCAATACAGCTTTCTAAAATGCTGCTTCTAAAAATTATAACAACCATCTGTAGTCAACATTTGAGGCAAGCTCTATTGGCATTGGTTTAGAAGGTGGACTAGCAGTTTCCAAAGATGCAACATACTGGATAAAATACCTATAAAACCAGGTCGTTGTTGGTATCAACCAATAATGTTTAAGAGTTGAATAAATGTAACGAATTGTCCTTATTTCCAAGTTACTGAACAGTTAATTCCACTCCTTGCAGAGCAGATATTGTGACCACAGGAAACAAAAATCAGTAAATTATACTGATGCTAATAAGAAGATTGAAATATTAGGAAAAATGAACATAAGCTCACCATAATGACTTGTATTATAAGAATTTGTACAGAAAAATTTACATGCATATTTATATATAATACTTATTACATGAGTCAGAGTGTGATGCGGCAAAATATTTCACTAGCAGGCTAATGAGCCAGAGGGAGTGAAAATAAAGCCTGAGAGAGAAATATCTTGCTATATCACTCTGCCCAGTGTAATAAGTGGTTTATACCACACTAGATATCTTCACTGCTGTAGTTACTGGTAACTCACAGCTGAAGTTAGTTGTCTAACCCTGTTGAGTAGGCTACATCACCAGAGAAGATACAGCTGTAAAAGTGCCAAGTTTGGCCGGTTGCTATAACTACAAGGGTAATGAGCTTGCACAATGCATGCAATAACAGCCGTGTACCTATAGAATAGCAGACAATGTCGAGGTAAGCCACTCAATGATATAGCTGCCCTGGCTGGCCTATGGTAAGAAGTATAGGTTACTCGACTAATGCCATAAATTATTAAATCCTTTTCTATCTGGAATAATGGTAGCTATACATACATTACAAAACAAAGCACAGTTTGAAGCTACATCTTATCGCTGCATGACTCTGCAGTTTCTAATCAACTTTCTCACTAAGATTAGTCCTCATTCAATACCACCGCCACATTCTTGTCGTCTGAACAGATTTAGCGACCCACTGAAATGCCATCATAAGCTCATTTAGACTACATGGTTGGAACGATAGATCCCATAGAGGAAAGTGCTCTATCCACAAATACAATTCTCACAAACCACTACTGAGCAAAAAGCTATTAGAACTGCTTCGTACATGCGGTTGAGCAACCAGTGCAGTGGCCTCTGGTCTGACACTTCATTATAAAACTGACAAACCAATGCCACAAAATTAACACCAACATGTAATTAAAGATATATATTTTAATATATATTGGTCCACTTTTTTATTACGTTGGTGTGATGTTACTAGAAGTGGTTGGTTGAAGTTGAAGCCCTTCACTACCGCCATCTGTGATGCAGACGCATCTTCACAAGGTCACTAGCACACTCTCACTCGTTTACTACCAGCAATACTCAAAAGAGAAAATTAAATTTGAACTTCGAAACATGCTAATGGGTGGGAACGTCCTGTTCTTAATCCTCATTATCACATTTTGCAATAAGGTCTTTTCCCACAATATTTGCAAAACAAAGTCAACATAGCTTCTGAAGGAGATTGAATTAAGTCTTCAACACGCGTCTATCACATCATACAAATAGATACGCCATAAAATATAAAAAAAAAAAAAAAAAAAGAAAGACGAGTGACCTTTTGCTATCTTCTGTACAAGTTAGACACTGTACCACACACACACACACACACACAGTGAAATTACCTGCCCCAATAATTTGATGGATAGATTATTGAATGATATACAAATCATATACCATTAACATTTTATACTCAATAAATGATACTATATATCAATATTTATGCAATTACTATCTTTTGATGTCATAATATGAGATTAGACAAACCACTGGTGTGAATTCTCAGAGCTTAACGACATCATTAAAACTGAGACAGACATTTTTTTTTGCTGATTTAGAATATTTATCAGTGTACATTACCAGTCTGAGCTAGCTATTACCATCATTGCCACAAGTGTGCAATAAAATATTCTATGCACTGCCTTACTTAAAACAGACCAGAGCCAGGTCAAAGTTTGGCAAGGGAATTTTTGATCATGTGGTCAAACTGTGATTTTACAGGTCGACACTTGCAGATCAATACATAGAGGTTGACATCTCGCATTCTATTAAGTATCCAAGTAGAGTTTTCCTTGGACTGCTGCTACTTTACGTTGTAAACATTCTTTCGGAATGAGAAACTTTACATTTCTTTACACGAAAGTGTGCATGTGTGTGTAAGAATTAAAAAAGCTCATTCAATTTTAATGTCGAGTTCATTAAATCAAACCAATGTTGTAACAACAACGGCAATTGCCACAAACTAATAAAACAGCAATAGTGATAATTCATGTACATCACACAACATTCCAGCCTCTTTTCAACCTCCCCCTCCTATGTTCTCTCCTCCCCTGCCCCGCTCACTCACACACTGGAGCAGAGGTCCCACACTCGGATGCTACACTCCACTGCCGCACTGGTGAAGAGCTGCAGAGTGTCTGGGTCAGGATGGAACCGAACCAGATGCACGACTCCTCTGGAGCCTCTCAAATTGTGCGTGCAATACTGCTTCTCGACATCCCACACCTTCACCGAACTATCGCTGGAACCTGCACGAACATGTGATCACATGTGCACCCATACATAGCCCATGGCAACGCTCTTTAATTTAAAAAAAAATTAAAAAATGTTTGGGTTATTTTGAACTTTCATCACTACTGCTACAACTAGACAAGAGACTAGCAAGTCACAGGATAGACAACATCACACATTCCGTGAGTACATAAGCACCCAAACAAAGTCTTCTCTCTTATGACAAAATCTAAATCAATCATTCTCTAATTAGATGGTGTTGGGACTCTCGGTGCTGGAAATAAAAAAAAAACATGGATCCTTTAATGTGGGTAACAGACAAGGTTGGAAACCAATGGTAACATTGCCAAATTCCAATCAACAAGTGTTAACACACACAAACAGCAAACATCCTGACCTGAAGCCAATAGTGTTGATGTTGAGTCAAACGCCATGGAAACCACTGGACCTAAGTGACCCTTAAAATGGAGGATGAGTAAAGAGTAACACAGTGTCCAAATAATTCACTGTCTCTGCTTACCTTCCATGACCTGACACACTTTCCAGACCTCCAGTTATACTGTTTTATTAGCAAAGATCTCCAGCCAACAAACAAATCATTGCCATCCCCATGTACAGCCAAGCTGGTTACGTGATCTTCTTCCTGGAAAAAAAAAAAAAAGAAAAAAAAAGAAAAAAAAAGAAAAAAGGAAGGTTACAGTAGAAGGCAATTCAAAGCTTTGAAAATCCTAACACTTTCATTTGAGTTGTTTTGTTTTTTTTTACTCAAAAATATGCATGCACTATATTCACTTGGGGGCAAATTACATCAAAACAGAACAAGTGCACACCAGAGTCATAGTAACTGCATTAGTCTATACATTCTTAATACTAAAGACTACTCTAAAAAGTGTGATTATAGAACTTAATACAGTGCTGCTTCTAAAGGAGATTCGATTATAAGTCACTTATACCCCATAAAAAAATTAAAAAAATACAACAGCAATGGAATCAGCAACAAGTAGCCGCAAATATTAGAATATAGTAGCAAGTACCCTGCCACACTGATGTACTAACTTTTGCAAATTAGGAATGAAGTAGCATGAGTTTTTTTTTGAAAATCATGGTCGACAACGAATGAGGGCTAAATCAACTTAGCTAAAGTTGATCTACTGCAGCTTATGCTAAGTACTGCTCCACTAGATGCATTAAACAAATCTGCTAATAATACGCATAATTTAAACGTTGCTTTGTATACGTTACTGTTTCAGTTAAGGACATAACTCACACTTCTGTACTGACCTGCTTTGAGTAGTAGCTTGTACGCAGGCTTATAACATTTACCATTAATTAAGTTAGCTTTTAATACATGCTCCATTATTTGAACACTGGAGTAGTCGTCAGAACATAAAATGGCACTAAAGTTAACCTCAACTATGTTTGTGTGGTCAAGTCAAGGTCTGAAGTGGTACAACATTAATTGGGCTGCTATACTTCCTATCATAGTGGCAATTTTATTAACAAAGTGAGAGCAAATGTCTTATCTAATTGTACTTCCTCAGCAATAACACTACTTCGTAGTACTTAAGTCTTTATCTCCACACCAAAAGGAAAGGTGGTTACACTAATTGATGATATCGTAATTAGATGTTTGCTTACTGAGAAAGGGAGACCACCAAACTACTTATTTCAAGATGGCTCAAGCTTTCTTGTACAACCACACTATATCCTTATTGTTCTGTTCAATTAAATTAACACTATAGATGAGTAATTAGAGCAATACATTTAATTAACCTCTTCTATGCTTTTCTCCACCAGTCCTGTGGCACAGGACACCACATTTACAGCATTACCACAAGTGGTAAACAGATGCTGACCATCCTTTGACAACTCTACTTGACCTCCACTGTAAAAGGCTCCCAATTTCTCAGTCACTTTGAAGCTGTACAACATTATTATTATTATTATTATTATAACTTTACAACCACTTTATAACAAAGAGAATTAAAAGAGATGAAATGTGATATGATGGGTGGATTAAGGACAAACTCTATGTACAAGAGAGCAGCCTAGTTAGCTAAAAGAAAAGAAAAGGGATATAAATGATAATAAAACAGCTAAGTGTGAGAGGGGAGGGATACATTAATGAAGTGACTGTGATGGAGTGATGTGTGCAGAAAGAAACGACTTCTTACTTGGACTTAAGCTTAACTACTTCTCCAGAAGCCAGCTTAACATCTTCAGACCTTCCAACGGGCATTACCTGTAATCCAAGCCTACAACCGAAAAAGCCAAGTCTAGTTTCCAAACCGGTTGCTCCACGTGGCTTTTGGTTAACGCCCCCCTAGCTGTTTATATTTACTTCCGCGTTTTGACCCGTCCCACTTCGCTGCCATACCAACAACTGGAAGAATGTGTGCCGAGGTAACTGCTTCTCCATCTATGGGCTCAGCCCTATTCGGAGCTACTACGTTCTGCGCTAAGCAGCACGGACCAGACGAGTGTGACGCTAAGGGCTTGCCTCTTACTTTAAATTCCACAAATGTCATTGGAAGATTTCAGAGATTAAAATCACTTTACCATTCCAACCTCTGCGTTTATCTGGATGCTAAGAAACTTAAGACTGGTGTGTATCTAATGTACATGTAGTTAGTTGCATGCAGCAAGAATTATAGGCTAATAGAGAATTAGGAGGTGTGGTTAGTACAAAGTGGGTGGAGCTGTTCAAGTCATGACAGAGGATAGATGGAATTTGTTTTGTAAAAGTAAGCAGCAGTAACCTACCTAGCACATCTAGTTGTTTACGAGCCTTGGAGCTTTCTCTCTATCTTGTTGTATTTACAACACTATAGTGCTTTATTATAACTACAAGTGTGTGTGTTTAGCACTAATAGCAAGAACCTAAGCTATATTCCACTTTCCATTTTTTGAATCTAACACGTTTATAATTTCCTCATTCGCAATAATAGTGAAAGCTTATTATGAGCTACAAATGATTAAAATAAAATTGAAAAAAAAACACTTTTAGCACCACACTGAGGTCAAAATATATTTGCCTTTGAAGGGAACTAGTATAATTTTAGCTCTCTGGATGCTTATAGGCAGCTTATGATGCACTGCATTTGGCAGTAGAAGAAGTGAGTAACAGTTAAACCATTTAATAATAGTAGTGACGGAATGCAGCTTCTGTGAGAGGTGGTAAATGGAGGATGAGGTACTATCCCGTATGAGTAGCCTTCTTACCAAGTGAATTAATAATTATTTTGTAATGTAGAATGGTTGCAAGTGATAGTAAAATTCAACCTCTTTGAAGTCATCAGCAGTAAGTGAAGGTCATATTGTAGGTATCAACGAGAGAATGTATGACCTAAAATTACAATACTGTGATGTGAAGCTTAAAATGCTCTTATTTTTATTCAGGTTTTCACTAGTTCTAAATCCATAAATAGTTGTAAATGATTACAGTTTCTAATAACACTGGACTATATCACACATTTATATAAATAATATATATGTATACTTGTATAATATTATATATGGCTGAAACCATGAGCTAATGTTATGAGGTACAGTTTCATTTTCAAGAGGAACTCAACTGAGCTTATCCCAGACAGACAGACATTTAGTTCAACATGGTGAAACCTCAAGTTGAAAGTTTAAAGATGATATTAACTAATCCTTTACTTCATACATTTAGTTGCTTGAATGTGCTTGATTGGATTGTTAATTAGAATGTTTTAGCTGATAATGCCAATTATTGATGCCTACAGTTGTCTGGGCAAACTACCATTTTCAATATGCTCCAGTGCCTTCTACACTGTTTAAATCCGGTCGAAATTAAACCTTGAGGAATTCATCCTAGTAATTGATCCAGCATGCTTAATTTAATTGTAATATTTAGACACATAGTTGTTTGACTGGTCTCAAATGGACTGTAATGGAATGATTCTTAAAATTCTTGTGTAAAATTCCCAGCCACTGGTTGATAGAGTGAGTAGTTAAGCAAACAAAAAAATATATATATATAAAAGAAGCTAATGTTAATCACAAAAGTAACATCGGGTAAACAAGGCTTGTCTAGTCGTGACGAATGACTGAAGACTCTTTAAAAATAACCAAGAAGGACTAGTGCTGTTATTTATAGACTCTCTTCCATACTAGGGAATTTCCTATGAACAAAGTGGTCTTTACTACCCAGCAAATGTGTTTGTATGTATGTTTGAATTTTTTTTTTTTTTTTTTTTTTTACAGAAAGAGTGGTTTTAGTGTCTGAGTGGTACAATGACTGCCTTGAGAATCACATCAAGTCTTCCAAGTTCTCCTCCATATCTTCCCTGGCCTTGATAGCCAAGCAAGTCCTGTCAGCTCTGTCTGTGTTGGAGGAGAAAGGGATAACACACAGGGCTCTGGCTTCACACAATATTCTAGTCACTCCCGAGGTAACCATGAGAATGTGTGTGTGTGTGTGTGTGTGTGTTTGCATGAAAGGGGTGGGAAGGGAAAAGGAAAAAAAACAAGAGAAATATGTGGAAGAAGGAAGGATAGAGAGAAGGGAAAGGGTAGGGGGAGGGGTGGGGGAAGTGTGTGTTAAATAATAATGGTTGATTAGGCGGCAAACTTCTAATTTTGCCTTATAAGGCTAAAGCAAAAGTTGGATCTTGTGTGATCTAACTGTGATAGTTGTTTGGTAAAGCTGAGGCTGTTTTCCACCTTTTCTTTAGCTATGTTTTCACGGATTCTGCATACCTCACATTATTCTGACCAATTGCGCTCGTTAATTTTATGTCATCATTATTTTAATTGCATTAAATTAGTAAATAGAACAATATTATTTACATTAGATTTAATTAGAGAAATTCCCAGTGGGCATTATAATGCCCTAGGGGCATGGCATTTAGCGCTCTCTAAGCTCGAGTCAGTGGCAGGAATGTTGACATGTGAAAGAATAGTTGATTGACGTGGCGTGATTTTATCGAATTGATCTGTTATCTGGTTATGACTGGCATGTCTGAAGAGCTGCTGCGAGAATTAGACTTTGAATGGACACAGTATGTCATATATGACACGTATTGATGTAATGGAGTATCTTCCCACTGCAGACTATCCTCCTCTTCTGTAGGTTCTTCAGTAGGTACCTACTTTTAATGAATAAAAGACGACAACAGCATTCAAAGCTCGTCACCAACTGATTGGTGTAATGTTGTGACTACATGAAATCATTTATGCCCCATTGCTTGGTATAGCACCTTAAATAGTAAATCGGGAAACTCTAAATGTCAATATAGCCTTAACCATTGTATAAGTTCATGACAAGGAAGATGCAGTGACATTTGGCAAATATGAGTCATCTCTACATATATATTTATGTATCAAAGCTATCTGCTTATTTTAGTAGCATAAATTTTATATTAAATAATCAGGATATTCTAATTCTAATCTCCATCAATTATGTAGCCTCTGTGTGTATGTGTGTGAGTGTGAGTGTGGTGAAAAAACTGGCTAGTACCGTAGTCTACCGTATCAGCGCCCACTATCACATAAGCGCCCATCCCGTCCACTTTCTGTATAATGTACATGCCCACTTTCCAGGTAGGTGTAAAATTGCACGTATGAACAGGTAATGATCAATAATTACACGACCAACAATCGAAGTCACTCCTCCTCTGTGGTATTTCAAATAAAACTGACAGCAGTGGAGACCACTATTCTGACAAGGATAGTGGCGCTGAAAGTCCAGAGAGCCCTCAAGACTGTTGAACTGTTCTGTTTTGTTTTGTTAATGAGTGATCGAAGGCTTTTAAGTTGGTACGTCCCATGCAGATTTCCAATCAATGTGGCATGTGTAAATTCTTGCCTAAACGAGAAATAACCCCCAGTTTGTTAGTATAACTGGTAAGTGCCCACTTGGTGATTTTGTAGGTGAATGGGTGTCCATGTGCACTTTCCCGGTAGACTGCAGTATATATATATAATAAGTGTGTGTGTGTGTGTGTGTGTGTTGTAGTGGTTGTGTCCTGGGCTCAGGGCCCGTGGTCCTGAGTTCAAGCCCAACTCAGGCAATTTTTCCATCTGATTTCCATCTGCCTCCCACCAGCCCCACCAGTCCACCCAGCTGTGATTGGGTACCTGGCATTTGCTGGGGTGCAAATTCAAGGCCTTTTCTCATGAAGCAGCAATGGTCCAGGTGGGACTTCGGGTGCCCACACCACTTGCTGTGAGGAAAGGTCTGTTCTCCTGCGAGTTCCTAGCCCGGCTCCAGGAGCTTTGCTTGCACGGCTCACAGTGCTTGCTTAGTGCACAGGCATCCTGGCTCTGCCAGGTGAGCGTGACCGCCTAGCGGCAGCAAGAGAATTTGCATTTTCATTTTGTGTGTGTGTGTGTGTGTGTGTGTGTGTGTGTGTGTGTGTGTGTGTGTGTGTGTGTGTGTGTGTGTGTGTGTGTGTGTGTGTGTGTGTGTGTGTGTGTGTGTGTGTGTGTGTGTGTGTGTGTAGTACTTATTACATGAGTCAGAGTGTGATAGGGTGAAATTATTTCATGAGCAGGCTAATTTATTTTCACGAGCTGGAGGCGAGTGAAAATAAAGCCTGAGAGTGAAATATCTAGCCATATCACTCTGATATGGCTGTAATAAGTGGTTTATTTGGTTTATTCTACCCTAGATATCTTCACTGCTGTAGTTAGTACTAGAGGACCCCCCCCCCCCCCCCCCCCCCCCCCGAAAATGGGGACAAGTTTTGGCCGGTTGCTATAACTACTAGGGTAATGAGCTTGCGGCATACAGGTCATGTACCTAAAGATATCATTGTGAAGATATCTAGAGTGGGATAAATATATTTATATAATGCATGTTATATACTTTTTCCTTCCCAGGGTGATGTGAAGCTGTTTAACTATGGCCTGTATTGC
>WLWD01005909.1_pt1 | contig 114270 bp, 87 predicted proteins | sample 6712731 | NCBI WGS metagenome assembly WLWD01 (sample SAMN12718690, study PRJNA576275) | sponge metagenome | isolation source: marine sponge | host: Mycale hentscheli | place: New Zealand: South Island, Marlborough, Capsize Point | collected 2014-11-01 | reverse complement strand
CATGCACTCGTGGACTTGTACGGTGTGTGTGGTAACATGTACGCGCTGCAGTATGTCCCATCATCTCCCTTGCTGGGATATTCTCTTTCTTTCCTGGATGGCAGGAGCTGGTCGTTCAGATGCAGGCTGGCTCTGTCTATGTTGGATTTGGTGGAGGTATTGGAGGATACTGCGTACGGGACTTTGCACCTATGCGACTTTCAAGAGCCTAACTTCGGAGTGGTGAGTACTCGAGGGGCACTTGCTAGTTCGTATTGAAGAGCAGCTATTCTGTAGTCAAGTGTGTGTAATGAACTCAGTTGTGATTTAGTATTGATGAGGTGATCTTTGCACCGCTTGCTCTATACACCTACCACTTACAAATACGGTAAGAGCTTGCTACCCTGAACAATAATTTCTCCTCTCTTCATTTCAGGAAAAGAAAGTGGGAAATTTTTTTCTTATCAGTCCCTCAAAATATAATAATTGTGATGAACCCGAAACCCTTTCGCTTAAATTATTACTTTGAAATTCCTATATCACTGCTACTGGAGTATAAAAACAACAACAACAAAAGAACAAACAAAGACTACAACAACATCATGGCAAGAAAAATGCACAGTGAGCGTGCTACAGCTTATCTTGCTGTTTTTGCATTGTTTGATTTATTTTTGGATTCCCTTATTTAATTACTAGTGATGTGCTTGAGTACAAATGGCGAGCGAACATAAACCTAAGTACTGTTGTATGATTAATTTTAACTTTTAACACTCCGGCCAGCAACTTAAAATAATGATCGAGTTTTTTTGTTTTGTTTTTTAATTACGTATAGACAATAAATGGATTTCAGTGCCATAGTAACCACAACTGTTTGATTTAAAAAGAGAACTAAACAAGGAAATGACAGACAGATTTGAACCGAACTCTATATTAGGACATGCTAACTACTGTAGTGCGAAAAAGCTGTGTAAAGGCAGCTAATATACTTATTTGTTAGTTAAACATTTACTTTGTGCTATTCTTTAGAACAGTATTGTGTAGGGCGTGTAACTAGGACAAATACCAAATTAAGACCGCTAATTCAAATAAAAGATAAACTCTTATAAGTTACATGGTAAGTTTTAACTGCATCCGCAAAAAAAATTCAAAGCAGTAAACAATTAAATTTCTTTGATGATATGGGTAAAGATCGATAAACCGAAATATTCTGTTTAGTGGAGCATGGGACGAGGTCAACTTCCTAGCAAACACAAAAACGTGAAGGTCAAAGTACAAAATGACATGCGTATGTCCAAACATATATATTAACGAACAAAAATCCCCGATTCTCAATTTGTTACCCCCATATAGTGTCTCGCTCACTTCACTTGCTCGCCAATTAGCTGATCTAATAAACACTATTGGTTAAATAATTGCAGGTGAAGAGTCCGAAAGGGACATTGGTTGCCAAGGCAATAGATGCAGATGCGGCCATGTTTGAATCGTCAGTGTTGCAGCAGTTAGAGTTGGAGAGTGGGAATAAGAAAGAGTGCACACAAGATGAGGATTGCTCCATATTCCGTTGTGAATCTTCCTGTGACAGAGACACTGGCACTTGCTCAGGAAAACTACTCTCAACTAATTTAGTGGTGAGGACTTGTGTGATGTATGAACTAAACCTCATTGAGCATGTGCAAGTACTCTTTATGTCACAATGCTAAAATTTGAGAATCAGATTCTTGAGGGTAGCTGACTACTTGTACAGCTGATACAGAAGGAGACAAATTAATAAAGTTCTGGATTCTGTTCCATAGTACGACTATAAAACGGTAGTCTTTTTACCGTAGTTTTTACCGTTGTGTTCCACACCGTTTACTAAAACAGTAAAAAACGGTTAAGCTTTTCTGTTAATTCACTGATATTTTCTAGCTAGAGACTCTTCCATAGCTATATCAGCAAGCTAAGGCCTTGTATTGCCCGTTATATGCTATGGGGATAATGCAAAAATGCTCGTACAAAATTTAACGTATAGACCGAAGTTTCGATAGGCACACAGCTATAACGAGGTTAGCACTTCGTAGGTCTTCTGTTAGCTACTGGTGGACTTACAGTAGAAAAAAAATCTAAGCCTGAGAAGGCCCTATCATCGAGAAAACATCGATACTTTGCAGTAGTCGATCTAACAATTCTCCGTGAGACAACTTCGAATAGGATGACGACTTCAATTTTTTTTACCTGAAAAGCTCCACCTCACAGGAGCTTGTAAACAAACAAAAAATTGGAACGTTTTATTGGATAAACAATTTTATATTTCTTTGAGTGAGGTGTGCTGTTAATGGGAAAGAAAACAGTAATGCAGTCGAATGGAATGGTCATTTGTACCATATGGCGTACCGTTTTTAATCGTGCAACAGTCATTCTACGGAACAGAATTCGGACCTTTATTTTGTCTCCTACTGTATCTCAGACCTAGAGTATAATTGGGTAGGAGAAGTTTTATTTGCTTGCATTGAGTGTAAAATCTGACGGGGAAAAAAATTTGCTGGAAATATTCTGAACACAAGAAATGTAATATACTCATTTCAAACATGTCAACATGCTTGCACAATGAAGTGTACTGCTTTTATGTAATCGTACAGGGCTGCTTTTAAGCGGGCAGCGAAGTGGGGAGGCATTTGCCCCCTCTAGACAAGCCTTCACCTCTCCCAATCATTTAGTACATTTACTAAAGTTTTGACTATGCAATATAAAATCAGCTTACAGTACTTTTGCATGTTTGAAGTACTGCAAGGGTCTCTTGTGTACAACAGAGAACGAGTCTGTATTTTACTCTCCCAACATCTTGAAAGTTGTTTTTGCGCCCATCCCCCCTAGATTCATTTTCTGTATGTGGCACTGTCAGTTATGTATGTGAAATAGTTACTAGTACATCATTAGTTCATGCAACAAGAGGAAAATAAATTTGTGATACTGAACTGTATTGTGATTTTCATATGAATTATTCATGATATTGCCCGACACTGCTTTTGATGTGCATGTGTATAGGGATGCAGTAACTAATCTTTTGTTGGTTAATAAACGTTAGTGAGATTCTTAGACATAATGAGAATTACTGGTGATGTGAGCCAAAGAAAACATATGATAGTATTTACGTAATCGATTGTGTATGCGTGTTTGATTGAATGAGACAAGTTAGCTGAAAGTGCACAATAGTCAATATATCAACATCTTTTGCTATTGAGGAGAAGGAGAGAGGTGTTATTTAAAACCACCAATTAGTGTCCTTTGAACAATGAGTTAAGCTTATTACTGTGTGTAGCTTAGCATTTGGGGTCAGTTTGGATAGGTTTGTAGTTCATCAGGGAGAAGTAGCGTTGATATTTTGTGACTGTTTTAGTAGAGTATCGGTTTCATTTGGTATGAGGAAAATTCTAGTGATAAAAAAAAAACAATACAATTATCATATTATTACCTTTCCTGTTTCATTTCACTAAAGTGATAGCCCTTTGATTGAGGTATGTAGTTACAATTTTAATAATACAGTAATGCCCAGCAACTTGTTTAGTCTGAATGAGTGATGATTTGTTGTTGTTGTTGTTTTTACAAGTGCATGATGCTTCTTCCAGTTTACAAAATCTGGCATTTCATTTGGTAATATATATATCTATTTTTTATGTAATATTAAATAATAATGATTATAATATTTATTGACCCTCAACACGCATGCGTGAGAGGGTTATAGTAGTCATCTGTCTGTCTGTCTATCTATCATGCTCTGATTTTGGAGATTACTGACAATTAACTGTTGATTTAGGTATGAACTTACTCAGAACGAAGATTTAGGACAATTTATTGTGCTACTTTTTTTTCTTTTTTTTCGGGCTAGCTTTCAGCTCCAGCATAGGTACCAGCTTTTGTGAGTAACGTCCCCTGGCGTCACATCATAATCATGTGAGCAAATAATATCTTGCAGCCAGCGGTGTAGTTTGCTTTATGCTCAGGAAAGTTAACGGAGTTGAAAGAAGTGAAGTTTCGCGTTGAAAATGTAAACCGGTGAGTGTTTCTGGTTAATTTAGCTTCTTCTCTTATGAAGACAGTGTTTCCATGCTTCATTTTCATTGCTCAAGCTATATTGATGCCTGATTAAAATAGCTAATAGATTGCTTGTTCTTTTGGAAGGAGATTATATTGTAATAGTTAGAGTGTTTAGTAGTGCTGAGGGTTCGCACCATGGTGCTTCATTTATTAAAGAAATGATAGTGACATTTTAAAGGTGCCCTCACAGCAACACCACTGTGGGAAGGCAGTAGTACACTTCTCAGCTGAATACTCACATGTTATTTACCACAAAATTACACCTCTTCTAGTAGCAAATATGCAGTGCTTGTGAAATGCTGCTGTGCGTCATTTACCATTGCGTGCGTATGGCTGGGGCAGAGTGAGGCGGGATTGATTTCACAGATAATTCACATATAAAATTAATGGTTGCAGAATCTATTCTCGTGTACTGGTTGGAAGAGTGACATTAGCTCATAGCTCTGCCACTGCTTGGGTCTGCAAGGAGTAGATTCTACAAAGAGATGTTTTTATGTTACAGGAAAAAAACTGAAATAGTTCACGTGCTGTGGTGAGAAATATAAAAGTAGAATAGAATTCAATAAAAACCCATTATGGCATACACACAGATAAATGAGTACACAAACTAAACTTTTGCTGTCACTATGCAATATTGTGGTGAGTTCAAAGTTCTGATGGAGCTATTTCTTGAGGTGCAACAGAACTCCAGTTGTTGTTGTTGTTGTTGTTTTTTGTTGTTGTTGTTGTTTTTTGTTGTTGTTGTTTTTTGTAGGTGTTTATTAGTAACAGTTCTTGCTAGTATGCACAAATGCACCAAGAGCATACATTTAATATTCCAGCAACTGTGGCCTATTCTGCAAGTGTTTTATGCTTAAAGAGTGTGAGGGCACCCTTAAGAGCTCTGGATGTTACTATTATTATTATATATTATTGTTACTTAAATGTAGAATGTCTGTCGAAGGTTTCTACGGTCAAGAGGATTTCTTTATCCATCCTTCTTAGCGAATCCACCAAGGCGATATAAAGCTACCATTGAGGAATTGTTGGACAAGTGTTCACAATTGGGCCATCCTCATGATGAGAAGAAACTTTTGAATGAATTAAGACATGTTTTAACACAAACACTTAATGATACTTGATTAAAAATAACTCATTTAAGTCTATTTTGCATTAATGTGTTTAATTAAACTAGAGCTCGTGTGAGAACTGGACCGGCAATATATTTGGCCATGTAGTAATACCAGACTAGTATATTCTGTATCCATGTTGGTTTAACCTAAAAATTGTACAGTTTTGTCATTGCTGACCCAGACTCCTGAAAAAACAAAAACAAAACAATAGTAAGAATTGGTACCAAGGTGTAATAACAACAACTAGTGATAAGGGTCAATTGTATTAAACAGTGTGTGATTGTATTAAACAGTTTGTGATTTTTAATAAGAATGGTGACAATAATACACTAGCAAAAAAAAAAGAAACCCCCTTTCACAATTTCTAGATCCGCCCCTGCTAATATTTTCCATTTATTGCTACTGCTCTTATGCCCTGAATAATAAGCCATCACAACTAACTCTCACTGATTCAAGGCTGCATGCTCTTTGTGTGCAGCCCAAGTTCACACCACATGAATTAAGCCTAACCTCTAATCGACTGCACTGCCCACAAATTGCATTCCACTGACACAACTTTCATACTCGTTGAGACCAGACCCTCGCGTAGCGGTATGTAAAGGGTTCCAGTCTAACACTCACTCCAGTTACTTTATAAACTATAGGGGTGTCCAGTAACTATCTTTAGAAGCCATTACCCCAGCGCATTCTGCAAAGTATCTCCAAAAAGGACCAACGCCCCTCTCTTCCATCTTGCACCTACAGAATCCTCTGGTCCCGTTAATTTACCAACTTCAGGTTCAGACCATAGGCCGCCCACGCGGCGGATCGTCACGCAACGTAATAAAATACGTCATTCATTTAAAGTGGTGACAGGTGTCAAGTAAATTTGGGTATCCCCAAATATGGGTGTCCGGGGTACCTATATTTACGAAAAAATGGGTGCCCCCATACCCATACTTCCAGAAATATAACTACCCCCGTACCTAGAAATATGAGTATCCCTGCGGAAATATGGGTATCCCCATTTTATTAAACTGGTTACTGAGGAGTGGAGCGAGCGGTTGAAGTGGCAGAGCAGAGAAGGAATGGGCAGAGCTTAAACCAGTGAGTTAGCCTTCTAACAGCGCTTAAAAATGAGGGAAATTATCTTTAATTTACTAAAACTGTGTAGTATGTTGGTTCTCGCATTTTTTTAAAGCTACTTTCTACAAGCAAACCTATACAGAGGAGGAATGGGCAAAGCTGTAAATTATTTTTTCCCTCTCTGGTTTAGGTTGATCTCTTATTGAAATGAATTGATACAAAAATGTAAAAATTGATCAAGACCAATAGCTCAAAGTAGCTAGGGAGAACTTTAATGAATGACCTCACGTAATTTGCTACTCTTACGACTACTTTCATTTGATATGTTCACACGAAGAGAAAAACAATCCTAGGAGAATAACACGAGCAAAAGCTTAAAATATCATAAGAAAGCACACACTAATAGTGATTTCAGATTCATACAACAGATTACATGGGTTAATGATGCTAAATATATTATATAGTGTTGGGGGTGAGGGTGAATGAGGCAGACTGACATGTTAAGGACATTACTATTTTAAAACTAAATGTAAAGTATGATCTTATAGCTTATAAGGATACAAGCATTACTGCAAGATCTAATGTATATTTTTTCAAGTTTCTCTCAACATAATGTCAATATAAATGTTATTGATGTAGTAATGTAAAATATAGCTAACTAGCTGAGTGACATAAAAATACCAGTAGTAATAATTAAAATCAAACGTTTACAAGTTTCGTGCCTACGAGCTACAAAATTAATGGTTCAGTTCAAAATGCATTACAGACACCTGCTACAACAGTAGTTTTTGGCATCATACAACTCCAAATCGATGTTGTCACATTTTGAATGATACCATTCTTTACATTGGGAACACTTGACTAATGGACCCTTTACTGTATCAGCTTTGTAGGCGACAAGTACAATGCTGGCACCATTTTCATGGACTTGATTCTACTCTTCGTGTTTTTTTCGCCGACAACGAGTTGATACTGGTAACATATCTTTTTTATCTTTATCCACACACAAATCAAAATGTGCTCGCATGGCAGACTGGTTGAACTGTCGCTTAAGAGACGGTGAAAATCCAGTGCCAGGTGCAGGACAGAACTTGTTTGACACACACAGCCAATGATTGCCATTGACATGAACTATTTGAACAAACTGAGAATCTTCTGATTCATATTGGTCAAAACGTTGTAGGAGAAGGGTGTCCTGTAGACCAAGTTGTTTGGGAAACTCTTCCTTTATCAGCACACTTGCAGCATTAATAATATGCTTATCTGTCAGCCATTCTCCTCTTTTTAACATCTTGATCAGCTGTTAACAATCCCAGCCGCTTGTTCCAATAATTCCATTCATCATTGGATACTGGTGAGTCATTCAACATCCATGGGACTATTCAATGTGTCACTTGAGTTAGAACAACTCGGCTGCAGACTTGTAGAACAGCAAGGTTTTTCTATAATTTAAGTTATAGTTTCTAGTCGATTTATTGCACGACAGCCCGAGGGCCGTAGGCCCGAGGACTGAGTGCGATAAATGTACTAGGCACTAAGCGCTCATGCTTTAACTAGTTTAAATACCGGGCAAGTGTTATTGCACACTTGCCAAGTTATTACACCTGACAACAATATAGCAACGGTATTTAAGTATTAAATTATAGAAAAACCTTGCTGTTCTACAAGTCTGCAGCCGAGTTGTTATCACTACATACATGCTATATACAAAAGGATATTATTTTAATTCATTTTATTCAATATCTAGCAAATAACATTTTAAAGGAGTACCTTGAGGTGTAACTTTTGCTACTTTCACTTGTTTTCATTTCCTTCACATTTCTTTGCTCCAAAAGTAAGTTACATTGCAGAATGGAAATGAAATTTTGAATTAACATAGCTAGCTACCATCAAACTTCTTCTTTAGGTCTTCATATAATCCATATCTGGCAACCATTTACCTCTTTCTAGTATCCCTTGATCAACTTTGGCACCCTCAGCATCTTTTTCCAGTACTCCAATCTATCATAAGATAATGATTCAGTCATTCTCGGCTGAAATAATTATAATAATAGGAATTTTTTCTCTTTTTAACAGCCAATATTTTAATTATAACTTACCCGACATTTCGACTTCTTGCCAAGTGCTCTTCAGGGGTCAACTGAGATCGAACTCTCCATGGTGATATAATAACACAAAGTAAACAGCAAGATTTCTGGAGGGCACGCTTACTGTTTAGTATAATATGTAGAGCCAAACAAATGGTAGTGCAGAAACACCCAATGGGCTGTTTTCAAAAGTTGCATATGTAACATACCGAGCTTTAATAACTTAAATATTTGTGTATTGACTTTTAATACAGTCATCATAACTAGAGCACTCTTATTCCTGCAACTAGATTATGTATGTATACGAGTATTGTGTATACATACACTTCCCACTCCACTCTACCTTGCCTACTGTGTCCTCTATCATGAAGCATCTATCACATGCTAAGTACACAATTTCTCTTCCGAAAACTTTGCCAACAGTGATACTTTACTATTGAATCAAGACATCAATGGTTGATATAAGTAAATTTCAGCTACTAACTGATTGAAGCACGTTCTTATTATATTATAGTTATTATATTATAACATGGGTGAAGAAATAAAAATATATTGCTTAGAGCAACTAACTATACAGAGTAACGTGAACAACCACGTAATAAGGATAAATGCAGCTATTGCCTTTACAATATTCAAAATTAGGGCAAACATACTTTGTGTCAAGCAACAATATGTGTAGAGGCTGACAAATTTACTTGCACTTAGCTATGCACACTGAGGGTTAACATGCCCAATGAATAATATACACTAAAAATGGGAGTATTAAAATATAGTCTAAATTTCTTTTACCATTTTAATTTTAGAAACGAAATTTTATCTTTGCTAAGTGCCTGAACTTTCCTCACATAATTTTGAAACTTCTAAGCATTGCTGGTACATTCAAATTTCTTTAACTGAGATGAGGGTGGTAAAACAGTTTTGATACAAATTATATTTTTTTCATAGTGCCATTTTATATTATTAAATTGAGAGATATACACTAATATTTAAACATGGATGTACATTGCTCAACATTCTAGCTAACAATGAGGGGGAAAATTCTTGTAGTGTCCTTTTGAAAGTAGGAGGTATGCAATAAGAAATAAAAGGGTCATATATTATTAAAATCTGTGGCTATGCAAGTTAGTTAGCTATACTCAGTTTCTTTTTTCTAAATAACCTTGCTTAGCTAAATAGTCTTTCTTCTTTTTTTCTAAAATTAATGAGAATCCCATGTTCGAGTGTAAACACCAGAAATCCTGTGGTGAGTTTGAAAAATCAATTAATAAATCATCTTCCCTGGTCAGTAATCAAAATATGAGGGCAAAAAAATTGACAACATTACTTATGAAATATTATGATGATAAAAGTTATCTTTAAGAGTAAGCAAAAAAAATATGAAATAGTTATGTGAATTTGGAGGCACCGGCTGAATTGAATCTACTCTCATCTGGGGGAATACTTGGATTTGACTGGAATAAGGTATAGTGTACCCGCTAATGTCTTTAGCTTGTTTCGGTGCTGATAATAATCACATGACTCTACCTAATAACATAAGAGATAAAGAGAATACTTATATATTTTTTCCTCTATCAATTGCAATTTGTGATCATTTTTTATCACATGCAAACAAACTAGCTGTTCAACTTTAACAGTTCCTGATTTAGATCATTTTAGAAAGATTTTAAAAATTCTACAGAATCTATGGTGACTGTCAATACTACCTCTCTCTATCTTGATCATTACTCATGTATTCCATCATTGGTTTCTTGCATGAACTAAAAATGGCTGCATACTTCAAGAAACCAATAGCTTAATTCAACCAAAGTTCAATGCTTCTTAACGCAAATGTCACTTCTGCTTCAAAAGCAGGCATCTTTGAAGTGTACACTTTTAAATGGTACAAGAATGGTAGGTAAATTACCAAGTTTGATTGTTTCTAAAAGAAGGAATAATTCAATACTTCCTATATTTTCATGTAGATCATTACAGTCTGTTTCTATTTACTTAAATAATAGACCATACTTTAATGTAATGATGTTAAATTATTATTTTAAATAATACAGAAAGTGACTCCTTGAGTATGTGAGAATGCAGAAATTATTGTAGGTATTCGCTGAAGGCACCAAGTTTCCCTATCACAATTGAATTAAATATACGGCTTCTTAAATAAATTCTTCGCATATATTTTCACATTATTTCACATTATCTAATTTCTAAAAAAAATTAACAGGCCTGTAGTATTTTCTTGACACAATGCCATCTGTTTTGTGTAGCTACTCCAAAGTGACTCTGATCATGAGTGTTTCATACATAATTCTCCTTTGCTTTTCCACATCTTCTACAATTAACGTTGGACTTTGATCCATTAGTAGCCAATCAATAAAATATTAAGAAACGAATAATGCTCTGAGTAATTTGAACTAGAATCATGTGGAGATTGCTATGGCTATGGAAGTAATATTTCAAGCTTTTGTCTTCAATAAATTGTGACAGAATCCAAGGTTAACTTGCTGTTAAGTACATAATAGTAGATACATAAATATCAATCTTATACCTGTGTCATCTAGATGAGGATCATCTATCATTTCTCCTTCATTTTTCCAGATTCATCCCCACCCCTGCTCTTCTCATCTTAATTCCCTTCCCATTTATCGTCCTTACATCAGAACTCTTCACCACAAACACTATTTCAAATATGCAGGAGTGGAACAGAGTCCCCGATCACATAGTATCCCTTCCCTCAGAGTCTGCGTTCAAGAGTTCTCTAAAAAAACTGATTTTCAGATAATGTTGCATTGTATTGTCTTATTATCATACACTTTTTAGTCACTTCCTTTTACCCTTCTGCTTCTGAAAATCCTGTATATTAGCCTTGTGCTAGCTGGTATTTCCTGTTTTGCTTTGCAAACAAATTATTAAAAAAAATAAAAATGATTGAGTCTTCATTTAATGTTAGCTACTCAACTTCATACATGAAAGAAATCTTCATAAAGCAGTATAGCTACTCCTCTCCGATATAGCTATAGTAGTATAAATCGCCTAGATCAACTTTTAAAAAAACTTTGCCCACCACCTCAGGACACTCTCCCTATTCTTTTCCAACCCCTGTATGGTTCAGGTAAGCGTGAGCAGAACGCACAAGTGTTACCAACAATCGGCTGCTAGGGTACCCAAATTTACGGCAGGATACCACTATTTCCGGAAATATGGGTACGCCGGGATACCCAATTTTACGGGATACCCATATTTCCGTGACACTAGTTGTCGTCTCTAGCTCTGGTTGTCTGATTGTGGTCGTCTCTAGACCTGTCCTGCTATCATCTCTAGTTCTGTGCTGCCATCATCTCTAGTCCAAGTGTTGCCAGTTGCCTCTAGCCCTATATCTATTTTGTCTTTTTGGTAAGTAACTATCAACTACAGCGTGCATTAACTAGAGAAGTATGGCAATTGTCACTATTTTCGGTGCATGCTATCAGCATAATTATACAAGCAGATGACGAGAGAGACCATGCTTTTCCTCGTTTTCATCTACCAACAGAGTAGTCTAATTCTAAAAACAAGTTTTTGATAGAGCTAATAATTATGTCTTAATAATATTTGGATGGATTAATTGTTACATTCTGCCCCCCCCCCCCCCCCTCCCCCCCTGTTTTCCCTCTTCTTGAGCTGCCTGCCTGTCTCTCGCTCTTCCCATTTACGCTGCAAGTATTTGGGCAATTTTAACTAATGAAATTCATAAGCGAGCTAGCTGCATGTTGTACACACAGACCTCAATTTTTTCTAATGCATAATGGGTTCAATCATGGGGCTGGTGGTACAAATTCATGTTAAGTGGGCGAGTTCTCCAACTGATGCATACATTTTTGAAGACCCTCTCATTTTTAGTCTTATGTTGTCTTTCCTGCAGGTGTTGCCCGTCAAATGGCTCTTCCACAACTTATGCAAACACCAGGCCGTTTTTTCGAGAGGTACACTTCTGCAAATGTCCTGCCTCTTCCTAATTCAACAACAGCCAGCAGGTCATTCCATCCACCAGTACCACGGTTTTTAATAGTCGCTATAGACTGTGATGATAATACAACAAGTCATTACACAATTAAGGATATATATGCAGACTTACAAGTACGTGATATTATGGGGGGTGACAGTGAGGATACTAAATTAATGAAACGTCTTCGCTGCGATACAGATTTGGCAGATTGTCATTTTCAAGTTGGCTGTGGTATTGGTCCCGCATCAGAAAACTTGTTAACATCCCAAAGAATACAAAAACCTGATGTGCAGTGTTGTAAACATATAACATCCACTGGAGAAAAATTTCCAGTTGTACTAATTGAGGTGGAATCATCTAACAATGTTCAATACACGGTGAACAAAGTTGCAAATGGAATAATGAGTCAAATTTTACACTTACGAAGATGTGGAAAATTTGTAACAACCATGAAGGGGTTTTTCATTCCTGTGAACGAAAGATTTGCAGAAGAAGTTACTGGTACATTTAAGGAAAAGGACATTTGTTTTACTTTCAAAAGAAAAGCTTTAGAGTTACGTGAGGTTGTACCATCAATTGCTCAAGTATGGAACAATCAAAAGAATTTGTTACCAGTGCGATCTAGTTCTTCTATAACTCTTCCCCTTTCTCCTGGTTTAATTCAAGAAGCATTTGGCAACCGCGCGTACCAAATAAAATCAGGGCTTTCCATTGTCATTCACGATCCCGGTAATTGTTTCTACAAGCGCCCTCTCACAGAATTCGAAACTCTGACAATGTTTTCTAATGCAGCTTCGAGACCAGAATTATCAGTATATCCTCTTCGTGGAGGCCATCAATATTTTTCTTCTAATTTTTTTTTTGTATTTCCAGAAATGCTTCCACCTCTCAGAAGACATGAAATTTCTATTGAAATCTTGATTGAATTAGTAAATGGGACGATTATAGCACTTCAGGAACTCCATGGTTTAGGATATGCTCACAATGATTTGAGGCTTGAAAACATTTGTTTTCGACGTGATGGAAGTCCAGTTCTGATAGATCTAGATAGATGTCAAAATGAGTCAAGTGAAGCTGAATCAGGTATGTATGGAAACTCAACCATGTATACTTTTCCTGCAACTCAAACGTGGACATTCAAAAAACTTGACTATAGGCAATTGTCTATTATGATACTGTATATAAGAAGGAACAATCGTACTATAAATTATCATGAAATCGAAGTGGATGACACAGATCATGATTTTCTGAAAAAAATGTTCAGGGAAGGTATGTTAAATGTAGTTTCTTAGCACGAGTTTATGCCAATGTATAATCTCATTTATTTAGGTTTATATGAAGGAGATTTGCACGACAATTGGAATCAAGAACTTACTACGTGAAGGAAGGCTTACAGAAGATTAAAATAAGCCAAAACAATCACTAACTGTTTAATACAATCACACTTTTATTAATACAAATTAATACAATCACACATTGATTAATACAATCACACATTGTTTAATATTGAAGTTGGTAGAAGTCTTCAAGTTGTACAGGCGATACACAGTGCCACAATGTACCTAGTTGTGCAGTAGTGTACTACATTGATAATTATGTATTATGCACGGATGTGTAGTAAATAACATTTTATATGCATTTCTGTCTGAGTCACACCAGACAGTGGAGCATACAGGGGCCCAGTGTTCCAAGTCACAAGATGCTCCAGCTAGCATCAGCTCCACCTTCAACCAAGACTCCAGCACCAGGCATGCTCAGTATGACTAGAGAACACGAATCACCAAATTCCTTTGTACTGCTAACATCATCCAACACAATTCCGTTGTCACAAACAATGCTGGTCATTTCTATAAATACCCCTTGCTGTAATTCACTGTATTGGATCTTTTTCAATGATTATCAAGTGTTGGGCGAAGCCCTATCCACTTTTAATCAGATCATCTTCATCAAACTACATTACTGCTCAGGGGTAGAACCCAGGGCAGGTCCTTCGTTTATCAACTCTTTCAACCACTTTATAGTGTAGAAAAATTGACTTTTGGGAAAATAAAATAATTTGAAAGTGTGCGCACATGTTGAGTTAGCCAGAGGATATACTTGTACGGCCACTTGTGGGGCTAGAGAAGCTCACACGCAAGCAGCAGCCACACCCATTGAGGGAGGAGCAGCCACATCCATCGAAGGAGGAGCAGCCACACTTACAAGTGAGAGGAGCTGAGGCAGAGGGAGAATCTGCAAGCAAGAACAAGGACTAATAAACTGTGTGTCATTTTATGGTGTGTCACCAGTAGCATCGAAACTACGCCTTGTCAATGACTTCTGCAGAGTTCAACAACTGCATTTGATAAAGTTGAAAACTTTTCCAGACTTTGAAAACTCCACCCACTTTGTGGATGTGGCTTTATGAATATGGAGGGCTACACAGTAGGGACTTGTTATATACTTTCTCCTCAGGAAGCCAATCTGTCCTAATATTTTTTTGGATTAGTTTTGGCAGTTAACGACTGACTACTTGATAATATTTTCGCATATAAATTGTATTTGCATAATTTCATCAGGTACTGACACGAAACTCCTTCAACCACTTTACAGTATAAAAATAAAAACCTTTAGTGAAAAATAAATGATTTGCAAGTGTGCTCACATGTTGAGTTAGCAAGATGATAAACATGTAGCTACATAACGAGTCCCTACTGTGAAGCCAAACTCATAAAGCCAGTTTTCATCCACAAAGTGGTTGGAGCTTTCAAAGTCTGGAAAGATTTTTAACTTTATCAAATGCAGTTGTTGAACTCTGCAGAAATCATTGACAAAGTATACTTTTTCCTCAGGAAGCCGATCTGTCCTAATATTATTTTGGATTAGTTCTGGCAGTTAACTACTATATAATATTTAATTTGTATTTGTTCAATTTCATCAGGTACTTACACCAAACTCTTTCAAATAATTTACAGTTAAAAATTAAAGACTTTTAGTAAAAAAAATAATTTGCAAGTGTGCTCACATGTTGAGTTAGCCAGACGATAAACTTGTACATAACAAGTCCCTACTGTGTAGCCATATTCATAAAGCCACTTTTCATCCACAAAGTGGGTGGAGTTTTCAAAGTCTGGAAAAGTTTTCAACTTTATCAAATGCAGTTGTTGAAGTCTGCAGAAGTCATTGACAAGGCGTAGTTTCTCCTCAGGAAGCCAATCTGTCCTAATATTTTTTTGGATTAGTTCTGGCGGTTAACAACTACTTGAAAATATTTTCGCGTATTATTTTGCATTTGCTTCATTTCATCAGGTACTGACACCAAACTCTTTCAATTACTACGAAATGTCACCATGCACACGAATTACATTTGCACACGGCACCGCCTGCACACATAATGACACGACGACAATGTTCAATGCTACTGGTGACACACCATAAAATGACATACAGTTTATTAGTCCTTGTTCTTGCTTGCAGATTCTCCCTCTGCCTCAGCTCCTCTCACTTGTAAGTGTGGCTGCTCCTCCCTCAATGGACGTAGCTGCTCCTCCCTCAATGGACGTGGCTGCTCCTCCCTGAATGGGTGTGGCTTCTGCTTGCGTGTGGGCTTCTCTAGCCCCACAAGTGGCCTTTTGAATTTGGCTTCTTAGGGTCTCGTTATGTACAAGTATATCCTCTGGCTAACTCAACATGTGCACACACTTTCAAATTATTTTATTTTTCAAAAAGTCTTTTTTTTTACACTATAAAGTGGTTGAAAGAGTTGATAAACGAAGGACCTGCCCTGGATTCTACCCCTGAGCAGTAATGTAGTTTGATAAAGATGATCTGATTAAAATTGGATAGGGCTTCACCCAACGCTTGATAATCATTGAAAAAGATCCAATAAAGTGAATTACAGCAAGGGGTATTTATAGAAATGACCAGCATTGTTTGTGACAACGGAATTGTGTTGGATGATGTTAGCAGTACAAAGGAATTTGGTGATTCGTGTTCTCTAGTCATACTGAGTATGCCTGGTGCTGGAGTCTTGGTTGAAGGTGGAGCTGATGCTAGCTGGAGCATCTTGTGACTTGGAACACTGGGCCCCTGTATGCTCCACTGTCTGGTATGACCCAGACAGAAATGCATATAAAATGTTATTTACTACACATCCGTGCATAATACATAATTATCAATGTAGTACACTATACACAACTAGGTACATTGTGGCACTGTGTATCGCCTACAACTTGAAGACTTCTACCAACTTTAATATTAATCAAAGTGTGATTGTATTAGCTAGCTATAGCTAGTTATGAAAAAAAAAAAAGAAAAAAAAAAAAAAGCTGAGTAGCTAGGGAATAATAAGGGTAATCACTATTTGTCATATAATGCTTACAGCTGTTAAAATATTCTCATGTAATGCATTCTTGATATAGTTGAAATCATCGATGTTGATTCCCAGAGTTGAGCACCATTAGAAGTAGCTATTTGTCATTCAAATCAGATGATTTTTTTTTTACCGCAGTTGTGGGATTGTAAAATCTACAAATGTTCTGGTTCTGGACTTGGTAAACAATTTTATTTGTGATTGATAAAGTGTGCACGCATGTGCTCTTCCTTCTGGTGTCCTGGCAGGACTGAACAGGATGAATGCAGGGATATAGAGCGAGTATTGTATGGAAATGATACATCTATTCAATTGTTAACATGCTATTATGTGTTTGTGCAGGCATTTTTTTTTCATCCCACTTGCTATCACTGCTATAAAATGACGAACATTCATTTGAATATTTATTATGAAGTTAAGGAAAACAAAAATAAAATGGCAATAATATTCACAAATGTAAGGGATGCCAAGACCTGAAAAAGCATGTTGAAATCTAGCTGCATAACTGGTAAAGATAATCAAATAAAAAAGCTAATCAAATAAAAAAGCTAAATGGAGTTGTTTGAGTTGGTAAGTTCTAGTATTTCATTATTCTACAATTTTGATAGTCGCAAACGTAAATGTGGCCGTCTTTGTCACAAGCCACACCATTTCCCTGACAAATATCTTGAGCTGAAGTTACACATGACAGATCACTCGTGTTGAACATCAAAACTTTAGATTCAGAGAGTGATTTTCTTGAACTTACACCACCCCTCACTGTTTGTCTACCCCTCACTGTTTGTCTATAGGATTCAGCCACCACAGAGAATCCTTCAGCAGTTATAGCAATTCCTGCAGGATTTCTAAGCCGACCCTCTCCATATTGATGCATAAATTGACCCTCATGAGTGTAGACACTAATTGCATTCACATAATTTGAAACGTGTATATTTCCAGAAGGATCCAAAGCAATACCCCAGGGATAGTTCATATGGCCTTGTATGTGACGGACAAATGTTCCATCCGTTTTGAATACGGATACACGATTACCACGATATTCTGCCACAAAGAGATCACTTTCAGTTCCTAAACAGAGTCCATAGGGCTGTTGAAGTTGACCGTCTCCAGATCCAGGCGATCCTATTGTGGCTAGATACTTTCCATCAGTTGTTAGTTTAAATACACAATTTAGGGAGTGATTACTAATATATAGAATATTGTCTTGAGCTACTATACCATATGATGTATTTACTACATCATTTAATTCGTCATTTGATTCGTCATTCTCCATTATTTCTGGTAGATATGCTATAGAATCTAGCAAAGCTCCACTAATTTTATCTGCTACAATGATGCTTGGTCCATGTGATACTATAAACAGTTTGTTTTCACTTACAGCGACAGCATTGGGACGGACTGACAAACGTATTTGAAGTGAATTTTCTAACTTAAACTCCCTTCTTTTTCGAATGTAAACTACAAATGGACTCGACTGAATGCTCTCATTTCCTATCTTTATATCGAGACTGTGTTCTCCAGTATTCTGAGGAGTGACAGTAACAGAGTAAGTTCCATCATCATGGTCTTCAGTTGTAAATATAGAGGTCTTGCCTTCAGAGTCTAATGGAGATAAACATACCACAACATTTTCTCCTCCATACTTGTATGGCTCCCCATTTGCATCTCTAGCAGTAATAGTTACAGTTTTTGGTTCCCCCTGGATGACTTCAGATGAATATAGAGACACAGTGCCATTTCTAGAAATACTACCCCCAGTAATTTCACTGAACTTCTGAATGTCACTTATTAGATTGGTTGTAGTAAATGACGTCAACATACAATCGGTCTTGCATAACTCAAGCAGAAATGAGCTAAACTGGGAGTTGATGGCTTTCAGCCCAGTAGCCATAAGTGGATGAGCAGACAATAACTCCACAGGATTATAGACTTTCAAGGCTTCTGAAATATGACTTGTAATTTGCTGTATGCTTATTTGAAAATTCTTCATAGACTCTTGCTGCATCTTTAAAGCTACTTCTTTCTCAAAATTGATTTCTCTGTTTTTTGTCAGCAGTACATTTTCTCGAGCTTCAATAGCAACATGTAGTTTCTTGAATTCCGACTTAATGAGCTCGTCAATGTATTCCTTCTTCTCCTGAACTCGAGTGATCATTTTTCCTGCTTCAGAGGCAGAAGACTGAAGCTTGTCAGCAGCTGATAAAGCTTCTGTTATTAGAGATTGAAGCTCTCTTCTCCCCTTCTCTGCTACCTCTTCTGCTCTATCATACCTGTGACCGCCATGCTTCAAAATGATACAGTCTCTGCAAACCAACTGCTCACATGTTTCACAGTAAAACTTCAACACTTCGTCACTGTGTACCTGGCAAGTGGCAATCTTGTGAGGAACATTGTCTAGCAAGCTCATTGTATCTGCTTGCATTTTTCCAAGATATACAAGATTATGTTTATGCATTTCTCTGTGAAGAGTATGATCTTGGGTACATCTATTGCAAAGAAAATCACAACAGTCAGAGCAAAATGTGAAAGCATTGCTAGAGGTATCCAGGCAACGGTCACACGGAATGTCAGCATTGCTTTCAATCTTGACTTTACATTTAGCAATTTCCACTTCATGCTCCTTCCTATAATCTTTGGGCAAAAAACAGAATCCATCCTTTGGAACTTTGAATGATTTTTGACAAAACGGGCAACTCTTAATATCGTTGGTCAGGCACTTGTAGCAGACAGCATGCAAACAAGGAAGCAGACGAGGATCGGTAAAGAACTCAGAACATAGTTCACAAGTTAACTTTGAACTTGGCCTAGAAAGACGTGATAGAGATGACTTGGTAGTAGACATCTATAATTCTGCACACAATAAACAAATATTTAGTTCTAACAATTTAAGTTGTTCATCTCATTAATTGATTAACACCTTATTACTATACTCAGTGGCATAGGAAAATGGAAGGGAGAAGTGGAGGACTCACGATTCCCCCCCCCCCCCCCCCCCAATGATTTTGGGGCATTATCTAGAAATGACTTGTCACGTGAACACCAAAAACCACAAGGTGGCTAAGAAGCCTGTTCTTTTAATTGCCTTCTTTTTTTCCCTTATATTGTTGCCATAACTATTTTCAATGAGATAATCCAAGCATGAAGTAGTGTTTTATATAAACATTACATTGTTTCATTTATTTAATATTATCTTGCCTTCCTTGACATGGAAACTAGGACTTGTATATATGAAGTGCATGGGAAAAGTGGGAAGGAAGGGGAGGGGGGTGACTCAGTGGGTTGAAGCCCCCCAAATTAAATCTAAATTTCAATAAGCAATTCTAACTGATATACAACATAGAAATAGTAAATTAAAAACATGACCCATGGCAAGACTGAAACAGCTCTAGGAACACATTTAAACCACAAAACACACCTTTTGTTATGGAGCTCTCTCCCCACATACCTAAATGTCTACAAGCTAATATAATGGAAGAGGATTGTTCCTGATAAATTTTGTCCCCCCCACACACACACAGTCTTGCATAGCCAGACCCTTTACCAGTCACTATGCGGGAAAAGAGTTTGGTGGACATTGAGTAGTTTGTTCAGTTCACCTCACTTACTGGGGAGACCACAAACAATAGATGACATGATATCCTTTGACGTAAGACTGCTCTATTTGTTGCATTTCTATGTGCAACTCTCCAATGGCTGTGTCCAAGCTCTTCCTAAGATAATGCTATCATTAAGCTGAGCAAAGACTTGGACTAGCCTCTTCATGAGATTTGTAGTTGGAAGCTATCAGAAATTTCACTTAGCAGCAAGGTACAGTTGTTGCTTTACACTGCGTCATTAAGACAGCAGCATCTCCCACCATAAACAACATTTCTTTACAGCAATACAGAACCAGCTCTGGCTACTGATCTGAACAGTTTAGGCACTTTAAAAATATTTAACGATTTACACCCACACTACAGTTAATCACTTGCTGACTAAGCAGGAACCAACTACTCTGTGTCAGTCCTACCGGACCCTTTTCCCGCATAGCGATTGGGAAAGGGTCCGGCTAAGCAAAACTATTCCCCCTTCCAGTCCAGTCTCGCAGGCCAGACCACCCTCCCTTTACCCGTACGAAGGAGCTCTGTACCTGACCCAGATAGATACTTAGCGGTGAACGGCACAGCTAGCCAGCTCCATCTATCTCACTTAATATTGTCACTGATCCGCGACTTACCAGGAAAGCTCAGCCAGATAATCGAGTCTTAGTAGGAGAGTGAATAGTGAATACGAGTGAGATTTACGGATTCCTGAACGCCTCACCAAGCTGCTAGGCGCATGCGCACCCCGTGTCGTTATAACAACGCTCTCTACCATTTTTGTAGTCCTGACTTGTGATTAAACTCATAGAGCAGAACTGTGCTATTTGAGTTTTTGATTTTTGTAGCTCTAACACAGACAGCTTGAACAATTATTATATTATTATTCAACCAGATTTAATAGCTTGTGACAAAAGGTAAATATTTCCATATCACTGAGTGACGTACTACTGACTTTGCAATGAATAATGGGCAAAAGTTTTCACAAGTTTTATAAGTCATTTTTCGTAGTATTGTTGCTCCAGCTAGCTATGTTTGTACGTTATTAGTCGACGCATTTTTTTATCACTGAACTTTACACTCGAGTTCGAAGTGACAAGTGGGCGCGGTTAGTTTGGTTGCCCAGGGCAACAGATTCGTCCGCTGCAGTCCACAGTTTTGAGAGGCCGTGCTGCCACCGCGGTAAATTGATCGCCGGGTAAATGGCGTCGTTTACTGCTAAATTGCCTCATATTGAGTGAGTTTTGCTGTTCTACTAACTAAAATATTAGTTAAATGCGGCTGCATTCCTGTTGTGCAGTCCTGTCCACGAAAGGCGACCAGTACCTTATTCTCCAGCTTCTCCTCAGCAGCTCAGTCTATCTGGTCCTAGTTATGCAGTTTCTGGGTATCCTAGCAAGTTCAAGCTTCCACCTCCAGCAACATTGAAGGTTACTATGCAGTTTAGTTAGATAGTTCATCTTCTTTATTTTGATGCATGCTACAAGAAATTCCTTTTTTATGTTGCACTGAAATCAAGTGTGCTGTAGAAAATAATACAGTGTGCTATAAATGAAATGTAATACTGTATGGAGGTTAGCTAGCATCATACTTATTCAGCAAAGTATGCACTAGACTTAGAACCCAACTTCACTGAGAATTAGTCTCGCTTGCCAGACCCTTTACCGTACTGCTTCGCTGGGAAATGGTCTGGGGACAGACGTAGGGTTTTCAGGTTCTCTACAGGAATGTATGTAGAGCCAATCACATGACCAACCTCAAACTATTTAATTTATTGCTAATTGAAATAATTTAGCTGTAGCTCTACCATGCGTCGGTTAGTCAGCTGTGTGGTAGCTGCGATATGGAAACGTTGAAAGAAATTTTGAGAAGTGTTGTGGAGGGCATTGGTTACAAAGCTGCACGTGTAGAGCAGCGGAGGGCAATTCTTTCCTTCGTGCAGGGACAAGATATTTTCGTTTCCCTCCCAAGGGGAAGTGGGAAAAGTTTTTGCTTTTATGCTTTCCCACTGTTTTTTTGACAAACTTAGAAAGAAATAATTCAGAACCTAAAAGTGTACTGGTTGTACTGTTGGAGTTCATAGTTGTATATGCAAATCGTGCTCTTCAAGCTCATCTAACAGCTGATCAATAACACACTCCGTAAGTAGTAAGTTCACGCCCTCACAACCTGTTCAAGCAGGGTCTTCAAAAGCTGATGTAGATATTCCCGCAGATCAAACTAAAGCTACCACAGGCGGCAGTTGGGATTAAATTAAAAAAATTTAACCGCAACATTAGGCGGCAATTAAATTCTTTACGACTCAGGTCACGTGGACTCTTCATTGATTGCATTTCGCCAGAACCTGGAAGTACGGCGAATGTCCCCAGACCCTCTTTTTTTCCCCGAGCGGAGGGAGGGGCATGAGGGAGGGGCATGAGGGTCTGGCCCTCGAGACTAACTGAGAATATCTATTTAATACTTATCCCGACATCTTAACTTTGGAGATGACGATGCATGTGACCACACCTTATGAGTAATGTAGCATTGACTGTGTATGTAGCATTGATTGTGTATGTAACTGTGCAGCCAGGAGTGGAGCGACATAGTGGTAACATAGATATATGGCCAGTTCGTCCTCTCAAGAAGGCTTCTTCTAACATTTCTACCAATGACCATCCTCCACAGACATCCTCCGACCAACCATCCCCTGTCAAAACCAAGGCAAGCTCCAATTTCAGCCATGGCAAACTCCACCCCTTGGCCGCTGATCGCCCCTCCATTACACCCAAGCCCAAATTCCTGGAGCGATTGGAAAAGTATTTGTATCGTGAGCTGCGGCTACTTGGGTGCCCTCCCAGTGGGCCGCATGAGCTTCGCCTACAAGCTCATCGAGAAGTGTTTGAGTATCTGATCCAAGACTTTAAGACGTACAAGCCTTTACTGTCTGCCATCAAGAACGAGTATGAGCTCTATCTGGGATATCTGGAAGAGGTCATCAGAGAGTTGAGACCTATTAGGGTGAGCTGGCAGCATGGACTGAATATATAAGTATGAACTTTACCATATTAATCTTCAGGGTATATGTGTGTCTGTGAAAGTTACAATTCTCTCTGTGTCTGTGTTAAAAACTGATCTGGTATCTATTTAGCCGAGTAAAATCATAATTTATGTGTCCCTCTTTTTTTTATTTTTATTTTTTTTACAAAGTGATTGAGGAGTACCTTTCAGTACATACAGTAACATCTTAAAATAGTCAACTTTTGCTGCAAGGTTCAATCCCATTAATAATGTAAGGAAAGATTTCTCATCATTGTATGATAATTTTGTTTTCGTTAATTGTATAATCAGGGAAAAACTTATTAAATGTTCACATGTGCACTTGTTTAAATAGTCTCAAAACAATTGTGAAATTGAAGACCTGAAATACGATGTTTTATAGTGTTGCTTTATTTTGTACTTGATTTTTTTTTATTTTTTACAGGGACATCTTGCTATTGTTAAGGATGAGTGTGAGAGAAAGATAATGACTATGAAGGAGCAGGAGAAGCAAGGTATGGTATAATAGTGTACCAAAATATTGATAAACAAGGAGGGGAGGGCGGGGCAGCTGGGGAATTTGATTAAACCCCGCTTTGCCTGACCAGAACACTTGCACCTTACGGACTAGGCTACACGCACACGTTAAACAGTGAGAATATTATCTAGCCATGAACATGTGTGAGCCTTGTCTGTGTGTTCAAACACTTTTCTTGTGTTCTTGGATCAGTTTAATGTTACTGCTAGTCTCACAAGCCTAACTCTTAGTATAGTGGGGGTGCCTAAATTAAAACAACTGTTTGTTTGTTTGTGTGTACTTGTGTTGTGAGTAGGTGAGGCAGAAGTGAGCAAGGAGAATAAGCGGTTGCAGGAAGTCATTAAGCTAAAAAAGTGAGTTACTTTTTACAAGTGAAAGAGTTGTGCATTGCACCCATTGATTCATCAGCTATGTCATTTGTGGTGAGTTTATTCATAATTATTTATTTCTGTAGGCGTGATGAGCAATCCTACCAGTCACAGATCAAGAAAGTAAGTTACTAGCTCAGTGTGAAATTATGAGACAGTAGGCTACATCTTTCCCTTCATCCTCTGGGTTGGGATATGTCAATCAGTAACCCTTGGCAATCTACATAAATTAACGGGATTATGTTGAATAAATTATCAACAACAATTATCAGCAATATTAAATGTTAGTGTGTATATAAGTAAGTATATATGATTAAATCGTCAGCTTCAGAGTGAAGTGGGGAAGTTGTACCGTCAGTATCGCGACGAGAGTGATGCTCGGAAGGTGTTATTGGCGGATTACAATGACCTGAAGTACAAGCACCAGGAGCAGAAGGGAGACGATGTGGCCACTACCACAGAGGCTGAGGACCCAGTCGTGCTCAAACTAAAACTCATGTAAGTTGCTCTGTCATGAACTAAGTAATTCAAAATATTAAGGGAATACATTTTGTTATATTGCTGATTTAATTCTCACTGCACGTGCTCGATAGAATCAGTAGTCATGTCAGTTGTAGAAAGTGTGTCTATTTGCTGCCATGAATTTAGGGGTGTGGTCTAAGGAAGTGTTTAAGAAACGGCCAAAAATAATAAATATTAGTGGAACATAATATAAACGCCTACCTATTTGGGTATTGGTCACATTTAGTCCAAGCCTGTATTGGTAATAAATCATGCTGAAGTCTTTATCATCCATTTGCTAGGCTAGCTTGCTTTGCCATCATTGTGCACATAAGTTTACTTAAGTATTCTCCTGCATAAGTTCATTAATTCATTCATCCTCTCATCATTAGATTTCATTCTTTGCTCATTTATTTGTTTTTTGTCATTTTCATTCATCCATTCATTCATTTAATTTTGATTTCCATCCATTAATTTTTTTACGTTCTGTTCACTTTCTATTATTCATTCATTCGTTCATTAATTCATTCATTCATTCATTTGTTCGTTCGTTCATTCGTTCGTTCATTCGTTCGTTCGTTCGTTCATTCATTCGTTCATTCATTCGTTCGTTCGGATATCTATTTGTTCATTCAATTAGAATTTCCCTCATTATTATTCATTCTTTAATCTATTTGTTTGTCCATTCATTCATTTATCACTTGCTATATGTTTTCCTCTCCATCTTATAGCCGTGCCCGTGAGGATCTCAAGATCTCTAACCAGCGCATCAACACTATTCTTGCTGATTACGGAGATGTAGTTCCTCGTAAGGATTATGAGGCCATGGAAACTTCCTGTGTGGTGAGTTGTATGTATGTTAATACATAAATCATTAAGGACACAATATTGCATACACTATTTGAGGTCAGTGATGTTGACATATACTTTAAACACTTTATACTAAGCGTTATGTTTGTGATGTAATGTGTATTAGAACCTCCAGACTGAACTGGATAATGTGAAAGCCGACACTGCCGCCTTCATGCAGGAGCACAGGTACTGTACTGTACTAGAGGTGGGAAGACCCATGGTTAATGGCGCTCTGCCTGCATTTCAATCAGACTAATTGATATTGTCCAGATTTATATGTACTCCTTGGTGTAAAATCACTAGGTAAGGGATATGGTTGGGTACAGGGTCGTTTCTGGATAAAGTCGCAAGTTGATGAAATTATTGTTAATAGGTAAAGGTTATTTTATTTATTTATTTATTTATTTTATTATTTTTTTGCAGTCATGTAAAAAGTTCTACCAGCAACCAGTACAATATGCCTTTATTTTATTTATTTATTTATTTATTTTTATGTTTGTAGTATCAGTTGTGAAGCAATAATGAGTTGTGGCAGCACAGTCAGCTAATTTAATGTCATTACTTGGTCATAGCAAACGCATCAGCTATACTCTGATTACTTGAGATTGAGTACAAATAAGATGCCTGTCTCTGTGTACAGATTCTTAATTAAGCATGCATACACATGCACAGTAAGTTAAGAATTCAGGGTGACGTAGCTGCAGTTAGGGACTAGAAGAAGCTGCAGCTCCCCCCCTCATAATTCCACCTCAATTTTTCTCTTTTATTTCTTTTGCATGGACAGTAGGCGGGAGTGGCAGAAAAACAGGAGCGTGGTTTTCGTGAACTAACACTGAATTACCGAGTAAACCAAGAATGCAGTTATATAGAAGTGAAGGGGTTGGCTATGCTAGACTACCGGTAGGTGAATTCGTGCCTACCTAACTGGGTACAACGATAAATGGAAAAAGACGAGAGTGGCAAACAAACCAGGGAGTGGGTAAAGTGTCGTCACAGTCGGTAGAAAGTGATACTATAATTGCAATAAAAAGCGGGTGGAACAGACGAAGATAGGCAGCGTAAGCTTCAAAAAGGGAGGTTAAAGCGGTTAATAGTGGGTGGAATCGGCGAAGAAAAGTGGTGTGGTAAAAAAGGAGAAACTACAAAGAGAAGGCAAAAAGGAAACAATTAATATTGTACTAAAAAGCGGGTGGAATCGAATCGTCGAGTAATGGCGGCGTAAGTTTCAAAAAGAAAGGTGAAAGTAGAAAAGCAAAAGTTAAAAGTTTCACTTAGGCTAAGTCCACAATCATGGGAAAGATTCGCAAGCAGGAAAGGTAGATAAAGGAGGAGAAAGGACTCCTTGATTCAAGAAGGAAGAGCTGGAAGAAAAGAAAAGTGGGGGATACAAAAATGAGATAGTTCAGGAATATATAGAGCAGGAGAGTGAAACTGATTGCAACCTTAACCAACTGTAGCCATGAATAAAAGTAACTTATGCTACTGCATTCTTACTGTGCAATATGTCAAGTGCTACTGTGTGGCGGGGTACTTGCTAGTTTTTATTATTATTATTATTATTATTATTATTATAATACTTATTATAATACTAGTATAGTATTAGTATTAGTATTATTTGTTTTATTGTTATTATTATATAAAATTCGTAATTTTCCACCCAAGTACAATATTATCAACTGCACTTAGGCTACTTGACCAGGTGGGACATGTATACACATAAGTTTTTACATGCACACTTACATTTGTCACAAGTTTGCTTAATCTCTTACAAGCTAATGACGTGTCAATCCTGAATTAATTATGTGTATGTGTGTTTGTATGTAGTGCACTTCAGGGAGTGTATAAGCAGGTTCAGGCTGAGAGAGAGAAGTTGGCAGAGGATCTGGAGAAACTGCAGAGAAGTGCCACTCCCAGGCCAGACTGGCAACGCTGCACCATGTATGTTGAAGGCGGAGCCACGAGGTGGGAGGAGCTTGCAGAAGGCCGGTCTAGCGATGGGAAATTGGATATCTTGTTGTCTCAGTTGGCAGGCATGCCAGAATCTGAGCTAGCCAGAGGAGAGCCATTCATTGGGCAGGTATATACTGTATAGTGCATAGGGTGGTAGTCTTAGACATACATAGGTAGTATTGTGAGCTAGTGAGTGAGGTGAGGCAACTATCAGGAATGTGTATACAAACTCAAGCCAATATAGTATGCATATGTTGCATATTAGTAGCACATGTGATAAGTAGCACATGTGATGGAATAATGAATAGGGCTGATAAAGACTTAGGCTGGCTAGCTTTTAGATGAAACATTTGAAGACACTCTTGGCAATATTTGTAATCACGCGAAAGAAGCATTTTAAGCATCGGTGTGGCCTACAGCTGTTTTACTACTGCTGGGATGCCAGAAACCTTAACACAATTGTACTTAAAAAAATAACTACACTTGGGCTTCTACTAAAACTATAGAATGAGAAACTATAGAATAGAAATTTTGTGAGTGTGTATTTTTTGTATTATCAACTGAAGAAGGCTCCACAGAGCAGAAATGTCTTGGTTAAATTAACACCAGAAATCTCTGAATATATACATACTTCGGAAAAAGTTGTCACTAATTGTAAATTCAAGATAGAATATTTATTGGACATAGCTCGTGTCTGTGTTGACTCTAGTAACGTGGTTATGTGACGCTCTCATTTAGTTGCAGTAAAAGTCGTTATTTTGCTAGCGAGGTCTGACCTAGTAAAATAAGTGATTGAATAAAAACTATAATACAAGCTATTTTTAAGAATGAGTTATTGTTCACTGCAATACCACAAAGTGCGTATTACATAGGTCACTTAATTATTGTAACATAGTATGCATATACGCTAAGAAGCTATAGTAGTCATAAGTCTGTACTCCCCATGTTTGTCCTCTAGGGTAAAGATGAGGACATCCCTCGCTATCTGAGAGTGGAGCAGTCCACTGAAGTGAAGAACAGGAGGATATCAGAGAGAGAACTCTATCAACTCCTGAAGGGATTCTGGCAACACAGGCTGTCATCCACGCAGCAGCCCCCGCTTCCTGTATGTATGTGTGTATGTGTGCCCGTATGTGTGTGTGTGGGTGGCATTAGGTGCTTGGGCATAAATGTACATACATCAAGTAGCAACACTTTACATCTATAGAACAAAATTGGAAATATTGTTTAAAAACAACAACAACAAACAGCTTTCAATGACCCCTGAAGAGGACTTTGACAAGAAGTCGAAACGTCAGGTTAGGTTTTAATTAACAATATTGGCTGTTAAAACGAGAAAATTTGCTATTATTAATAAACTACCTAAGCCAAAAGTATTGTTGTACACTGACAATCTGGGCAATCTCTTGGGAAAGTGTCTATAAAGGGTAATATATATTGGTTTAATTGGGGTTGTTGTTTCTGTTCTCACGGTATAGGAGGAGGTGTTACAATTTAATACCTATTGGTTAGGAGGTAGCAATATGTTCAAAGTTCGATTCTGTCTGTCCCAGAGATACTGTCAGTTATTCATAATCAACGGTTGAGAAAAGTTTGAAGACTGATGATAGACAATACTATATATGGGGCTGTGCGGTGTGATGGGGTATGCGTGTCAGTATGTGCACGTCTTGTTTTTATTCCATGTATGTATATGTGTGTGTATGTATGCCTTCGTATGTGTGTGATCATTCACAAGAAAATCCAGCACAATGTGGCAAAATAATGGGCTACCAACACTTGCTTTATGGTGTCGAGGTGTTCCCTCCCCAGATTTTATTTACTGTAGAGTACTGCATATCCATTTACAACGTTTGAAGCACAGGTGCTCAATATTTTGGCGAAATATGTCCGAGAAGTGTCCGAAAGTTTAATTACCGCACACTCACAATTTGGGCTGTTGCATAATGGATTTTACCAGGTAGTACCCACTTCAGTTTACAAGACCAAGTTCCCCACATTGTGTCTAATTGTCCTAGCTGGTCACGTGTACACATGTGTCACAGTGTGTTATAATATATGTGTGTGTTTGTGTGTGCTGTATGTAGTTGGACGAGGAGGTGTATGTGTACTTATACTCACGTCATTCTGATGCTGGTAGCAAGGCTGAATCTCTAGCCATAGAGGATGGCTACAACCTACAGGAGGCACTGCTGCGCTACAACTATGAGAAACACGTGTCCCTTTTCCAGGCCATATTAGACGGGACCTACAAGGAGGTGGTCTTCAAGAACTGGCTACACATGCAGAAGGAACTTGCGCAAGCCTTTAGCCAGCATCTAGTCAAACAGGTGAGCTTACATACATGTCCATCAAATATATATATTATATATATAAAGTAGTGGCCAAAAGTTTTAGGTCGCCCATCATAATTACACATTAACATGGGTAAATATGTCAAACTCATTCATGGCTATGTTTATTTGAGTTAAATATCATTGATAAGCACTATAACACACTTGCAACACATATTGATAAAATGTACAGCAATATTATTAGTCAATGCTTGGTCACACCACCCCCCTGGAGTTTATAACTGCTTGGCACCGATTTCTCATGGAGTCCACTAAATTAGCTGTAATGTCTGGAGTTATGGAATTCCAAGTCTTAAAAATCAAATCTTTCAACTCCTCTTTATTTTTAACTGGTGTGCTATCCATTTTCTTCTTGATAATTTCCCGTAGGTGTTCTATGGGATTTAGGTCAGGACTTTGTGAGGGCCATGGTAAAACAGAGATGTGACTGGCAGCAAACCAATCCATGGAGTACTTTGCAGTATGGCATTTTGCTCCATCTTGCTGAAAGATGAAGTCTTCTCCAATAAACTTCTCTCCATCTTCTTTAAGAGTCTGTGAAATGAGGTCTATGTATGCCCTGGCATTTAAACGCCCTTTCAACTACATGTAAACTTCCAACACCATCACGACACATACACCCCCAAACCTGAATTTTGCCCCCTCCAAACTTGACAGTGGATACCAGACAGTCTTGATGGAATTTTTCCCCAACTCTCCTTCTTACTCTTACCCTCCTTCCTGGCACAATTTCAAAAACAAACTCATCTGACCACAGTATCTTAGCCCATTGACTCTGTTGCCAAAACCGCCTCTCTTTTGCCCAGCTGAAATGAGCTGACCGATGTTTAGCTGTCAGCATAGGTTTCTTGGCAGCAATGCAACCCTTGAGTCCTGCATGTAGAAGCCTTCTTCTTACAGTTCTGGTGCTAACTGAGCATCCTGAAGCATCCTGCAGTTCCCTTTTTAATTGTTTAGATGATGCCCTACGATTGTTCAAAGAAAGCCTCACCAGTAACCTGTCTTCACGGCTGCTTGTCTGCTTAGGTCTGCCAGATCTGGGCTTGTCTCTCACACTACCAGTTTCTTCTTTCTTTGTTAGGATATTTTGCACTGCACAGAGGCTCACCTTTAGCCCTGGCAGCTATGGCATGCTGGGAATATCCCTCCTCACTAAGAGTGCATGACTACTGAGGACCTAACTTCAACACTCAAGTTCCTTCTCTTAGGCATGATTTACTGTCAGCAAAAGCAGCTGATTGTGGTTACTACAGGCAGCTGCATTTTTACCCCTAACATGCACATGGGGAATTTTCCTAGAAAACTTCTGCATATCTTCACTATTAGCCTAGCAACCAGGTCAAAATGGTAGCAACCAGGTGTGCATTTTGACTAATGGTCATGGATTATGGTACCAATCAACTTGATACAGCTGTAGACTCAACTACTCTTGAAGACACTGAAAATGCAGCCACACCATGTGAACAAGAAGCTAATATCCCCACTACTTTTTGTACTGCAAGAGTATTTTGTAGCCACACCAAGCATGCATGGAATAGCTGCAATTACAGGGAACATGCATCGCTCGCTTCGCTATTTGGTGCTATTAGAGCGCATCACTATATTGCCATTTGCTGTGTGTGTAGAACATACAAAATAAGTCTTCAAGATTGTTGTGGTGTGTGTTGTGTGTGTTACTATACTATTTATGTTTTCTAGAAAACTGGGAATCCAATTTTCAGTATAAGTTTAGTAGTAATGGATATATAATTAGATAGAGGACTCCGAGCTTATGACAGGACCATGTAGAGCTAATTATTGGCATTCCCCCTCCCCCTGAGTTTATTTATAGGCAGGTATACCCAAAAACAAGCTTGGCCTGTCTTTCCTGCCATGTTATGCTTCTAATACACTGGAATGCAATCATCAAACAGTTTTAGATCTTGTAGTATTTGGACATGCCAGCCCAACAAACTCCAATTCTACAACAGGACCTTTGTGAAGTAGCTAGTTGTGACCCACCAGAGGAACATTGCTAGTACACACCCACCGCCTTACAGACCTAATGCATTCCTGCACACTGGTGATTGAAGCCATTCCCATTCCAGCCCCTCCCCTTCCTCCCTTTGCTCACTTTGTATCCTTTACCTTTGACATGCAACTACTTGAGCTTTAAAGTTTGGATAGCCAGGTGAATGTGAATGGCCTCCTGTACAGACTTATCACTTGCACAAATCACTGAAAGTTGTCTGTCAATACACATCCTCCAGATACCAGGGACCATTCATTCATTCATTCATTCATTCATTCATTCATTCATTCTTCCTCTGCTTTCACTTTCACTTGTCGCTAACTTGTATTCCTTTACATACACCAAATACAACCTGCACATATTTCTCATGTCCTATTACAAATTATCTGCTCCTCCTCCTCCTCCCTCCCAGCACACACTCTTTCACACAGCCACACCTGACACATGAAATGGAGTCATTCACTTATACATTTCAGTGATTAGCCCTGTTAGGGTATCAATCAGTCCTGGTGGGTAGTGCCTGGCATTACATGGTATTTCAGATTGATTATTCATAGCACATCCATGGGATACCAGTAGGATGAAATGTCTTGTTGTTGTTTTACATGTGTGAGTTATTGTTTGTGTGTGTTGTGTGTATGTAGGGGTTTGTGAGCGTAGAGGTATTTATAAAGGTGATAGAGTCAGTGTTCAAGAGAAAGCCAGTGGACCACGTGCAGCAGCTCTACTCCCAGGCTATCAAACACTGTGCGGACACTCCGGGCTTCATCAACTTCAACTCTCTGCTCAGTCCAGTGCGTCACAATGTTGTTGTTGTTGTTGTTGTGTGTGTGTTGTTGTTGTTGTTGTGTGTGTGTTGTTGTTGTTGTTGTTTTTTGAGTGGGGAGGGGTTGGGATGAGGTTTGGATGAAGGGGGAGGGAGGTAGGAGATCAGCTAAATGCAGCTAGCATTTGTTAACCTTGTCATGTTGACCAAGTTAAAAGAATTCTCAGCAGTCAAGCAGAAGTCTCTAATGCAATTGAAACTTTTTGAATGTGGCTCGGAAGACGAAGGAACGTTTTGAACGCAGAAAAATTATAGCAAAGAATAGTGAATGTGTATGTATGTATGCACATATAATTATAAATTCTCCTCCTCCTCCTCCTCCTCCTCCTCCTCCTCCTCCTTCTTCCCCCCTCCCCCCGAGACATTTCCTGTCTTTGTGGTAACTTTCATTTTCAAGTTCAAAAGGTTAGATCACTTCCATTTTGTTGTGTTGGCACTCATACAAGTCTTGTATTGCATACATAGAATCATTGGAAGTTAAGGTCATTGATGTATTATGGAGAAAAAAAACTTAAAGGAACAACTAAGATGTAATGATCATGGAGTCAGTGGGAGGGTGAAGGGACTAGGTAATAATGGGATTGGGGGTGGGGGGGTGGGGAAACAGATGGGAAGACCTTTTGATTCTGTCGTTGAAAAAGGGGTTGGTTACTTTACGGGTGTATGTATGTATGTATGTGTGTGTTTCATTTGTTTACTCTGTCAGTTCCCACCTAGTGTGTGTACACACATGTACATGCAACATGAGTGAGGACATGATAGTGTGATTATTATCTTGGTTGGGGACATGGACTTTCAGCCTATGAGCATGAGTGTGAATGTTGGGGGACATGTGTACTCACAAAACACTTTATTTCCCCCAGATTGTGGCGTGCTAGTAGGATGACATTCAACACTGTATTGCATGTGTGCATAACTAGTGCTGGAAGTGTTCTGTAGTAAAACTATCAAGAAAATGACAGTGAAACAATTCTTGCACTTACTTTAATAGCTCACACATGTGTGACCTTTTCCAGTTGACTCTAGTCACTGTAATCAGTGGCTGATATCTATAAGACAGTCACAGGGGGTGTAATTTTCACTGTGCTAAATTTTTCGAATTGTTATGGTCATGACATGCTTTACTGACAGTTGATTCTGATGTCTAGTTTACATCACTTTGATAACATTTATATCATGTGACAAATATAACAATGAATATGATTAAAATGTAGGGATAGTTGACATGTCCCCTATTCATCCCCCCAGATCAGCTCCTGGTAATACTCGGGTGTCCATGGATTTTTCGCTGGGGTTGGAGCACTGCAGTACATAGCCACACCCATTTTTAAAACTCATACTGCTTTGATGCACATGCCTATATAAAAGTGTGTATACTTCACACTGATCCGTGTTTGGTCACTTACATGAATAATCTTACTACTCATAGAATTCAACTTTAACTATTATACTATATTACCTTTCAAAAATTCTTGGCGGGGGATGAATCCCAGATTTTACTACTTCTTGAACTCTATGTGTGGTTGCTGCATACCAAACTAATGGGAATACTTTCTACGTTCCTTGAGGTAGTTAAATATAGACACCATCATGTACATGTGTACTGTATGTGTGCGTAAGCGTGATGTACGTGTGTGTGTGTATGTATGCAGAGTGAAGATGGCTGTCCCAGCGAGTTCTCCTCTATGTTGTTGGGGCAATACCTTAAAGAAAGTCAGTCCTTCATGGTGTGTCTGAGAGAGGAGCTGGATGGAAAGGAGTAAGTGTGTTGTGCATGTTTAATAGTTGACTATAATGATAGATAGCACAGGCTAGTTTGCTAACGAGATTTCGATCTTGGTTATGCCACTGGTCTACACTTTTCTAGTGGTCACTCAAATTTACGGAATGCCCAATTTAGGGAGGACAAGATAATTGAGGAGTAGCATTAGCACTGAGTCTTGTGTCTAGATAAATAGAGTGGTAGCTATTTGTGTCGTACATTATTTTGTTCTGGTCTAAATGAACCCTCAGTCTCTTTGAAATATGAGGTCTACAAGTAATTGGGATATTTCCTTCCAACTCTATCTTGCAGCAAGAAGCGAGAAGGAGTGATTAAGGTAAAGAAGCCTTATTCATGTAATGCTGGCTTTATCAGCGAAGAATATTGACTTAAAAAGTGCCGTAAGCACACACTATGAGAGAATAATACAATGAAGCACCAAGGGTGTGAACCCTCAGCGTTACTATACATTAGCTAGCTATTATAAAGACCAAAAGAACAATTTATTTAGAGTAGTATCAATATGAATATGCCAATCTGTAGCTCGTGAAAGTCGATATGTAAAGCTTTAGCAAGTCAATATGCAACTCTTGCAATGAATCTATTCAGTGCTGTCTTCATAAGAGAAGCTTAACATACAAACGACACTGACTCACCTCACCAGTAATTTCAATGGGAAACTCCAAACACTCCAGTGAACTGCTGAGAATATAGTGTAATGCAAAACTACTATGAGCAGCAAAGAAACTATTTGCTCATGTGAGTACAGCGTGACTATAGGAGGCGGGGCATTGCAGACCATTGCTTACGATCATACAGCCTCAAATAAACTAGCTTTATCAAAAAATTCTGACACATTAAAGAGACTTAAAATGTCCAGTGCAATATCTTGATGCTTTTTTTTTTCTTTCAATCTTTGAGAGGCTGCCAACTTCAAGATCCGATTTTTGTTGTGTGACAGAATGACTGACTGACTGACTGACAAATTGAGTACTGTAACCCTCTCGCACATGTGCGCTGAGAGTTAATAAGCTTTTTAATAACAATCTACTACAAAGTAATGATGATGACCCCAGGCCATGTTATTGACTGGGTAGCATTGATGAAGCAGTGGTGTACATCTGTTGTGTACTTCTGTAAGAGTAGGTGTGTGCTATATTAGTATGTGAAGATCAAAGGAACATTTTGTCTCACAATTTGCAAGGAATGTGTGGAACACTCTGTTTATTTCAATGTGTTCCCTTTAGTTGTCAGAATTTATAAAATTGAGCAGCGAGTATTGTAACTTATTAATCAGTGCCTAATGTAGAGAATCCAATATACTCATCTTATATCCATCCCCAATAGTCACTTGTTTCAAGCTGTTTGCATCAGTTTAGAATCGTAAGAACAACTCAGGGTTTAATGATTAGTCTCCTGTATAATAGTATGGATTATCAGTAAATTGCTACAATCCAATTACGTATTATAATTATCACCATTCTCAGTTGTTTATTTGATGGCTGGGTATCCTCAGTCCTCCACATGTTCCTATTTGAAGTGCTTGTTCTCTATAAACAAATTCCAGCACCATTCATTGTTGACCCCACTGCATGATTACTTGTAGATTGATTTTTAGATTGGAGTGGTGAGTTATTATAGTGACATGCTCAGTCGCTCCCTCAATGTGAGATTATCATTATCATGTGACCTCATTGACTGTTCTGCTGTGTGTTTACACCCACTCACATCCTCCCTCCTATCCCCCCCCCCCCCCCCCCCCCCCCCCCCCCCCCCCCACACACACACACACACACACTCACACATACATACACAGGTCCATATCTTTGGAAGAGAGTGTGGAGCTACTTCAGAATGTGTGTGAGACATCCAGGAGCTACGAGGAGATCATTGACATGCTGGTTGTTGCCTTCTCCGTCAACATTGAAGATATCTACGTGGAGGCGGGTTCTCAACTCAGGGATGTTTCCATAGCAACAGAAGTCCTCCTCAAGCAGTTGGAGAGAATGGGAGCTAACTGACAGCATGTTCCTCTGAGAGTCATTGCTTGTGTCCACCATCCTGTCATTGCTTGTGTCCACCATCCTGTCATCATGCATATATGCCATAGGACTCCTGCATGCTACTGTGATTCATCCATACTCAATGAATGCAATCACTTGCATGCCACCATTTTATATTCATGCTTTGATTGTTTAAACATTAAGATCTTCTGTTGAAACCTCTGGAGTTGTTGAGGATGAAGTAATTGCACATGCTCAGGGTATGAAAGTGGTCATGCAATAGATCATAATATCTTATGTTCCCAGCATGTGACAGCTATTATTAGTATTAGTATTATTAGTATTATATATTTATTTATTTATTGCTGTTGTTACCTACATTATTAGTTTTATAATATAATTAAATGGGCTCACATAATTCTGTTGCCAAATAGCATTATAGAGAGAGAGAGTTACTATACTTTAATATTTAAGCCTTTTTTATAGTACTTTGGGGAGAGAAGTTGGTACCTGCTTGTGGGGGGAAGGTGTTATGCGTTGTTGTTGTATTCTGATGATTAGCTAATCTATTGATTGATACAGAGTTGTGCATTCCATTGCTGACTGTGGTCAAATACAGCCCGAGGTGCAGCTCTTCATTGTATTCATAGACTGCAAATTAGTACTCAATTACATTGCGGTTGTTGGGGGACTTGCTTTACATGCGCGCGTCGCGCCCGGGAATGGAAAATCGCTGCGTCGTTGGTATAAATAGCGCTTGCAGCAGCGACTGTTAATTCTGGGTTGAGTTTTGTAAGCTAAGTTTAACGGAAAAATGAGTGTCCTGCTGGAACTTCCAAACTGTAAGTTAATATTTCTGAGAGTACAAATACAAAAATCACACTTTTCCTGGGAAAAGTGGCGATTAGTTAGCATAGTTTTACACCTACTCTCTCCGTCTCCCCTGACGACGGAGGCGACTATAGTGTCCTTCAGGCTATATCGTATTGCAGTTTACACAGCTAAATAGAAGCTAATGGAATCGAATTAAGCAATAATTGTAGGTGTAACATTTGCTGCCAATCCCTGAGAGAATCTAGCTTAGAGAGATACTTCATGCAGTTTTCAGATAGCTACAATCATGAAGAATTATTATAGAGTGTTATTTCATAAGGCGCCTCTTTCTAATGCAGGTGACAGGAATTTGAATCGGGAACGATCCAAGTCTACCGAGTTCCTGGAGGACTCCATGTACAGCTTGAGTGAAGTGAGCATCAGAGCTCAATCAACACAAGACCTGAGCAGACCTCCCGGCCAGCATCATCGTAATCATCATCTTCAACCCCCAGTACACCCTCCTTCCGTGAAGAAGGTAGTAAGCACGGATGATGTAATGCTGTCCAGGACTGGCACAACCAAGAAGAAGGCTGTAGTTCCTTTTTCAGTGAAATATGCAGTTTCGCCATCGAGGAAAGCTGTGGATTACAATGCATTGGAGGGGAAGTCTCCTGGAGGCAAGTCTAAAGCTACCACAGACTTACTGGACTTGACATTGCTGCAAATCAAGGCTAACCTAGTGAGTGTAGGTCTGGTCTTGCCTAATTGTTGGATAAAGTAGAGAGATAAGCATCATAACTCTACATAAAAAGAAATAGAGCTTATGTTTTTTTTGTTACTCATTGGTTATGCACGTCAGTGTAATTAGGACTTGACACATTAGTACTCTTCAATACGTATTTCATTACGGATGTCTTGTTAACCTTCCATGCTATAGGAATAGGTGGCTTGTTGTTATATGCAGCCAACAGCTGCCTTGCTATGTTAGTGTTGCCTTCTTGTACCAACATGTGATGGAACTTGATAGATTGCTCAGTGAATTTCCTGAGAACTGCATGTACTTTCTATCACGAGCAGACTTGCACACACACACACACACACACATATGCAGCTTCATCAGAATCGGTTTATTTACGTTTGCTGTTTAAAATTACAAATCACATCTAATCCTGATAACCTATTATTTGATGTTAACGCTATATGGATATAAATTAGATAAACTTGTGTAGCAACTCCATTTTCTGTTTTTATTTGACACTAGTAAGCCTTGTGTACGTCGCCATAGCAATCTATGTCTTGTGTGTGTGTGTCCAGAGCTCCCTTCACAGTGAGAGAGTAGAAATGGAGGCTAAGTTGGCATGGATACTGGATGACATCAAGGAGACCCAGATGATGTCTGAAGCCAGAGCCTACAACCGCAGCTTGTCCCTGCCGGAGGATCGCACTGTCATACGCTCCAAGTCCATGTCTCGATCTCCAAACAGAGCACAGGAAACTCTTCAAGTCCGAGAAGACCACGCGGTCTCTCACACAAGTCACTTAGATACTGGCACACCATCACCCCAAATCAGTCCTGAGAGGTCTGTAATGGAAGGCAAATCTTTTCTGAATCGGGGCAAGTCCATGAGAGAAACTAGTAGAGATGGTTCACACGAAAGGCGGAATTTCTTGAGTCCTTCTTTCTACAGATCACTGCGAACGAAAAAGGAGAACCACCTGGACCCCAACTCGGCCTCATCCTCAAAAAGTCCCCCGCTTCAGAGAGGCGTGCAACGAGCGTCTTCCATGAGACAGAAACTCTCAGCAATAGTCAAGTCTCCCACAAAAAAACTGCTAAAACATTCTTCTCCATCCACTTCCGATAAAAATTTCGCATCATCGTCCAGATCTAACGTGTCTCTCTCTCCGAGAATCCTCCGGCCGGACACAGAAATCAAGAATCGGCCCAGGGACTTCTCTCACAGAAACTCCCTCCCCGAGTCCATTTTTATTACCACCATCCCAGAAGATGGCATTGAGTTTGGCCTCGAGAAACACACCCACTTTTCAATCCACCACGACCAGTTTGACGCACCTGAGGAGAAGTTCATAGCCGCCACCACCACCACCACCAGTGCTCTGGTGAGGAGGAGCTCCCTCACAGGACAGCTAGAACACTGCTACAAGTCTGGCACAAAGATTCCTGGAGATTTTCAGAGGAGAAGCAGTGAAGGTGAACATAGCACATCTTCAGACCCCAGGAGCATGAGCAGAAGCAATTCCACCTCTGGTTCCACCATTTCTTTGTCAAAATCTCCCGATAAGAAATCATTAAAAGGTGCAGTGATCCTGTTGGGGACTGAAACCACAGTGTGACAGAGAGCTAGGTAGCAGGTGATTCAATGTTTCTCTCCCTCCATGTGTTCACTCCTGAGCAACTTGTGTCAGAGTACCAGTGTCCATGAATAGCAGCCAGTCTTCACTCTCACTTCATCATTATGTCTCTCTACAGATTTGACAACTACATCTCCCCTACAAATTGCGCCACTGTTTGTCCAGATAGATGGACCACATGATTATCATTAATACAGACACGTATATCCCATTATTAATCTAAGGGCACACTGGACTGTGGCCTTCACTATTGTGCTCATTATTTATTGAACAAGAAAATCTGTACAAGTACTAGAGAGAGAGAGAGAGATTGTGTGTGTGTGTGTGTGTGTGTGTGAATGGAGGGAGAGAGTGTAAAAAGAAGGCAATTGTGGAATAGCCTTAATAAAGTTTTTTAAAATTTAGTGTGTATAATCAGTAAGTGATAATTGCAGGGACATCCCATGGCAGGTGTAGCATTCATGGAAATTTTGAAAAAGTGTAACGGAAAATGTAACGTATCAAGTATTTGGCACAGATTCTAGTATGGGCTTGTACAGTTCGAATATCCTAGCTATATCCTGCACGTCTCTGAGTGACATGAACAAACCTTTTACAAGACGAGTGACTGACGGCGTAGGACTTCTGACTCCACACTTTGAGCCCTCAATGCCACCGTGTGGGTCAGAGCATTGTTGCCATGGAAACACATAGCAGCTTTAACAACACGGGTCTCGCCAAGGCCAGCATGAAAGGAATTCCCACCACCTCTTCCACCCAATGGAGCTGAATGTGTTGCAATGCACACCTGACAGACGACCTCACTGTGCACTGCACATGTGCAGGCGTCCGTACACGTAGGATATTTTTAATCCATAATACAATATTCACTCACGCACACGCTGGGAGTTGCTCTGTGTAAGGTGTTTGTGTGAAGTTGGACAGCAGCAGCAAACAAGTAACAATTCCATTCCCAACTCAGTTTATTGTCCATAATCTAAACACAATGTCTGCTTAACAGACTCTAACCTCAGTATACTCTTCAAAAACACAGCAATAAAATGTGTCATAAAATGCACATTAAACAGGAAAAAAGAAAGATAAATAACATCAAATTAACTGCTTAATGTATGCCACTCACACTGGTCTGAAGAGGTATTAGAAGGACCACATCAAGAAGCTGTGTTGGTGAGGACCTGCAAGGGTCATTGTGTCAGCAGTTGTACGGTGTTTGTGTGAGTGAGGCTTCAGTATATAGTTAGTCACTGATGAAAAGAACAAAGAAACCTCACCAGATTATTTAAGAATATCATTATTGGCTGTTTTCAAAACAACATTGGAAAATGAGAATATATATATATATACACACACACAACATACGTAGCTAGTCATGTGATCAATCTGATTGGTCTATTACAAGAATCTATTTAAGTAGAACTGTACTCTCAGACATTTAGAAATTAAGTAAATCAGACGCTTGTTGCTACTCTCTAGGTTTACTGACATATTTGTTTCTTTAGATATAGCTGTTCCTATGTCTTAAAATAGTGGGTCCTAATTTAACAACTCCAGGAATGCTAGATCACAGTTTCCTGTGTATGTCGCTAGACACTGAATGTACATGCACTGTATATATATATATATATATATATATATCTGTATATATATATATTTATTGCAGCTTTGATATTTTTACTTGAATATTTCCGCATCACGCGAGCGTTCTGTATTCTCCCATATTGTACGGTTTATATTGTACGCTCCTTGTAGCGCGCGCGTAGCGAGTAAAATCAATGAAAATTGTATTGTAACCGGTTGAGAAAAATTTCAAAGAAGCAATAAATCACTTATCACACTCGTCGTACAATATGGGAATGATATTTTACTCTCACGCCACATTTTCACTCGCCTTTGGCTCGTGAAAATATTTTGCGTGCTCGTAAAATATTTTCCCATATTGTACTCTGACTCGTGCTATAAGTATTATATATATATATATATATATATTATTTCCTGGAGATACAATTAGGCGTTCAAGTATGGAGGCACTACAACCTCACAAAACAACAAGACAGGAAATAAAAAGGTCTCAGCAGTTTGTTGTGAGGGAATACCTACACACACAAGAACTCCACTCGTGTTTTCATAAAACACTCTCCAACATGCTTATGAACATGGCAGCGGACAGTTGTTCTCATAAATCAACACACACACATGGAGTATTTACTGTCTCCTTAGAAACATCATGTTTAGTGTCTGAATCATATTCATGGCAGGAGTATCTTTACCGACATCAACACTCAATGACATGCTGTTAGCTGAACTTTTGTCTTCAGACTGGCAATGGATGACAACCCATTCCTTCTCTCTCTCTCTAAGCTACTTTATAATAAATGATCTTCCAAAATATTCTATTACAAGAATAATAGTTGTGTGTGCGCACACACACACACACACACACACATATAAAGACACACAGTCACAAGCTACAAGAATGCAATGATTGGAAGTACATCAATAGATGATAGTTCATTGATCCCACTTTACCAGTCGGAAGTTCTTTTTCCCTACACACACACACACACACACACACACAAGAAAGCAACAAGTAGAGTTCACCCCACAGCTTACGTCCAGGGTCAAGATTACGGTATGTCAGTAAGTATATAGTATTCGTTGGCATAGTTTTGCAACGAGATTTTGTTTTGGCAATCCATTTGTATTATAGGGGCTCATTTACACATATGAATAGGTACGTATGTAGGAATGGGATCAGTGTATTGAGGAGCAAGACCATGTGGGTGCAGTCGCTTCGTTTCTAAAACTACAAGTATACAGCCGTTACAATCAATATTAGAACTACTACAAAATGATTCAGTCATTCTAGGCTGAAATAATTATAATATTAGCAAATCTTTCTAGTTCTAACAGCCAATATTGTTGGGTTAAGTCTACTTTGACTCACTTGCCAGTGATATAGTAATATTTTAATTGTACAAGAGCTAAGAGTGGAACATTCATTATGGGAAATATTCACACATACAGTATGTAAGCAGATAAATAGACTGTTCAAGACCAATGGTCTATCTCTCATGTAAACAAGGATGAGCCGAGGACGGACTAAAGTGCTGCCATTACATTACCCCTTTCCACCAAGACAGCTAGGGCACATACTAGTAATGGTTACCATGCCGACTCCTAGTGGTGTGAGCTGCAATCACTAAGATTGCTACTGCCATACAGACTAACTCGACCAACAACTAGGGGACGGTCCAACTCCAAGAAACATGTAAAACTTCAATTCCAGAAAGGAAGGAAGAGTGTACACTGGTTACAAGCTTTCGGGACCTGGACCTGGGGACACCTCGGGATATGGGATGGAAACAGGAAGTTATGGGAACTTGAAAGACTAGGAAATGTCTAACATAACTACATAACTATCTTCACATGAGACAATGCTGTGGGTCTAAGAGTCCCCACCCACCATGCTCTAACTACCCATTACAGTGAGTGAGACAGACACACATGTACATGTGTTACACACATGTGTTACTGTACAGAAGCCAGAACTACACAAGCAGTGCAGGAAAAGGAAGTGACATAAGATAACTTAGGGTCTCCACCTTTCAGTGAACCATACAACATTGGAAACTGAACAGGCAGAGATGTATTATAAACATAAACTAACAACAAGGAAAACTAAACAAAACCATACAAAACCTCCATTATCTGAACTATTCAAAAACAACAACAACCAAAAGCAAATAACAACAAAACAAACAAAAAGAAGCAAACAAAAATTCAACCAATAAACATAAACATGCAAATATATAAGTAAACTATTTTCCTTGCCGTAATAAAGTTGCTATGGAGTGTTGCCAAGCTCAGCCAAGATATGAAACTACATGTTCACATAAGGTATAATCCCTCACGAAAATATTCACATGAAGATAAATAAATGAATATCCAGACATCCACAATCTAACAGAGTGGCCAAGAACTAACTTTTGATGTTGTACTCATAGATTAGCTTTAGGGCTCCAAGTGGGAAAGGGATGCCAGATAAGAAAACTCCACAACCACACTTAATTTATTATACTACTCGGACAAGACAAAAAAGGCCAAAAGCTATGAACTCATAAAGTAATACAACTACAACATACTAAGTAGTCTTTGTGGCTACTCTAAGAACCAAATTAAACCTTCTATTTGTGGTTCTCAATACTCCCCCAATCAATCAGAGATTCAGTCAGTCACCTATTCTGAAGACAGTAGTCCCACTAGGAAGAATGTGCTGGTCAGGACAAAACTCCGCCTCACTAGACTGCACACGCTCGAAGTTCAGGTAGAGACCTCTCTTAGCAACCATTGACTCTGCCCCACCTAGAAACACACAAACAAACAACCTCATTACGCCATTGATAGCTTCATAATTCAGACTGACAGAGAATACAGTTAACACACACACATACAAATGCAAAAAAATATATGCAAATTTTCTTGCTGCCGCTAGGCGGTCACGCGCACCTGGCAGAGCCAGGATGCCTGTGCACTAAGCAGGCACTGTGAGCCGTGCAAGCAAAGCTCCTGGAGCCGGGCTAGGAACTTGCAGGAGAACAGGCCTTTCCTCACAGCAAGTGGTGTGGGCACCCGAAGTCCCACCTGGACCATTGCTGTTCATGAGAAAAGGCCTTGAATTTGCAACCCAGCAAATGCCAGGTACCCAATCACAGCTGGGAGGACTGGTGGGGCTGGTAGGAGGCAGATGGAAAATCAGATGGAAAAAATGCCAGAGTTGGGCTTGAACTCGGGGACCTGAGGCCCTGAGCCCAGGACACAACCACTACACCACACACACACACACACACAGTAGTAACTTCCCTCACACCAAGTCTGTGACACGTGCATACAGTGTAATTAGCATTCTACTGGGCCAGACCACACCCACCTAGGTCAAACCACACCCACCTATAGTATCAAAGATCCCAGCCTGATAAACCACCTCAACTATCCTCTTGCCATGTCCGGAGTCTATAGGGAGATGAGAGCAGCAACCATCTTCAAACACAGTTTCCAGTTCACTTCCTAACACACACACACACACACACACACACACACACACACACACACACACACACACACACACTGCCATGTATACCATAATTCCTAGAGTTTTGAAGGTTCCAAAGAAGCCCAATCTCTACGCGAGTATGGTATAGTATGTATGTATGTATGCATGTATCAGCACAAACGGCGAGCGAGTTAGCCTAGCCTAGTTCACATTCAAACAATATATTAAATTAAACCTTCAACCTTTATCCTTATAGGCTAATAACTCACACGAGCTCCAACCCTTAGCATATTCTTTATTTTTCATCGTGTAGTTATGTTTAGAAGCTCAAGTGTAGTCTTTAGCAGCAACTGAAGTTGAGGTGTATTCCCTTATAGTGTTTAGCAACTCAACGAAGTCAAAGCAGAAGACGCTCAAGAAAAATAGATATACACTGGCATATGACTATCTGCTTCCCCCTGGCATATGACTATCTGCTTCCCCCTGGCATATGACTATCTGCTTCCCCCTGGCATATGACTATCTGCTTCCCCCTGGCATATGACTATCTGCTTCCCCCTGGCATATGACTATCTGCTTCCCCCTGGCATATGACTATCTGCTTCCCCCTGCTCAAGCCCTGGCACAACGCTAAGAGGTAGTGTTGGTGTCTGATATTGCTGCACTCGTTAATATTGACACACATATTTATGTAGGACACAATTCTAAGCCCCCACCATACTTCAACACATCTCCTCTGTCTACTAACATTGTGTTTACAGGTATTGAACTAATATACCACTATTCAGTATTGTATAGAGTTCATCACTTGACCTTGAAGCTTGTACTGTTCGCACACTACCCGGGAAATTGTGATGAACTATAAGGTAGTGTAGTATTGTTATGAAAGAAATATAATAATGAAACATTTGACCAGTGCAACAATACTTTACCAGTTCACAAATCATAACTTGCTGGTAGTCAAGGTTGTGCAACAATGTAATAAAATAAACATTTCAGAAACTGGAAGATATTGGTGTGGTGTTCTATTAAGTGTACTAAAGGTTACCATGACACCAATACAGACAAACACACATACATACGTACTTGTAAGTGTCGCTAATTTCTCCTGGTCTCCAAACAGAGCTGCCGTAATATGAAGAGCTTTCTCCACACCTTCATCTATCACACACACACACACAACAATAATATACTTTAGGTGATAGAATTTAGTTATTTTTGATTAAATTTTCTTAGAATCACAACTGATCCATTTCACACAATACACATTCATTCTGAATTTTTTATAATGTAATGTGTGTGTGTGTGTGTGTTACGCACACGTACACCAAATGAAAAAGAAGCAAATAAATAAGCAGCAGGTCATGAAGAGGTACATGTGTTAGATTAACAACCAATGTTAGGAAATACGAGCAGTAAACTCGTACAGTTGGCTACAACAATGAGGCCACAACCCACCTCCATGAACCAGCCGCGTCACATTCTCTGCCAGACATTTCTGAGCATAGAACTTGTGAGGAGCTACCTACACAAACATAAATACCACGGCAACCACACAAACATAAATACCACGGCAACCACACAATATACCAAACTCCACCCATCAGATTCAAGCAAGCTTGGCCTGCTAGCCACACACACACACACGCACACACACAGGATGTAGGAGTGGCCTTGTCTATGAGATGGTTATATCAGTTGTGCCACTCATTAGTTGAACACGTACGTAGTTACTGGCACTTCTATTTCATGGGCAGCTGGATAGTGATCATATCAACATGATGATCCTTTCCTACTAGTCACAGCTACACCACCCATTGCCTGTCCTCTTATGAAGAATCCATCTTATCTTATCATGCCCTCATTGCACGCTCTATTACAAACACACCTCGGTGGGCTCTCAGTAGTCCTAAGGCGTTCTGAAAAAAGAAGATCCAGTATATATTTATAATGAGCCAGTCCATCTGGCTAATGTCAACACTTATTGGAAATAGAGCCAGTTGATAGACGGGAAAAATCGAATAACAAAAATTTACATTAAAATACCAATGGTTCGCATTATGAGAATGTTGTTTCTCTTTATCTCTCCAAAGCCTGCTCATCAAACAGCTTCATCAAAGTCAGATCAAGAGATGTTAGCAACAAAGATTAGCTACTACGTCAGATCAATAGCTCAAAGCTGTGTAGAGCTAATGGCCCGCGACACCTACACTGCACACACACACACACTCCTGTAGTTTAGTCTGTACAAGTCACAGTGAAGCACATGAGGACTATGTTTGTGTGTTAGTATGAACAAGGACTACCATCATTCATCTTGCCTACCATGACTGACTGAATCTCTGCCAAGTACTACCTACTACACTAATAAACTAGTCATTAGCAAGTTTCTTAAATGCAAGCAAGCATGATACAATTCACCAAGCTGGCTATTGCACCAGATACGAAGAGATCACTAGAAGCCACATAAGAATGGTAAAGGGTTAGTGTCCTGGGACTATGTTTTGCTACAAATTTCCAAATAAAACACACAAAAAAACAACAACAAACAAGCAAACAAACACATACATTTTGCTGATTTCTAATAAAGAGAAGGTTTATTTTAACTTCCACCATCATCTCTCACCTTGTGTTCAGCCATGATGGACGCTATCTCCTCCAGTGGCAAGAATGTAAAGATCTTCATCCTTTCTAACAAATCTTGGTCAGAAGTCTGCACGAAGTGCTGGTAGAATTGGTAAGGGGACGTCTTCTTGGGAGACAGCCACACCGCATTGCCAGCACTTTTGCCAAGCTTCTCTCCAGTAGAACTTGTCAGAAGAGGGAGAGTGAGACCTTAACAGGTTTGACAGATCACAGATCACATGGTGTTACACAGATCACACAGTGTTACACAGATCACAGTGTTACGCAGATCACACAGTGTTACACAGATCACAGTGTTACACAGATCAGTGTTATGCAGATTACACAATGTTACACAGATCACAGTGTTATACAGATCACAGTGTTACACAGATCACACAGTGTTACACACACAATCTAAATGTATCAAGTGGAAATCTACAAATATATATAATACATTTATGAATCAGCATCGATGACAAGACATTGTGTGTGCTCATGAATAATTAATTAGCTGAGCCGGGTTGGTAAAGTGCCAGACAAACAGTTAAGGTTCCGGTATAGGGTCGCCTCATGAATATTCATTAGTTTTTAAAAACATTAATTTTTGTATCATTCATCTTTTATTTTCTGCTGTAATTCACAAGAATTAAAGTTTATTATAAAAATGACATGATGAAGTGACATATTGGGCTACGCACTTCACCAGCTTCTCCAAACAGGTATGTACTTACTTGAGGGCCTCTCGAAGAGATTCTGACTATCGGAGCCCAAAAACTAAACTAAAGCTGGTGTTATACTTTCCCGCGGCCACACTCGGCCACAATCTGGAGCCATAACTTTTCAACTTTCCACTTCTCTAGGCGAAACTCTTTGAGAGGCCCTGCCCCTACCTTCGTATAATTGGAATAAGCCACCATGCCCACAGCTCAGGTTGTCTGCAGGAACTAAATAGTCCGCCAGAGCAAACCAAACCAACTGATTTAAGAAAAGCCCGGGAAAATACCACAACCGCGGGAAATCGCCCACGCATCAGCTGTAGAAGCCACGCGAGTAGTTTTGGATGGTAGGAAGACTGGCTGGCTGGGAGTATGGGTAACAAGAAGAACCAGAAGAATAAGAAGTACAGCATGCACAAAAGCAGGAGAGCATATGTGAAGAAGAAGCTTCCCACAAAAAAGTTAGTGGAGAAGAAAGTTGGGCTGGGAAGCACTGGTGAAGCAAACTCTCCTCCAGGTATGGTGGCACAAGGGAGCAGACTAATCAATGTGGGCAACATGCCGGAGTATGTAGACAAAGTGTGCCAGACATGCTTCAAGTTGTGATGGATCTATTGAAGTATCAAGGGAAAGTAGACGTGGTCTGGCTTCTGTCTTCACAGGAGAGTGCTGTACTTGTGACCAGACTGTCACACTTGAGACTTCCAAGAAAGTTAAGGGTCCGAAGGTTACAATAGGTAAGTAAATAAAAAAGGTATGAAATATGCAGGAATGCTATGATTGATGTAGCTATTAGTATTGTCATTGCTAGCACTATTTTAGCTATTATTCCTGTTATTATAGCTGCTGTTGTTGTTAATATGCAATTTTTTTACGGTGCGACTTCATTTATCTAAACAATTATGACCAAGGGGTGTTTTTATACATAATGTATTGTTGATAGCTTGGAGAGGGTGTGATCAATACAATTGCTGGTGTCTGCATGTGCCAAGTATTTGGGTAAACCTAATTGTTCTAATAATTGAAGTCCTACTATATTATTGTTGTCATTATAATTGTAATTATTATTATTGTACAATTAATTCTTACTATAAAATTGCTATTACTGTCATAATTATCACTATTATTGTTGCTATCAATATTTAAGATAATATTTATTAATAGGTGGGAGTGTAACCTTGCAGCAGTGTGGGGACAGATGTCCACTGGTAGTGGCCACAGCCAATTTGAAGAAGCGATGAGTGTCCTTGGGGTTCCAGTCATGACGAAGAAAAGTTTTATAAACACAGAAAGAGATATTGGTGAGGATTGGAAGAAACAATCGTTGGAGTCGATGACAAGTGCTGGAAAAGAAGAAAAGAGATTGGCTGAGGAAAATGAAGATTATTATCAAGGTGTTCCAGCCATTTCTGTAATTGTTGATGGTGGATGGAGCAAGCGTTCACACAAACACTCTTATAATGCTAATTCAGGGGTTGGCATTATAATCGGTAGACGAACTGGAAAGCTCCTCTATATTGGGGTTCGAAACAAGCATTGCCATGCCTGTGCCATCAGCATACCTCAAGATCAGCACGTTTGCTACAAGAACTGGAGCAAATCATCGTCAGAAATGGAGGCAGACATCATTTTGGAAGGGTTTTTAGAGGCAGAAATGGTCCACGGAGTTCGGTACATGAAGTTTGTAGGTGATGGAGATAGTTCTGTGTATCCGACTCTCATTCAGAATGTGCCAGTATGGGGTCCAGCTATCAAGAAACTAGAATGTGCTAACCACGCATGTAAATGCTATCGTGGCGCACTTGAACGCCTAGTTCAAGAAAATCCATCCTACAAGGGGAGTGGTGGGCTTACCCAGAGAATGCGCAAGCGTTTGGTTTCTGCAGCAAGGTCAGCAATCAGGATGCGAAGTATGGAAGATGAAAATAAAGAAGCACTCAGAAAGTTAAAGCGAGATCTTCTAAATGGTCCCTTGCACTGCTTTGGCATTCATGACAAGTGTAGTCCGGACTTCTGCAAGTCTGCTAAGGAAACTCTTCAGCACTCTTCTACTTCTGAAGTGTCGTGTCAGACAGCATCCTCTTCTTTATCTGCTATTTCTGAAGGTGAAAATGGTGGCCACTCCGCAACCAACAATCCAAGTATGCTGCCAACAAATGATGACACAAGTTTTTCGGTGAGTGATTTATGTGTTCCAATTAGTATTATTGCAAACAATTTTATGTGTTGGTTAATATTGTGCAAGCCTGAGACTAAGTATAAAAAATAAATCCTTTTGTCGATTCATTATTTTTGACAAGCTCAAATATTAGCATGTTCAATTACTCTGTTGCAAGCACACACAACTAACACCAAAAAACAAAGCAAGAAATGTATATTTAATTTACCAAAACACATTTATGTGGCAATCAACATGGTAACGTCTTTCACCTCATTTAAATTTTTTTATATGCTCTTTCTTTGAATGTGCACGAGTTCCTTTATGCTTCATTTTTTTATTTACCACACAGATTTACTTGATGACCAAGAAAGGTTGTGGGAAGAAACTATCGCAGATGATCCAGAAACTGAGTTGGATGCCAGACGAGGTGGGCTTACAAGAGTCAATGTCGACCAGAAATTACTGCTCGATGTTCAAGTGCTGCTAAGTCGACCAGTTGGAAAAGCCGAGCAACTAATGCTACCACAAACCTGGCAGAGAGTTGGATGAATATTAGAGCCAAATTTGATGGTGGTAAATTTTATAACAGATCTCAGAGTGGATCCTGGGATCACAGGAGCATGGGAGCTGGACTTAGACAGAATTTGGGCAGAGACTGGGGGCCACAGGCATGGCGACAGATGACAGGAACTTCTCCAAATAATGTATTTACTGATGTAGCAACACATTCAGCAAATGTTTGCACCAAGGATCGGAAGCGGAAGGCTACAAGTGAAGTGAAGGACAAGCGGCGAAGAAGCAAATATGCGAATGTGGATGACACATCAGCAGCTCGAAAATCTTACAACAGACGTGATGGTGGTACCTCACCAGAAGAAGTAGTTGATGATTTATCCCATGAAGATCTTGATGAACTGAAGTCAAGCTATTTCAAAGCCAATGTGTGTGTCACTCAAGAAGAAGCTGATGAAATAGAACGATGCACGAGAAGTCAAGCAAATGATCAAGACTGGATAAGTGAGAGACGAAAGAGATTGACGGCTTCTTCTGTTGGTGGAATAGCTAAAATGAGAGAGTCTACAAAGAAGGGGAAGAAAGTTCAGGCTCTGCTATACAATACGTTTGGTGGCAACATTGCAACAAATTATGGCACAAGCATGGAAGACAAAGCTAAATGTGAATATATAGCATACGGACATTCTCATTTGGCAGTTGAAGAATGTGAAGTTTTCATCTCTAGCCATAACAACTGGTTAGCTGCAACTCCAGATGGTATTGTCCATGATCCACATTCGCAATCCGAAACAGTGGGCTTGTTGGAAATCAAATGTCCGTATTCATGCAGGGATTTGTACCTCAGTGAGGCATGCGAGAAAACTTCCTTTTGTCTCACCCTAAATGAGAAAAAAGAACTGAAATTGAAAAACAGGCATGACTACTGGTACCAAGTACAGTGCCAACTTTATTGTGTGGACAAAACATGGTGCGACTTTGTTGTGAGAACAAACAAAGAACTACATGTCGAACGCATCTATAGAGATGCCAAGTGGTGGGGACTACAACTGGCAAAATTGAGAAAATTCTATTTTTCTTCATTGCTTCCAGAATTAGCATGTCCCCGATTTAGATATGGTGGAATTAGAGAACCAACTGAGGCAGTGCAAAATACTAATACCTCATCTTGAACTGTTTCCTATGTTCACTTGCTCACTACCTTGTACAATGTATAGCATTCATTCACTGTATTTTATTAATTATATGTATCACTGGTGTTAATTGCCAGCCTTATAAACACTAATCATAAGGTGAAAACAAGTCAGAAGTGGGATGTGGTTTTTGGTGGGAAATAATTATTAAGCTTAGAACGAGTGGGAGAAACACTACACCGCCACCTTAACCATCATCACATTCAGTAGACAGCGATTAAGGAGCAATCTATAGAGGCAAAGAAGTCCACAATCATGGATTGAAGGACAGAGAGACTGAGAAGCAGGAGAGATAGACAAAAGAAAAAGAAAAAACCGAAGAAAGGAGAACAGGTTTAGGAAGAAAGGTGGTGCGTGTATTCACGAATACATGGGTCAAGATAAGTAAGTGAGAAATAAGTGGACTGATGCAACTAAACCAAATGGTAGAGGATTATTAAAATAACTTAAGTGCCGTTGTGTGGTGAGGTACTTGTTAACAAATAAGACGGGAAAACCACGCACATGTAGAATCCATAAACACAACACACACACACACACATACTGTTATCTGTCCAAATACATGGTAGGACAATGGCTGGACGTGAAGCATTGCTTCAACAGCATTGCCACGGAGACATAGCAAGCTAGCATGGTGCTATAGCTCTAGTCAGGACAGGAAGGATGGAAGATTACGAGGAGAGATGCACACACACAAACAGCCAGAGTGGTGCTTCGCAGGCCAGTCATGCATCAGTGGTCCATATACAAGGGTTGATCCCCTTGACTTCAGTGCCTTAGTAATCAACTATACCCCACAATAACCTACTTGGACCATACATTGTGTCATGAATATTGGTTACAGAATAAGAGGAAATCATTTCAAACGTGGTGAAAATTCAGGCTGTGAAGTTTGTTTCCAAGAGAGACACAATAACATAATTCAGCTAAGTGAGCGGAGCTGACTCTCTAATGAATTCGCGATATATATATATCTTTAGGTCTAGGAATTGTTTTTGTTCTTGCGTGGGCGTACGTGTGCACATTTTATCCTATGCGCTTGCGTGGGCCGGGTAACCTTCTTAGCAACATTTTTTTTGTTTACCCGCCGTACGAAGTAGCGATGCCCAGTGAAACAAATTCTGGATGGAGAGACAAAACGTTAGAAATGCTCCGTCAAGAGCTTTGAGGGCGTTAGAAACTCCAGAATAAAAATTAGTAAGGAGAGATAAGAAATGAAAAAGACAGGGCAAGGAGGAGGAGAGCTAAAACGAAACAGAAACAGGTAGCAAAGTAAAGAATCTTTCTTTTTTAAAAGCCATTAAATGTTCCTAATTTATTTATTAGACTATTCCAGAGGATTATGGTACCAGGAGCCTTCATCATAGAAAAAAGCTACCACTATTGTTTTCTCACTTTGACAGTATTTTGTAGCCACACCAAGCATGCATGGAATAGCTGCAATTACATACAGGGAACATGCATCGCTCGCTTCGCTATTTTGTGCTATTAGAGCGCATCACTAGTATTATGATGGATGAGTGAATATGGTGAGTGAACACACACACACACACATAAAATGTATCTATGCTCAGCAGTCCCTATTTTATACTTTTAATTTTCTCATTTAGTATATTAATGGTTTTACACCATTCGGCTTATTATTATTCTACAGTACTGATGCTCAGTGATATCCCTTTACCTAATACAGGTGCTTCAGCTGTCCTTTTCACAAACTCCACTCCAGCATAAATGTTGCCCCACTGATCTGCTCCTCCAATCTAACACACACACACATGTTGTTGTCAATTCAGTCACTATGCCAAAGGGAGGGGGCATATGTACATGGATGACTTTGTGCGTGTTTTGTCACAATTGAACTTGGATGTGAAGAAGTGGGTGTCATTACACATGTATGGATTACCCGTGGAGACAGTTTGAACATAACTATATTAACACAACACATACCAACCTGACTGGTAAAGTTCACATGATGAGTAATTATAAATTGAACGACTCAGCATAATCATACCACTTCAAAAGGATGGGCTGAACTGGTAAAGATTGTCAAATATATAAACACAGTGATCAGAACCATCAAACCACATCAGGAGGACAGGCTGAACTGGTAAAGGTTGTCAAATTTATAAACACACTGATGAATACAAGAAGTGAAATCTGAGTTCAATGTTCTTAAGTTTCAGGAAGAGCAGACAGTGAAGTTTAGGAAGGATTAACATTCATACAACTCGACTGACATTTGCGAGCTAATTCCACACAAACCTGCATCCAGCAGTTGTGGTTTCTATGGAGATGAAGGAAGTCGTAGCCTTGGAAGATGGGGTATAGAAATTCAGCACAACTCATTCCTTCTTCTGATTCAAGCCTCAACTTTACACTATGCACGTACACACCCACACATCATCAACATTCTTTGTACGTACATGCATAACTGTCAATATGGGACACGAGGAATGGTTTACGAGTATTGGTGCTGCTTCCCTCAGAATACACGATAAATAAATAAATGAATTTATATATATATAGGGTAAAGGGTTTCACACTATAAAATGAAAGTGAGAATAAGGTGTAAAGAAATGGGTGCGGCATCAATATCTAAATTGAATAGCAACCATGGTAACACAATGGGAGGGGGAGGGGAATAGCAATGGTGTGCTGAGGGACGTCAGTTGTTGGAACAGCTGCTTTCGGCCGAATGTTGGGGATTTCCTCAACACTTCACACCACTCAGTGAGGGGGAGGGGTGAGAGCTCCAGGCACTGCACCACCAGGGCTTCATAGAGGATTTCTCTTGTGGGAGGAGGAGGGAATTAGAGTGTAAAAATGGAGTGACTCTTTTGTTGGTTTGCAAAGAAACTAACCCAAACATGAGAAGAGCTATTACTGAAGTGGAGTTATTGTTTCAAAAGGGATTTTTCAAGAAATAGAAAATTTACGGAGTCAGGGGGCTCCAAGAGGTTCTAGAAGAATTTAAAAAATTCTGCCGTCTTCAGCATAGAATTTTTTTAGACACTCTAACTAAGTTATATCGTGCTTTCTATTTGATATAGCTACAGCTGAGAGAATTTTTTTTTTTTTAATTTAGATTAGTTAACAGAACAGAACTTGGAATGACTTAGAAGAATTGCCACTGATGACTGAAGGTTTCAAAAATATAAGAAATAATTTTACTGAATTATACTACAAATTCAGACAGAAAATTACTGACTGGGTTATGCTTTAATTACTACAATGGTCACTTTTTTTTGTTGTTATTGTAGCTGACTTAAGCAATAAAATAAAATTAGCAATTCTTCTTAGGGGCGGGCAGGAACTTTTGCTTGGGGGGAAAATCCCAGGTTCCTCCCCCCCCTCCCCTTCTCTATGAAACCCTGCACACCTTACCTGACCAGAAGGTTATGACTCCAGAGAGGGGAATGGCTGGATATGGTAAAGATGGTTAAGGTAAGTGGACCACATTGCCTTGTGAATTCTCTAAGCCCATACATTGAAGCATGCTTGCACCAACATACTCACACATGCGTCTGTTTCCACTGAGCACGCTCAGTACCTACCAGTAACTTGTCAGTGTCCACAGCACATGCTCACCCTTACCTACCTGTCTCTACTCAGCATGCTTCCCAAACGGAAGTGTCTCGCCATGGATGACACAAACTCCAGCGCACTCACATCTCTCCACCAGTCAGCATTATCCAATACCCTAAAACAAACAAATAAACAATAACAACAAGATACAAACATAAGAAGCAAAGGCATAAGTAACCAGAATACAATCACTCACTGTATAGACGTATATTTTGCTAGGATGGATTATTATTGTTTTCTAAAGGTATTATCTACACTGGGTTAAATAATTTAATTGAAGCCAATATTGAGAAAATGAACTAAAATATCTGAGCAACATGAAACTAACTTTTAATGATAGGCGAGCAAGCGAGATCCTATCTGGAGTGGACCAATTAGAGCCACTGGGATACATAAGGATAATATGCACCATGTTAGTAATGCATTAGATACAGTAATGAATTTGATGACTAAAGATTTAAATGCCTGAGGCCAGACTTCAGTTTACGTTTTCAACTGCCGAATACAAATAGCATTCTACAAGTATCCAACCAACAAAAGACATTATCTAATGCAATTACTAAAACAACATTTTATTTGATTCAGTCATTCTCGGCTGAAATAATTATAATAATAGCAAATTTTTCTCGTTCTGACAGCCAATATTGTTAATTAAAACTTGAAGTTTTAATTAACAACATTGGCTGTTATAACGAGAAAAATTTGCTATTATTATAACATTATTATTTATTAGTTTTTCACACATTAGAGTAAGGTCTCTCTTTTCATTTGCAGATTTTTAGCTAGGCTAGCTTGCCCATCATCAGAGCTGAAACACACTACTACATCCGAAACAACAACAACATTTGAAAAAGCCTAACTATCATTAAACAAGAAAACAAGAAAACATCAACCAAAAGTACCCACTTTATGTCCGGTGATGAAGATGGCTGTTCCACATGAAAGTAATTGCTGGCATTGTGGAAGATTCTATCCAAATCTTCTTTGATTCCTATCTTGTTCTTGTGCAGTCGATCACTCAACAATACATCTCTCTCTTTGGTACGCCCACTGGGGTCACCGACAAAACCTGTGGCCCCTCCAACCTAGCCATGAAATACGAAAGGAAAAATAAAACAAAAACTACAAATCAATGAAAGCACTTATGTAATCACGTACTGGTATGGATGAAAGCACTAGCAGCAAAAGTACTCAGTAAAATAAATACTCAGCAAAATAAATACTCAGACAAGTACTCCGCCTTACAGCAATAAACACAGATGCTTAGAGGTAAACAAATTGTTTCTGGAGCACACTTATCTTGATCTCTACTACCTCACGAGTAATTTCGTTACTGCAGGCTTACTAGAGTCTATACACCTTGAATTAGCCAGAATGTTGTAAGGGAAAAAAAAACATGTAAAAAACCAATGAATTCCGCTTTTTCTAAAACACTAGTATTAACTCTTAACCTGCTATTGTTCTCACCACAGCAATGGGTTGGCATCCATGTTGCTGACAGCGAATCAGTGTTGCTATGGCCAGCAAGTTGCCCGTGTGCAGACTGTCTGCTGTGGGATCAAATCCTACATATATACTTCCAGAAGCTGGCAAAGAGTCGTCATGGACACTGTACACAAAACATGAGGAGAGAGGCAGCTCAGCTTCTATATATATAACTTAAGGTAATCGTGCTTTTATCGAACAAGATTTACAATTTCAACAATGCGTGATTGGTAAGTGGTCGTTCATCCTTATTTTACTCCAACTTACGCAGTCTTGTTTGCCACCAGACCCCTGCTATCAAGACTTTCTATGGCCAGGCATAAAGAACTAGTTGCTTTTCGTGCAGAATCACCGACAGCTTGCAATGCTAACCGGGAAGGTGGCGTCAACCTCATACCTACTCCTAGCCAACCAGACACTTTACCGACCTTTTACCTTCTCTTATACTGCGCGGGACGCGAACTGCCAAATTACAGTCCCTACTCTTACTGACATTTTCCCCATGACCTTAAATGGATTTATCAATTGAAAACATTCAGAAAGAAACATGACAAAGTTCAGAGTTATTTCTTCATCTTTGCCTCCTCTGCCTTTTGCTTTGCTTTCTTTTCTCTGATTCCCACCAATTTGGCATCAGCCCTGGCAATCCTCATGGCTCCAAATACACTGTACTTCTTCTCGTCATCAGTAACCGCTCTGGCCTTTAATCTGCGCACTGTATGTCTGATTGGCAGTACTTCACCCTTCATTTGGGTGGCCATCTTGATAGCCTCAGCCTACACGGAAACAATTAAATCATACCGACTATAAACCACTGTAATATTTTCATTCCCAATGTAAATGGTAATATGACTAGCTTTACACCTGGTTGGGAGGGGTAGGTCTCATTGGTGTTCTACAGTAACATGCTTATCCCACAGCATGCGTTAGTGATGGACGAGTGCATTGACACGACAGTGAGCATAAGAAGGCAACCCAGAATTGGGTGTGGCGATCATGTGCTACATCAAGGAGGGGGCTCCCAGCTGAAAAAATTGTGTACTTCATCATTCAGTGCACAAATTATAGTTCTCCACTACAGTAGAATGTCAGTTATCCAAACACATTGGGACCGAGAGGTGTCTGGATAACTGAACACCATAGCAAATGTATTATAAAAACACTAATGAAGGGGCATGGCCTAGCAATTCTTCACATCTGTGTGTGCTACTATTAGATTTTGGGTGCTGAGTTAACTGGCGTTCAGATAACTGACATCCTACTGTATAGTATGTAGAGATACAGAAACCAAACTAAAATTTAATCCTGAAAGCAACGTAGATGCAAAGACAGATTTTAGCAATATCCAATGGCTCATTTGTATCCAGTAGGTGAGAATGACACTAATTAACTTTAGCCAGAATACCATTTTAACCATGATAGCTGTGAACTGCACTAAATCTTCACCAGAGACTGCATATCCTACAATGTCATGTGATGACATGCTTTCAATCCCCACAAGTGTTGACTACAAGTAAACAGTGACAAAAATGCAGTTTCAGAAAGAAAAATAGCCAAGGAGGGTAAAAACAGAGATTTTGTCAGCAAAGGAGGAGGGGTAGAGCATATATGTGTCAAGTGTGCATGCATTAAGTATGTGTGAGGAGGCACACGATCCTCTAGGGGAGGGAAAAACCCTCTGCTCCCTACAAAACCCAGGAATAAGAACACAAGCATTCACGAGCACACTTCAACCACATACAAAGAGAATGTAAGTACAATAGACCTATACACTTACCAACACCCACTTCTCCAAATGTTGGTTACCTAGGTATGCTAAATTGATGACATTAGACCTCTGTGTATGTCTGCCTGTACTATACTTACATCACTGTCTCCCTTCTTGGGATGATTAGCCTTGCGAGGGAACAAGACGAGTTTGGACTTGTACTCGTTCAATCTCTGCACATTGGTCTGCAGAGACTCCAGTGAACGGTTTCTTCGCCGATGATCTACAGAGATGCCAATCTTTTGTGCTTGTTTGTGCGATATTTTGGCTTCCTACACCACATGGTAATGGTCATCACTCAACACATAACAAACACATCTTCCATTACTTACTCTAAGCTCTTGTAATGTGAACCCTCGGCCTGCTCTAACTTTAGTATTGTACTTGAAAGTAGGGCACCTTACAACTGGTCTGAGAGACTGGGTAGGTCTAGGGAACACTCTTGCTGCCTTCTCCTGCCTTTTTACTCTTCTCCTCTTCTTTTTACCAGGCTGATCAAACCAGGTCTTTACGTACCTCTCCCAATGCTTCTTGAAGTGAGCATTGGGGATTACTCCGTTTCTTCTTGGTGCCATACTTCCAAACTAATGCAACGCATAGAAAGTTCCAAAAAATTAACTGCATCTTGTACACAACTGAAATATGCTGCTCGCATCTTGGATTATAATGGATTCTTACCTTAACTACGTTCCTAGGCTACCACGTTAGACACCCCACAAAGGAAGGCCTCTTGGCACGTGTTTTAGCTATATAAACGTGAGCAAGTAAACATTAATAAGGTAAAGATCGCTATAACGTCCGAAGCTTGATGCTGACATGTCATGAAACGATGGCCTGATTTTAGAAGTATTTGCTGGTGGTCTCATCACATCGTACATTATGCGTGAGGTCGGTGTCACCTTGTGATCCTCTAGTTGTGCACCGCGTATACCGGCTTCCCTAGTGATGGTGGACTTCGCTACATTAGACGAGACTCAAGTTAAACTGCTTGCGGAGGAATGCATTCTAGTGGACGAAAACGACAGAGCAATTGGATCAGACTCAAAGAAGAACTGTCATTTAAATGAGCACATAAGGAATGGAAAGCTTCACAGAGCATTCAGCGTATTTTTATTTAACTCCCAGGGTGAGCTCCTCTTGCAGCAGAGGGCCTCCAGCAAAATCACATTCCCTGAGTTCTTTACCAATACCTGTTGTAGCCATCCTCTATACAGAAAGGAGGAACTGGAGGAAGAGAATACTCTTGGAGTTAGGAGAGCTGCTCGTAGAAAGCTAGAACATGAACTGGGGATCTCTCAAGATAAGGTTAATTAGCTACACAGTATAGAGGCACGAAATGTATTCACTTGTGAAAGGCTTGGGTAAGAGGACACATGCTTATGTTTTTGCATATAATCACTGTAGCAATTAAGTTAATTACATTTCTCGTTTTCACTATGACTTCCAAGTTCTAGTCATGGAAATGATGGTTTGGACGAGGAAGGTTTAAGGTTGTAGAATAAGTATCTGAAATGTTCAATAGTGCCTTCCTAATTATATATGTACTCAATTTGTACTGTGTGTGACTGAACTGTAGGTAGATGTGAATGACTTCACCTTCCTCACCAGAATCCACTACAGGGCAGAATCCGATGGTATCTGGGGAGAGCATGAGGTGGATTACATTCTTATCATGCAAAAGGATGTTGTGTGTGAGCCTAACCCTAATGAAGTGAAGTCTTACAGATATGTCAATCAACAGCAATTGAGAGAACTGTTGGAGCAGGGTGAAAGAGGAGAGCTCAAGATTACTCCTTGGTTCCAGATCATTTGTAACACTTTTTTGTTTAAGTGGTGGGACAGTTTAGACAATCTTTCATCTTTTGTTGATCAAACTGTTCACAAAATGGTATAAGTCTGAGTTCTATTGTTTTATTTTCGTGATATGTAACTCGACGGTCGTTAGTTAGGGGGGGGGGGGGCACAATTTCTCAAGGTTTGTTTGCGCATGCTCACGTTTGAATTGCTTTTCGCGGGTAAATTTGAAACGTTAGAGAAAACTGAACCGCAAACTAATTCGAAATTTGTGTCTACCCAGAGAGTTAAACTGCGTCAGCCTTATCCTGTCCAACTGTGTCGTCTCTCTCTCTCTCTTTAATAAGCTGATCATGGCGTCTCAAAATATTGTACCTACAGCGAGCATTGGGTCTACTAAAGGGGGTTCTTGTGCTAGCAAGGGTCAAGGAGATGGTCAGTCTGTATCCAAACGGCTGCAACAAGATTTAATGACCCTAATGGTACGTATGAGTATAAGATGGTGATTGGCGACGGATTCGTTGAGTAGATAATAGTTTGTGTCCACATAGTCATTGGTGGCTTGCTTGTATTTGATCCTGTCATTATTGGTTTACCTATAGCTACATTATTTATACGACTAACTTCGTCTGACAAGCCATACCCTTTACCTAATGCTCTGCTGGAAAATTTTTGGTGAAATTTGTGTTGTGTTTGTTGGGATTTTCTTTACTCTGATGAAATTTTGTGGCTACAGCCACTTATTTAATGTTGATAGGGGGAAGTAGATTTTTTTTTTGTGGTTTCCCAACATTCTACACAATCAAAACTGGGTCCCAAGTAGTTTCAAAGATTTTCCCTGCATGCTTTTACCATTTTGCTGCCAAATTAGGCTCTACAAATTATTTGATAGGAGTCTTATAGTGTAGCTCACTGCCAAGCCACATTTACCACACTCAGCCACCCTTTACCTCACTTAACATTCCTTTTTTTCACCTTAGAACCCTTTACCTCAAATGTCCTATTTTAAGTCATTCTTAAAACCTCCTCCCTATAGTGAGCTATCCACTTTTTTTTTGTGTGTGTGTGTGTGTTTTTTTTTCCCTCTGTAAATTTGTACATAACCATTACTCATTACTTTCACTGCTATCTTCCGTGAAGCAGACAGCCCAACAAATGGACTGTGCTTATATACCTCTTCCAAAGAAGAAGTCACAACTATCAGAGGCTAGTGTGGCACCTTACCACTATCAGCCAGAAATAGTGCCGGATACAAATAGATTAGCCCCATGCTTAAATGACTTCAGGTTGAGATTGCCTGTTTGCTGCTATGGGCAATCTTGTGTGGTGGTATTGTATATTTATGATAAAGTCGATTTTGAACAACATTTACTGATCATTATTTGGATTATTTATGACATACATACACACTTTCATATTTAGATGTCTGGAGATACATCAGTGTCAGCATTTCCTGACGGTGATAACCTGTTTAACTGGATGGCCAAGATAGTGGGCGGGAGTGGGACTGTCTACGAGGGTCTCAGTTACAAGCTCTCTTTCTCCTTCCCCTCCCACTACCCGTATGTCCCTCCCACAGTAAAGTTCGTCACACCTTGCTACCATCCCAACGTAGATTCCCATGGCAACATTTGCCTTGACATTTTGAAGGAGAAGTGGTCGGCTTTGTACGATGTTCGAACGATTCTACTGTCTATTCAGAGTCTCCTTGCCGAGCCTAACAATGACAGTCCACTCAATGTGGAGGCTGCGGATTTGTGGATCAATCAGAAAGGTGGGCATGCTATGCTTGTGTGGCATCACTGTGTGTGTGTATGTGTGTGTGTACGTGGTAATGAAGCTAGGAAATTGGCAACCATTTCCCCTGGAGTAATCGCATGGAATTGTTCCTGTTGTGAAGTTTCCCAAAAGAATTCCTTTTCCTTTCCTTTCCATTATATGGTGGAGTGGCTCATTGACCTGTGTGCTTCCAAGTGCACCACTAGCTGTGTAGAGGTGTGGTGTCGTATAGTTGGTAGTATTGTCATTCAGGTAGAGGTATGGTATAGTTGGTAATATTGTGTAGTAATGAGAACAAGCTCCATGTCAACATTTTCTTTGATTTGGAGGAGAGGCTAATCAAGGCTCAGATTAATGGTATCCAATACTTTATGATTCAATTGTGTGCAAACACATTTCCCATCTCTGTGAGCCACCCCAAACTCCTCCCACATGCATCCACCTGCTAATCAGACAGGTAGAGACTAGGAGACACACCCATCCCAATTTATTCTGATAGACCACTAGTAGTTCACAGTGAAATAGGACATTGTGGGTGATAGATGGATGAGGCCACAGCTGACTCCTGTAATTGGCAAGTTGTTGGGTGTCGATGCTTTACCCATTCAGGTTGTGCTGATGCTTTACCCATTCAATATGTGACGACATTTTACCAAACCATCTTAGCTAATGAATTATTCATGAATACGACGTCATCATTGTAGTTAGTGACACAAGTGTATTAGTATGAGTAATAGCATGGGTAACCGTGCTATTCGGAATTAATAGCATGAGTAACACGATTGAAATAGCACGAGGCGAAGCCGAGCGCTATTTCAATTGCTTACGAGTGCTATTGATCCCTAATAGCACAGGTTACCCCGTGCTAGCACTCGCTAATAGTAGGCCAGCTTTTTAAAAAGTCATTTGCAATTGTAGCTACACAGTATCGTTCACTCACTATGTCCTTATTTCAGGATTAGCTTCCGCTGGAACTTCGTTTTTAACGTACAGCTCCTCGTAATCTGTTGAAAAACATTCCGTCTAATACGGGTAGAGCTTCTGTGGTAAAGAATGACATTGTCTCCAACTAGAAACTACTCAAACTAAACATTTCCATGGTTAACGCTGCACGCGTGCGCACTTACCCGTTCAGTTTCACTTAGCTACTGTGGTATTTTACTTAGTTTCCACTTAGTTACTGAGGTATTTCAATTAATTAACTGCTATTTCACTTTCCCTGTTCAATTTCAATTGAATAGCGCTTTTTCCCATACATTTTTTAATGGGTAACTTACGCGCCGTACTATTATTATATAGATAGCTAGGTATTTAATGTGCTGATTGTTTTAATCTTAGTGAATGAGGAAATTAAGTCAGTAACGACGGCGATGTTGTGTGTATTCATGAATAATTCATGATTAGGTAAAGCATCGTCATACCACAATGGGTAATGTATCACTACATTCAGTAGAAAGTGGTTAGTTCTAAAAAGCGGGTGTAATAGACGAGGGAAGGTTGCGTAGGTTTAAAAAAGGAACGGAATAGAGGGCAAAAAGGCAAGTGATTAATTGGAACTAAAAAGCGGGTGGGATCGACGAGTAAAGGCCTGTGTGGCAGAGTTCTTGCTAGTACACATAATTATTGCTAATTCAAAAGATCTAGCCAACAACTGGTGCAAACTCATACATAGTCCAGTCATTTTAACGGGAAAAAGGGTCTCAGATAGTTCAGAAAAAAGGGTCTCAGATAGTTCAGAAAAAAGAGAGCAGGAGAGGGAAACTTATGTAACCTTAACCAATGGTAGAGAATGATAACTGAGCAAGATAACTTGTGCTACTGCATTCTTACTTTGCAATACGTCAAGCGCCACTATGTGGCGGGTTACTTGCTAGTATTACAATATTGGACTTACCATCAACATGAGTTATGACTATTTGATTATTAAAATGCTATTCATGCTTGGATTGCATATATACTCTGCCATAAGCCTCACAGATGGAATCAGCTATAATGGTTTCTATTGTGCTTATAAGGTCAATCTGTTCATCATCATTTTCTTCTAAATATTTAGCCACTTCCAAAAATGTTTTTGTTCTTTCCATTTCTTGTGGTCTAACCTAGCTTTAACTTTTTGGAACCTAATTTGTCATTACTGTGAGCTGTATGAATTTTCTTCTTTGTACTAAAATTAGCATCACCATTCTTATGATAAACAGCATCTGCTGCATGCAGATCATGACATTAACAATCCGTGCCATGACACTATGTGCCCATGAATCTTTTCTTTCTTGACACAAGTCAAGAAGTGTATCCTTCAACTTGATATTTCTGACAGGCAAAGCATTACAACTTTTCCTTATATTTCCTAATATGGCTGGTTGACCAAAAAGGCAATTTGACTTGAAGCAAAATTGGTCGCCATCTGATCTAAGTGTTGGTTGTTCAAAACCTGAAGATTCACAAACTAAACTTTGCTTAATACTTTTTGCAATCTGACTAGGAATACAATACCTTCTGCGACAATCTTGTACTTGTAGGCTTGATAGCTTGACGTGCCTCACTTGCCTTCTTTATGCTAGCACATCCTTTCTCGGTCAGTGTGGAGAATAGACTTTCCTAAGTGTACACATGTGTACTTGCACTGGCGTAATAACAGTTGGGGGGGGGGGGGGGGGCACAGGGGCTGACATGGGGGAAGAGCCCCCCTTTTGTTTACAGATTTGTGTACATGGTGACTTTTTGTTCTAGCTAGTGGATTCTCTCATAAAGATTTCAATATTATTCTTGGTTCAATGGCAACCTCTTATTTCCCATGAGTGCCTATTTATATATGTCCTGAAAAATTATAACTGAACTGAGCAATGAAGTTATATGAAAATCATAACTGAACTGAGCAATGAAGTTATATGAAAATCATAACTGAACTGAGCAATGAAGTTATATGAAAATCATAACTGAACTGAGCAATGAAGTTATATGAAAATTATAACTGAACTGAGCAACGAAGTTATATGAAAAATCATAACTGAACTGAGCAACGAAGTTATATGAAAATCATAACTGAACTGAGCAACGAAGTTATATGAAAATCATAACTGAACTGAGCAATGAAGTTATATGAAAATCATAACTGAACTGAGCAACGAAGTTATATGAAAATCATAACTGAACTGAGCAACGAAGTTATATGAAAATCATAACTGAACTGAGCAATGAAGTTATATGAAAATCATAACTGAACTGAGCAACGAAGTTATATGAAAATCATAACTGAACTGAGCAACGAAGTTATATGGTAATGACTTGTTGTGTATTGAAATGAAAAACATGCTATCTTTGTGGCAAACCTAAGCACATGAATGTTTGTTTTATTTGTCCACTACCAATGCATAGCCAACTATTAGAGCCACTGGAAAACCGCAATTCTTTTCTAGGGCCGTTAATTGACAAGTTTTGACCACATTGACTTTTTAGCTCAGATGCAAGAATCTTTGAAAGATTACTTCAGTTATTGTTAAATGGCAAGTGCACTTTGAAGTCATTGTTAACTTTAAGGGGATAGGAGAAGGGGTGGCAGGAGTGGCGACTGCTTCCCTCCTCCACTTTTAACAATGTAGCCAGTGGCTTAGAAAAAAAATTCTTACTGTTAACTTCAATTTAAAAAGGGTTTTAAAAATCATTTTTAGAATTCTGCACAAAATTTGGACAATAGGAGCAGCTAACCCATGTTTAATTTTTTAATTGTGGTGGCCTCAGCCCCTCCACTTTTTACTTCCTTATAATAATTACAAGCTACAGGTCCAAAAGAGAAAAATTAATTCTTAACATTATGTTTTCTGACATACAGTTGACAAGTGACAAAACTAAAAACCTTGTCAACACTCTAGTATGAGTTATACTATGGATGCCTCTAGTTAATTCAGTCCCTGTCCCACCCCCACCCCTCCTCTTATCAACTTGCTCCTACCCATCTAGTGTGGTGCTAGACACTAAGTTTGGGTTTTCAATAAACTAGAGGTGAGAAACTATAAGGGAGGCTCTTATGGTGTATCATTTAACTTCTATTGAGGTGTAGCTCTGAGTTCCCTCTTCTTTACATTATCATAAGGATAAAATATCACATACCTTGGCTAGCTAGCTCACCATTTGTGCTGAAGTGGATCAGTAGTATGATTTAACCAGCTATCATTTTACAACCATATGATGCTATGGCAATTAAAATTTGTATGAGTAATAGCACGGGTAACCGTGCTATTCGGGATTAATAGCACGAGTAACACGGTTGAAATAGCACGAGGCAAAGCTGAGTGTTATTTCAATTGCTTTACGAGTGCTATTGATCCCTAATAGCACAGGTTACCCGTGCTATCACTCGCTAATAGTAGGCCAGCTTTTTAAAAAGTCTTTTGCTATTGTAGCTACACTGTATCGTTCAGTTACTATCTCCTTATTTCAGGATAAGCTTCCGCTGGAACTTTCTTTTCATCGTACGACTCCTCCTAATCTGTTGTAAAACATTCCGTATAATATGGGTAGAGGTTTTGTGGTAAAGAAGGACATTGTCCCCAACTAGAAACTACTGGAACTGTATGTTTCCAAGGTTAACGCTCTACATGTGCGCACTTACCCGTGCTATTTCACTTAGCTACCGAGGTATTTCACTTAGTTTCCACTTAGTTACCGAGGTATTTCAATTAGTTACGCACTATTTCACTTTCCCCGTGCGATTTCAATTGAACAGCGATTTTCCTCATACATTTTTGAATGGGCAACTTACGCGCTGTACTATTAATTCCCCTCGCTCATGCTACACTATTTTGATCCCTAATTATGACCACATCCTCTGGACGTGTAAATATTGGCGGGGGTGTGACGGGAGACTGACCTTTGCCCCCGCACGTGATGCCGCTGGCAGCCTGTCAGCCGGACACCGGCGGCCTTGCCAGGCTCCAGCGGATGTCCGGCATCCGAGCCGGACCTCACTTTGTGCTACCGGGGGCTCCACCCAGCCGGGGGCCATGCCCCCCAAACCCGCCACACCTGATCACGCCCTGGGACGGAGAAACGCATCCACCCTATTAACTTGCGGTGGGTGGGAGGGAAACACGCTTGAAGTTCAGAAGCACTCGCACTTGCGGTCTCTACCTTGTTTGTTCTAGAGTGCTTCTGACTCAATAACTGACCATTCACTTCCGGTCCCCCAGCTTATATAATCGCGTTGACCGCATGCTTATCTGGCCCCCCCCCGCATTCCGGAGCGGGGGTACCATACTGTACCCGTTCCGCTGTCGCTGCCGGGGAATTAACCTGGCTTGACCTACGGTCAACCCCGTCTTTAAACAAAAATTACGACATGACTAGGGGTCACAAAGGGCAAGTATAATGAAATGACAGAATACCACATGACTAGGGGTCACAAAGGGCAAGTATAATGAAATGACAGAATACCACATGGCTAGGGGTCAAAGGTCAAGTATAATGTAATGTCGGCAGTTTGTGTGAAATATGTTATATAGATGGCAAACATAGATCTTATTTCTTTTTTTAGGGCCATTAGTTTGGTAATATAGGATAAACAATTGAAAATTATTTTAATGCAAATATTGACTACAATAGCGGTTAATTTTAGGGTGTTCCCCTAATTGGATTCCTTGGGACTTTTAATAAGCACATTTTTAAACATGGAAAGACTGCTGAGAAACCTTTTCTTGCAATTAGTTTCAGGTCCAACAGGTAGAAAGCATGATTTGGGTAAGGTATTGATTTTCAAGTAGTTGTAGGGGTGAATCCTACATCAATCTTCAGTGTGGCTAATGACTCATCAGCATGCTCCTTGTTTTGTGTTCAACATTTGTTGTAAGTGAAATCTTAACTTGCTGAACAGGCAACATCCTTTTGCACGTGTAGCTAATACAGACGTTCAAGGATAGCTCTGACAGCCAATAGCTGTGGTCTCCACCTACAAACTTAATGTCTTTTTTCTGTTGATCGTCTTCCTGGTAATGTTTTGTTGTGTTGTGGTTCAATTAACTACAAGGTCCAGGTCAGTTACAAGACCTGACCAGTTACAAGACCTGACCAGTTACAAGATCTGTGGAAGTGGTTGGTTCAAGGATATACAGTAGCTCATGTGATGTTCGTGGCATGTGTGATTATGTAATGGTGTTTCTCTAATGGTCCACTAGTCACTGACTACCTCAAATGGCATGATTACCAGCACCCACTTACCATGTGATGACTACGTAATTTACCAAGCAAGACTCCTTAGGGTTGGGTTGGTTGGGTGGGTATTTGCTTACATGTGTTAGTATGTACACGTAGGTGTTACATAATAGCAAAGGTGGTGTCATTTTTACCTAAAAAGTACTTCTTAGTACCTAATTACATGTCTGGAATGTGTTTGCGTGTGGCTATAATGACAGCTCTCTTTTCTTCCAGAGTACAAGGCTACACTGATGAAGAAGTATAAAGAAGCCACAGCAGACTCTAAAGACCCCTGACCACACCCTCCACTACCTTGTCTTAGTTTCTTGCATTTTCATCTCATTCAGTTCACTTGAATATGTACATGTTGTTGTTTGTTGTTTGTATGGTTTGCTTGTTTTATTTATGGAGCAGGTACATATGTGTGTGTGTGATTTATTTGCCTTGAAAATGAGACTGTTGGGAATCTGTTCAACTTCAATGAACCAACTAAGACCGGGAGTTTTTAATTTTTCACTTTCACTTAATTAATATCTGAATAGTTTTATTTAGCATGAAGCTGAGACCACTGTGAGGTTGGAGCCTTGCTCTCTCTCTCTCTCTCTTCCTTGTCACATGTCACTGGTGTCCATTACATTGAACCAATGATTGATGTAGTAGTTTGATTTTAACACTGACACTTGTGTTGGAACCATATAAAAGTATTTTATGCACGTCATCCAAGTTACCTTCAATGACATGCATGTATGTATTACCACAGGTGCTGTGCATGTGGATCACAGGCACAGGCTTGATAAAATTAGGATCAGCCCAGACTTACAAATATGCAAGTTTAGTTCAATTAAGTTCTAGCCATAAAAATTACCACCACTGATCCTAGAAATACAACAAGGTGCATGTATATATGTATACATTGTGCAGTTGCCAAATTGTTTGTAGTACACAGAACTGGTGAGTAATTTGCTATGGTAACAGTTAAGTGAATCAACTATAATGACATCATACTCAACATTGGAATTAATCCTTGTGACAACTTGTCTTGCCACTGTTTCGTATAGGTGGATGTGATTTATTGTTAGAGAGAGAGAGCAGGTATTTAGAGCTAGAATGCTTTTGCTACGGAACTGTGTCCTACCCTTGGTAACAACCCCAGAGACCACAATGGCATTATGTGGTAGATAACGTTTAGTCCCACTGGACCAATACTCCACCACCTCACCAAAGTTAGGTTTACAATATGGGTGAAGTTTGGACCTTGCATCCTAAAGTTGACCTTCCCATATCCTGTGGCCTAACCAAGTGAATTATTTTGGTCTGTCACAGAAACACTTAGTAACATGAGTCAGCAAGTTCTCTTATTGTGCTCCAATGGCCAGCAAGCAATATGGGGGACTTTCCAGTTGAATACACAATTTGTCAGGACAAAGCCAACAGCTATAGAGTGGCTTTATGGTTACAAATAACTGACTAATGTATGTGAGAGGAACATTGAGAGCTTTTCACTAATGATGCATCAAAATATTCTAGGAATGGTCTATATATGACCTCACAGGAAGTGGGGTGGGTGGGTTGGACTGTATGATTGCTGACCCATTAGCCAGTATTAAAGGACCTGCTCAGCCAGATCATTACCAAAAGACTACCCAAATCATGTCATTGCTTTATTGCATCATCTTCTGTTGCTGTCTCTTCGCAAGTCTTGATGGAGTTGAAGGAGTCCCAGCCAAGTCTTGCAGCACTCTTCGTGTGCTTCACATGCTCCCTGAGTCTGTCTCCAATGAACTGCCAGGATGGCATGGACAATTGGAAAGCATTAGAATTGCAGGACAACTTGCAGCAGAGCACATCAATAGCAAGAGCAGTCTGCTGCCCGATCACCAGGTGGAGGTGATCACCATACCTGCTGGGAACTGCTCCAGAGATGGACCAGCCACCACTATAGCAGACATACTCCAAGTGACCACTGATCCAAGGTTCAAATGCATATTTGCAGTAGCTGGACTGTCCTGTCATGGAATGACAGACAAGGTAGCTGAGTTTCTTGGTCATAGAAACTTTGGGTATGTTCAATTGAGTTCCTCCATTTCGACAGTCTTTAGCAACATTTCTCTCTACCCGTACCTGTATAGAGTGGTGGGCTCTACTACAGGTCAAAATACAGCTGTGATTGCAATGATGGCTCACTTGAACTGGACCAGGATAAACATTGCTTATGACTTGTTCTCTCTCTCAGTGTCAACTGCCAGTAATTTTGTTCGTCAGGTCAATTCCATTCCTCATTTTAAAGTGAGGGGTTCTGTGAATAGTCCTGAAGTGTTGACTATAGTTTCCCAGACTCAGTCTAGAGTCACTTACGTGGTTGGCTCCATGGAGGAAAGATTGGAGTTGCTGTGCGATGCTGCCATCCATGACCACGTGTGGCCCAACTTTGTCTACATTCTAGCTGAAGTGTCAGTGTCTGATATTCTCACTTACAATTTTATACCCAACTGTGCCACAAATGATTTGAAGAGAGTCCTTGAAAGGCAGTTTGTACTAAGAAATAGGCTGTCTCCAGCTGACCACGAGCAACGCCTTTTCTCCGGTGTAAGCTACCAGGATTATGTTAATCAATTGCAGGACAGAGTATCTGCTAATGATAAATCTGCAGTGAGTTCTGGGTATGCCAATGCATTATATGACCAAATAATGGCTTTTGCTATTGCTATGAATAATTCAGTAGCTGATGTTCAGATAGACATCAATGGTTCCTTCCATCAGATTGTACACAAGACTCCACATATCAGGAATACATTGGCCAAGGCTTTAAACAATGTGACGTTTCAAGGAGCCAGCGGATGGATTGACTTCAATCTAAACCACGAAGCAACCTCGGTTGTTGAGATTTTTCAAATCATTGATGGAATAGAGGTCTTGGTGGGCTCATTCGACAGTAGTAGCAAGAATTTGACTTATTTTAATGTTCACGAGTTCCCAACTGATTCCTTCAGTACTGTGCCAGATCTGCTTCCAGCTGGACTCGGGGGATTAATCCTTGGTGTGTGTGGAGTTCTTTTAATAGTGCTCATCTTCAGTGGAGGTGCTATGGTATACTGGAGAGAAGAATCTGCAGTGAAGGCCACTGGTCTATCTCTGAGTATTCTCATTCTAGTTGGATGTGTGATGGTGTGTCTGTCGTGTGTATTTTTCACTTTACTCAGACTGATCTCTTTCCATGATTCGGTCTGCTCTGTGTTGTGCTATCTGTTCACTTGGCTCTTCATGATTGGACTTGGCCTCATCATGATCACTCTCATGTTCCGTCTGCTTCGCATTTACATCTTCTTCCACTTTCCCACCGTAAGCTCAAAGAGGTGGAGGAACATGTATCTTCTGCTGTATATCTTTCTGACCATGTCTTTGCTAGTACTTGTTCTGTTCGTGTGGGCGTTAGTGCAGCCACTGGAGCATGTGGTCCAATCTGAGTTCATATCAACAGCCAATCCTCCATATGTAAGTACCTATGCAACTTGTGAAAGTGGGACAGTGTGGCTGGCTCTATGCTTTGGCCTCATTGCTGTAGCAATACTTGTACTGCTAGTACTAGCTATTCTTACTCGACATGTGCCCTACAAGGATTTCAAAGACACGAAGAAAGTGAGCATATTTATATTTTCAGGAAGTTTTATATTCGCTATTTGCATTCCACTTATCTTTGTTCTTGACAATTTGCTGGTGACGTATCTTCTCAACTCACTTCTAGCTTTAGCCATTGTGATACTCTGCCTTTCCCTCATTGTTGCTCCCAAAATAGTTCCAGTGGCAATGAACAAAGTGTTTAAATATGGACTTGTGCGGACTTAAACTCGGAACAGATATCACTTAACTATGATTATTAGCACAAATCATTTAATTAATGTTTTACAATTTTTCAATGTAACACAGCAGATTTTCATATTCCTATATCAAAGTTATGATATTGTTGGGCACTGCAAGGCTGCCATGCTACTTGCACTGTTATTGACAGAACAATAAAGCTTCTTAAAAAAGTTATTTTCAGTATGGGGGAGGCATGGTGGGTGATAGGGGAGGGGAGGGGAGTGGGGGTGGGTGATAGGGGAGGGGAGTGGGGGTGGGTAGTAGGGAGGGGAGGGTTGTTTAGTGCATTAGGATTGGTTGAAGTGATGACTATAAAGCCTAGAGTTGGAGAGCATAGATGGTTGATGAATCCTCAGAGAATAAGAGAATATCTTAGTGATTCAAGAACTGCCAATCCGAATTGAGATGTACCAGCTACATGTTGAATAAACTACTAATGTTGTAACAATCAGAATAAGAAGAGAAGTCCAAATTGTGCTGACAGGAGAAGAGACAGGTGATAAGGGGATAGAGTAAGTATTAATGGACCCCCGCTAGTGCCATGGCACCTAAAACTATCTTTCGACCCATGTAGCTAACCGGCCTTCGTTGAAAATGATTACCACAAACTTGCGGTATTGGAAGATGGTTGTATTGGAGGGGGTGGGAGGGGTTTTAAAGGGCATGATTTAAAGATGTTTATGAGAAATCACCTCTTTAGATTGTGCCTCAGAATTGTGACTGTGTTGCACCAGTCCTAAAGACCCTTCCTCCCTCACTACCATATGCCACCTAGTAAACTCTTATTCTGGAACAAAAAGTACACTGGATTGGTAAAACATGAGTAAACATAGGAAGTTGTACATGTGTGGTTTGTAGTTTGTTCCAGAATTAGAGTTTACCACATGGTAAACTATGCAGTAAATTTACAGTAAACTTCAGTAAAACAAGGACTGGCAAGCAGTGATATATATGCAGTAGTTGGGGAGGAGTAGCTGGAACTATGCATAATGTGTTACTGCATGTAATTTCAATTACTACAGCAAACCTCTTTACAAATGCCACACTAGTAGATCATTTTGTTTCATTTACGCTGGCTGTTTTTGAGAGTTGAGTTGTTTTTTGAGGAGGGAGGGAGGGAGGGGGGGGAGGGTGGGAGGGGGTCCTTTTGCAGAAGGTTCCACTGTATGTTGTTATGTTATCGACTAGTTTAGCTATAGGTTATTTTTAAGACATATGAAAACTGGTACAACAGTGTCATAATAGGATTACTATAGCTAACCTAAAGGCTTGCAAAATATAGAAAACAATCAACTTGTTTATAAAATTGCTCTCCAAAACCATTGAATTATCATTTATTTGAATAGGTAGTTTATCTTTAAGAAATAATATTGTTACTGTCTTCAGTGTATTATGAAGACAGTAACATGGAGCCTGACTAAAAACAATAATAATTCTCAGTGGGTGGTATTAGGTTACACCTACCAAGGAAGTGGATAACTGTATGAAATGGATAAGGAACAAGCATCCAGTTTCAGTTTTCTCTTGTGGTAAAACTTGACCATAAGGGTAAAGGTTGCAGGTTGGATTCCCTGCGCACCTGCCATTTTCCCTGTGTGGCAGCACCTCATGTGTCAATGTCTAGTATATTCTTGTTGTTAAACTCAGGTTTACATGGGGAATTGAGTTAAGCTAGTTTACAATAACTTTATATACATTTTGATTAGTTTGTAGAAGGCAGTAAGTTATGTACATGCAAATAATACATTGCAGTGTTGTAGGAAGATGTTTCAGTATGGGTGAGACTACTCCTATAAAGTTCATTACATTTCCTGTATATTAATGTAGACACCCTGAAAGCATGTATGAGGTTTCGGAAAGCGTACAGGGTAGTCGGTAGTCTCATGTAGCCAAACCCTTTATCATCCTTTACCTGCTACACATGTAGCGGGTAAAGGGTGGAACAGGGTCTGACTGTGAGAGACTATAGTTAACTAGTCCTTATTAAGGAACACCTTTTATAAAACTATTTCACTTACCCAAAACATTTTAGCTAAAATGTTTTGGGTAAAAAAGCACTCATTATAGTCTCACATGCACAGTTGGTAAATGGTCATCAATACATTAATATAGACACTGAATGACGCAATTTCTTTTCAACTCACGATGACCTCTAATTAATTAAAGAATGTAAACTGTAGAGAAGTGCTGAACAACATGGCCAAGTGATCTTGGTACTGTTCTCATGGAATCCATTAAATAATCCAATAGAATGCTCAGAGGTTACTATAAAGTTATGAGCTGGCTGAAAGCTAGGGGAGTAATAAAGAGAGACTTCTGAAAAAAAGGGAGCATAGCAATACTGTAGTGCCAGGGGTTAATGAGGCATAATAGAAGATCTGGTGAAGTGTGCATGTGACACACACACATTTTAGAATGTAGTTAGTTAGCTGTAGCAGTCTCTTGATGATCAGGTCAAGATATTTCACTACTTCTGTGATTATTATTAGCTTAATGTTGCATCCTAGACACCTTCACAATGATATCTTTAGGTACAAGACCCAGTGGGACTCATTGAAAACTAACTCAAGATATTTTAGATATTTCACCGTTGTTAATTGGAGCGGGCTGTAGAATGGAAGCTCATTACCCTTGTAGTTATAGCAAGGCCAAGCTAGTCACTAGCCTAGTTTTACAGCTTTCCTCTGGTGATATATGGCTTATTCACTCTCAGGCTTTATTTTCACTGCCTCTGGCTGTGAAAATAAATTAGCCTGTTCAGTGAAATATTTCGCCATATCACACTCTGACTCATGTAATAAGTATTTACATATACATTATATATATACATATAATAATATATAATATATATATATATAATTGCAGTTTTTATGCTAATTATCAAGTTCTGACCCTTCATAAAAACTAGATTGACACTTTCTCACCTCCAGACTCCTTTAGGTGAGAAAGTGTCAATCTAGTTTTTATGCTGTTCTTATCTCACTTCATAGCTACCTGAAAAGATAGTTAACAGTGGGATAGTGTTCTTTGAGTTGGTGTCCAGTAAATGCCTTAATTGGAAGGGCTATTACCAGGGTCATTACCAAACCATGCATAAAAGCATATTATTATTCATGCCCTCAATAATTAAAAATGATGACCCATAACAGGCACTGATGAAGCAAGCTCCTATGGGGGTATCAGTGGCAGCTGTGTGTCTCATGAAACCTGAAACCAGCTAATGTTATGCCAAACACAATAATTCCAAGAAGCCTTGAAGTAATTGAGTGTGAGAAAGCAAATCAGGCCTTGCAAATATAAATTGCTCAGCTACTTAAACAGTCTGGCTGTTGTTATGTACCAAATTTTGATGGGGTCCATTGATATCAAGGAGGAAGTGGAACCTTGATTGAGTGGCCCTGTATGCATGATACAGCAAGTCAATGAGGGAGACTCATAGTAGGAAATGGAAGACTGCGGTGCAGTTGTTGGATCTTCTGTTACTGCTGCCATCTTTGGGGCACACATGGCCATATCACATTCAAGGATGTCATGTCGTTAGTAAGGTGAAAGGGCAGAGTATCCATTTTACATCAGAGAAACAATCAATAGCTATAGGTCAATATGAACCATTATGTGGATGCAATAGACTGACCTCAATAAGAAACAAACACTTCCAGCTGATATGTGCAGAATCTTGCTAGAATTGTGTCTTAGATGATTATAGCATGAAATGTAGCACACAGTTAGAATATGTCCTTGAAAATATTTTTAGCTATAGGGACATTGTAGATTCATCCGGTGGGGTATGTGGCATGTACTTTTGAGATAGAGAAATTGTTGAGTATGTGGCATGTACTTTTGAGATAGAGAAATTGTTGATTTTAGTTGCAATTTGGGTACTGCTATTTGTACAAAATAGTAATCAGTGATTTTTAGTAGATGTGTCTGAAGGGTTGTGGGAAGGTACTAAATTTCCACAGGGATTTAGGTCAGGGAGCTATTTATTAACAACAACAAATGAATGTTTTTGTTAAAATCACTAAACCATTATGGTTGTGGTTTAAAGGTAGAATATACTCCACACGTTGACAGTGTATGCAGCAAGGCCTATCAAGCTCTTCTCCTAATTAGGTCATAAAGCCGAATTTCAGCCAGCACAGGTATAAATAAATATCGACAGCTATCCGAAACGGAAGCCAATGGAGGAGATAGGGAGAGCCTGCAACCAAGCCCCAGAGTTCTTATCCATTGCAGCGAGGAGCCTAGCTCGTTCAGTTGCATCAACAGAGCTACCTAATAGAGACTCTGCCATACTGGAAGTTCGCAGTGTGTCCCAGTTCTTCTCCTTCAGCACACCATGGTCCACAGGTGGAGCAATATCGAGATCATGCGACCATTTCTTTACTGCAGAATCTGAAAAGGGTGCAGGGGGAAGTGGTTATAATAATAATAATAATAATAATAATAATAATAATAATAATAATAATAATAAATAATAAAATAATAAATACTACAATATGAGTATAGCTAGCTGGTTGGTGAACTCTAAAATACTTGTAGAATAAGGTAGCAACGGCTATCCACTCCAGATTGGAGTAAGTGTTTATATAGCTTTATCTAAATGTAACGCTAGCAGGCTACAAGACAATGTCTGACTTTCTGATAGATTTCCATAAGATTGGTTGCTCGTTGAAAACAAGGGGTTTATCATGTCCAGGTGATGGTAATGGAATTAAAGCAGCACTGACAAGTGGCATGATTCATGCAGACAAAACCCAACTACAGCATGTGCAGTAGCTAACCTCAATATCCAATGACCTCTCAATTACTCATCCTCCACCTCTACCAATTGATATGCAAATGAATAATAGATGAAGGATTATCGAAGCAAACACTTAAATAATAATAATAATAATAATGATAATAATAATAATAATAATAATAATAATAAACAATAACAATAATGATAAAAAAAATAAAATAAAATAATAATGATAATAATAATAATAATAATAATAATAATAATAATAATAATAATAATAATAATAAACAATAATAATAATGATAATAAATTGTTCTGAGAGAATGGTTACATTATTTCTTTTCTCCTTGGTTTCTTTTTGTGAAGCAGCTGTGGCTGTACTAGGTGATAGCCAAGAAACTGGAGGAGGATGTAATAGATATGCTTGTGAAGACACAGGAGCATGTAGTTCACTCAAATTACCTCCTTCTTAGTCAAATAGCTACACAGACACACCTTCATTAATAGAATTAGAGCTGCCACTGTTTATATAGCTATAAATCTATTAGCTAAAAATAAGTTACATCAGAATTCATTGCTCTTCTCTAGCTGGCGATGTCAACACTAAATTCTCACTGGAATATCTTGATGATGGTCAATATATTTAATTGTTATTTCTATAGTTATGTGTAAAACATCAACACACAGCCTTTATGTAGCTATGACATCCCATAATAGAAGAACGTTGGAAAAAAAAATGAAACATTGGCATTCCCAACAGCCAACTTTATAGGTGTGAGTTAGGTTAGAATAAACCACTTATTACACTCGGTCAGAATGGTATGGCAGGATATTTCACTCTCAGGCTTTGTTTTCACTCACCTCTGGCGCTTGAAAATAAATTAGCCTGCTCATGAAATATTTCGCCATATCACACTCTGACTCATGTAATAAGTACTATATAATATATATATATACATAGCTATAATTATATGCAAGTAAATGTGTCAGTTGATTGTAGCTAGCTAAATAGAATATTATTGATGTAAATTGGAGTTTACACTATGATATTAAGTTGGTAAATTATGTACATTTTACACTTTTCTTAAAGCAACAATAACAACAACGACAACAAAGACAACAAAACTACATCAAGTGAACAATAATGGATTCTCTTTCTATTTAGTAGGAAAGTATTAAAATACAGACTGTGACAATAAAGAAGTTAATTATGACAACGTTTTTTAGTATATACTGACTCCGTCATAACAAAATAGCTTTGATTTAGAAGGAATCCTTGACACAAGATCACCACTTGAGAGATGAAGACTCTGCTTGCGTGGAGAGAATTGGAAAAATCTTGGGAAAGTACTGTAGTAGAAGACAGGAAAAAGGAATTGCTATAGTCAGCACAGACTTCAAAACATAAGAACCCACTGGAACATCTTCCTGAAGGATCAGTGAAGTGGGGAAAAGGGTTGTGAGCACAAACACCATCATGAACACAAATGCTCCAATTTTCTTGGTGTCTTTAAAGTTGTTATATTTAATGTGCCTTGTTTGAATGGCCAACAGTATTAAGATGACCAATATTGCTCCTAGCCAGGCTCCGTACAAACTAAGCCACACTGCATTACTGGAGCAATAGAAGTGCTCTGTGTAGTGGGTGTCAGAAGTAGATGGGACAAACACTACTTTGGATATCTGATTGATGTGATCAGTTGCAGTCCAAGTCACTTGAAGGAGAAATGGGACTAATAGCGACAGGAGGAAATATAGAAATAAGAACTTGTCAGTTAGGTATATAATTTTGCCATTATTGTAGCAGTTAGGCTTATAGAAAATGATAAAAACTCTCATCAACCTCAAAAGTAAGCCATGCAATATTATAGATATCCCACTTAGAAATAGCCAAGACTCCAAGTTGCAAAAAATTGCGATGGATGTTTGTGAAGATTCTGAAAAGTTTTCTAAATTATAGAATAAAGATGACACCATAATCATTAAACAACCTGTCAAGATAATTACGTTGATCATTAAACTAGTTGATTTTATCTCTGGGGCTTTTCTGTGATATAACATATAGAGTGCTGTTAGGATGAATGTGATAAGAAGAAGGGCTTGAAATAAAGCTACCAGCACCCCCAGCCAAATTGGTATGGCATCGTGCCTTACCTCATAGTAGCCCTTAGGAGCATTTGTAATATTGACATTAGCTGTGTTGGTATAAGGGTCGTATTCTCCAATGTACACTTGTTTTTTGTTCAAGATTTGAAAAAAATCGATCTTGGTCAGCACTTCATGATTTTCAGTGAATGTAATTTTGCCGCTGACTCCCTCAAAGTTAAGTTTTTCTAGTTCTTTAGCTAAATTCTTTCTGAGGGCGGGGGATAACGTTAGAGAATTTGTGAAGGAATGCTTTATAGAGTTGTTTAGAGCGAATGACATAGCCCAAATTTGATCGTAAAGAACGTTCGCGAAGTCTTCCATACCGTGGACTTTCAGGCCAGAAATATTCCTATCCCTCTTGTAATTTTCACTATTAACTTCAGATTGAGAGGACTCCAAAGAATTGTTTAGTTTGTTAAGAAGAAAAATAACGTGGTCTGAGGCTTTTAAAATTTCTTCTTTGGTGCACAGACCTGTATCAACAAGTATTTCTTCCAAAGAATCATCAACAAATACATATACGTGGTCAGGCCAAAAATAATTATGGCGGTACGCGTCACATAAAATATCGCTGCTTTCTTTGTGAGTGACTGAAAAATAAGTTACTCTGGATTCATTTCTCACTATGTCTTCGAGTATTTCATGGTTTCCCGATGCTCTTATTGGAAAAAAGACCCTCAGCTTAAAATCTTTCTGTTTTCTCACCTGTTCAACGAAGTCTATTGCTGTGCTTCTGAAAAATATATCTGAAAAATCATACACTAGGCTTACATTTGTCCACAAATAGTTTCTCATCATATGAATTACTGCTTGATTGAAGACAACGCTAGAAGATAACGTTCTGTAAAGGTAAGGGAATCTATTTCTGTTTCTAAGCAGAGGAGAAGTAGCAGCACTTAACTGAATGTAGCCGAAGTTGTCGTGGCTCAATATTGACGATACTATATTCGTTACTCTGGAGCAGTACAAACCAATGATGCCCAAAATACACTTATGTTTAGAAACAATGAGTTTGAAAGTCTCCACGAAATCTTGCATAGAAGAATCTCGGACACAGTCGTCAGTAGAGACATCCACTATCTCTAGTTTTATTCCAGGAAGTAAGTCTGACCTGCTGTTAATGTAGCTCAGAGCTAACTGCTTGGCACTCTGGAGTACATAGAGCTCTGTTTTGTTCCATCCTGACAGTTCCTCATTATCTGAGGAAGGAACTACATGAATCAAGTGAACTGTGCTGCAAGAATCACTCTGAAGTCCATCTGCCAACTCAGTTAGAAGAAGATTAGCAGATGTTAGCAAAAAGAAGATGGAGCAGTAAATAGGTAGCAACATGATAAATAGCTGGCCTTACTAAGACTGATTTGGCTTTTAAATTCCTCAAAAATCAACTGGAGTACGTACACATCCTGTTTAGAAGGAAGGAAATAGTCAGACCTATTATTAGTGTAGGAGGTCCCAAGTTGATATATAATAGCTACAATAGGCCGTCTTCGTGTCACTTACACAAACTCACATGGATGATGATAAGGGGTGGGGAGTGGGAGGGGGGGGGGGGGGGGGGGGGGAGGTTGTGGGGCTTAAGCCTCTTCTACTTTTTTGCTGAGTTAAGTTTTATAAACAATAACGAGCTAGAGCAAGACAACAAAAATTGGAAATTTAGTGACGTTACAAATTTTCATGTTTTAAAGTGTTTCTTAATCATGAATTTACAGTTGCGTAATCTTGTTAAATCCCTCCAGTTTAAACAATTGGTCTACCTGAAGCTCAGACTGATTACATAGGTTTGGTAGAAGATAACGAATGAAAATACATGTAAAAGAGGGTATCATTAGTAAAATAACCTAAACTTTTTAGATCAGGATTTTTGCAGGTTGGTCACTTATTCTGCTCTTTTCTGAAACCGTTCAAGTGTCCTGAAGTGCAGGATAGGGCATACTATCCTGCAGTCTGAACTATCTTACAGTCATTTTGAAGCTTTAGGATAGTGGGACTGACTGTAGGATAGTTCAGACTGCAGGACAGTATGCCCTATCCTGTTATTGTGGAGATTCCAGCACAGATCACATCTCCATCCACACATAACAATTTGTAACAATGTCACTAAATTTTCCAATTTTTTTTCTTACTTGAAAATCCAAAGTCCAATAGTCAAGTCATGAAGAGAATACAATGCAGGTCTGGTGCTGGTATATCCAGTGAACAAGTGTGTATAAAAGTAAAAGTTGTGTGTTGCTAAAGAATAGCAATAAACTAAACAAAAATATTTAACAGAAATTATTAGCAGCTAGCATTCAAATTTGAATTTTAGTCTGACCAGCTTGCTTGCCATCTGTGCTGAAGCACATCACTAGTAGTATAATAGGAGCAGTCAGCAGGAAACTGACGTTAACAGAGAAGACTTTTTACCGATCAGGGAAGCATGATTCCCTATGCTTGGATCATGTGAAACCACCAAATTAATATCTCAATTTATGCATGGGAGACATAGGAACAGCCTGAATGTAAACAACAATTATACTATTTGTCCAGGAAATAACACTTAACTGGAGACATTCCATAGTTAATTCATATGTACATGTACTGCAATGTGTTGTTTGTGTCCACATGTGTTGAATGATGTACATGTATTGCCATTTTTAGTTGTTGAAGCAATTATGTCTTATAAAGAAAGTTGAGGAGGTTGACAAGGTAGCTATGCTTTTAAAAGCATACTCACAAAACTCATTCAATTGCCTCACTCATGGGGCTGTATTGCTACAAGCTCATTACCCTTGTAGTTATAGCAACCTCCAAACTTGTCACTTCCCTAGTTTTTACAGCTACCTTCCTCCTGCTGCTGTGTAGCTATTCAACTTGGTTAGAGCAGCTGCTAAAATATCAGGCTGGGGGTGTGTGGATAGCCCTACAACCTACTCTACCAGTGAGTTACCTGTCCTTACTGCTGTGAAAATATTTAGTGTGGAATAAACCACTTATTACACTTATTCCACTCTTGGCAGAGTGATATGGCTAGACATTTCTCTCTCAGGCTTTATTTTCACTTTGAAATATTTCACCATATCACACTCTGACTCTTGTAATAAGTATTATATATTGAACAAAAATCTCAATTGAGATTGGTTAGTGAGAGTCCCACTTCACTCTCCCAATTAATATATCACATATTTCTATATGTAGTATAGTAGTAAGGTCTGATAGCTAGCTATGTATGATTTATTCAAGTAATTTTCAAGACATTTTCATGTTATGGCTCTTACAATAATTTGCCAGAAAGTATTACAATGCACCTAGTAGCTAGCCATTTATCAAAAGTTTTAATTCTTTTCAATTTGAATTTTCATTAAATAACTTCTTCGTTTTTTCTCTTTCATTTGCAATAAATATAAACAGTTGCTTCTGCCTGTGCTTGCTCCAGACTCTTCATGTTGAAAGTGAAGGCTCACTACAAGTAGCTAGGTCTGGACATGAAGACCTGATAAGACAGATAGTGGCAAGAATGGTTCGATTGTGGGTGTGGCTTTATGCTCATCAAGTAAAATTGCAGCTTTAAAAAAAATATTTAGACTTAATCATGAATTAAAGAGGGTTAGAATTAGCTAGATGCAACTCAGTATAAGTCTAGGATTATATGTGAATATTTCCAAAATACATTTCTAGTAGTCAATGTTTCATTCAAATTGATTTAGACATGGCTTCCTAAAGAGATGATAGATTGCTTCAAATACACTTGTGCCAGTATATAACATGCAGCTGCAACTATAGTAGTGCCCATCAAGTGAATGATATTGAATATTGCTGGAAGTGAAATCAGTGAGAATGATGTCATTAAAGTACGGCAAGTGAAGTGGATTGTGAAACATCTGGAGTGGTGGAATAGGGAAGTCTGGGAACATTGGAATGACCTCTGTGAAAAACTGAAACAAACTTTGGTACAAATATAGAAATGTGACACAAAAGAACAATTGTAAATTCCATGAACCATCGAAGTATGTATGCTACCTCAAACAAGTTGATGGCATCTAGAAAATGTGATAGGGCAAAAGAAACACTAAAGACAGCGGCCACACTAAACACAAAGATATTGACCTTTTTTGTGTCTTTAAAATCTTTAATGTCTACGTGTCTCGTCAAAATGGCCAGAATAATCACACTCAGCAAAATTATTGCTATCCATGCCACCAGCAAAATGAAGCACAGAAGTTCATTGTTACCACGGCAATAAGCGAATTCGCTGTAGTAGGGAGGGATGGCAGAGGGAAGAAACATCACTCTGAAAGTTGGACGAAGTGGGTCTATTATCATGCCAACAAGCAGTATCGACAATGTCACAGAAGTTGTGATAGTGATGTAAAATATAACATGATAGTCAGTCCAGTGTTTGCTGTTTGCACTGGCCCAGTGGAAGAAACAGTAGATTCGCAGTAAACGGAAGAGTGTGATTGCTATAATGGTGATTCCAAGAAAAAGCAACCAGAATTGAATATTACACAAAGCCATAGATATTCTATAAGGTAGGGGGAAAATTTTAGAAATACTTTGCAGTGTTGAAGTGAAAGTTATAAATAAACACCCACTCAATATTACAAAGCTTATTTTTATGCTGGTAGATTTTATCTCAGGCTGCTTTCTCCAATATACATGACCTGCCATGATGACAATAGTGAAAAGTATTTTGAAAGCACTGCAGTATGGTCGTGGCCACATCCACCCAGGGTAGCCTATAATGAATTGTTTCGAATACATCAGATGGTATTGCTGACATGTCAAATGACTCATTATAAGTTATTGTGTTAGTGTAGGAATTGAAACTTCCTACAAATTCGAATTTCTCATTTAGCACTTGAAAAATATCATTTGGTTTCATGACCATTTTGAAATCGTATCAAAGAGGTTGCTCCTTGAAAAGATATCATCTCCATCTCTTTGGTTATAATTTTTCTTATATTTGGAGTGAAAATTACTGCATTATAAAACTCCTTATTAATGTCAGTATGCACACGATCTATAGAATGATTAAAGGCCAATGCAAAGGCCCATATTTGGTCGTGCAAAGTGTTCCCTAGCAAACTAGTCCTGCCAATGTTCCTCACTTTCTTCAAGTATTCCTGGAAGAATGCTTTGTATCTTTTACCAGATACTAAAATAGTTTCATCTTGTACTGAAAGTCTTCGTTTTATAATAAAAATACCTTCTCTTGCTGTCTGTAATTCGTTTTGGGAACACAGCAAATGGTGAGCAAAATAATCAGAAGATGAGTGCTTGATAAAAATCAGAATCATGTTTGGCCACAGCAGATTTTTACGGAGTGCTTCACACAACAGAAAATTAGCTTGCTTGTTTGTGACAGAGAAAATAACCACTTTAGACTCGTTCAGTATTATATAGTTAAAAACGTCTCGCAGGTGGTTTTTATTTAAAGCAGTAATTTGCACACTTGACAGCTGAAAGTTCGCTCCACTCATTGCCTTTGCAGCAATGCTTACGCCAGTGGTTCTGTGCAGAGTGAGGGTCGTAACTCTCTGAAGAGTGGAAAGCAAGACTTTAAAGTTTTTATTTGGTCGCTATTATGTGCTGTTGGTAACAGCGCTGTTATAGGTCATCATTTTTAATTATTGAGGGCATGAATAATATATGCTTTTATGCATGGTTTGGTAATGACCCTGGTAATAGCCCTTCCAATTAAGGCATTTACTGGACACCAACTCAAAGAACACTATCCCACTGCTAACTATCTTTACAGGTAGCTATGAAATGTGAGATAACAACAGCATAAAAACTAGATTGACACTTTCTCACCTAAAGGGGTCTGGAGGTGAGAAAGTGTCAATCTAGTTTTTATGAAGGGTCAGAACTTGATAATTAGCATAAAAACTGCAATTATATATATACATATTATATATTATTATATGTATATATATATATATAGCACAGGTATAAATAAATATCTGTATCTGTCTTTGGTTAGGTCTCATGTAACATTTTGTATTGCATTCAAATTTTGATTAAAAGTATTATAGCTACCTCTGATAGAATGCAAAGATATTCAACAAAATATATAGCACAACAAACTATAAAACTTTTATTATCATACAATTGGATTTGCTTTATCTGGTAAAACATACGAAGAATCCTTCAAAATGTTAATTAGCTACATCTCATTCTGACATGTTCCCCTTCTAATTATAAAATGAAAATATCACTTCTATAAAACACAGTCATCAATATTTCAGTACAGTTACGAGATTTTAGAATGTATTTTTTCTCTCACACGGACATCTCTCATTGTGTATGTATCAGAATACTTTCCTACTGAAATTCGTGTAATGGAATTTAATGCATTGATCTTCTCAAATCTTGCACGTTCTGTTATTTTTCTTTGATAGCAATACCACCCAATAGCAGTGATAATAATAATAATATAATGATAATAATGATAATAATTGTAGTATCAACAGTAGTATCAATAGTAATATCAATAGTAGTTTTAATAATAATAATAATAATAATAATAATAATAATAATAATAATAATAATAATAATAATAATAATAAATACTACAATATGAGTATAGCTAGCTGGTTGGTGAACTCTAAAATACTTGTAGAATAAGGTAGCAACGGCTATCCACTCCAGATTGGAGTAAGTGTTTATATAGCTTTATCTAAATGTAACGCTAGCAGGCTACAAGACAATGTCTGACTTTCTGATAGATTTCCATAAGATTGGTTGCTCGTTGAAAACAAGGGGTTTATCATGTCCAGGTGATGGTAATGGAATTAAAGCAGCACTGACAAGTGGCATGATTCATGCAGACAAAACACAACTACAGCATGTGCTGTAACCTCAATATCCAATGACCTCTCAATTACTCATCCTCCACCTCTACCCATTGGTCTGCAAATGAATAATAATAGATGAAGGATTATCGAAGCCAACACTTAAATAATGATAATAATAATAATAATAATAATGATAATAATAATAATAAAAAATATTAATAATGATAATAAATTGTTCTGAGAGAATGGTTACGTTATTTCTTTTCTCCTTGGTTTCTTTTTGTGAAGCAGCTGTGGCTGCACTAGGTGATAGCCAAGAAACTGGAGGAGGATGTAACATAGATATGCTTGTGAAGACACAGGAGCATGTAGTTCACTCAAATTACCTCCTTCTTAGTCAAATAGCTACACAGACACACCTTCATTAATAGAATTAGAGCTACTTTTAGGCCACTGTTTATATAGCTATAAATCTGTTAGCTAAAAATAAGTTACATCAGGCATAAGCTGGTAAATTATGTACATTTTACACTTTTCTTAAAGCAACAATAAGAACAACGACAACAAAGACAACAAAACTACATCAAGTGAACAATAATGGATTCTCTTCCTATTTAGGAAAGTATTAAAATACAGACTGTGACAATAAAGAAGTTAATTATGACAACGTTTTTTAGTATATGCTGACTCCGTCATAACAAAATAGCTTTGATTTAGAAGGAATCCTTGACACAAGATCACTACTTGAGAGATGAAGACTCTGCTTGCGTGGAGAGAATTGGAAAAATCTTGGGAAAGTACTGTAGTAGAAGACAGGAAAAAGGAATTGCTATAGTCAGCACAGACTTCAAAACATAAGAACCCACTGGAACATCTTCCTGAAGGATCAGTGAAGTGGGGAAAAGGGTTGTGAGCACAAACACCATCATGAACACAAATGCTCCAATTTTCTTGGTGTCTTTAAAGTTGTTATATTTAATGTGCCTTGTTTGAATGGCCAACAGTATTAAGATGACCAATATTGCTCCTAGCCAGGCTCCGTACAAACTAAGCCACACTGCATTACTGGAGCAATAGAAGTGCTCTGTGTAGTGGGTGTCAGAAGTAGATGGGACAAACACTACTTTGGATATCTGATTGATGTGATCAGTTGCAGTCCAAGTCACTTGAAGGAGAAATGGGACTAATAGCGACAGGAGGAAATATAGAAATAAGAACTTGTCAGTTAGGTATATAATTTTGCCATTATTGGAGCAGTCAGGCTTATAGAAAATGATAAAAACTCTCATCAACCTCAAAAGTAAGCCATGCAATATTATAGATATCCCACTTAGAAATAGCCAAGACTCCAAGTTGCAAAAAATTGCGATGGATGTTTGTGAAGATTCTGAAAAGTTTTCTAAATTATAGAATAAAGATGACGCCATATTCATTAAACAACCTGTCAAGATAATTACGTTGATCATTAAACTAGTTGATTTTATCTCTGGGGCTTTTCTGTGATATAACATATAGAGTGCTGTTAGGATGAATGTGATAAGAAGAAGGGCTTGAAATAAAGCTACCAGCACCCCCAGCCAAATTGGTATGGCATCGTGCCTTACCTCATAGTAGCCCTTAGGAGCATTTGTAATATTGACATTAGCTGTGTTGGTATAAGGGTCGTATTCTCCAATGTACACTTGTTTTTTGTCCAAGATTTGAAAAAAATCGATCTTGGTCAGCACTTCATGATTTTCAGTGAATGTAATTTTGCCGCTGACTCCCTCAAAGTTAAGTTTTTCTAGTTCTTTAGCTAAATTCTTTCTGAGGGCGGGGGATAACGTTAGAGAATTTGTGAAGGACTGCTTTATAGAGTTGTTTAGAGCGAATGACATAGCCCAAATTTGATCGTAAAGAACATTCGCGAAGTCTTCCATACCGTGGACTTTCAGGCCAGAAATATTCCTATCCCTCTTGTAATTTTCACTATTAATTTCAGATTGAGAGGACTCCAAAGAATTGTTTAGTTTGTTAAGAAGAAAAATAACGTGGTCTGAGGCTTTTAAAATTTCTTCTTTGGTGCACAGACCTGTATCAACAAGTATTTCTTCCAAAGAATCATCAACAAATACATATACGTGGTCAGGCCAAAAATAATTATGGCGGTACGCGTCACATAAAATATCGCTGCTTTCTTTGTGAGTGACTGAAAAATAAGTTACTCTGGATTCATTTCTCACTATGTCTTCGAGTATTTCATGGTTTCCCGATGCTCTTATTGGAAAAAAGACCCTCAGCTTAAAATCTTTCTGTTTTCTCACCTGTTCAACGAAGTCTATTGCTGTGCTTCTGAAAAATATATCTGAAAAATCATACACTAGGCTTACATTTGTCCACAAATAGTTTCTCATCATATGAATTACTGCTTGATTGAAGACAACGCTAGAAGATAACGTTCTGTAAAGGTAAGGGAATCTATTTCTGTTTCTAAGAAGTAGCAGCACTTAACTGAATGTAGCCGAAGTTGTCATGGCTCAATATTGACGATACTATATTCGTTACTCTGGAGCAGTACAAACCAATGATGCCCAAAATACACTTATGTTTAGAAACAATGAGTTTGAAAGTCTCCACGAAATCTTGCATAGAAGAATCTCGGGCACAGTCGTCAGTAGAGACATCCACTATCTCTAGTTTTATTCCAGGAAGTAAGTCTGACCTGCTGTTAATGTAGCTCAGAGCTAACTGCTTGGCACTCTGGAGTACATAGAGCTCTGTTTTGTTCCATCCTGACAGCTCCTCATTATCTGAGGAAGGAACTACATGAATCAAGTGAACTGTGCTGCAAGAATCACTCTGAAGTCCATCTGCCAACTCAGTTAGAAGAAGATTAGCAGATGTTAGCAAAAAGAAGATGGAGCAGTAAATAGGTAGCAACATGATGAATAGCTGGCCTTACTAAGACTGATTTGGCTTTTAAATTCCTCAAAAAATCAACTGGGAGTACGTACACATCCTGTTTAGAAGGAAGGAAATAGTCAGACCTATTACAGTGGCAGAAACACCACTTCAAAAGTGGGGGGGCAGAAAATAACTGGGGCATAATAAAGAAATTGCTTAGGAAATCAAAACTGCGTTTTGAAGATGCAAAAAATTTATGAGCCTAATAAAAGTAATTGGATCGTGACAAAAATAAAGAACAAAAAAGTTTATAAAAATGACAATGAATCAGGAGTACCAGCTGAAAATATACGAATTATAGTGTGCTTGAAAATTATAAATTTAATTCCTTAGCTAGACTGTCACAAAAAGTACTGGTTCTTCAACAGATTGGACTGCTGGTTCAACGGATTCAATTGCTGGTTCTTTAACTGGTCCTTGAGAGGAAGCTGACCAGAAAAACTCAGCAAACTTGGCTATCACTCTCCTAATATAAAATAGGGCCTCTGCTCTTTGTAGTGTAAAAGTGGGGGGGCTGTGCCCTCCCTAATGAAAGAGTGGGGGGGCGATCGCCCCCCCTGCCCCCCCAGTATCTCTGCCACTGTATTATTAGTGTAGGAGGTACCAAGATGATATATAATAGCTACAATAGGCCGTCTTCATGTCAACTACATAAATTCACATGGATGATGATAAGGGGTGGGAGTGGGAGGGGGGGGGGGGGGGGGTTGTGGGACTTAAGCCTCTTCTACTTTTTTGCTGAGTTAAGTTTTATAAACAATAATGAGCTAGAGCAAGACAACAAAAAAATTTGGAAATTTAGTGACGTTACAAATTTTCATGTTTTAAGTTATAGTTAAAGCATGAGCGCTTAGTTTCTAGTCGATTTATTGCACGACAGCCCGAGGGCCGTAGGCCCGAGGACTGAGTGCGATAAATGTACTAGGCACTAAGCGCTCATGCTTTAACTAGTTTAAATACCGGGCAAGTGTTATTGCACACTTGCCAAGTTATTACACCTGACAACAATATAGCAACGGTATTTAAAGTGTTTCTTAATCATGAATTTACAGTTGCGTAATCTTGTTAAATCCCTCCAGTTTAAAAGATTGGTCTACCTTGGAGCTCAGACTGATTACATAGGTTTGGTAGAAGATAACGAATGAAAATACATGTAAAAGAGGGTATCATTAGTAAAATAACCTAAACTTTTTAGATCAGGATTTGCAGTTTGGTCACTTATTCTGCTCTTTTCTGAAACCATTCAAGTGTCCTGAAGTGCAGGATAGGGCATACTATCCTGAAGTCTGAACTCTATCTTACAGTCATTTTGAAGCTTTAGGATAATGGGACAGACTGCAGGATAGTTCAGACTGCAGGACAGTATGCCCTATCCTGTTATTGTGGAGATTCTAGCACAGATCACATCTCCATCCACACATAACAATTTGTAACAATGTCACTAAATTTTCCAATTTTTTTTCTTACTTGAAAATCCAAAGTCCAATAGTCAAGTCATGAAGAGAATACAATGCAGGTCTGGTGCTGGTATATCCAGTGAACAAGTGTGTATAAAAGTAAAAGTGTTGTGTGTTGCTAAATAGCAATAAACTAAACAAAAATATTTAACAGAACATTATTTAGCAGCTAGCATTCAAATTTGAATTTTAGTCAGACCAGCTTGCTTGCCATCTGTGCTGAAGCACATCACTAGTAGTATAATAGGAGCAGTCAGCAGGAAACTGACGTTAACAGAGAAGACTTTTTACCGATCAGGGAAGCATGATTCCCTATGCTTGGATCATGTGAAACCACCAAACTACTAGCTCAATTTATGCATGGGAGATTGTATAGGAATATAGCCTGAATGTAAACAACAATTATAATATTTGTCCAGTAAATAAGTGACTAACACTTAATTGGAGACATTCCATAGTTAATTCATATGTACATGTACCTGCATTGTGTTGTTTATGTCCACATGTGTTGGATGATGTACATGTATTGCCATTTTTTGTTGTTGAAGCAATTATGTCTTATAAAGAAAGTTGAGGAGGTTGACAAGGTAGCTGTGCTTTTAAAAGCATGAAGTTAAAAAAAAGCATATGACAAGGTATGCCAGCTATCCATCAGTAAATCTGATAGACTGACACTCTGGCACTTTGTGTTCATATGGACTAAAGCAGTTGACAAACTTGTTATTAGCACGTATTGGGACACAATACATCGTTTATCACAAAGTAATAGCTGGTTCATTTTATGCATTTGAACAAATATCTGTGGGGATGGATGCTGGGGACAGAGGTCAAGCTATCAGCACCATATGGTTGGTAGTTACTGTTTCAGTAGAAAGAGCCTGCACACTCTCATTCTCAAATTATCTATACCCATTGACAGAATAAGTTATGTGGGGTGTAAAAATGGCACCCAAAGTCACACCATCAGTTGGTTCAGATGTAAAAATAGAACCACCATGAATGGTTTTACATTTATAGTACCCAATGGTGAAACACCAATAGAAATTGGGTACTCCAGTATGTCGGGCAGGACATTAGCAACAAACAAGGGAATCCATTAGAAGACTGACAGAAACACTAAATAACATTCCATGTCCATTTTTTGCATATCAACAAGAACACAAAACATATGTTCCACATAATGGTAAAGGTGCCGGGTGCCTGGAGCGCCTGTTGACCTTTCACTCATATTATATATGCTTAGTTATTGCACAGTTGTTCAGTTGTACCAAGCCAGTGTTTCGTGTGCTTCTCCCCTGTACTCTGTTGTTTCGTGTATTAAAGTTCTTTAACTGACTTATTTGGGAACGTCTATCCTGGGCACTAGCTGCGTACACTTCAAGGGCCACAACTCTGGTGGCATCAACTGAAACATCCATCAGTGGAGGAGTAGGTACTGTATCCTGCTTACTCCCTTTCCAACTCCAACACAAACCCCCACACAGTACATAAATTCAACACTTACATCGCCAATTATCATAACGTTGACATGCCAGTCTTCTGTTTGCACACATTACCGTTAAAAAGAATTGTGATTTTTTCATATATTTTAGTAGTCACTTCACCTTTAAATTATATTTTGACTGTCTACTTGTAGCAACTCAATTGCCTGAAGTCTTCTGAAGTCAGCCTCAGTCATGGAGAATACAACTATACAATTGGTTACTAGAAGCCAGGCCAGATGGAAAAAAGATTTCTCAAAGCTAAGCTTATTCAAATTTGACCTGAATCACTGGGTATTGAAGGCTACTCCACTGCACTAGACAACGGTACAATGTCTTCAAACGCCAATTTGGTAAACCTTATTCAAGCAATCCAGCAGCAGTCTCTTGCTATGCAGCAGCAGCTCCAGCATGAGAAAGAAGCCAGACAGCTTGAGCGAGAACATGACAGAGAAGAGTGTCAGCTGGAACGTGATTACTTGAAGGACCTACTCGCTCATCAGCAACAGGCCCAGGAAACAGCAAGAGATGACATGAAAGGGAGATGGCTAGAAGAGCAAAACTTTAGACGGGAACTTTTTGACATGGAGCAGGGCCTAAAGCAAAAGAGGAAAATGCTGAGAAAGAGAAAGTGGATCACCTCACTAGAGTAAAGCAGCAAAAATCCTTGATAAAAATGGGTGATGGTGAGTCAATTCTTAGTTATTTAGAGAGAGTAGAGGGGGCTTTTAGGAGTGAACACATTGAGGAAGATTGTTATAAGATTGACACCTTACGTCAGTGCTTAAGTGGAAAGGCCTTGGAGTCTTTGCTGACCATTACCAGGGGAGTTGATATGCGCTCACTTTCAAATTCCCATTCTCATAAATACCTATAATAGTATATTCAATAAATTATAAGCTTCAAGACTTCATCATAGTGCATATGTTTGACTACCTTGAACAATGCAGCAGCTACATTTTCAAAATATTTATGTTTCATAGGAATTTCCTCAACAAAATTTGTGAAATAATCAGTTTCAGTCAAGATGTATCTGTTTCCTTGATGTGATGCAGGAGAGATGGGGCCAATGAAGTCAATACCAATGTGGTGCCATGGTGACACAACTGGTACTGGATGAGCTCTAGAGTAGATTGGCTTAATTTGCCATGGCACAGATCACAATTACTAACCTGGATATATCACAGTTAATAAATAACAACACTCTTTGCATCAGTTGACCACACTCACTTCTGTATGAGTTTATTTATTTGCTTACCAATTTATTAACATCATTGACCATTCCCTGCCACATAAACCGCTCACTAACTCTTGATAAAGTCTTTTTTATGCCTAAATGTCCAGAGGTGGGATTGCTGTGTCATGATGCTAGAATTCAGATCTCTCATCCAAATCAGTAATGTAACGAACCTAAGTTATGAAAGTCATTATGAAGTTTTCTCCTTTTTTAATCGCAATTTTTAATAGTAACATTTAACTGGAACAGTAACATTTTTAACTAAAGCTTTTTTTTTTAATGTTCTGAACAGCCCTTGGTTAATCAGGTCTCAATAATTATAAACTATAGATGATGTATTTTGGTGTGGAAAAACACATAGCTATATCTCCAACAAACAATCCTGTTAGAAACTCTGGAACCCAGTTATCTAAAGAGCTAGTCCATCGCTATCTATTGCAAATTTATACAATTGTAAATATTCTTTGAAACTTGTAAATGCCTTCATGTATATCCAAACTGAAGCATCTCCCTTTCAATTCTGGCATAATCTAGTCATCATCCAATAATGCTATTAGTGTGGTTTGGTTGAGAGATTCCAGTACTAAAAAGTATCTTAAATGCTTAGTTTTAGTTTTTTCCCTTGAAGATTTAGCTAATTTTTCTTCAATAAACGAGATTCTACTGTAAAGCTTAACTGAACGGGTTACGTCTATTATGAGTAGTTTTAGTTATACTATCAATTGACAGTAGTTTTGGTTAATTTGTGTTATCTCAAATTTTTAACAATAAGACTCAGTAAAAAAAAACAACAACTAAAGTACGTCCTTATCGGTGTCAATATCAACCGGGGGGAAGGGGGAAGGGGGGAAGGGGGAAGGGGGGGAGGGGGGCTCCACTGACATGCTTTTGTGGTTTAAAAAGTGTTCATGTGAGAAATCCCCTCGTTAGATTGTGCCCCAAAATTATGGGGGCTATAGCTCCCCCCCCCCCCCCCCCCCCCCCCCCCCCCCTTCCTACAACTGCATAATGAACAATGCCAAACCTAGAGGGATAAAATAACCCTAATGCAAACCCTAGGGCTACTGTCACGCGAAATTTGGTCCTCCGCCAAATATGGTCCGGCCGGACTGAAATTGGCAGCCAAAATAGGTCTGCCCTGCTAATTTCGATCCGCCCGGGTGCGCTCGAATTAAATCAAAATTTGAATTGTAGAGGCTTGGCGGATTCCAATCCTGTGTAGTTTAAATGCAATTCCTATGGGACAACAATTGTTGGGCACAGTTCAGAACACACTTATTCATCTGATACTCTGGGGGATATCATTGGCCTCGTATTTATCCAGTGGTAGTGCCACATTAAAATAGTATCAGTTTGTGCTCCATTCTTGATGGTTCTATTTTGCATGCACTTTAATGAGTGCATACACACTCTTTGTGGCTAATTTTAGCTAAAAGTGTTCATTAAAATTTCGGACCTTGATTTATTTCAGGGGTGATGGAAGAGGGGGGGGGGGGGGGGCACAGGGGGAACACACTATGCAGATTAAGCATTGGATTGCATTGGGAATCTTATGCTTAGCTAGTTATTATGAAAATGTTTTTTCATGAAATGTAAAGGTGGTATTTATGAGAGTAAATTGGCATGTGGTACATGGTGCCCCCTCCCCACCCTCCACCCCACTTTGGAGCACATTCCATCACTCCTGTATTTTTTAGTCAGACACCTAAAGAAATATTAAGTAATGCAAAATCTATAGCTACATTCCGAGAAGTGTGAATTTTAAAACATTACCTATTCGAGCTTAATTGTTGTGGTGCCAAAACATCTTCCTACACAGCTGCACTGTACATAGTAATTGTTCTTACACACTCTTCTGATTGGCCTTATTTACGCTCATGCCTAAAGGTGTGAAGGTAGTTGTGAAATACAGTGATGAATGATAGAAGATCAAAGAGATCACACTGTCTCAAAACAGAGATTAGACACTTGGGTACACAGTTGTTCACAATGTTTGAAGAAAGGCAACATCAAAGCCGTTTCATTGCAAACAATGAATTATTATCAGTCATGGAGGGGACACGTGTACTGGAGATTAAAATAAAGAAGAATTTTGACCTATTTAATCCATTTGATTGGTCTGAAACCATTCTCTGAGAGCTGATCCTATAAGTTTCAAACCAATTCTGCCTGCAGTTAGCTAAGTTGCTCTTCAGTCTTATCAAGTATGTGTTTTGAACACATACAGGGGCTGGACTTACCATGAGTATTCATTATTCTATGGAATATCTAGCCATAAATGACTTTTCCAATTCCCATTAGAAACACTCTTCAGTATTTACCTCATGGGTGACGGCGTCTAAAGTAGCGGAAAAGTTTTGGGTACTTGAGTTTGAACAGTTATTTATTGTAAATTTTCTTTATCTTGTTGATTGTTAGACAGTGTTTACACTTTCACTTTCAATTTGCTGACTTTATAAGCCAGCTTATTCGCCCATACACATTCATGAGTTACCAACATGGGCTTTGCGGTGCTATGTTTGGCAATCTTTGTGGTAGGTAGTTGTGGCCTTACATTATCTTCAGGATCAAGGTCCTGTGGAGTTTTGAATCTACTCCACATAGTTCCATTTCCAGATAACGGTACTGATGCAGGGTGGGACAAGGGATTGGAAGTGATTCCTGCTGGCCAAGTGGCAGTTGAACATATTAACCAGCAAAAGATTTTGAAAGGCTTAAAGCTCGAGATGATTGATATTCCTTCAAAAGCTTGCAACCACCCTAGTCCATTTAATGCTCTCGCGGAAACTTTGGGGTCAGTTTCAAGCTCTCAGTTGGCATGTGTTTTTGGAGTGGTAGGATTGTACTGCTCCACTGTGGTAAACTCAGTGGCTCCTACTCTCAGTCATGACAATTTTGGGTACGTTCATTTTTCTTCAGCTACTTCTCCCTTTCTGAAGAACAAGGAGCGCTTCCGTTACTTGTACAGAGTGCTGAGTTCAAGTGACGTTTACAATACAGCTGTCTTGGAAATGATGTCTATATTTGGCTGGAAGAAAGCAAGCTTGGTATATGACTATGATACCAAATTCTATCGAAACACCGCGCAAAGTTTTAACAAGATGGCAATTGAAACTCTTAATTTCACTTTGCTGGACAGTATCCCTTTTTTTAGGTCAAGCTCTGCAGAGGAGGCTCTTTTTCACATCACCAACAGAAGGTCCAGAATTAATTATTTAGTGATGACCATAGAAGATTGTCGGAAAGTACTCTGTGCAGCTTCTCATCACAAGTTAGTGTGGCCCAGGTTTGTATACATCTTCCCTGATCGATACTTAGAGGAAATCTTAGAATTTAAAGGATACTGTTCCAATAAGGACATTAAGATTGCTTTGGAAGGAGTATTTTTTCTTCTTTATAAAGAAGCAGTCACTAATGATACCACTCTGGTTTCAGGGTTGTCATACCAAGAATATATGGAAGCATACTTGATTAAGCGAGACCAATCTGGTCTTGATGTGCTATCACGTGATAGTATCATCTACGCAAATACACTTCATGACCAGGTATGGGCATTTGCACTAGCCTTCAATGAATCCATGGGTTCAGTAAAAACTGATATTAATGATACATTTGAACATATATTTGACACTCTTCCTGCCACAAGAAAAATTCTGGCAGAAAAGTTGCAACACATATCATTCCAAGGAGCGACAAGCTGGATTCAGTTTGGTAACGAGAAAGAAGTACCTGCAATCATTAACATTTTTCAGGTGCTGAATGGAACATTTAATTTGGTGGCTGAATACAACTCAAGAAATAATAATGTGCAATTGTCAAATACATTGGACACGAGCAATCTTCCATCAGATTCAATTCTTGTTATACATTACACTATTCCTTGGAGTGTGGCATCCATAGCGCTTATACTTTTAATTCTTATCTTTGTATGCCTAGTTTTGAGCACAATTGCTATCGTGTATTGGAGAAACACAGCTGAAGTCAAATCTACAAGCTTAAAAATAAGCTTAGTGCTCTTGTTTGGTTGTTTGATGCTGTGCATGGTGCCTGTCATTCATGCTTCAAACCAGCTACACAATGGTCCTATTAAGTTGCATAGCTTTCTGTGCAATGCTCACTACTGGACATTTTTCAGTGGTATTAGTGTTATTACATCTACTTTGCTCTTCAGATTGCTGAGAATTTTTAAAATCTTTCACTCTTATCATTCCACTGGCAAGTACTGGTCTGATTATTATTTACTATTGTACATAGCTCTCGCTTGCAGTGGTACAGTTGGAATAATTGTTGTGTGGGGATCCTCAGACCCTTTGCAATCCATACAACTTATTGTACATCAAGAAGATTCGTACGACTTAGTGTACAATTTTTGCAGGTCTGATAAACTGGCAGTGTGGCTGGGGCTTCTTTATGTTTGGATCGGTCTACAGCTGGTTGTAATCATATTTCTTGCCATTCAAACACGACATATTAAAAAGAAGCACTTTAAAGACACAAAGAAGATCAATATTTTCATTGCTTTCATTGTAGTCTCCTATACAATTTTTTTCCCTCTGTCTTACATATTTGAAGAATTGCAGCTAATTCTCCTTGCTTACCTGGCCAGGACCACCTTCTTCTTGCTCACACTTGTAGTCATACAGGTCCTCCTGTTTTGGCCTAAATTTGTACCTTTGATTTTTCCTCAATGGTTTAAAAATCAGAAGGATTATACTCTCACCGAAGCGTTTCGAAGCATCCTGAAGTAGCACTGCATTTGTGTTGAGTAATAAGAATTAAAGAGTGAATTATTCACAGTTTTTGTTGTTCTGTTTTAATTGGACTGTTGAATTAAGTATTATTTTTTTTCATCCAAGTTTTCTGTCTCATATTTTGCATATTCTGTACCACATCCAGTATTGCTTAGTGTGTTGTATACTTATTAGTTTGGTTCAGTCCAATAATATTCTCTCTCTTTCACAGGCAGACAATACAAAAAAATGGCTGTCATGGGAATCGAGCTGGGGACTACTTACAAGCACTCTAACCACTACCGGTAGAGAAAAAGAACCTGTAAAATATGTATGTTTTGAATTATACACCTGTCTTGTACTTTTTATTGCACTACTACTCATTTTAACGCCATGAAACAAGCACCTACTTTGCTTGCATGAGACACACAGACACACACACACACACACACACACACACACACACACACACACACATGCACAAACGCATGCATGCATGCACTTACCACACACACACACACTTACCACACCTGTCCTGTCCTGTCCTGTCATACTGCTACCATTACGCAAGCCTAATCGGGCAACAAGTCATAGGATCTCCAAGTCTGATCAACTCCCTGGAGGTCTATATGTGTGTGAACTGCCAAGTATCCTCTGCTAAGGAAACATTTCTTGCAAGTCACACATTGCACTGCTCCTTTCTGCTCCCTCACTGGCTTTCTTCACATACTTACACACACACTTACCACACACACTTACACATATATACCACACACACATATATACCACACACACACACACATGCACATACATGAGCTTATAAACCATTTATTTGTTATTTGTACAATGATATGGTTAGCAGAATACACAGCTCAAAAAGGTATAAGCATTGCCTGGCAATATCCTTTACCAACCACCACTCGTGTCTCAGCAGTTGGATGTGGATTGGATAAGTATTTTGCCTTGAGACAGCAGGAAATATCGTGTAACATGCATTGTCAACTTGTATCATAACACTTCCTGCACATGTAGCGTAAACAATGAATGAACAGCTAGATAAGCACTTCTGATGAACAGCAAAGTACGTACACATATTGAAATTGCAGGAATGCTCACTCATGACATCCATGAACCCTCAAAGCTCACATGCTGGAATTGTTACTGATGACTTGCTACTCTATCATCAGAAATTATTTTTAATAATACATGATCCACAACAGATGAATCACTTTATTTCATCAGTAAACAGAAATTTATAAAGCACAAACACTGATGAACTATATAGGGTGTATATGACCTTATGGAACTTGAGTTATACTTTATCATCAGAAATTATTTCAATAATACATGATCCACAACAGATGAATCACTTTATTTCATCAGTAAACAGAAGTTTATAAAACACAAACACAGATGAATTAGGGTGTATATGACCTTATGGAACTTGAGTTATACTCTATCATCAGAAATTATTTCAATAATACATGATCCACAACAGATGAATCACTTTATTTCATCAGTAAACAGAAGTTTATAAAGCACAAACACTGATGAATTAGGGTGTATATGACCTTATGGAACTTGAGTTATACTCTATCATCAGAAATTATTTCAATAATACATGATCCACAACAGATGAATCACTTTATTTCATCAGTAAACAGAAGTTTATAAAGCACAAACACTGATGAATTAGGGTGTATATGACCTTATGGAACTTGAGTTATACTCTATCAACTATTTATAAGACAAAAAAAAACTCTAAACCATGGCTTCTCTGCCCTCATCTGCCATTCCTCCACTAACCATTCCAACCCAAGCAGCTGAAAAAAAAAGATTTGCTGCAGACCACCCCCAATATAGCAGACTTACCATCCAGGAACGGGCAGGGTCTGTGTGGGGGCCTAAATTTTGGTGTAGTAAGGTAACGTAGGCGTTGGTGAGTGCCTGCATTACGTATGAATTCAATATCATTCAGTTCACTGAAATTTCATTTTCGCTAATATTATAGGCAGTTTAGTATTGATTTACAGCTTATAAATGCCAGGTTATTTACCATGAAAATGGCAGGCTAGTCATAGCTAATGGAAAGATTCCAGGATAAGATGTGAGACTGAAGAATGAGGGGGTACAAGCCCCCCCCCCCCCAAATGCCGCTATTTGGGCAAGCCATTCGGAGCCTTTAGCCAACGTTATGCTCTGTTGCCAGAAACTGACGGTGTCATTGCCCGATTTAGAAGTGACTGTTATTTAGTGCTGCAAATAATATTATGAGGATGTAGTTGGGGGTAGTGGAACTAGGGGCCAGGTGGGGAGAGGGTGGGGGGGGGGGGGGGGGGGGGGGGGGGGGGGGGGGGGGAGGGGGGAGTGCCTCGAGACTTACAGCACACATCAGTTTAGTGATAATACCTCATGATACAAACTGTTTGTCTGTACATGTACAAAGAGTATAGGACACATTAGGCAAATAATTCGTCAGCAATCCTTTCTTCAATAATAAAACTCTTGATTGGACCCCCCCCCCCCCACCCCCCCCCGACCCCCCCCCCTACCCCCCCCCCCCCCCCCACCTCCCCCCCCCCCCCCCCCCTCTCCCTCCCCCCCCCCCCCCCCCCCCCCCCCCCCCCCCGCCCCCCCCCCCCCCCCTAGATGGTTCCTGGAACTGTCTGAATATAATATCTTTCCAATTCTCCTTAACATCTAATTATGTTTCCAGTAAGATAGCTATTACTATATCTCTACAGTTGTATTGATCAGAAGGTAAAAGTAAATTTGAATTTTTTAATTGACCGCACGCGTTGACCGCAGGAGAGAGAAAATGGATGCCGATGAAGTTATTCAGCGCTTATTCGACGGCGACTTCGGTCTTTCTGAGAGTGAAACTAGCGACGAGGAGGGTGAAGGAATATTTGCTTGTGCTGGGAAGCAGCATTTGGACACAGTTGAGCTAGCAACTCTGAGTAGTGGAGTGGAAGTTCAGCCTAGTAGCACTACTGGAGCCAACTTGGATGTTTCAGGTAAATGTAGAGTAGTAAAATAAATGTAGTAGCTATATAAAATATAGTCAAACAATACTTTTTAGGTGTTATAGTAAGTAACATGCAAAATAGCTGGTTGCAAGTCAATATAATAATCAATAAAAAATATATATAGGGAGAGAGAGAGAGAGAATGCACAAGAATGCATTGAACAGGAATCTATTGTAACTTTACAGACAGAGTCAATTGACGGATGTACGTATTCAAGCAAGTCAAGGGAGTTTCCATCTTCCATCATCCATGGAAGACTTCAGTCCTTCATCTACTACTATGGATGTCACTTCTCAAGGGTCTGGAGCAGAATCAGACATTTCTCAACTATTAGTGGAAGTAGGTAGCATGTACGAGGAGGGAGAGGGAGAGGTAGGCGAGTAACAGTAAGAGCAAGGCCTAGCAGGGGAGGAAGAGGAATAAGGGGAAGGAGGTGTGTTAGTACAAGGCTTAGTAGTAGAAAGGGGCGTGGAAGACCAATCAATTCAGGCAGCAGTAGTAGCAGTATTACTTGAGCTAGAAAAATAGCTCATTGGTAGCTTCTCTACAAGATGTCGTAGTGCTGGTCGTCCACGATCTGTTGAGCATCTTCAGCTAATAGACAGAATGTAAATTTAGGTCACTGGCCTAAGCATGCAGATAGAAAGGGGAATTGTGCTGTCAGTTATCATAAGAAAAAATAAGCTTACTGTTGGGAATCGCCATGAGTCTCATGTTCAATGTGAGTACTGCAAAGTGCATTTATGTGTATCATCTGAAAGAAGCTGTTTCAAAAGTATCACACCCTTGTAGGCTTCACTTCATGAAACTAACTGCCCATATTTTTGAAATCTATATTTTATAATGACTATTTGATAGTTTATGCACAATTTTCGGTTATTCATTTTTTGTACTTCATGGTTATTCACTCTCTATATTTTATAAACACATAATCTCAAATTCACATCAACATTACTGATTACTGGTCTATTATAGAAATAATAACCTGTTTGAAGAATAATGATTAGAAAGATGGGTCTAATACATTTTTTATACTGGAATTATGTAAATAATATTCATGAAATTGAGCCCAGGATGATAAATATGATTAGTTTTGTCCCATGAAATAGCTGTACAGTAAAATAATCCATGGACTGGCTTGAACCGGTCTAGAGTTCAAAATAACGTTATTCATTGTCGTGGTTTACAAGATAATTATATTCATGTTATATAGAGTCTCTCAAAAGAGCAATGGACCTAGCCAGACTGAAAGGGGCCTCCTCATGGCTAACCGGCTTAGCCCTCACTGACCACGGGTTCACATTACACAGGGCTGCCTTTCAAGATGCCATTGCCTTACAATATGGATGGACACCAAACAACATTGCCACCACATGTGTCTGTAGTAAACCCCTTAATTAATGTTGAGCATGCTCTCACATGTGCAAGAGGAGGATTTCCAACATTAAGACGACACAACGAAGTTCGAGATATAACAGCAACACTTCTTACTGAGGCTTGCCATGAGGTCTGTGTAGAACCAGATCTACAACCAGTAGCTCCTGGTCAACTAAGTGGAGCTGCAAACCAACGTGACGGAGCCAGGCTGGACGTTGCAGCGAATGGAGTTTGGGGAGGACGATATGAAAAAAAAACATATCTGGATGTAAGGATTATAAATCCTCATGCCCCGAGTAACAGGAACCAGGGCCTGGCAGCTATGTTTACGAAGCACGAGAGAGAGAAGAAAAGGAAATATGACCAGAGGATAAGAGAAGTAGAGGCCTCAACCTTTACCCCATTGGTTCTCTCCGTGTCAGGCGGGATGGGAAATGAGGCAACCACTTTCTACAAACGCCTTGCATCTTTACTGGCAGAAAAATGGGACTCACCCTATAGTACAACCCTGAATTGGTTGAGATGTCGCCTCAGTTTCTCCCTGTTAAGATCCTCTATTCAAGCCATCAGAGGAGCTAGGTCCTCACAGGGACGGGCAGCCAGATATCCAGGAGCAATAGACCTGGTTACATCAGAATCAAGAATCCAGGCATCCTAAAAATCCTCAGAAGCTACCCTCAACTATCTTAGAACTCCATTCAAGACCAAACACTTATCATGTTTATTATTAATTATTGTTGTTATTATGATCTTAAAAAAAAAAAAAAAAATTATATTCATGTTATGGCTTACAAGTGGTAATTACCACACATTGGTAAATAAATCCGAGAAAAGTACATGCCATGACCTTTAATGGGTTCCTCTCATAAAGATTATAATGCTTCTTACTCACCTGTGGTGATGCTTCAGCCACGAAATCCATGTGATTCTACTGAAGTGTTAATTAGGAAAGGAAGGCAGCCTACCGTGACCGATTATGAAGAATTTGTGTGTGTGTGTGTGTATGTATGTATGTGTGTATGTATGTATGTATGCATGTATGTATGTATGTATGTATGTATGTATGTATGTATGTGCGTATGTAGGTATATAGCTATTATATACATAATCACATGTGAGCAATTTGATTGGTCATTTGTGAGAATCTATTCAAGTAGAATTATACCATTTAGGCATAAAGTAGCTACATCAAATGCTTGCTGCTACACTCTGATATTTTCCTTGTTTTAGTAGTTGTTCTAAAACAGATATCATGAATTGGCAACGTTTAAGAATCCTCAGCCTCAAATAGTGTCCTCTCTATGTTTGGATGTTACAGAAGGCCTTACAGCCGTCAATGCAACAGATTCACAACATCTGTACCTAACTAGGAAGATCGACTAAATTTCCTGTGCTTCAATGTCTGTATAGTAACAACAAACAGGACTACTCATGGCAATTGTGAGCTGCAAGTATAGCCGAGGTAGCTATGAGCTTGGAGTGTTGTTGGATTAAGTCGTGGTCCTCGTTTTCCTATACTACTCTGTTTTCCAAGCAAATGTGGTATCCTGCTAAACTGAGCCTTAGTTTGTAGATGTAATCAATGTGTACTTCATAAATAAATGATAATGCTTTAGTTTGATGTCACTCTTGATAGGTGCCTGTTGACTGGCTGCCTCATGCTGTAGCTAACACAGTGTGTTAGGATGTTGGAGGTGCAGCTAAGCGTGAAGTAATGAATTTAGTCAGTAATTCTATTTGCCTTCAAAAGAATAAATGGAATTCTATTCTTTATTGTGCATTATTGGATGTCAGTGTTTAAGATCCGTGTGTCGCTATTAATATGTACAACACATCAACTTTAGACTAATAAAATAGAGCCTTCATATATTTTCAAACATGTACACTTCCAGTAATGAACCGGGAAGTCAAGTTGCAACAGCTGTTGACATGAACTGCTTTAATCTCACATTATTATGTATTACTTACTATACGGTTTAATAATATTTTCTAAGGTGTCAGAAAATAGACTATATCTACTATCAACAAATCACCTTGAGTTGACTTGAAGATCGGAGTGATAGGTGACATGAAAAGGAATTCTTTCTCGGCAGTAGCTATTTCAAGTATTACAAGTGAACCATTCATTTACTGCACAAGGTGTTTCTCTGCTTACAAGGTCTTGTAACATCACTGGAAATACATTTGTTAATCTACACGGTTCGTTGTAACCAGCTAATAACCGCAGAAACTGGCACAAAGTTCAACTTAATTGAGGGTTTATGATAGAAACAAAGTGGCAGGTGGTATATACGACATTATTGACTTCATAGTAAATGTTCATGACAGTGCTTGGTCATGTAGCTATTATGAATTTCATTACCACATAATAGTAACACTTATTAGGACCTGTTTGAACCAAGTAATTTGTAAACAATGACAGAACTCCCATATGTGTTAATCAACTCCATAGTATGTGAAAAGCTAACATGTCAAAAGTAGGGTGAGTGGAAGGAGGTGAAAAGAGAACATAGAACACTTTGTAAAAACAAAACAAAAAAACAACAACAAAGAAAACACAAACTTTTTCTCTATATAGTTTACGTTTTTGAAGAGAATGTAATGGTACTGTCAAAACTCTTAAAGACTTGACCAAGTCCAGACTTGATGTTGCGTTTTTCCTTTTTCCCCATCAACAGTGGCACGTACTTGGGTAGAAAGAGTAGTAGCTGACACAGCAACACAACCACGAGGTCAGAGATAACGCGAAACAAATAAGCCAATAAATACTGGTCAATAAGCGTCAAGAAATAAGACACGGGAACGAGAGTGAGCACGATAGGAATGCTGAAGACGAATGCATTGACTTTCTTTGTATCTTTGAAGTGTTTTCTTTTAATTTTTCGAGTTTGAACGGCGAGGAAAATAACGATCAGAAGCATTATAGTAATCCAAGAAAACCACAAGGCCACCCATACTCCAAACTGGTTACATGAGCAATAGCCTACCTCAAGAAAGAAAGGGAGAGCTGCCCTCGATTGATATTTTCTTGTGATGTTCATTGTTAGAGGATCAGCAGCAACCCATACTATCAAAAACAGGAAACTGACAGAAGTGGTGCCTAAAATATAAAGAATAACGTATTTATCGGACCAATATTTTCCGGTGGGATGATACGAGCTAAAAACTCGTACCACACGGAGCAATCTAAACAGCAGTGATGTAGTAATCAGGGTGAGGCCGGGGATGGTAAACCACAAGTCTAAGTTGCAGAGCACAGCTAGGGCTTCAAGGGACACATCAAATACATTGACAACCGTGCGAACAAGTGGTGCAAGGCCCAGCATCAGACACCCGACCAATATAGCAAAGCTGACGTATATGCTGGTAGACTTGATTTCCGGCTGCTTGCGCCAGTGTATTACCGACACCATGCTCACCAGTATCACCGCCAAAACAATGCCCTGCAGGAAAATAACTGTTGTCCCTACTCCCCAATGAATGCGATAGCGCATTGTAGCAAAAGAGTCAGGTGGCACCATGTAATCTTTAAAGCTATTGTTATTGAATACCAAGGAATTGTTATTGGAGTGGTATATTCCAATAGATTCTAGAGTCCTATTTCTGATCTGTAAAATTTCAACATCAGTATGGGTTTCCTGTTGGCTGCCATATTGAATGTATCCCGAGGCTCCTTGAAATGATATAGTTTTCAGAGATTCACTAAGGGCTGTCCTTATTTCTCCTATCTGATGGAGGATGTTCGCAAACGAGTCATTTATGGACGTATTTGTATTTCCAATAGAATCATTCAGTGCCAGTGCAAATGACCACACCTGATCATACAATGTGTTACCGTACTCATTTTCAGTTAGATTCATTCCAGTTTCATCAGACTCCTTCCGTAATTCTCTCAAATATTCATTGTGGTATTCTCTGTAAGTTCTGCCTGATACTAACACGGTTTCATTACTAACTTTCAACCTGATCTGCAGAAAAAATACTCCATCAGCTGCTTTCATAATTTCCTCTTGCGAGCATTCTCCTCTGTTTGAGAGGATGTCATCTAATGTCCGGTCAACAAAAATAAAGGCAAAATTAGGCCATATTAATCCTCGGCGATAAGCCTCGCACATGATCCTACCACTTTCTTCAATGGTCACAGATAAATACGCAATCCTAGAAGCCTTACTGAACAGCTTATCGAACATTAAACCAATTTCAGCATTGGTATTTTCCGCCAGAGGGACTTGAGCTATACGGCTAATATTAGGACTATCATTAATTAAAATTGAAAAACTCATCCCCGTGGAGCGAAAAAATAATTGTTGGTAATCAAATACCACACTGATCCTGCTCCAATTCAGACTCATAATCATCTCCATGGCCGCATCGTTGTATATCTTAGTAGATGAAATGGAACTGTATAGGTAGGGATAAGCTTTGGTATTGCGAAGGAGAGGCGAAGTTGCAGATGTTAGCTGGATAAACCCAAAATTAGGATGATTGAGAGGAGGTACTAAAATGGTGGCAACACTAGAACAATATAGACCTATCACTCCAAAAATGCACCTCTGCTGAGAGCTGGTCAAAATGCTGATGACTTCCACAAATGATGAGTATTGTATATTTTCAGCGCAAGGCAATGATGGGATGTTGACTATTTCCAAGGGAAGATCTCTCAGAAGGTTTGAGTGACTGTTGATGTGACTTATAGCTACACGACCTGCTGGAATGACTTCTCTACCTTTGTCCCAACCGTCGTCTTCCGCTGGCGTGGGGTACGGCGCCACCTGCAACAGATAGGCAGTTCTACAGGTATCTGATAGAGACGCGTCCGCGCATGACAGCAGCAAGACTAAGAAAGCCTGGAGTCCATTCATGCTCAATTCACTTTAACTAAACGAGGCGGAACAACTCGCAATTTTAGCCCGAGTTTATTCACATATAGACACAACAACGCAACAGGTGGTCACCACCACACCTGCCCACAACCGGGCGCGTCTCTCTGGGGCCGGGCGAGTCCGCCGCGCGCGCAGCATTGCGGGTTGATGCCCCGCCTCTCCACTTGCGAGCTGACCCTTTACCTATATTTTCAATGCAGCATCAGCAAAGAACCTTTGACATAAGGGGTTGTGGTTTGTTTATATCCTGTTGAGTGTTTTTGGCGCCCACAGGTATGTAGACAACATTGAAAAATGCTATATATAATTTCTGTTTTTGCACACAACCTTCAAAGCGGCAACAACGATAGCAAAAATCAATAGTGATGGTTATGTCTCTTTTAATGTGTCTGCTGTAAACAACAAATGGAACATTGTAGAGATAATTTAATCTACTTAGCTATGATTATATAATTATAATAAAAAGACTTTCATTACACTCTCAACTCTCCTGGGTTCCTGCTTGACTGATTATATGTAGTCAGTTATCACCTTCTTTCACTTCAGCAGCTATTCACCTCAACCAGTCTAGTTCAAAAGGGGAGATATCAAACCAACAATTAAGACCGCTGAATTGTTTCAAATCAGAAACTTCCTATTGCTGTATTAATGTCCCAAAAGTGAATAATATTGTAGACTAAACTGAATTTCTACTTGCGGCTGCAATTAGATAATGTGTTCATCTGAAAAAGGTTATTTAAAAAAAGTCAAAAACCAAAAGTTGTTATAGTGATGTTGATAGCTTGATGCTCTTCAATTTCCATACCATTTACATTATAATGTATAGTAGTTTGTTTATATATATATATATATATACATATGCACACACATATCCTTCCCTCATGCTCAAATATAATGGGATTGGCTACGCCAGACCAGGTGAGCCCTCCCTATTTTCTGGCTATGAGCTTACAATGTGAGACTATTATAGGTAATATTCAAGTATTACTTGAAGCAGCATCGTAATAAATATATTCCATTCATTGGGTTGAACCGCTGACCTCTCTGTCTAACATTTAGTCTGTTTGCCTGAAGGCTTGAACAGTGTGTCAACATTTTTGAGTAAAAACTAATAATTTCCCAATTTTGTAGCACGAGAAGGCTCTAAACCAATGCATACTATTATTTTTGCACCAAGTATGACCAGAAATACTGGTCATACTGGTACTTAGCAAAATTTCATTTGATCTGCGAAAGAAGCTGGTATATTTTCTCATAGTCAAACACCAGTCATACACTTACAAAGATCAGATCTGCATTGCCCATGTCCATATGCAATGTAATTAGTCTTCTTCTTAACTTTTTCCTAATACATGTAGTTGTACTTCAGAATGGGATAAAAATACCTGAGCTAAAAAATGAACACAAGTACTGAAATAAAACTAGGTGCAAATAATTCCAAAATGAACTTTCTCAATGTTCATACTTGCACAGATTTCCCACGTCTGAGAACTAGGACTGTACTTCTCCACCGATGACTCGAAACTCCCATTGAAGCCACCACAGGCATAAAGAAATCCGCCATGTGCCACAAGCCCCATTGCTGATCTACTACACCTCAACGACGAACACTCCTCCCATCTGTTCATCTCTATATCGTAGCTTTCCACCGAGTTCAAATACGCCTGTCCATTGTATCCTCCCACCGCGTAGATGGTGCCTCCTAGTGATGCCACGCCCACCACAGATCTTGGGGTCAGCATCGGAGCTGCACACATCCACATGTCTTTGTACGGGTCGTAGAACTCGATGCTGCTGAGTCGGCACTGCCCGCTGTGGCCCCCAATAGCGAACAGGTAGCCATCCATGTCTGTCAGTCCATGGTACATGCGGGGAGATGTCATGGCAGCTAGATCCATCCAGGAATTCGTATCAGGGTTGTAACGTTCCACGGACGATAGGACTCCTTGGGAATTCTGCCCACCAGTGGCGTAGATCAGGCCGTACAGAACATGAACAGAGTGGTACCTACAGACAAAAATTTTAGCTGAAGCTATTTTTGATGTCACAACAAGTAGTGGTAATCAATTAATCCATCCTATTTAGTACGTATGACTAAATTAAAAACAAAAACTCTACTCTTATTTCGATAATTGTGCGAACTTAAAACACGAGTGTCAAGAGATTTATTTATTCAAACACATTTATTTGAATTTAATGCATACAATGTTTACTTCACCATAGTGACATGCATTAGTGGGTGGAACACATGTCTGCACCTGCCACATCAAATCCATTCAAACAATATGAATATGCTCAAACAGTGTGAATACTATTTGCACTCACGTTTGAACGGTGTGAATATAATTAATCAATAAAAGGTGCAATGTCTTGTAGACACATAATGAGTAGCAATTGTAAAGTGACAAAAAGAGGTGTGAGAGGATGCCAGTTGTTGTGACAGCACATAATGAAGAACATCATCTACCACACCAAAACTACACCAAGCTTCCCAGTATGCACTTGTTCCACTAAATCACACACAATTACTTACCGTCTTGGATCCTTCATTGATACCAACTTCTGCCATCTCTTCTCACGCAAATCGTACCTTTCCAAGGAATTGGAGTAACTGCCGCTGCCAGCTCCGAACCCACCCACAGTGTACAAATACCTACCATGATAGCAAGCGCACAGACCAAACCTGGGGTCTTCCATTTCACCCAGAATGTTCCAGGTGTTGGAGGCAGGCTCATACTGCTCCATTGCTGCGATCGGATTGTTTTTGCACATGCCCCCGACAGTTACAATCACATCGTCAATTCCGGCCACTTTCCTCGGCTTTGAGCGAGGACTATAGCGTAGAAGAGACCGCTTTTCTGGAGAGTTTTTGTATTCGTAAGCTTCCTGCACATAGATTTGACACTGGTCTTGGCTTCTCACCAAATCTTCTTGTTCAACACTGCCAGACAGGAACTGTGAGGATACAAATGGAAGGCGAACATGACTCATGATGGATGGAAACGCATCTCTCCTGGAGTCTAGGTCGCAATACACCCACTGCAATACTGCTGAGTACACTTGCTCTTCACATGTAACTCTAATCTCGTCTCGGGATATCAAGTCCTTGAGCTGGTCAGGAGGAAGTGATAAGTACTCATCGCACGAGATCACTTGCTCGAAGTGAGTGGCCGTGTATGCTGTACAGACGTTGTACAGGGCAGGGCAGTTGTGCATGTCTGCGATGGCTCGAAGACCTAGGCAATTTTCAGGTTGTAGATGCGCTTCAAGAAATGCGCAGCATTCTTGACAGAGAGATGTTATCTGGAATCGGTCAGCAGCTATCAGCAAAAGAAGAACTCTTTCTTTGGGCAAGAAGAAGTCTTCATCATAAGCATAAGCTACTACTGCTTCCAGGATATCTGGTTCCATATCCTTGATATGAATACACCTTCTTGTGCTTTCTGAAAGGCTAGTGGCAAACATGGCCTTGAAGTAAGGGCTGGCAGCTGATAGAATGACCCTGTGGGCAGCGAGGTGTTTAACTGCCTTGGTATCTTCCATCTCAGTCTCTAAAACCACGTCACATAACAACCCCTGACTCTTCATTTGGCGAAATATTGCAAAGCTCTCCCCAGCGCAGGAGAATTGCTGCCTAGAGTGATATAAACCATTCGCAGTGCTTTCTTCCATGCCAGAGTAGTCTAAGAAGGATGAGGGTCCGTCCAGTACATATAGCCTGGGCGCGAGCAAAGACAATTCCCGGAGTTACTTTTAAACGCTGGCCAAGTTCAGTAGAGAGTAGGTGTTCGGTACCAACGCCGCGGCATACGCGGGTAACCCCTTTCTAGTTCAAAACAATTAGTTGTTTATAATCGACATAGGCGTTACCTTTTTACCACAGCATAATTCCTAGACTTCCCCTTTTAAGTTACGGGGTTTTCCCTTTTGCACCGCCTTATGGCGCACTCTTGATATAAAAATTGAAAGTATCTTCGAGGATGCCTAGGAAAACGGACTTTTCTGACTTATTAAGTAAGGCTCAGAAGCTTAGCGCTGAGATACAGCATGAAGAGGAACTGCCAACTGTCCAGAGGAATCTTCAGCAACTTGCGGAGGCTGGTCAACGTCTACTCAGTAAAACTGCTGGTGTGGTAGATGAAAGTACAGGCGTTAAGGCGTACGTTTGCAGCACAAGTTATGGTATGGAGTGGGAAATTGGATAGTTTGATATTCTAAAATGTAAATACTGTAATAATGGCTTTTTCATTCTAATTAATACACACCTGACACCCAACTAATAAAGTAGCCATGCTCATTTGCGAATACATAATAGTTAGAGCATAAGCAATAGTTAGAGCATAAGCGCTTAGCTTAGGTACTGGTGGATTTAGTGCACTGAAGCCCAAGGGCTGAGGGCTTTGTGCACTAAATTCACCAGTACCTAAGGGCATGCTCTAACTATTTTAGATCCCATGCCCAGTTTCCACTAGCAACTTTGTTTATCAGCATTTTCGGTTTGACCCAAAATTAAAATTCAATTAAAATTCAATTGAAGCACACCTACTTTAGCATTGTAGCTGGATCTAACCCTACCCTGGGCTGCTGTAAGCTGTTAAGCAGCTAGCTAAGGTAAATTCTGGTGGTATGAGCGTCAGCTGGAGAGTTGTCCTGGGAGAGTTATCCCAACTAGGAGGAGAGTTATCCCAACTAGGCGGGCTGGTCCCATATGGGTCAGATATGCATATCCAGGCCTCAGTAACCGGCTCCCGCTTTATCCAGCCTATTCTATTAAACTAAAACTCAAAAATAGCAATACCCCAAGGGTGGTTAGTATGCACAGTTCATATACCTAAAGGCAAAAAATAGTGCACACTTACCAAGTTAGTACACCTAGTAACAATATAGCAACGGGAACTAATATGTTGTATTTCATAGATGCAGCAAATTATGTAGGAAGAAATGAGCTATAAATAATTGACTCTGAATAATAATAGTACCTCAGTTTGATGTATTCCTTGAGTTAGTTCAGTCAACACAAGTTAGTGTGTAGCCAGCCTATAGGGATTTCTGCCAGTAACGGTAATTGTTTTTTCTAAAAAATAAAAACAACAACAAACTACTAAATTAATTAATTATCAACTTAATGGTGTTGTACATTGCACAAGGCTAAAGTTGACTTTCTTTTAGAAAATTTATTATATTCAAACTTCACAATGGTTTCACTCTTCAATATGAACTGCATATCACAACTGTTCGTTGTCATGATGATGCCATGAGCATGTCCAAAAAAAACAACCAAAAAACACTCACCCACATAGCCTGACTATTTAGATTATTTTTAAATAAATCAAAAGAACTCTTATCAGAAAATTAATGTGATGACCCCTACGTAGGCTACAGATATGAAGTTGCTGTGTGTTTGGGTATGTAGGGCCATTTTGTTGGGTTCGCGAGGATTTGACGTCCCGAAACTCTCCCAGAAGTTAGATAATCTGAGTTCGGTGAAGACGTTGGAGCCGATAGAGCCAGTATGGGAGACGGACATTCAGGGATTCTTACGCAATGAAAGAGAGAACACACTCCTGGCTATCATTGAGGAGTCACGCAAGAATGTAAGTCTTGAAACAAGTGCATTCCAATGGAGGTAAATACATTCTCTTATGCTAATGAGAAGAAAAAGCAGGACTCTGCCAAGGGGGTTCAGTGAGGGTGTCCTACATAATTTATTGCTGGGGGAAATGCTGCTTAATTAGCCATGTCTACACTACTTTGATGCACATGCCTGTATGTGACTGGTTTTAGGAAAAAATCCGCCTAAACTCGGCGAATTTTTTTTCCAGTATCCGTGAGTAAAGCCTTACAGGTCGATTTTTTTTCTTTGAAACAATTGTTATGGTACCAATGGGTAAACAACTATTTGCTCTAGCTTATAGCGTAATCAGCAATAATAAATTGTATAAAAATGATGAATTGTAAGTGCATAGTGTTAAAGTCAGCTTGTGCTGCAGCTTCCAAATTTGGAGGATGCCATTCCAAGGCCCAGTAACCTACTGGTAGAAAACAACAACAAAACAACAACAACAACAACAACATTAGAGGCCTTGTTTGGGTGGAATTTCCCAAAACTGGTCCCATATGGAAGTGCATATACTTAACACTGATCAGTGTTTGGTCACATACATGATTTTAACAACCTTTTAGATGCATTCTCTCTTTATTTATAGCATACGTATGTACTGTATGTACCAATTTTTCACAATGGTAATATATACATGTTGATTTCGAACCAGATAAACAGTGATATTAGCTCTCTTGCCGTTGCTGTGTGGTTGAAGATCATCTAAGATATGTGCATAGTGATGTGTGTACATATGTGACACACATGTGTGTGTGTGTGTGTGTGCATGTGTGTACATGTACGTGTGTGTTGGCAGACATTCTCTGAGTCGGAGCGTCATCATTGGGAGTGTATGGAGTCAGAGTGGGACAAAGAGAAGCAGAAGATACTGGATTCTCTCCTGGGATCCAACCAAGGAGTCGAGTTCCCTGCAGAAGCTGATGTACGCACATATATACATTAATGTGGAGAGTGAATAAAGTTTTCTAGAGAATGGGAAAGTCATGTGTGGGATGGATGCATGCTTACTCAATGAAAAAATCTATACAGAATCTAAACAAAATAATATAAAAAATGCTAAGATATATAATAAGGTGGCTATTGGCTGTTTGTGAGCAATTGATGTCCGTATGTAAATGTTTCTAATATTTAAAAGAAGAATGTGTATGTTTTTTCCCCCCTTAGATAACACACAGCACTCCGCTCAGTCTCCATGGCAAGAGTGCCCTGGATGCCATGGCAATGGCTTATGCCGAGGCGGTCTATCATCGCAATGAGGCCAGTCTCAATGAACTCCCGTATGACATGGTCACTGCTTGCCAGAATGCAAGCACAAAGTTCGTAGATAAGGTTAGTATTGTTGGGTTTACATGGCTTATAAGTGCACATTATCAGTGAATTGGATGGATTATCTTTATCTTTACAAGCTAGTGTTTTACTTCTTTGTTTATTTATTTATTTATTTAATTTGGTTAATTGTCTCATTAAAAAAAAAAATTTAGTGAATTATTATAGTTACTGGTTGTTTAGTATTTTTAAACATCTTTGATGGTGAC
>WLWD01001929.1_pt1 | contig 114351 bp, 83 predicted proteins | sample 6712731 | NCBI WGS metagenome assembly WLWD01 (sample SAMN12718690, study PRJNA576275) | sponge metagenome | isolation source: marine sponge | host: Mycale hentscheli | place: New Zealand: South Island, Marlborough, Capsize Point | collected 2014-11-01 | reverse complement strand
TCTCATACTTTGGAGCTTAAGTATAAAGTAAAGTTTGCTTAATGCTGTAGTTTCAGAATAAACTGGAGTGAAGCCTAAATAGCCGTGTTTTTAGGAGAAAAACGTTCCCCGCGCGCGCGTTGAAAGAGCATACGTACTATCCATACATACATACATATATATAACATATACCCGATTTTGCATTATCCACCCCTAATACTGTCTCGCTCGCTACGCTCGCTCGCCAATAAAACATAACTAGCTAAAATAATTATGTTCATGTGGGTGGTTCTCCACAGGCCCATTACTTTAAGTATTATAGGGAGCCCACGCCCCCTATTTACTGCTATTAAGTAATACTTCATCTACTATGTAGAACCACATACCCTCTAAGTCACCACTATTAAGTGAGCCACACGCTCCTAATACATTTAATCTACTATATAGAGCCACACGCCTTTTAGATCACCACTACTAAGTGAGCCACATGCTCATAACACAGTACTTCATCCACTATATAGAACCACATACCCTTTAAAGACACCACTATTAAGTGAGCCACGTCCTCATAGCGAGATGTGACAGATTAACTATGGAGCCCCATATGCCCCTGTACACATGCTATCAAGCCACATGCCATCCCAAGTTGCTGATGCGTGGCTTGCCCTTTCTTAGTGCAGTATACCACCTACTACAGCTAGTGAAAGTATCAGTCAATAATGGCAACCATTGTTACTTACATGTTAGTTGCTACCAAAAACTAACATTATCAAAATCTGTAGCTCCACCACTCTGCCTAGTATTAACCCAGCCTCGTCTGCTACTAAGCTGTCATTAATATTGCTCAAATGTTCATATATGCTGTTTTCTTTTGTTGCTGATATAATAAACAGTTCTTGTTAAAGTGGCAGATGATAGTAGTTGTTGCTACTGCTGTGATATATATGAAACTGTAATAGCTGTGATTGCTGCTGGGCTACTACTATAAGGTACTGTGCAGTTATCATCAAATGTACAGGAAATTAACAAAGTCTTTATAATGAATCAAATGAACAATCAAAGTAAATTGTGACCTCCATCAATACTGAAATTGTGAAATATACCCACAAATAGCCAGCATAGTTACCAACTTCTATCTAATCTGTTCATTTTCAGCTTGCAGTTAGCTACCACACGTGCTTTTTTGAATATCATTCTTATTTCTGTGCTATTGTTCTGTTACCATAAGGGTCAGGATAATTTGATCATAATTGTCGCCACAGTGAATATAAAATATTGGACAATAAGAATTATTCAATAAGCTAGCATAAGTGTACCAATTTCAACTACTAAGCTGTTGTTATTCTTCATTCTTGTGAGCTTCAAAAAGAATTCTCACAGTGTTTTTTTTTCCAATGAGAATATATATTGGGCTGCCTGTTAACACTAACCTGGCTGTAAGAAGCATTTAACTATAGTTGACAATATAAACAAAACAGCACCATAAATGACTATTTAGAACTGCAAGACAACTTCAGTAAACTACAGCAAAAGTTACTGCATACACTCAAATTACTGCCCCCTTCACGTGAATGTTGATGTACTTGTGTGTCATTGCCACAAGATTCACATGACTCTATTGATTCCAGTTTTTCACTAAGTGCATTCCTCATTTACTGCATTTGCAGTCATGCCAACTCAACTGGGACAAACCATAGTCCTCTCCTCATCATAATACATCGTGATAAAAGTGTTCTAAGGTATCCAATCTGTTCATAATTTAACAGTGGGACTGCTAATTTATGACTTTTTTAGTTCACCTTAGTTATGCTGTTATTTCATTTCATCTTGAAATTCATTATTTTTTGCGATTCACATTTGCTCTCTCCAATATTGTGGCTGTTGGGACCTGGTTGTTTCTAGCAATACTGGCACCCAGCATAATTTATATATATATATATATAATTATTTGTATAACTTATATTAATGTATTTTAATTTATTAAGCTATATTGAACTACTGCCAAGTTTTGTTTTATAAAATATATATTGCACACATCTACAAAATGTATCTATGGAGTTCTAAAATCACAATTGTTACATTGCATCATATTTTGCTTTCTTTCTTTGCTTGTATAAAAAACAATTCTTGTTAAAGCAGCAGATGAGCATAGTCGTAGCTATGGCAATACATATTGCCATGACAATTGAGACTGCAATACTTACTGCGATTACACTACCATTTACAGCAACAGAAGACGGTGGAACATAAAGCTGGCAGGCGTCATTAATTATAGGGGTCACAGTGCCGGCTGGGGGAATGAAAATGGATCTATATGTACAAGTAACATGAGAGATGAGTGGTTCACCGGATGAAATAGTGGCACGGTTGCTGTATAACTTATCAGCATCACTTTTATCCAGGCATTGTTTTAAGCATACATCACTTTTAGTGCAGGATGTTGAATGCAACTCTACATAACTGACACTAATGAAGGCACGTTGACTACCCGTACTTGGTGCATCAGTATAACCTAATTCATGACACAGAGTCTCAAATGCATTGAAACTGTCAGACACAGGTAGCCAAGAGTTTTGACTATATACTAGTATATAGCCATAGCTTGGGTCAAATTTGTTGTTATAAAACGTATTGGACACATAATCCCAAATAGCTAGTCTGAATTGACCAGGATAAGGATTATCATAGTTACTCACATTCTGTGGACACAAGACTGCCAAATCTTCTTTAGAGTCAACATTTTCAACATCATAAGGTATCTTGTAGGAACATTGCAAGATATGTCGTGGATTTTGATTTTTTCCATTGGTACACTTTAGGTCATGCAGAACTTGGTGTAGTGATGCATTAGGTTTGATGAGAGCTTTGCCAGGTGTGTTCTGTAAGTAGTTGTTTAAGGAAGTGACAGTTCCTGTGAAGATACTGGAGTCATCTCCATTGTAATGGTTGATCTGATAGCACACAGTCTTGCCAAACCCAAGGTGGAGGTCGTTGTCGTGGGGATCAGTCTGTCGTGATACAGTTCCCCACTTTCCATTCAGGTAGACTTCAAGTCTTCCACCACTTCCATCACTCCATCCTGTGAGTCTGATCTCACCTTGTCCCTGACAAGAAACAAGAGTCATGATGTGCATAAGAAGAATAAGAACGGATAATTCTGTCTTCATCATGAAGCCTGTATGTTATGGTTAAAATGTTCTATGCTATCCAATCTCGTTCTCTCTTTTGTCTCACAGTTAATACAGAACTACAATAATGCATCCTTATATACTTTTAGTTGTTGATATTTGGGTAATATAAGTTATTGATGATTATGTCCGAGAGTTTGGGAAGCTTGTTGAGATCCATTGTTACATTTTATAATTCTAATTAAATTCATATTGGGTGTGGTGAATGTGAGATAGCTGGAGGATCCTACGGTTAGTTCATCACTATTGCATGGACCTGGAGATTTTTAGTCTTGCAGGTTTCACTGTCATCCCAAGTAGTTTGTGTAACTGATTCTAGTGTTTCTTGGAAATGTAAAGATTTGAATTATCTCAGTTGTTCATATCACAGTCATAAGTTTTGTAGTATAAAGTAAGCTTGTAATAAGCACATGGAGGAGTAAAAATAATTGAGCTATAGTCTCATAAGCATAGAGTATAGATATTTAAGCAAAGAAAAGTGGTCTAAATTAGGGCTGCGCGATTATCCGATTATTTCCGATTAATCGAGTAAATGGACAAATTGAAGTGGGGCGATGGGGATGCTGTCCAAAATCGATTAATTGGGAACAGCTGACCCTCTGGTGTAGGGCCATAGGCAGCTGGTAGGGGGCAGCTGGTTAGCCTGCCCTACCAACTCCTCCAGCTACTGCTAGGCTCTCTAGCTGTCCTTTTAGTCTGAAAGGCTATTCTCCACAGCAGGGCAAATAATTAATTATAAAAGAGCTTGTTTGGACCCGGACAATGTTGACATGCTGTGTTTTTTAGCTGAAAACTTACCTTGATTTTTAATTACCATTACATATCATAATCAGCCGATTAATCGATTAATCGTGATTGTTTACTTTATGAAAATTGATAATTGCCAATACCCAATTATAGTAATAATCGCACAGCCCTAGTCTAAATACATAATATGTAGCAGTGTACAGAAAAATTGGGAATGTGACGCCTGTCAATTATTTTTGCACCTGCATGCTCCTCAGCAACCAAGTTTTATAGCTGTAGCTTCAACTGTTGCTGACATGTGACAAGACAGTGGCGTAGGAAGAAACGGGGCTCTGGGGGCTGGAACCCCCCCTCCATAATTTTTGAGCACAATTTAATGAGGTGATTCCTCACATGTACATTTAAGCTTTAAGTCACAAAACACATGACCTTGGAGCCCTTCCCCCCCCCCCCCCCATACGGAAATATCTCCCTACACCACTGCAGGACCCTTTCAATCTGAAGGATTCTTTAATACATTTTCAGAAGTAAAACGCTCTTTTCCCAATGTTTGCATGCTGCACTCAATTTATATGTGTATGATCACTCAAAGGTGCGAACTCTCAGCACTACTACACACTAGCCACATAATCATTTATCAGACAAAACATTTCTTGTCTAATGAGTCATGAACTGTCAATATATCACTGGTACACAATGAATAAGTAGATATAATTGTTGTATCCATCAGAAATCCTAGAAATATTCAACATGCAATGAACACTCACTCATAATTCCAGCGCCAAGCTCCAATTCCAGCACTTTGTGAAGCTCGTAACATAAGCAAAACCTACCATAGGCAGCAAGAATATATTTGCTCTCGTGTTTATGACATGACAATAGGGGTGTTACTGTTTATTGTATCCTGGAGGGTGATATGCATGCAGCATGGACAGCCAGCATCCTGGAAGCTCTAAACCTATGTCTCTGTTAAATTTGTTGTTGTCAGGTGTCATCTGTATGTGTAGAGCTTCCTTGATCTTCAACTTACTATTCTTACTGGGTCTGTCTACAACTCTTACCTCTTCCCATTTAATGGGGTGATGCTGCTGCCAAACGTGTTCAGCAATGGCTGGAACTTTCTCATTACCCTCTTACAAGCATCCTGATGTTCTTTCACTCTCTGCTCAAGCCTTCTAGTTTTTTCACCTATGTATACTTTACCACAACTGCAGGGTATACTGTACACTATGTATGACTCTGTTGTAATAGGTATAGTATCTTTAACTTTAGTAAGATGTGATCTTAGTGTCTTACCCAACTTAAATGCTGTTTGATGTCAAAGTCTCTACACACTCTCTGAATGCTCTCACTCAATCCTGCTATGTATGGAATAGTAAGAATCGAACCTTTCTCTTGCTCAGTATCTGTGTGATCTTTAGAAGGTAACTCTTTAGAGCCTCCCCTAATGGTTGCATTGTCATAACCATTACTTTGAAGTACTTGTGTCTTTGCTATATTGTTAACTAACTTATGTATCTGTAATTGGGAAAGAAATTCATCGAACTTTAACAAACTACCATGAATAAACACTTGAGTGGTCATGCTTTCCTGGAGACTGAAGAAGTTGTTTACGTCCACATCCAACTTGATGGTGCACAAGCATCATGAATGAAAAGTAGATTGAAACTCGAGACACAAAGTACTTCAAAGTAACTTTATTATGACAATGAATCTTTAATCTTTTTACAGTTATAGAAAAACAACTTTTTTATAATGATTGGTTTTGATCTTCACACATAAACACTTCAGTACTTCTATTTCTCTGGAGATTGATTTGTTTATAGTAAATTAGAATTTGTATGATAGTCATGAGTGAGTTGGAACATGAACAGCTTTGTGTAGTGCGATATGAGTGAATAGGCATTGGATATCGAAACATATACTGTACTTATGGCATGGACCAAAGACTAGTGAAGACTTTGTGTACAGATGTTCGTCTGCTAAGGGTTAAAGTTGTATGGATTTTTGTATGACTACAAGTTCTTTAGTGTACTAAAGTTTTGGCGATCAAGTCATAGTAAAACTGTAGAGTAAGAAGGGAGTTAGCTAGATGAATGGAGTGAGATGAGGGATTTGTTTTAAGAGAGAAAGAGAGAGAGGGAGGGGGACACATGATATTAGTAAACTGGGATATTCTCCCCAGAACCATCTGTTCCCCAAAAAGGATAATTAAAATGGTATGTCCTCTATATTAGGTAGTCACCAACTTATTCATTTACAGTACACACATGACCACCTTAGGCTCGAGCAATTTCCTCAGCTTCTGCTACTCAGATTAACGAATCTGTTAATCGTTTGTGGTATTTTCTATTATAACCATAAAGAACCTTGTTAAAATAACTCGATAAAGCAGGATTTAGATAATCATCTGTTCTCACTCCTGATCTGAAGCTGACACAACTGTCAGATTACCAGAGGGGCACTATTGGACACAGCTTCAGAAGAGTGATTCTCTACCCTCAGCTATGAAACGATATGAGGAGAGCTCCTAGAGTCTCAGTCTCCTTGTCTATGAGTAGCTTCTGACAACCTGCCTTATACAATCTTTACAGCTACATACCTCCAGAATACCTTTGATTATATTTCCTTTTCTAAATATAATTTTTAAAATTTTGGTTTGTTTTAATGTGGTTTATTTATAGGGTATATGTCCACACGAAATAAGTTGTTAGTAATACACACAACAAAAACAATGCAGTATTCAATTACTGTGTTAAAATTGTGACAAAGTTAATATTTAGTATACGCTGTTTTCTTTCTTTGCTGATATAAGAAACAGTTCTTGTTAAAGTAGCAGATGATAGTAGTTGTTGCTACTGCTGTGATGCATATTGCTATGGCAACTGAAACTGTAATAGCTGCGATTGCTGCAGCGCTAGTTTGAGCTCCATGATAAGGTTCCGTGCAATTATCATCAATGTACGGGGAATTAACAATGTCTTTGTATTGAATATCAAATGAACAATAAAAGTGAATTTTGTTTAAAGTATGGTTGAATTGAATATCAAGACTGTTATTAAGTAGTTTATTAGCATTACTTTTACTAAAACATTGCAGTAGGCAGGTATAGCCACTATGGCAGGACATGGAAGGCAAATTAACATATTTATATACTTGTGAAATAATGCTGCTACTACTACTAAAGCCAAATCCTGTCATTGTAGTATATCCTAGTTCTTTACATAGAGTTTGACCTCCATCAGTACTGAAACTATTAGGTGATACAGCTACCCATGAATTGCCAGCATATATATGTATACATCATCATAACTTCTGTCAAATCTGTCATACGCAAGTGTAAATTGACCAGGATGCGGGTTGTCATAGTTCCTTGCATTCTGAGGACACAATACTGCCAAGTCTTCTCCATGATTTCTATTTCCTTGAGATATTTCATAAGAGCATCTCAGGATATGTCGCGGATCCTGACCTTTCTTGTTTGTACAGTTAAGGTGATGCAGAACTTGGTGTAGTGATGCATTAGGTTTGATGAGAGCTTTGCCAGGTGTGTTCTGTAAGTAGTGGTTTAAGGAAGTGACAGTTCCTGTGAAGATACTAGAGTCATCTCCATTGTAATGCTTGATCTGATAGCAGCACACAGTCTTGCCAAACCCAAGGTGGAGGTCGTTGTCATGGGGATCAGTCTGTCGTGATACAGTTCCCCACTTTCCATTCAGGTAAACTTCAAGTCTTCCACCACTTCCATCACTCCATCCTGTGAGTCTGATCTCACCTTGTCCCTGACAGGAAACAAGAGTCATGATGTGCATAAGAAGAATAAGAAAGGATAATTCTGTCTTCATCGTGAGACACTATTATGTTAGCGGTTAAAGTGTTCTATGCTACTCCAATCTCGTTCTCTCTTTTGCCTCACAATGAATACACAACTAATACATCCTTATATACTTTTTTGTTGTTATGTATATGTATTATAAACAAAATGTTTGCATGTCTATGTTGTTGTTTTTTTCTTGCAAGCACCACAGATGAAAAGTAAAAGAGTGTACCTAATCTTTGCTTTACTATTAATTAACTTGTATATAGTGATGTTGGTAATCTGTAGTTGGTCATGCTTCCCTGGAGACTGCTTCCTTGGAGACTGAAGAAGTTGTTTACATCCACATTTAACGTGATGGTGCACAAACAACTCATTTAAAATAATTGGCTCTGTTGTCCACACACACACACACACACACAAACACTTCAGTACTTTTCTCTGGAGACTGACTTGTTCGCAGTTTATAATCATAAGTGACTTGGAGCATGAACAGATTTGTGTAGTAAGATCTGAGTGAATAGGCATTGAATAATATAGATATGAAACATATGGCATGGACCAAATGCAAGTGAAGACTTTGTGTGTGTACCGTAGTTACATTATTTTATGACCAATTAGTAAAATAAGTGCAGTAGCAAGTGAAGTGATCATAATTATCTGTATTGCCAGGTTATATATGTTCGAATTTGAAGACGGGTAACATAAATAATTATTTTCTGCCACTTTTCCTTCCATCTGGGAGTAATCCTATAATTGTGGTTATGAATTTGCCACACATTGTTCTTAAAGTTGAACTTCTGTTGTTCTTGAAGTTAAACTTTAAGAACAATGTGTGGCAAATTAATAACCATAAGTATAGGGTTACTCCCAGATGGAAGGAAGAATTAATAGGATACTCCCCAGTATAGTGGCTACAGTTTAGTGTACTAAACTTTTGGAAATCAACATAGTACAAATGTAGAGTAATTTACAAGCGAGCAAAGTGAGCGAGACACTATACAGTGGCGTCAAATTGAGAATCGGATGTATTATATATGTGTGGATGTATGTATGTCATTTGTTCTTTGACCCTCATGTATTTTTATGTTAGCTTGGTGTTCGACCCCGTCCCAAACTTCACTAAACAGATTCCTTTGGTTTATCGATTCTTACTCATATCATCCTAGAAATAGAATTTTTTACCACTAAACTTGTGTTACATAAATCATTTGTTTTGGTAGTTTATTTAACAGGAATATATCCAAACAAAGATGTTGTTGGTTATATATGCAACAAAACACACTACATCATTTGTGGTTCACTTAGAGTAAAAATTGTGGCCAAGTTAATATTGCTAAGTTACTATTATGCTGTTTTCTTTCTTTGCTGATATAAGAAACAGTTCTTGTTGAAGTAGCAGATGATAGTAGTTGTTGCTACTGCTGTGATACATATGTGAGCGGGTCTGGGAAAAGGGACCTTACGGCGCAAAAATTGAAATTGAAATTGAGATATAGGCTCCAGAAGTAAGTCAACGGAAAAATTCTTTCTTTCTCCTATTTTTTATTTTTTGCAGAATTAGTCTTAGTGACCCTTACTCTAAGTCTATGCCAAATTTCAAATGTCAAAACAACGTAAAAGACCCCAAGCGTGCTGTGGAAAGACAAGCTACTTTTTATTCTCTCTCGTTCTCGAAGTACAATAAACGGGAGGTGGGCGGAGTTTCAAAGAAGCAGCTAAAAAAAGGCATAGCTTTGAGGCTATTGCATGCACTCTACAGCTTACCTCTGACTGTACCGTTACAGCGAATAGAGTAGCCAAGAATTCCGACAAGACAGGCCGCTTTGAAAGCTAAAAAGAACTCTACGCAAACTTCGTTAGTCGCCGTTAAAAAGTGGCTGTACGATTTAATTGCATATGCGGAGTACGCTCAGTTAGGACTTAAGGAAGTGTTGAGTAAGTCATCACTGGAACCTCTCACTGCTACCATTGGTATCAGTAAATTGTTTAAAGCATTTCTGTGTATGTTCTCTGGAGTCCCCACAGACAGCCAAAAGTCAGAGCTAGCTATTAACTAGAAGGTAGGCATGCAAGGTATGTACTCCGTGTTGACTTATTAGGAGTGTCGTGTTTGTTATTACAAGAATCTCTTGTCCATCATTGGTATCAGTATATTGGATTATTTTTCAAAGTGTTTGTGCACATGTTTTCAGGGGCCCCATTTTAGGTGCCAGTTTTATATACTTCAACTTCATTTTTTTTAATTCAGTCATTTTCATTCATTCATTCAGTGACTCTGTCAACAGCAGATCTCGAAGATGGCGGACTTTTATGCCTTGAGAGAAGAGGAACTCTGACTAGATGACGATTTAAGTCCCTTTAATTCGCCTCTTTTTTTAAGTTCGGCTTAGTTTTTGAGAAAACAAGAGAAATGGCAGACTACGGTGGAGTGCTGCTGTATGGCCACGCCCATTCAATCATTTAGCTGCCATTTTGAATCATGCGCTCTCACATGAGCAAACAAATTTTACTGCGCCCAGTTCAGATTTATTGCTTGCATTCTATAGTTCCAGTGCTTATCTTCTTTTGTCTGGTGTAGGGAAGTCTCTGCTGCTAGAGGTGTGCTTTTCTCATCAACTGTAAGCATGCCTGCTCTCCAAAAATGTACCCTAAGTGTTTGTGTAGCGTGCATGTCAGAAAGTTGAAATGTTCTTGTGGCTATTTATTTTCTACAAAGCCAGAGAATGCTATGAAGTCCTCAGAAAGTCACAAACACCGTATTGCTGAGTATCAAGTTCGTAAAACAGCTTTAGATACTATGAATCAGCCCCAGGTGTGTATAAGGGCTGGTTCTAAATGTTTATGCCCATAAAACAAGCCCTTGAAATGCCTAAAGAAACCTAAAGATGCAAGCAGGCCAATTTAAATGCCCTAGGTAGACAAGATAAAATTTATATTCATAAATAGAACAAAAATATTACTCTTATAAGCTGAAAATTTAAAAACTTGGCAATAGCGACTTCTTTAGCTAATTATTGCTTTTTTAAAGTAATGCTGAGGGTTTGCACTCTTAGTGCTCTAGTTTGTATTGTATTGTATTGTATTGTATTGGTCATAAGGAGTTTGCTGGTGAAAATGCTACAAAACACACATGTAAACAGAGTTGATAACTATAAAAAAGAATACTTGCATTATTAACTTACTGACATAAATCTAACTCAAAAAGTGAACTAATTTTAATTGTTCAGCATGTAAAAAGTTCAAACAGGAATGATATTGTATATATTTATGGTTTAATGGTTGCTATGAACTATTTCAAACTTTTTCACTAAGTAAAAGTGATAAAATTATGTTCTCAACTCAAGTTCTTTCTACTGATATTACATCCTGATGATTAGTTCAAATGGCGTCATATGTTGCTTTCATTCTTTGTCGATAGAAAAAACACTTTTTGTGGAAACAGCAGATAATAACAATAGTTGTTATAGCAACGCATACTGCTATGGTGACAGAAATTCCAATACTGTGATTACTGTAGCACTGATCCTAGTTTCTTGAGAAAATGCCTTGCAGTCATCACCAATGTAAGGAGAAATAGTGTTCTTCCAACGAATATTAAATTCGCATGTAATACTGACTGTGTGTGGAAATCCTACTTCAATTCTTAGGCTGTTGTTGAGTAGTTTATGAGCATCACTCTTATTGAAGCACTGTAGTAAACAAATATCACTTTTATGGCACGACATTGAAGGCAAATTTACATAAATATCACGATAAACATTATCAGAATAAAAGTTAATTTGTGATATGTGGGTATATCCTAATTCAGTACATAGAGTGTCAATTCCTTTGAAGGTTGTTACAATTGATATTGGTACCCATGACCTATCAACATATACTTGAACTACACCCTGACTGGGATCAAATTTATATTGATCATGGAGATATTCAAATAACCTGAACTGACCAGGATGAGGGTTGTCATAGTTACTTGCATTCTGTGGACACAAGACTGCTAAATCATCTTCATCAGTATGTCCTTGAGATATTTTATAAGAGCATCTCAGAATATGTCGCGGATTCTGACCTTTCTTATTTGTGCAGTTTAGATCTTGCAGAACTTGGTATAGTGATGCATTAGGTTTGATGAGAGCTTTGCCAGGTGTGTTCTGTAAGTAGTTGTTTAAAGAAGTGACAGTTCCTGTGAAGATACTAGAGTCATCTCCATTGTAATGGTTGATCTGATAGCACACAGTCTTGCCAAACCCAAGGCGGAGGTCGTTGTCATGGGGATCAGTCTGTCGTGATACAGTTCCCCACTTTCCATTCAGGTAGACTTCAAGTCTTCCGCCACTTCCATCACTCCATCCTGTGAGTCTGATCTCACCTTGTCCCTGACAGGAAACAAGAGTCATGATGTGCATAAGAAGAATAAGAACGGATAGTTCTGTCTTCATCATGAAGCCTGTATGTTATGGTTAAAATGTTCTATGCTATCCAATCTCGTTCTCTCTGTTGTCTCACAGTTACATATTGGGGACCTACTATTTGTATAACAATGCCTACGTTGGTATAAAGAGAGCCTGTCACCACACGGTAAGGGTGAAAACACTATAGCACAATGAAATATGTTATTGATGCTTTTGTGGGAGTTTTTGAAAGCTTGTTGAGATCCATTGTTACATTTATAATTTAGTTAAATTCATATTGGGTGTGGTGAATGTGAAGTAGCTGGAGGGTCCTTGAGTGAGTTCATCACTATAGAATGGACCAGGAGATTTTTAGCCTTGCAGGTTTCACTGTCATTCCAAGTAGTTTGTGTAACTGATTCTAATGTTTCTTGGAAATGTAAAAAATTTGAATTATCTCAGTTGCTCATCTCACAGTTATAAGTTTTGTAGTATTAAGTAAGCTTGTAATAAGCACATGGAGGAGTAAAAATAATTGAGTTACAGTCTCATAAGCATAGAGTATAGATATTTTAAGCAAGGAAAAGAGGCTTACTAAATACAATATATGTAGCCGTGCACAGGAAAATTGAACATGACACCTGTCAAAAAAGTTTTTAGATGTATTCTCAAAAGACCAACAGAAATTCTATTTTTTCAAAGATTTTTTAATCCATGAAATTTTTTTTACTCCGCTAATTTATCACTTCATAATTTCTTCTCAGCCTTCTTCTCATTCAGCAAATAAAACGAATCTTTGAAAAAAGATAATTTCCATTGGTCTATTGAGAGCGAGACTATAGCATAGCAGTGCCCCTTAACAGTATAAATGCAGAATTGAAATGTTTGTTTGCCGGCTGGTTGTCGTAGCTCAGTGGCAGAGCGTTTGTGTATTAAGCAAGTAGTCCTGGGTTCTATTTCTGATGGTAACTAAATATTTTTAATTCTGTTTTGTTAAAAAAGCCTGAAAGAAAGAGAATACATCTAATGAGTAAAAGAAGGCTGAGAAAGAAATTGTGAAAATATATTTGCACCTACATATTCCTCAGCAAACCAAGTTTTATAGCTGTAGCTTCAACTGTTGCTGACATATGCAACTGGACTCTATCAATCTGAAAGATGCTTTAATGCAGACCTTAGTGGTAGAAGTTACACTCGAATGTTAATGGGCATGAGTTGGATGTCCAAAAGAGAGCTTAAGGGTGGCCGCAAGTAACGACGTGCACTGCCTGTAGATCCGGACATTAATTTATTCGATAATATGTGAGCAGAAACAATCGCCCAGTAGCAGCAAAAGTATACTTCACGAAGTTGTGGTGTCTTTAGTTTAGATTCAGGTTGTCTCATAATCGTTTACAGAAACAGTCCATACTTCGTCTAAGCTCACATGGTAAAGTGCACCAGTATACTTCTCCTCCTGTAGCCATTTTCAAGGCTCTCTATATTTGAACTTGAACGGATGGATCCAGCTGGCTCAATTTCTGAGGAGCGAAGACTTCCCAAGCTGCACAGCTCTAAGACCTCCATCTTGGGCTATCTCCGAGAAACTTCCCTCTCTTCTGACTCTCTTGTTATTGTTGCATTGATGTTTGTTTACTCTTGATATAGTCAGGCTCTTTTTGGAACCAATACAAACCAACTGAAAAAATAATACTCATGTACTAGTAGTTCAAGAAATGGGAGGTGGGGTTATTTCATAAGAATTGCGAGTGGAATAAAAGTTCCATATTTTGTAACAGTTTTTGTTGGATGACTATATTTTTACACACGGGTAAGCCTAAAAAAAAGATGAACTTCACCACAACTTGAAATTTTTAATATCTTACAAAAAGAAAAAGATGTGAATAAATCATTAAGTAATATTTAAATGGAAAAGAACTCATTGACTTGCAGCAGTAGAGGCTGAGCAAACAGTGCACCAAATTGCGGAGCTCCAACTTACCGCACCGCTCCAAAAAAGTGCTACAAAGTTTTATAACTGGGCCTTGATATTTCCTCAGATTGGCTCTAAAATTAGTGAGCGGCACCTTCGGCAGGTACTTTGTCCTTGTGATGTAGTGGAGAAGCCCCTGTAATTATACGATTGTAGTAATCGTGCAATCAATTAAAAAAATGTGTAGGCGGTGTGCTGCCACCCTTAAAGCGCTGCACTGTAATTTTGCTGATTCAGAGGCACTTGGTCTACAAAAGGAGAAGAGGAGAACTAAACTATGTTTTTTAATACTGGTACGTCTGACGCCGAGACTGAAGATGACATGCTGAATGAAGTGGAGGAACTGATTCGAGAACTTACAGCAAAAAAGGAGGAGCTTCATGCCCTCAAAGAGCAAATAAGGAGATTAAATGCCGACTTTGCCAGCGAAAGTATAAGGAGAGAATTAAAGACTCTAAGGAACCTTGAAACAATCAGGATACAGCATGAACAAACGTTGAGTCAGGAATGTAAAGTAGTTGTTGACTGTGAACACCACAAGAGAGAAGAAGATAGTGATGTGTGGCAGAAAGAAAAGTGCTTTCTTATAGAGAAAGGAGGCACCCTAAAAAAGTATAACCACAAAAAAATGTGAGAGTAACGAGGATAGATCGAGAATGATGACCCCGTACCAACTTCAGGAACTGTGCAGTTATCAATTAAAAAGTATTTATAACAAATCAAATGAACAATGAAATTAAATTGTGCTCAAAGTAGGGCTGATTGAATATCGAGGCTTTTATTAAGTAGTTTATTTGCATTACTTTTACTAAAGCATTGCAGTAGGCATGTAACTATGAGAAGACATGGAAGGCAAATTAATGTACATTGGAACCTCGATTATCCGGACCTCAATTATCTGAATGCTCAAATTATCCGAAAGGCAAATTCGTCGCGCATGCGCAAAAATTCAATGGCTAGTAGCTGCATTTTGAGTAGGAGAGGCTATGGCTGAACGTAGTAAAGTGGCAATGAAACTAAAAAGGACTTTCCTAACAATTGAAAAGAAGGTAGAAATATTGGATAAGCTTAAGAAAAATAGTTGTTTCAGCTTAGCCAAAGAATATGGCGTCGGTTCTACTGTTGCGAGCTGAAGAAGAACGAAGAGAAGATACGGTCATTTTTTGTATCCATGGATAGCCAAACTGTTGCGAAGAAAAGAAAATCAATGAAAAATGCTAATGATGTACAATTGGATAAGGCTGGTCAGTAAACTTTGCTCACTCATTTAGCTACAGTGCTAAATAACTAAGTGATTTTTTTATGTGTAGTGTGCCTATGGTTTGTCCAAAAAAGAGTTGAAGGAATGCCTATTTCAGGTCCAATTCTTTGTGAAAAAGCAAACTATTTCTATACCAAACTACATCCTGGGGAGCAACAGACTTTTAAAGCCAGTCGAGGATGGTTATGAAGATTTTGCATCCGCCATGGAATGAGGCAACTCTCAGTACAGGGAGAAAAGTTATCAGCTGATTCTACTACTCCAGATCCCTTTAAGCAGACATTGGCTGATTACATTGAAGCAGAAAGGTTAACCCTGGATAAACTATATAATTGCGATGAAACTGGGCTATATTTTCGTCTCCTCCCAAGAAAAACTTTTAGCATCAGCTTCGGAAAAGTCAGCTCCTGGCATGAAGGCTTCTAAAGATAGAGTGACACTGATGGCTTTCTCAAATGCTACAGGAACTCACAAACTTCGTCTAGTTATTATTGGTAAATTATAACTTACAAAGTATACATAAAAAACTTTCATATTATGTTTTATTTTTGTGTTTTCTTTAATAGGGAAATCTGCTAAGCCTATGTGTTTTAAGCATGTTAACATGGATGCTTTGCCTGTGCTGTATTACTCTCAAAAAAGTGCATGGATGAACACTGCAATTTTTAGTGATTAGTTCAAAAAACATTTTGTTCCAGCTGTTATAAGACATCAGGAACAAAAAGGTATCCATTCTAAGAAGGCACTGCTTCTGCTTAATAATGCACCCTCACATCCAGATGCAGAAGAGCTTACCTGTGACAATATCTGTGCAAAGTTTTTGCCTGCCAACACAACATCCCTCATCCAGCCCATGGATCAGGGTGTTTTGGAATCTCTAAAAAGGAGACATAAAAAGTTGCTTTTGCGAAATTTTTTAGAAAAGATGAGCATGGAATCTCAATGTTTGCAGCTTTGAAAGGGATAAACATGAAACATGTTGTGTACATGAGTGCAGAGGCATGGGATGATGTCCCTTCCACTACTCTATTGAAGTCTTGGAATAAATTGTTAAGAAGGACTGAAGAGATTGCCCAGGAGACTGATGACTTGGAGTCTTCAACAACAGAGTTGCAACCTTTACTTACAAAACTTGGCTGTGACACATCTGAGGAGGAGATGCATCAACATTTAAACCCCCTGGTATACCCAGTCATGGTGCAGCAGCTGAGATGTTGGAGAAATGTGTTCTTTGGTATGAACATCAAAAAGAAGCTGAACCAACAACACTTCTCTATCTACAAAAAATACATACATTGGCATCTATAAAGCGAAGTTCAAATTTGAAACAAACAACATTGGCCGCTTTTATTCGTAAAATGACTGGATATTAACATTCAAACTATTAATTTTTGTTATAAGCACTGTTTACTTCATATTTAATAACAATGTTGTGTAAATAGGTGCAATAACTCATGAATATTAATAAACCTCAATTATCCGTAAATTTCAGTTATCCGAAAGGGTCCCCAAGCCTTTTGGATAATCGAGGTTCCACTGTAGTTAAATTCCTGTGCAATAGTACTGATGCTACCAGTATCAACTCATGCCATTGTAGTATATCCTAATTTTTTACATAGAGTTAGACCTCCATCAGTACTGAAATTGTGAGATATACCCACGAATAGCCAGCATATCACTATAACTTTTATCTAATCTGTTCATTTTCAACTTGCAGTTCGCTACTACAGCTGCTTTTTTTTTTTTTTGGATATCATTCTTGTTTCTGTATTATTGTTCTGTTACCATAAGGGTCAGGATAATTTAATCATCATACCCGTAGCCAGGGGAATTCGAGGGGTTTGGTCGAACCCCCCTTTAGAGTGACTGGAAGTAAATATTTTAGCCACACCCCACCTATAACTTCTGGAATATCATAATCTATTCGATCGTGCTGAACCCGCGATTGAATTCTCTGCGGTTTACCTAGATATATACTTCATACTCTGGATATGGACAGCCTAGTCCGAGTCCAAGTGACCTAATAAACATTCAAATCCTTGGCTACAACATTTCGCTCTCACATACGCGTGAGTAAAGCTTGCTACGTTACATCTATTCCTTATAAAGTGTAATGTAATGCACTTATTAATTAGTAAGAGTAATAGCATGGGTAAGCGTGCCATTCGATATTAATAGCACAAGCAATGTAATTTTTTCAACAGATTAGAAGGGGAACTCTCGGGAAGTATCTGAGAAAGTTAAACAAAAATAAAACCAACAGATAGTGAGTGCATTAAATAGTGTAGCTACATTGCATTCATGATTTTAAAAAGGCTGGCCTACTATTAGCTACTGATAGCACGGGTAACCTGTGCTATTAGGGATCAGTAGCGCTCGTAATGCTATTGTAATAGCACTCCGATTTGCCTCGTTATTTTAATCGCGTTGTTCGTGCTATTAATCCCAAACAGCACGGTTACCCTTTCATGCTATCACATGCTAATAGTAGGCCAGCTTTATAAAAACTGCACGAGACTACTGTAAGCTAATAATCATTTTCAGTGTGGCTATTATGTATAGTGCAGTCGCTATTTCTGTACTTCAGGATAAACTTTCTCTTGAACTTTGCTTTTAACCAATGGCTCCTCCTAATCTGTTGGAAAAAAATTCGATCTAATAGGGGTAGAGCTTCTGCGCTAAAGAATGATGTTGTCTCCAACTAGAAACTACAATTGTACATTTCCAAGGCTAGAGCTGCATGCTTGCGCACTTACCCTTACTATTTCACAAAGCAACCGTGGCATTTTACTTTGTCCCGTGCTATTTTTCCAACACATTTTGAACGGGAAGTTTACACGCCGTACTAATAAATAACTTGTAGTATATACCCAAAAGGCATATTAATGTTGCATTGCTCATATACAGCTCACTGTAGTGGCTAGAAGCCTGGTTACTCGAGAATAATACTGCTTTTCTCTCGAATATCAACAGTGTTTAATAAATTTACAGTTGGAAAAAAGTGGGTGTGACTATTTGCGTCTTTAAAATCCGAACCCCCCAATGCAAACTTCTGGCTACGGGCCTGATCATAATATCGTCATCACAGTGAATATAAAATATTTGACAATAAGAATTATTCAGTAAGCTAGCATAAGTGTACGAATTTCAACTACTAAGCTGTTGTTATTCTTCATTCTTGTGAGCTTCAAAAGAATTCTCACAGTGTTTTTTTTTTAATGACGATATATGTTGGGCTGCTTGTAATTAGTCTCGCGTAGCCAGACCCTTTACCAATCGCTGAGCGGGAAAAGGGTCTGGTAAACTGACATAGAGCAGTTTGTTCTTGCTTAGTCAGCAAGTGGTTAACTGTGGTTCAATTAGTGTGGGTGTAAATCGTTAAATATTTTCAGGCGCGTGAATTGTACAGATCAGTAGGCAGAGTTCGTTCTGTATTGCCATGAAGAAATGTTAAAAGCAATGCTGGGAAATGCTGCCGGTTAAAAATTAATGGCACTTTGATACTGATTCTTGGCTAGCATTATTCACCTTTAAGCATGACAAAAACCTAAGGTACCATGGCATATACATGGCATGCGATTGGTAAAGGGTCTGGCTACGCGAGACTAGCTTGTAATGTGTCCTATGGCAGGCAATTTCACTCTTTCCGGTTCTCCTCATATTTTTCTAGGCATGCACTAACCTGGCTATAGCAGGCCCGGAGGAACCGGTCTGGTTGGTCCAGTCTTGGCCGGACCATCTTTTGAAATGGTGAATGCCGAAATAACTATGTTTAAAGGGAAATCCCAAATTAACGATCTTTACCGGTTATTCTCATTCTTCCACGGTTTGTTTAGTGGTGGCTTAGCATTAATGATAGTGATAAATAATGAAATCTAAGATATTAATTTGTCACAAGTGTAAATACAGTTTGCAATGTAGTTAGCTCTGTCAGTAACTATTCTAAACTTTAGCTAATACAAAATTTCTTTTTTATTTAGCTAGCTATTTACCATTATAGTGAATAAAATTATCCATAGACTTGTCACACCACCCATGAATTATCCTTAGCTACGTCTATGAACGGTTTTGGCACGAATGGCTTTGGCCACACCACCCATGAGTTGTTTAGGCGACACTCATGTCCTGGCCGGACCAATTCATTGTTCAGATGTTCATATTGGAGCAAACAGGAGTGATATAGTAAAAATTCAAACAAACGGCAACTTTCCACTGATGACCTGCAAGTCTGCCGTGTACTCATAATCACCACCGAGGGCCCCTGCAATGAGCAGAGGACACCATCAATGCACACCCATAATCCACCCTCATGAGAACAAAAAACCCTAACCCCAATCTAACCTATACCCCCTGAGCGCAGTTATCCCCCATAGCTCCCCAAATTACTAGCCTTACGCTCCTATACAACCTCTACCTCCGGAAACTATTGCCCCTTTCCCCACCCCTTACTACCGAACTCTCTTCTCTTTTTTTTTAATCATCATAAGGAGAATAAACTACACACGAACTCACAGCACAACAAAGTTCAACACAATATAGCAATAGAATGTCTCTGGACCGAGATCAATTGAGGTTACGACGACTCTCCTCCCCAGGCGGCACTTCTATCGCAGGAGGGCAAAACCTCCTGGCGTGATCCCGACCACACCGGGCACAGCAGTGAGAAAAACGGCACGGCACTGACACACAAGGCCTGCTGTCGTTCCAAGAGAAGCAGGCCTGTACCCTCCTTTCCCTCCGCCTCTGAGGAGCCAAAGGCAAGGGCACTGGAGGTGTCAGGCACTGGAGCGACTCCGAGCTCTCCACCATAGCTTGCGTAAATAAGCACTGATTCAACAGGAAATCAGCCTGCTTCAATGATGAGTGCTGTGCCTCAATGACACGTCGTAGCTCCTCCACCAGCCAGATGTAGCCCTATTCTGGCAGGACATCACAGTGGCCAGGTGCTCCCATAGAGCCACAGCCTTCTCCGGATAGGAGCGACTCACCACCCCTGTGTACTGGGCAAAGCTAGCCATCCAAGAATCCCAATCGGCAACTGGTCAGAATGGCTTTGCCTTCGAAGGTTTCTCTTCTCCTTCGGTAAACCTTCGAAACTCCGCCCAGAGGGTGTCCTGGGACAACTCCCACATGTCCACAAATTCCCCCACCAGGATCCGCTTAACCAGCCTTGCTGGAACAGTAGGCAGGGTAACACCCATTGAAAATTTCTGGGCCTTTCCCTCTGCTGCCTTCGCTGCCCCCTTTGCTGCCTTTGCTGCTGCCTCTGCTGGGCGACTGGTCGGATCCGCACCGTTTGGCTTTGAGCCATCTGCCGACTTGGTAGGCCCAGTGCCACCACAGCATGATCATCGACCGTGCCCAGGCCTGTATGAACACAACAACCGTGCCATCAGCACACAGTCTCAATACCAGGCCTATGCTTCTCAGAGCCAAAGTAGTGGCCCCATGCCCCGCCTCTCCCTAGGTGCTATTAAGTGAGCCACATGCTCATGGCACTATACCTTAGCTACTATAGAGAGCTGCATGCCATGTAAGTCCTTGCTATGTGAGCCACTCCCACCGCTGCCACGAAATGTAGGGAATTATAATCCTTTTACTTCTTCTCGACTCGAGTTCCGTCAATCAAGTTAGCTAACAACAGTCTAACTTTTAAGTTGTTTTAATATTGGTTGCTAAGACAGAACTAAACTGAGAATAATGATGCAATGCTTAATTAATATGAATTTGTGAGTATGACGTAGTTATTCAAATGTCCAATCAAATAAATACAGGTGATGGAGCAAGGATGAAGTTGTTCGACGAACATCGTACCCTGCAGCAGAAGTGCCCGATTCACGGTGTGCAAACTAAAATACCATAATAATGATAATGATATAAAACATAACTAGCTAAAATAATTATGTTCATGTGGGTGGTTCTCCACAGGCCCATTACTTTAAGTATTATAGGGAGCCCACGCCCCCTATTTACTGCTATTAAGTGAGCCACATGCCCATAACACAATACTTCATCTACTATGTAGAACCACATACCCTCTAAGTCACCACTATTAAGTGAGCCACACGCTCGTAACACATTTAATCTACTATATAGAGCCACACGCCTTTTAGATCACCACTACTAAGTGAGCCACATGCTCATAACACAATACTTCATCCACTATATAGAACCACATACCCTTTCAAGACACCACTATTAAGTGAGCCATGTGCTCATAGCGAGATGTGACAGATTAACTATGGAGCCCCATATGCCCCTGTACACATGCTATCAAGCCACATGCCATCCCAAGTTGCTGATGCGTGGCTTGCCCTTTCTTAGTGCAGTATACCACCTACTACAGCTAGTGAAAGTATCAGTCAATAATGGCAACCATTGTTACTTACATGTTAGTTGCTACCAAAAACTAACATTATCAAAATCTGTAGCTCCACCACTCTGCCTAGTATTAACCCAGCCTCGTCTGCTACTAAGCTGTCATTAATATTGCTCAAATGTTCATATATGCTGTTTTCTTTTGTTGCTGATATAATAAACAGTTCTTGTTAAAGTGGCAGATGATAGTAGTTGTTGCTACTGCTGTGATATATATGAAACTGTAATAGCTGTGATTGCTGCTGGGCTACTACTATAAGGTACTGTGCAGTTATCATCAAATGTACAGGAAATTAACAAAGTCTTTATAATGAATCAAATGAACAATCAAAGTAAATTGTGACCTCCATCAATACTGAAATTGTGAAATATACCCACAAATAGCCAGCATAATTACCAACTTCTATCTAATCTGTTCATTTTCAGCTTGCAGTTAGCTACTACACGTGCTTTTTTGAATATCATTCTTATTTCTGTGCTATTGTTCTGTTACCATAAGGGTCAGGATAATTTGATCATAATTGTCGCCACAGTGAATATAAAATATTTGACAATAAGAATTATTCAGTAAGCTAGCATAAGTGTACGAATTTCAACTACTAAGCTGTTGTTATTCTTCATTCTTGTGAGCTTCAAAAAGAATTCTCACAGTGTTTTTTTTCAATGAGAATATGTATATATTGGGCTGCCTGTTAACACTAACCTGGCTGTAAGAAGCATTTAACTATAGTTGACAATATAAACAAAACAGCACCATAAATGACTATTTAGAACTGTAAGACAACTTCAGTAAACTACAGCAAAAGTTACTGCATACACTCAAATTACTGCCCCCTTCACGTGAATGTTGATGTACTTGTGTGTCATTGCCACAAGATTCACATGACTCTATTGATTCCAGTTTTTCACTAAGTGCATTCCTCATTTACTGCATTTGCAGTCATGCCAACTCAACTGGGACAAACCATAGTTCTCTCCTCATCATAATACATTGTGATAAAAGTGTTCTAAGGTATCCAATCTGTTCATAATTTAACAGTGGGACTGCTAATTTATGACTTTTTCAGTTCACCTTAGTGCTGTTATTTTATTTCATCTTGAAATTCATTATTTTTTGCGATTCACATTTGCTCTCTCCAATATTGTGGCTGTTGGGACCTGGTTGTTTCTAGCAATACTGGCACCCAGCATAATTTATATATATATAATTATTTGTATAACTTATATTAATGTAATTTAATTTATTAGGCTATATTGAACTACTGCCAAGTTTTGTTCTATAAAATATATATTGCACACATCTACAAAATGTATCTAGGGAGTTCTAAAATCACAATTGTTACATTGCATCATATTTTGCTTTCTTTCTTTGCTGGTATAAAAAACACTTCTTGTTAAAGCAGCAGATGAGCATAGTCGTAGCTATGGCAATACATATTGCCATGACAACTGAGACTGTAATACTTATTGCGATTACACTACCATTTACAGCAACAGAAGATAGTGGAACATAAAGCTGGCAGGCGTCACTAATTGTAGGGGTTACAGTGTCGGCTGGGGGAATGAAAATGGATCTATATGTACAAGTAACACGAGGGATGAGTGGTTCACCGGATGAAATAGTGGCACGGTTGCTGTATAACTTATCAGCATCACTTTTATCCAGGCATTGTTTTAAGCAACATCACTTTTAGTGCAGGACGTTGAATGCAACTCTACATAACTGACACTAATGAAGGCACGTTGACTACCCGTACTTGGTGCATCAGTATAACCTAATTCATGACACAGAGTCTGAAATGCATTGAAAGGTTTAGACACAGGTAGCCAAGAATTTTGAGCATATACTAGTATATAGCCATAGCTTGGGTCAAATTCATCGAAACGAAACTCATTGAAATAGTTATACCTGGCAGCAAGTCTGAATTGACCAGGATAAGGATTGTCATAGTTACTCACATTCTGTGGACACAAGACTGCCAAATTTTCTTTAGGGTCAACATTTTCAACATCATAAGGTATCTTGTAGGAACATTGCAAGATATGTCGTGGATTTTGATCTTTTCCATTGGTACACTTTAGGTTTTGCAGGACTTGATGTAGTGATGCATTAGGTTTGATGAGAGCTTTGCCAGGTGTGTTCTGTAAGTAGTGGTTTAAAGAAGTAACAGTTCCTGTGAAGATACTGGAGTCATCTCCATTGTAATGGTTGATCTGATAGCACACAGTCCTGCCAAACCCAAGGTGGAGGTCGTTGTCATGGGGATCAGTCTGTCGTGATACAGTTCCCCACTTTCCATTCAGGTAGACTTCAAGTCTTCCACCACTTCCATCACTCCATCCTGTGAGTCTGATCTCACCTTGTCCCTGACAGGAAACAAGAGTCATGATGTGCATAAGAAGAATAAGAACGGATAATTCTGTCTTCATCATGAAGCCTGTATGTTATGGTTAAAGTGTTCTATGCTATCCAATCTCGTTCTCTCTTTTGTCTCACAGTTAATACAGAACTAGCAATAATGCATCCTTATATACCTTTAGTTGTTGATATTTGGGTAATATAAGTTATTGATGATTATGTCGGAGAGTTTGGGAAGCTTGTTGAGATCCATTGTTACATTTTATAATTCTAATTAAATTCATATTGGGTGTGGTGAATGTGAGATAGCTGGAGGGTCCTACGGTTAGTTCATCACTATTGCATGGACCTGGAGATTTTTAGTCTTGCAGGTTTCACTGTCATCCCAAGTAGTTTGTGTAACTGATTCTAGTGTTTCTTGGAAATGTAAAGATTTGAATTATCTCAGTTGTTCATATCACAGTCATAAGTTTTGTAGTATCAAGTAAGCTTGTAATAAGCACATGTAGGAGTAAAAATAATTGAGCTATAGTCTCATAAGCATAGAGTATACAGCAGCAATTTTAGGCAGTACAGGCAACTAACTTATTCATCATATTTATTCATTCAATTAAATAGAGTATAGATATTTAAATCATTAATATTTAGAACTTCACTAGCCATTTTTAATAGAATTTATAACATAAACGTTTCGACACACTATACAGTGGCCTTCTTCAGTATGAATATGAAAAAGATACAATGCATTAACCCTAAGGGTGACAGAAAATAAATAAGATACAATGCATTAACCCTAAGGGTGACAGAAAATAAATAAACAGCTTTAACAATAACTAAGGAAACAAGCCCTTAAGAGTAGTTAGAATTGTGAATGAGGCAGTTGTACACTGTAGGCAATAAACCCTCATCTCTGTTCATTGAACTATTTCTCTTTTTTATTTGCCAAGATTCCAGATAACATCTTTGGTATAGATTAGAATGAGAATCTATGACCTTTGCATTATTCCAATCTATGACATGGTTGGACTTTACTGCATGCTCTGCAACAGCTGAGGTGAAGTAGGTGCTATCCGGTATAATGGCTCTCTTATGTTCTTTTAGTCTGTCTCCCAGTGTTCTCCCTGACTGTCCAATATAAGTGTGATTGCATGAACCACAAGGTATTTGGTATACAATGCCTCTCTTTTCTGACATGGGCACCTTATCCTTTGCATGAACCAATATTGTCTTCAGTGTCTGATGTGGTCTGAAACATGTCCTGATGTTAAGTGGTGTTAATATTCTTTTGATGCTCTCTGAAACATGCCTGATATAAGGTAGCACTACTGTCCCAATGGGTTCGTTATTGTCACTTGACTTCACACTTGTTGACATAGAATAATTCATTTTGATGACACTGGATGGATAACCATTGGTTCTTAGAGCATCCACAATATGATTTTTCTCCTTCTTTTGGTCGTGAGGACTTGTACAAATGTTGTTAGCTCTAATAAAAAGCGTCTTGGCAACTGCTACTTTATGAGCTAGAGGGTGGTGTGAGTCGAAACTCAAGTACTTATCCGTGTGTGTCTTCTTTCTATACACACTAGTTGAGAAGGAACCATCAGAGTGATGTGTAATATTGGTATCTAAAAAGGCCAACTGGTGATCTTCTTCCATTTCAAATGTAAATTTGATTGAGTCCTCAATAGTATTGAGATGTTCATGGAATGAGAGGACCAAGTCTTCAGGTAATGCTGTAAAGACGTCATCAACATACCGTTTCCAGAAAGATGGTGGTGAGTGGAAAGTAGACAGTGCTCTTTGTTCAATATCTTCCATAATCAGGTTTGCAACAGTTACAGAGACAGGAGAGCCCATCGCTGTACCGAACACTTGTTGGTATACTTCACCACAGTATGTCAAATATGTTGCGTTAAGACAAAATTCGAGCAATCTGACAATCTCCTGTGCTGTTAGAATAGTTCTCTCTTCTAGTGTCGAATCATCTATCAACCGTTGATAGGCTATTTCTGTAGCACGTTTCACTGGAACACTGGTAAAAAGAGACACGACATCAAATGAAATTAATTTAGTTTCTTGTGGTAGATGTTGTTCCACAATAAAGCTTGAAAAATCCTTTGAATTTTTGACATGAGAATCTGTTTTTCCTACTAATGGTGAAATGATTTTAACCAGATGTTTTGATAACTGATATGTTGGTGAGTTTATGAAGGAAACAATAGGTCTCAAAGGGATTCCAGGTTTGTGTATTTTTGGTAGACCATAAAAGAGTGGAGTTTTACCAGCTGAACTTCGGAGTTTATAATAAAGTCCTGGAGGTATAGAGCCTGACTTCTTTAATGACATCAAAATCTCATTCAATTGTCAATTATTTGTGCAACTGCAATGCTCCTCGCACAACCAAGTTTAATAGCTGAGCTTCAAACGTGCGACATGTGACAGGACAGTGGCGTAGGAAGACGGGGGCTCTGGGGCTGGACCCCCCCCTCCATAATGCTGGAGCACAATTTAAAGAGGTGATGGACTGATCCATCAAAACTCCTAGAAATATTCAAAATGCAATGAACACTCGTCTAATTCCAGCGCCAAGCTCCAATTCAGCACTTTGTGAGGCTCGTAACATAAACAAAACCTACCCATAGGCAACAAAGAAATATCTAGTGTTGCTGGAATGACAATAGGGGGTTACCTACAAAAAACCTGACATGTATGACAAAGAATGACACTATCTTTGAATGACTGACGATGACTGACTGACAAACTGGTGCTATAACTCGGGTCTTCACACATGCTTGTAAAGGTGAACAATCAAAACCTGCCTCTCTAAGTACCCATTTGATCCTCGCCCTCCTAATACTTTCTAATTAAAAAAAATGGTATTAATTTAAATCTTAAATATATGCAAATATAAGCACAATGTTTCATGTCTCTGTTTAAGTTCTTTTTAAAATAGCAAATTATTTGCTCTTAAGGGTGCCCTGCCACACGGAACCGAGGCCCGTAACCGCCAAAAATTGGACTGTTTTGACTATGTCTTATATTTCTTTTTTCTGGTAATGTGGGCTTACTTTGTTGTTACAGAAGCGAATGAGCAACCAATAGAGGACTCCAGCAGCCAATATTTGAAGAATGAAGACCCGTCTGGGACAGCGATACAGCTCTGCACACCGGCTACTATTCGGTGTTATTTCGAAGCGGCCGAAGGAACTAGCGTGCTCATTTTTTTTCCAGAGGTAGCTAGCGGGCTTCTTCGCAACATTACAGAGCCATATTTCTAATATCTATATTCTTTTTTTATAAATAGTAAAATTTTCGTGCCGTTTTACTCCTGCGTTATTCTAAAAAAATCTCTCTGTAACTTTATTCTAAGGGGGGTATGCTGCTTGTGCGCAAAATTTGGATTCAATTCAATGATACAATTCCACGAAATATCGATTATATTTTCAAGTTGACTACTGATTCGCTATTTTACCCCGCCCCCCAAAACGTTGAGCTCCGCGAACGCGCAATTTATTGGTAAGAGCATAATCAATTGACTTGTGGTAGCTCTAAAAAGAGCCCATTTGTAAACAAAAATAAGAAATACAATAATGAGCCGTGAGATGGCCGTTGTAACTTTGCAAAAGGTTAGTCCCCGGAGCAGAAGTGACGGCGTATTCCCAATGTTGCTTGGAGTTGGTTGCTCATTAGTGAGAGCGGGGTAGTTCAGCACAAATTCCAGACTTGTAGGTGATATGGCTGAAGAATATCGCGGTAGCAATCCCGACAGAAAGAACTGAAGTGATGATGACGGAGTCTATACGCAGCCAAGTCTGAATACAAGGTTGGTGGAATAGTAGGAGCTGGTACCAGTCAGGATGGAGTTGGTCACCGTTGAGACAGAGTTTTAAGCTTGTCCAATGGCTTCACAAGTACAGCCTCACTCCGTACCCTGAAAGTATAATAGAAGGATGTTATTTGAGGTGACTGTTTCAGACTAGTACACTACAGTTATAAAGTTATAGCTCGGGACCAGTTTGTCCTCCTGCTTCGCGGTAATTTGGCGCCAAAGTTAATTGATCCGCGTAGAAATTGAGAGCTGGCCACGCGTGAATAGATTGCATGCGAGGGTTGGGTTACGGGCGGTTCTGCGGTATTATACTGAATGATTAAACGACCGCAGGTCCCGGTGGCAGGGCACCCTTAACAGCCAATAAATTGTTAATTATAACTTAACCCGACGTTTCGACTTCTTGCCGAAGTCCTGTCGAACTCTCCGAGGTGATATAACAACATAATGTAAACTGCAAGATTACTGTTTATTGCATCCTGGAGGGTGATATGCACGCAGCATGGACAGCCAGCATCCTGGAAGCTCTAAACCTATGTCTCTGTTAAATTTGTTGTTGTCAGGTGTCATCTGTATGTGTAGAGCTTCCTTGATCTTCAACTCACAATTCTTACTGACTCTATCTACAACTCTTACCTCTTCCCAACTCACACTCACTCAATCCTGCATGTATGGAATAATAAGAATCAAACCTTTCTCTCGCTCAGTATCTGTGTGATCTCTAGAAGGTAACTCTTTAGAGCGTCCCCTAATGGTTGCATTGTCATAATCATTACTTTGAAGTACTTTATGTCTTTGCTATATTGTTAACTAACTTATGTATCTGTAGTTGGGAAAGAAATTCATTGAACTTTAACAAACTACCATGAATAAACACTTGAGTGGTCATGCTTCCTTGGAGACTGAAGAAGTTGTTTACATCCACATCCAACTTGACGGTGCACAAGCATCATGAATGAAAAGTAGACCGAGTTTGCCTTTTCTTAACTTTATTATGACAATGAATCTTTCTTTTTACAGTTATAGAAAAACAACTCATTTGTAATGATTGTTTTTGATCTCCACACATAAACACTTCAGTACTTCTATTTCTCTGGAGACTGACTTGTTTATAGTAAATTAGAATTTGTATGATAGTCATGAGTGAGTTGGAACATGAACAGCTTTGTGTAGTGGGATATGAGTGAATAGGCATTGAATTAAATAGATATCAAAACATACACTGTACTTATGGCATGGACCAAAGACTAGTGAAGACTTTGTGTACAGGTGTTCGTCTGCTAAGGGTTAAGGTTGTATAGATTTTTGTATGGCTACAAGTTCATGTACTAAAGTCTTGGTGACCAAATCATAGTAAAGCTGTAGAGTAAGAAGGGAGTTAGCTAGGTGAATGGAGTGAGATGAGGGATTTGTTTTAAGAGAGAAAGAGAGAGTGGGAGGGGGACACATGATATTAGTAAACTGGGATATTCTCCCCAGAACCATCTGTTCCCCAAATAGGATAATTAAAATGGTATGTCCTCTATATTAGGTAGTCACCAACTTATTCATTTACAGTACACACATGACCACCTTAGGCTCGAGCAATTTCCTCAGCTTCTGCTACTCAGGTTAACGAATCTGTTAAAGTTTGTGGTATTTGCTATTATAACCATAAAGAACCTTGTTAAAATAAAGCAGGATTGAGGTAATCATCTATTCTCACTCCTGATCAGAAGTTGACACAACTGTCAGATTACCAGAGGGGCACTATTGGACACAGCTTCAGAAGATTGTCTATAAGTGACTATTTACCTTCAGATATGAAACAATATGAGAGCTCCATTTTTGTTGGAACTGATTATATTTCCTTTTCTAAATATAATTTTTAAAATTTTGTTTTATAAATCATTTGTTTTAATGTGGTTTATTTATAGGGTATATGTCCACACAAAATAAGTTTTTAGTAATACACACAACAAAACACAATGCAGTATTCAATTACTGTGTAAAAACTGTGACAAAGTTAATATTGTTCAAATGTTAGTATATGCTGTCTTCTTTCTTTGCTGATATAAGAAACAGTTCTTGTTAAAGTAGCAGATGATAGTAGTTGTTGCTACTGCTGTGATACATATTGCTATGGCAACTGAAACTGTAATAGCTGCGATTGCTGCAGTGCTAGTTTGAGCTCCATGATAAGGTTCCGTGCAATTATCATCAATGTATGGGGAATTAACAATGTCTTTGTACCGAATATCAAATGAACAATAAAAGTGAATTTTGTTTAAAGTATGGTTGAATTGAATATCAAGACTGTTATTAAGTAGTTTATTAGCATTACTTTTACTAAAACATTGCAGTAGGCAGGTATAACCACTATGGCAGGACATGGAAGGCAAATTAACATATTTATATACTGGTGAAATAATGCTGCTACTACTACTAAAGCCAAATCCTGTCATTGTAGTATATCCTAGTTCTTTACATAGAGTTTGACCTCCATCAGTACTGAAACTATTAGGTGATACAGCTACCCATGAATTGCCAGCATATATGTATACATCACCATAACTTCTGTCAAATCTGTCATACGCAAGTGTAAATTGACCAGGATGCGGGTTGTCATAGTTACTTGCATTCTGAGGACACAATACTGCCAGGTCTTCTCCATGGTTTCTATTTCCTTGAGATATTTTATAAGAGCATCTCAGGATATGTCGCGGATTCTGACCTTTCTTAATTGTGCAGTTTAGATCTTGCAGAACTTGGTGTAGTGATGCATTAGGTTTGATGAGAGCTTTGCCAGGTGTGTTCTGTAAGTAGTGGTTTAAAGAAGTGACAGTTCCTGTGAAGATACTAGAGTCATCTCCATTGTAATGGTTGATCTGATAGCACACAGTCTTGCCAAACCCAAGGTGGAGGTCGTTGTCACGGGGATCAGTCTGTCGTGATACAGTTCCCCACTTTCCATTCAGGTAGACTTCAAGTCTTCCACCACTTCCATCACTCCATCCTGTGAGTCTAATCTCACCTTGTTCCTGACAGGAAACAAGAGTCATGATGTGCATAAGAAGAATAAGAACGGATAGTTCTGTCTTCATTATGAAGCCTGTATGTTATGGTTAAAATGTTCTATGCTATCCAATCTCGTTCTCTCTTTTGTCTCAACAGTTAATACAGAACTAGCAATAATGCATCCTTATATACCTTTAGTTGTTGATATTTGGGGACAAGGGTGAAAACACTATAGCACAATGAAATATGTTATTGATGCTTTTGTGGGAGTTTTTGAAAGCTTGTTGAGATCCATTGTTACATTAGTTAAATTCATATTGGGTGTGGTCAATGTGAAGTAGCTGGAGGGTCCTTGAGTGAGTAGAATGGACCAGGAGATTTTTAGCCTTGCAGGTTTCACTGTCATCCCAAGTAGTTTGTGTAACTGATAATGTTTCTTGGAAATGTAAAGATTTGAATTATCTCAGTTGCTCATCTCACAGGCATAAGTTTTGTAGTATTTAGTAAGCTTTGTAATACGCACATGGAGGAGTAAAATAATTGAGCTATAGTCTCATAAGCATAGAGTATAGATATTTAAGCAAAGAAAAGTGGTCTAAATACATAATATGTAACAGTGTATAGAAAAATTGGGAATGTGACGCCTGTCAATTATTTTTGCACCTGCATGCTCCTCAACAACCAAGTTTTGTAGCTGTAGCTTCAACTGTTGCTGACATGTGACAGGACAGTGGCGTAGGAAGGGACGGGGGCCTTATCTCTATAACTTGGTATACTGATACTTTAATACCTGAAGTTTCATATGAGCCTGATTTTGTGGGCACACGAAATTTGAGTCTCGAAATATTTTAAATTTTAAGAAAAAAAGTGTTTAAGCCAGGATTTTTGAATTTATTGAGTTATATCTCTAAAAATTTGACACATGATGTAAAATTGCCTTAAAATTATTATGTATAACTTTGGTAGCTATACCTTGAAAATTAAGTGAGTTGTGGCTGTTTTTCACCAAAAAAAAAAACGCACGGTAAGGGTCATCAAATGATGACGTTTAGAGCGGGGTTGTGGGCCTTTAGTACACGTAAACGCGACGTCACAAAACAGCGCATGCGCATTAGTGTCATAAAGGCACGAGGGCGCCAGTTTACCGCTAATTGTTGCACGGGTATGGCTGATTTAGCTACGGTTGTATCTCAGGCCCTAGGTATCAAGTTTTACGGCGTTACTGCCTATCATGGTCAGCGTTTTAGCTTCCGTCAGGAGCTGCACAACCCGTAGGACTCCAACTGCATCGCCCTGATGTTGTCAGAATACCGAATGCTGGGAGCCTTGGGAGTATTAAACTCCTTCAGCTTTTCTTCAGCTCTTGAAAAAGATGACCTCTTGGATAGGCTTGGCTCCAAGTTAGTAATACCAGCCAACAATTCTGACTGATTTCGACTTCGTTTACTGCTGCTAGTAGAACGAAGAGAATCCATACAGCCGCTTGCAGTTAGGGAAAGTCCCGTCTTATCGATCAGGGAAATAACCATTCGACCTTAGCTGGTTAACTAGCTACGTTTAATGACGAACTACCGCAAAATCTTGACGTAAAAAAAAAATGGCGTAAAATGTCTTAGAGTGAATGAGAACAGTGCTGTTCTCCGTTTTCCATTCTCTAAACAGGCAGTTTTACTATTGTAAACATTATTGGCTTAATGGTTGCATTGTCATAATCATTACTTTGAAGTACTTTGTGTCTTTGCTATAATTGTTAACTAACTTATGTATCTGTAGTTGGGAAAGAAATTCATTGAACTTTAACAAACTACCATGAATAAACACTTGAGTGGTCATGCTTCCCTGGAGACTGAAGAAGTTGTTTACATCCACATCCAACTTGACGGTGCACAAGCATCATGAATGAAAAGTAGACCGAGTTTGCCTTTTCTTAACTTTATTATGACAATGAATCTTTCTTTTTATAGTTATAGAAAAACAACTCATTTGTAATGATTGTTTTTGATCTCCACACATAAACACTTCAGTACTTCTATTTCTCTGGAGACTGACTTGTTTATAGTAAATTAGAATTTGTATGATAGTCATGAGTGAGTTGGAACATGAACAGCTTTGTGTAGTGGGATATGAGTGAATAGGCATTGAATTAAATAGATATCAAAACATACACTGTACTTATGGCATGGACCAAAGACTAGTGAAGACTTTGTGTACAGGTGTTCGTCTGCTAAGGGTTAAAGTTGTATGGATTTTTGTATGGCTACAAGTTCTTTAGTGTACTAAAGTTTTGGCAATCAAGGCATAGTAAAACTGTAGAGTAAGAAGGGAGTTAGCTAGGTGAATGGAGTGAGATGAGGGATTTGTTAAGGGGGACACATGGTATTAGTAAACTGGGATATTCTCCCCAGAACCATATAGGTGGTCACCAACTTATTCATTCACAGTACACACATGACCACCTTAGGCTCGAGCAATTTCCTCAGCTTCTGCTACTCAGGTTAACGAATCTGTTAATAGTTTGTGGTGTTTGCCATAGTAACCATACAGAACCTCCAAATAACTCTTTAAAGATAATCATCTGTTCTCACTCCTGATCAGAAGCTGACACAACTGTCAGATTACCAGAGGGGCACTATTAGACACAGCTTCAGAAGAGTGATTCTCTACCCTCAGCTATGAAACGATATGAGGAGAGCTCCTAGAGTCTCAGTCTCCTTGTCTATGAGTAGCTTCTGACAACCTGCCTTATACAATCTTTACAGCTACATACCTCCAGAATACCTTTGATTATATTTCCTTTTCTAAATATAATTTTTAAAATTTTGGTTTGTTTTAATGTGGTTTATTTATAGGGTATATATATGTCCACACAAAATAAGTTGTTAGTAATACACACAACAAAACAATGCAGTATTCAATTACTGTGTTAAAATTGTGACTAAGTTAATATTATTCCAAATGTTAGTATATGCTGTTTTCTTTCTTTGCTGATATAAGAAACAGTTCTTGTTAAAGTAGCAGATGATAGTAGTTGTTGCTACTGCTGTGATGCATATTGCTATGGCAACTGAAACTGTAATTGCTGCAGCGCTAGTTTGAGCTCCATGATAAGGTTTCTTGCAATTATCGGGGAATTAACAATGTCTTTGTACCGAATCAAATGAACAATGAAAGTGAATTTTGTTTAAAGTATGGTTGAATTGAATATCAAGACTGTTATTAAGTAGTTTATTAGCATTACTTTTACTAAAACATTGCAGTAGGCAGGTATAACCACTATGGCAGGACATGGAAGGCAAATTAACATATTTATATACTGGTGAAATAATGCTGCTACTACTAGAGCCAAATCCTGTCATTGTAGTATATCCTAGTTCTTTACATAGAGTTTGACCTCCATCAGTACTGAAACTATTAGGTGATACAGCTACCCATGAATTGCCAGCATATATGTATACATCACCATAACTTCTGTCAAATCTGTCATACACAAGTGTAAATTGACCAGGATGCGGGTTGTCATAGTTCCTTGCATTCTGAGGACACAATACTGCCAAGTCTTCTCCATGGTTTCTATTTCCTTGAGATATTTTATAGGAGCATCTCAGGATATGTCGTGGATTCTGACCTTTCTTGTTTGTACAGTTAAAGGTCATGCAGGACTTGGTGTAGTGATGCATTAGGTTTGATGAGAGATTTGCCAGGTGTGTTCTGTAAGTAGTGGTTTAAAGAAGTGACAGTTCCTGTGAAGATACTAGAGTCATCTCCATTGTAATGGTTGATCTGATAGCACACAGTCTTGCCAAACCCAAGGTGGAGGTCGTTGTCATGGGGATCAGTCTGTCGTGATACAGTTCCCCACTTTCCATTCAGGTAGACTTCAAGTCTTCCACCACTTCCATCACTCCATCCTGTGAGTCTGATCTCACCTTGTTTGTAGCAGAGAGCAAAGGTATCAAGTGCATTAAAAGAAAAGGAACCAGTAGTTCTGTCTTCATCATAACGTAAATTATGATAGTGAGGTAAAGTGTGGTTAGTGGGATTCGGAGCCACAATGAGGATTTTTATAGATTTTTTTTATTATTTTTTTAGATATAATATTTGTACATAGAGTAATTCACAAAGGAGAAGCATAATCAATGGACTGTATTACCCAGTTTAATGTTTATTTTGACAAAATACACATTAAACTGAGTATTACTTAATTAATAAGAATAAAATTATTTTGGGGTTTTCATGAACCATATTAATATTTTGCAAGTGGCATTGCTACTATAATTAAGTTTGAATTTAAAAAATGTATCTGTCCTCCAAAGCTTATGCTTTAGTCACCAATTCATTTCTCCCCCTTTTTTATCTTAAAACTGCTGTTTAGGATACCAATACTATAAATTAAATTCTTTAACCTAAACTGCATTTTTGCCTGTACTGCAAAATGTTCTGTTGATCGAAGTTGTACCTTTTCCAGAGCCTACCACATATAACTGCAATAAACTTATTACATAAACATCAAATTCATGGCTGCACTAAACTCACTTTCAGGAAAGGTGTCCTAAACACAGCAAGTTCCCCATCAGGTATAAGAATAAGCCCTTCCCCACCAACTCTGCAACACAGAGCATGCTCAAGAAATGGAATTGAAGAAGGCTAACAAAGACGAAATATTATGAGTTTATACTTGTCTAAATAGTGATTTGCATCTGGTTGGCCCTGGTAGCTAGAGAAATATCTAGTATTTAGCTACCATTTACAAAGAGTTTCAATGGGTGAGCAATCAAATTTCCGAGGATGACACGGGCAAGGGTCGATAAATCAAAGGATTCTGCTATAGCTGCCTTTCCAAAGTACATTCCATCTATTGTACCAGAGCTGCTCTAATAGATAAGCATTGTATTGTATTCTCTTAGTGACTTCACTATTGTATAATAGATTTTCAAAAAAGAATCAATTTGTTATGCAAGGCTTATAGCTATGACAAACAGTGCTTTATCCAAGGTAACTTATCACCACCACTTATAGAATAGAAAAGGTACTCCGCTAAGTTCATAGGACCTAACTGTGAATGTCTGTCCCTGTCTGTTTCCACAGCACTTTGCCTTTTTTCTTGTGATTTTTTCCAAGTCTTTTCTCCCAAATTTCTTGCACCCTAGCTAAAGTTTGCATTTGAAAGTAGCTACTGTTTAGCATTTGTTGCTACCAGCAACAGGCTTTCCTGTACCTTTCATGCAGCAACAAAGATCCATCTAGCATGCTTAACAAGCACATTAAAAACTTCACACATGATTATTGGTTGTACCACATGACTAAATTCAGGTGTGTGTAGAGCAGGAAAGCTTCAGTTTCTCATACTTTTTTGCATTGAGTTTTGGAATCACACTTTCCCTCTGGTTTTGGAGTATCAAAGGAGCTATTTTTTGACCACTTTGGCATGAGCTTTCCAATGGTGCAAAGCCTCCATTTGAAAGCTATCCAAGTTTTTTGTGTGGCCAACTCTACTTGAACAGACTATAGTCAAACACTACATTTAAATTAGAATTAACTAGAAATCTAGCAATAATCTGTGCTTGCTGACTCTTCTGCAACAAAAGCAACAGCAGTTGAATGTACCCTTCTATTTTTATAGAACATTCTCATGATATACATAATATGTAATAGAACCATTGAACATCGGGATGTACATGTGTAATAATAGATCTTGTGTAAAGCATGGAATTTTGGGATGTCACATGTGTAATAGCCCCTTCATGAACTGTTGAACATTGGGGTGCTACTTGGATTTATTGTTTTATGTTTGTATAAACAATTTACTTATTAATATATTAGGTCGCAGTCACTGTGCAGCTTATGGACAGCAGCTACTGGAAGCACTGGGAGGACTACTGGAACATGAGGAAGAAGAGGTGTGAGGAAATGGGTGTGGTCAAGTGGTATTGTTATCATGGTAAATATTCTTACTGGACAGGTGTGTGAATATGTCAATGGAACTCTCTACAGTCTTTTAGCCTCACCTGTTCTACGTCAAATGGCAAAGGAGATTGTAAGTGATTCATCACTGGATGAGAATCTGTTAAGCCACTCTCCTCCTTTTCATGCACTTAATCCTTTCACCAAGGAATGGATAAAAAAAATAAAAAAGGAAATGCAAATAAACAAGCAATTCTCAATATTTGATACTGGACTATCTATAAGTCTATAACTAATTCATAGTTTAGTATAACCTCCTGATCCTATACAAATCTTCACAACTAGCCTTTTCTTCTAAAACTGTAATTAAATGCCTATTTTTCTTTATTAAACATCTCCCTGTCAATTGTTGAATGGTTCCTGTAGGCATAAATATCTTCTTCACCATCTGGTCTAGTAGAATCACCATATAAAGTGCAGAAGTCACTATTAGTATGAGTAATAGCACAGGTAACCGTGCTATTCGGGATTAATAGCACGAGTAACGCGATTGAAATAGCACGAGGTGAAGCCGAGTGCTATTGACTCCTAATAGCACAGGTTACCACTTGCTATCACTCGCTAATAGTAGGTGAGCTTTTTAAAAAGTCATTTGCAATTGTAGCTATACTATATCGTTCACTCACTATCTCCTTACTTCAGGATTAGCTTCCACTGGAACTTCGTTTTCAACCTGCAGCTCTTCCTAATCTGTTGAAAAACATTCCGTCTAATACCGCAGGCTTTTTAATTCTGCATTGTTAAAAAAAGCCTGCGAAAGAGAGAGAATACATCTAATGAGTAAATTGAATGAAGGAAGAAAAAAAAAGGGACAGTCTGAAAAGCTGTATATGATAAAGCAAGAATTTAGACTGGTTTTGTAAATTGAAATAATTGTTGGCTTTACCTTCAATGAAATAACACGATCGTTAATTATGGCACTACCAGAATGCTATATGATGGAGACTTGAGTTGTGATTTTTAATTATGAACAAACAATTGCTTGCCTATTATGCAAGTACTCATCTTAGTTGGTAGGTGAGCAAAGTAATTACATATACATCAAAGCAAGCATAAATATATGCACATATACATTTTTATGTACAGCTAGAGAGTAAGGTTTCTATTTTAATGTTACTTTTAACAAAAGAAATGAAACTATGAACTATGAATTGCTAAGCTATAGTTCACTTACCATTCAAGCTGAAGCACTCGACTAGCATTGTCATATTATTTAGAACTTGTGTGCCACATGTGTGTGTGTGCCACATGTGTGTGTGCCACATGTGTGTGTGCATAGGGTTTAGATGACCTTTTACGTGAGGTATATCAGAGAAGCTCTCTAGACAAGCAGAAGCAGCTCCGCTGGATTCTGGAGCAACTGTTGGACCAGCAGCCTGCCGATGATACAGAGGACTCTGGGGACGAAGGAAATGAGACTGACATGGATGCTGAGGTGTGAAATGCAATAAATTAGAAATACTATATCATATTAAGTTAGATCCGTTTTCTACATGTCTTTTTATTTAGAAGATATATTGAACATATACAGAGCAACAATATACCTTCTCAAAAGATCATCAGTTCAAAGAAAAAAAAACTGAAAACATTATCTATTGGCTTGCAATGCTGCAGACACTACCTCCAGCCTTTGTTTTCAGTTTTTCAATGATCCAACTGATTAAGATCTTTGAGATACAAACGTTTTGAATATTAACTATGTAATTTTAACAAAATAATCAGTATACCTACCTTAGATTATAAATAGCTTTATATGCACATACAGTCTGATCCAGAGTTGATAGAAGGAGATGAAGGAGAGGTAGTACTCAACAGTAAGGTGCCACGAGGGGAAGACCTACTAGTAAAGGACTATCTCCTTGACAACACTCCGCCCCCTCCTCCATCAGTTACCACCAATACAGGTAACACTCCATCCATTCAACCTCAGCCTGTCCAAGCCACACCCACCTCTGTGCCTCGAACCAACACTGCCACTCTTACTCATCAACCTTCATCAAATGAGGGAAACCCTTCAAGTGTCCTGCCATTAGATCAGCCTCCCAGCATCAGGCCTGTCACACCTTTGTCCTATCGACCACAAAGCTCCACTCAAATCAACACCCAAACTAGTTCAGGTATAGCATCACACATTATACAATCTGTGTCTATCAAGCTTTTCTTTTCATCTTTAGATAATTCAAGCTTGATGAGAAAAGTGTCATCGGCAACTTGATTTCAAGTGAACTATTTATTTACAGAATCACTAATACTGGCTTAATTTACTAAAATAGCAATAGCTACATATTCCTTTTTTTTTTTTATTGACCAATAGATTAGATGTACATGTTGTGAAAAATTAAATGTTAATAGTTTGTAAAAAAAAAGTGATACATTTTGATTTGTATGCATTTATTTGGAGTGGGCATGGTCACATCGGATGAGTGTGCTGTGTAGTACCAGTTCTTGCCAGGTATACCTCCTGGTCCACCACAACATAAGGCCTCACATCCAGATCAGCTTCATTCAACCAACCGCTTTCCAGTAGCTCAGTATAGGCCTACACAAAATAAGTTAGAACCATAATTATAGGCACTCAGTAGGCCTCCAATAAATTTCTCTCGCAATTTGTGCTCAAGCACACCACTGTTATATGTATATATGTATGTATGGATGTATGGATGGTACGTATGCCCTTTAAACGCTCGTGCGGGGAACTTTTTTCTCCTAAAACACGGCTTTTTAGGCTTGACTTCAGTTTATTCTGAAACAACAGCATTAAGCAAGCCTTACTTTATACTTAAGCTCCAAAGTGTGAGAAAATTCCTGCGAAAACGCTTGCATTTCAAGAAACAAAAAAGTTAATTTCAAAACTTCGCTGTTTTAGGAGGGATACGAAGTGCTGATTGTTGGTTGTCAAGAGCCATTGATAGTCAGAATGCCGTAATATTAAAGCTAAGGAGGCTACTACTACTTGAGGGATGCTGAGGTAAGTACGTAATTCCATATTATTGTTAGCTAAATATGCAAAAATAACTCTGGCCTTTCTTTTTTATAGCTAAGAGCTTGTTGTCAACAGTGACTGGTTAATTCAAATAGTCAGAATGACTCAATTTGGTACTACAATGGTTACCACTGCTCAAGAAAATGAGGTAAGAAAGTAATTTTGTATTTGTGTGCTGAAATTGATGGTCTTTTGTTTTTGTAGCTGAGAGCTTGTTGTCAAGAATTCAAGGTAATTCAGATGGTCAAAGTAACTTCAATTTGATACTATAGAAGTTATCAATACTCAAGAATGAGGTAAGTAGTAATTCCATATTTGTTGGCACTGGTTTATTTTTTATCGTAGCTGAGAGCTTGTTCAAGAGTTACTGGTAATTGAGATTATCAGAATGGTTGATGTTTGATACTACAAAAGTTACCATTAATCAGGTAAGAGAGTGATTTTGTATTTGTTTGCTGAAATCAAATGTCATAACTGCTATTATAGTGTTTGCATGAAGTAAGCTAAAAATAGTAACATTTTATGTTACCAAACTGTCAGGCTCACTCGCCATTTGTGCTCAAGCACATCACTAGTATGTATATATGTATGTATGGATGGTGCGTATGCCCTGTAAACACGCGCGCGGGTGCAGTTTTTCCCCTAAAACACGGCTTTTTACACTTGACCCCACTTTCTTCTGATACTACAGCTTTAAGCAAATCTTACTTGAAACTCGGGCTCCAAATTGTGAGATAATTCCTTTGAAGCGCTTGTTTTTCAAGTCCCAAAAAGTTACTGCGAACGGTTACTATGGCATTGAGACCCTTTACCAAACGTAATTTGAAAAACCTTGTCGTTTGGGGGGGGGGGGGGCTGCTAAATGCCGCCTGTTGGTTGTCAAGTGCCACTGGCTATAGCCAGAGTGGCTAAAATATTAAAACCAAGGAAGCCACCATTACTTGGGAGAATCTGAGGTAAGTACATAGTTCCATATCTGTTAGCAAAAATTTACAAAAATAACTCTGCCTATGTTTTCTTTTTGGTAGAGCTGTGAGCTTGTTCACCAGTTACTGCTGAGGTAGTCGGGATGGCTACAGAAGTTATCACTATTCCTGAAATTGAGGTAAGAGAGTAATTCTCTATATATTAGTGGTCACCTACTATTTACTTTTTGCATGAACTAAGCTAAAGTATATTATGTAACAATACATGGGTGTAGAAAGCAATTTTAAAGTGACCAATCAAGCGTCACATTTGTCACACCTACAATATTGGGTGTGGTTTAATTTGTTTAAATGTACTTAATAAAAAAATTGACATATTAGTAAATAAATGATGTAAAATTGATGAAAGCATGATAAATACAATCAATCATACCCATTAGATTATACCTGGTCAAGGAATAATTTTTAAGTTTGACAGAATCTTACAGAGCATTCTCCAAAACAAGGGAGGCAGAACCAGGTGACACCAGTGGTAAATAATTTTATGTAACCTAACTAGGCTGGCTCACTCGCCATTTGTGCTCAAGCACATACCTCACACTTTCATTTATTTATACACAACAGCCCCCAGCACCACACCCAAAATCATACCCAAAATATACCCCTAGCACTTGTCCTACCTCAATAATATTTACATAATTGTGAAAATTACTTTCATACAATCTTTCTTTTAGTGCCCATTGCCTCTTTTCACAGTAACAACTACAATAATATAGATAATTTTTCCCCAACTTCAAATTTTATAATATAAGCTAGCATTCAAGTTGCAATAGCTCTATAGATAGGGAGGCAGTCACAGATAATTAACTTACATATAATTATATACATGCAGGCACTTTTAAATTAAAAATTAATATAAAAAAAAAGAAATTCATTAACCTATAAAAAGAAAGTCGATACGCTTTTTCTTGAGCCTCAGACCACAAGTTCATATGTCTCAGAAATCAGAAATTAAAGTGCATTACCTTGCCAGACTACCTGTTATTACAACCAGATATTCAGCTATCACAGACAGCCTACAGAGTTGCATAAAATCTTGACTAGCTGTCTAGCTTTTTAGAGAATTCCCAGACCCCTGACTCCTTGTTCATTTCTGATTCCTGTGTTAGTTTTCACAGCTATCTTTCTCAGAAAACCTATCCTACACCTACAGGTCAAAGAAAGAAGCTGCTTAAATGTTTGCTGAGGGTGTGGGGAGAGCCTGTTCAAATAAGTCAATATGTATTATACATACACTTGTAATTTTATAGATAGAATTGCACTTTGAACCATCAGTAATCACCAAATTAGCTGTCAGAAGTGGACCAATCAGAGAAGGGGCAAAATACACATATCCTGACATACACATATCCTGACATACATACATCCTGACAAGAATACTAGCTGACAGAATCTAATAGATGTTATTCAACAATAGATTTACAATAATGTGTCATTCTGGCTGAAATAATGTATTAACCCTCTCACCGGCAGATAAAATTCAGTAATTTTATATGAATAATGTTTAAAAATAAATATAAAATCAGGAGTTCAAAAAAAAAGTACCTAGCAACCATATATCACATGAAAGTGCATGTATTGTTCAACATTTTTGGTCAAATTTGGTTGCTTAGCAACAAACCACAAAGTGGACCACAATGTAACTGTATCATAACAAAGTGATTTGTATGCGTTCCAGTGCAATATTAGCAATTGTTTGTGCGTGATTAGATATTTTTTACTGTTATAATAGACAGTTATCTCAGCCAGATGCTGTTGCTCACTGATGAAACCAGGAGTGGCGTGATTGATAGCTGGGCAGAAGAACATCAAGAATAAAAGAATATTTCGCTAACAATTCCAGTCCTCTGCACACACTCACTCCTCCCTCTAGCCATATTCTTACTCATACTCTTAATTTTTCATCCATTCATTACTTTGTCAACCTTTCTTCATGCTTTCAACATAATCAGTATTACCATCATCTCAATATTCTGACCTTGCAGAAGTAGAGACATCATCCTTTGAATGAATAGGAAGTCCAAAGTAATTGAGAGCAAAGGTAGCTCTTTTTTTTTCCCTTTTTTTTTTCCAGTCTAGAATGATGAACATAAAACTTCATTTTCAAAAAAAGAACAACTTAACTGGTTCATGAGAAATATACTGAAATTGAGAATACAAAACAATGATGATGACAGTGGCAGTAGTAGTGATAGTGATAGTGGTAGTCAGTGTTTGATACGGGGAGGTGGTGGGGGAATATTTTCTATTGAATGGTCTGGTCTATAGTAGTGGTAGCTGTGGTAGCAGCAACAGTAGTAACAAAATACAACAATGGTACTGTATCATATTATTTAGATTAACTAATTGAAGCATCAATCCTTTGTCGCTACAATTTAGGAATGCATTAGGCATCTATTATGTCTGGTCTGGAGCCAGAGTGGCACACAGGACTAAGGGAGTGGCCCTCATTTGTATACACTAATGTACAGCTCATCCCTCAGGCCCATCATCCTGGTATGCTAAGATGAAGTGAGTGAGATTACTTTATCTCAAACTGTATCTATCTTATGTCGGCCGCACTGTGTAGAGTTCAAAGGTCTAATCAATGTTTTCGCTTTGGCACTGCTTCAGACCAGAACAGATTCCATACATTGTACTGGAATAATACAGAACTGCTAATTTAATTTGTCACAACAAAGGAGAGGACCAGTGTGTTGGTATGCTACTGGTTCCAGCACTGTTTATTGATAATAGAACCTGTCCATTCTCTCTTTCTTGCTCTGCTCTATGTCTGGCTTGGTTGTTTATAGCCACTATTCAAGTGGGAAGTTATTTACAGTCAACATTATGTTTACCATGCTGAAACAAGAACTGATGATTTTGTTCCGTAATGAAGTTTTTGAAAATCCTATATTCTGTTGTTGTTGTTTTTATTGTGATTTAATTTGAATGAGGTATTATGTATGTTGTTGTGGTGCATAAATTTTGTTACCTGGTCGGTCAGGTTGAATATTTTATTACAGATTGTAGGAGCCGGACTCTTACATGGAGAATGAACTCCTTAATCGTTTACTGTTATCTTGTTTCAGCTTAACTCATGCACATCTTTGTTTTCTGTTATTCTTTTATCACTCCATTATCAACATTAGCACCACTGACTATGTTCTAGAACTTTCTCTTCTTGCATGTGCTCTGTGTGTTGCCTGTTTTCTATTGGTCAGTTCAAAGTCATGTGTTTCTCTGGTGATCTCAGAGGCTTGGCCTATATAGGCATGACCCTCTGAGTTCTCCAAGTCTTTTTCCAGTCTGACATCTGAACACTCATTTATAACTCTTCTGTGTGAACTGGTATGGGTTTAGTGAAGTCCTAGTATATGAGATACAGGGATAGACTGGGAAGAGAACTGGTGGCGGCTACCTTTACTATACAGCAGAACTGCACACTCAACACAGATTACTCTATGGTTTACCTACTACCCATGATTCTAAGTGGTTTTCTTTCTTACCACTACACATTAGGAAGCCTGAAATAATTCACATCTGTGATAGCAAAAGAAATGGTACTAAAATGTTCCCAACCATGCATCTTCTCTGTGCATGTTTTCATCACAAGTTATTACCCTTCTCCACATTTTACCCAGTACTGCTTGGTATATGCGAGAGTTATATCTATTGATCTAAATATAATGTATGTAACTATGAAATTCATTAATAAACTTGGAGGAAGGAAGATGCTATAGAGTGACTATAAATTGCTCGCAGAGGAAATTCTTGAACAAAAATTATAATCACCCATGAGTAATTAGTTTCTGAAATAGCAGACAGACTGTTCAAAATTTCCTGTGTAATTTCCTACTAAGAGTAGACAGACCACTTAATCGTGTTTAAGAATCTCATTTCAACATAACTTGCTGCCACTGTTTCACCTACCTTGACACTCGACAAAATTAATTACAGACTTGTTAACTGTCTGAGGAGTCTACTTCTGGGCATGCTCAGAATAAGTCATCACATACTCTTACTACTAGCACATGACCAATGTCAAGTTAGTAGCAGCTTGGCTGAAATTTGTTTCATCTTTAAATGTACTATTCTCTAAGAATAAGTATGTTCAATTTAATTAATTCTCTGGTTTTGTAAGTGTTCAAAAAAAAGTTGGTTGCTCAAGAATTGGTTCCTAAAGTTAGTTAAGGTGATTGTTGCTATTGCTATGAAATAATTTATTATTATTATTATTATTATTATTATTATTATTATTATTTAGTGGGAGCAGACATTTGCAGTGTGTGCACAGAGGCAGGGGTGTTTGCTATTCGTGTGAGGAGAAAGGTGATTGAAATGAACTTCATTACAAACACACACCGCTATGCATGAGTGGGAGAAGGTCTACGATTAATAACAGTTATCTCAATATTGATTTCCAGCTTATTTTGAATATAACAATTTTAGATTGGTGATGAAACAAACCAATAGGTGTCATCATTGAAAACATTCAGAATGATGAAAAAATAGTTAAAAGACCAAACACTGAAACAAGAGAGAGTTTGTCTACTGCTGAGTGATGCATGTTCTATCCAACCCTCAAGGCTTATTATTAAGGGCGTATTTTTGGTATTTTTTCCCATAATTGATGTTCATTCCCTCAAACTAGTTACATAGTCTTATGCTTCATGCCCTTTACCATCTGATACATCATGAGCAATTTAAAATGGACACAAGAAACCCTGAACTTCAAGACAATTTTGGTCCATCCTAAATAATGCTTTTTCAGTTTGCTCACATCTGAAAGTGGTAAAAATATAAATTACAGATATATCTGTAAAAATAGAGGCTATGTTCAGATGTGTACATTCAAAAATATGTGTAATTTATTTATGTCTGACCAGGTTGCAACAGAGAAGGACTTCATTGATGCCCTGAATAAAGTGATCAAGGCTTATGCCAAATTTAGTTCCACTCCACGCTATATGACTTACAACTAACCCAGCAACATTGATAATCAATACTACATAGCTATTATTATTATTATTAAAAATAGAAGCCAGCTACCAGGAATTAAACTTTATCAAATTATTTCATTTTATTTAGAGGTTATTCCAGTGCGTTAATAGACGCGCATGCACTTTGCGTGTCGCTACACTGAGTGGCAAGAAAATACCACTGGTTAATAACGGTCATCACCCCAAGCCATGTCTCTGAACACTGACAGAGTTTACTCTTCCTACTATGAAGCTATGGAGGAAAAGGTGAAAACTAGATATTTGGAGAAGCTTGATATTTTAGGAGAAGGAGTGAGTGATCCTTATACTTTTGATGTAGTAGAATCTAGGAGCTTATCTGATATGCCAAGTATTGAGTATCCTGATATATACAATTATCTAATCAATACTCCTAGTCCATACACAAAGGAAGAATTGAAGTCTTATAAGAGTTTAATGGGATATAAGTATCTTTTAGCTGGATGGGTCAGCAACATATCCGTTCACAAGATACTATCTGAAAATTGTGATAAATTAGTAGTGCTGGCAAGAGTAAGACATTCCCAAAGTGTTTCAGCTCCACCCCTTATTCCTTGGATAGCTGCAGAAAATAATGGAACAATATTGTGTGCTCACTACACCTGTATGGCAGGTCTTGGTGAGGCTTGCTCACATATATCTGCTTTGCTTTTTGCAGCAGAGGCACACACAAAGTTAGCCCAAGAGACTTCGTGTACATCAGAGTCATGCAAATGGCTGCCTCCAAGTATGTTTCACATTGATTGCTTGAAAATAACTAATATTCCAAGTGGAAGATGGTTATGCCCCGACTGTCGGCAAGTCAAATCAGTTAAAGGCAAACATAAATAAAAGTAAGTTATTTTATATGAAATTGAACATTGGAAAACATAATTCACATTACAATACATTGCAAATTAGTTTTTGTCACTTCACATCATTATTTATATTATATATATATAACTGAATATTAATTAAAATGGAACAACAGATTCACAATAATGTCACATTGCACTACAAATCAATTAAACTAGTTTCAGTAATTTCTTCACACATTATCATATTAATTGGTATAGTGGATTGTAGGATTGTATATTTCTGTCTTAAGACACCAATAACCCGTTTCACATGAATTCACACGAGACAGTTGACGAGATGAATCTACTTCCATTCGTGAAAGTTGCTTTTTACCCTTGGTAAATGATGGTGTTTGACACTAAAGCCACGATCTGCCAATACTTGATCTCCTGGTAAAAGATTATCTAAAACACCACACTGCTCTGTGAGGTGTTTGTCAGAAACACGACCACCCCAACCTTTTGCGACATATGAAATAACTCCTTGTGGTGAGATACCTATAAGGAATTTAATGGTATTGTGATGTTTATAGCTTTAATAAGTTTGTGCTCTTACTAGGAGGTCACTAGATCGCTCACAAAAAACTTCAAAGCAATCTATTATGCAAACACATCGACTGAACTTCTTTTTAAAGTCAGTAGGCATAGTAGCCAGGGTTTTATCTAGTGAGGGGGGGTGGGGAGGAAGCTTCCCCCCCATGTTGCATGAATGTTTTATTTTTGTTGTTGTTATGCTTATGAGGGCAAGGCTTTAATTTTTGTGACATTTAAATGAGACTGCCAAAGCCAATTTTGATAATAAGCTTATAAGGACTTTTTTGTCAACTAGATTTAAAGAAATTATATTTTAGTACCACAAAACTCACTGAGACAGGCTTCCCTACTGAATTGTAAGTTCAATTCAATTGTGTGTTATCTTTGTAATGGGGGAAAAAAGAGAATAAAAATTAAGTATTTCAAGGATGATTTCGATGAATTAAATGAGTCAGAAATTCAACCAAAGAGAGATAAGCCTGAAGCTTTGAAAAGACACCTTAGGCCTCAGTGCTCTTGTTACTCTCAGAGCACCACCTAAATATCACTCTTGCTTTGCTCTATATGTCTACGTAAACCTCTTTTCCTAATTTAGCTAGATTAGCAGCCATCCTGATTGTGTTGCCTGTCACCATTGCTACAGTTGAGAGAACTTTTAGTAGCATTAAGCTATCAAGACTCGACTTTGTAACAGAATGGGTGAAAATATACTGGAATATGCCATGAGAATTTGTATCGACGGTCCAGATCAATTATCAAATGAAACTCTTGAAGACATTTTAGATCATTACAAACATTCTAAGCCTAGAAAAATATCACTTTAACATTGTGCAATAGAATCACCTTTTCTTAAAATTTAAATTATTAATTAATCATAACTTTCATTCAGTAATTTTCATTGATCTATTTGTCTCTTAAATCATAAAAAAATTCTTAATATCCTGACCCTGTTTTCCATCTGGTCTGCAAAGTTGCTTGATCTTCCCCCCCAAACGAAAATTCCTAGATAGAACCCTGGTAACATAGAGTTCTTCACGTGAAGGCCACCGAATAACTGGTTGTAGTGTAATATACATAAACGTTGATCCATTTTCGGAAGTATTTAGACACTGTTGATTGACTAATGCCAAAGCGATATGCCAAGCCCTGGTTGCCTAAATTGAGTATCAGTTTCATCAGAGTCATAAGAAACTGCTGAAATTTAGATAAAGATGATTCATTGCATTTGAAATCAGTTGAAACATGCAGAAACACTGTATTCATGACACTGTAACAAGGAAGTCCAGTATAGAATTTAACCTTATCATCATCAGACTCTCTCTTCATTCAATTGCACTGATTCAAGCAACTTCTCCAGTTTACACTTTTCATTTTGAAGTTGTTGACTCTGCTTTGCAAATGGCAGAGGAATTCAGAGGTTAATTCTGTCTGTACTTCAGCACTGGATACTGCTACTGTCTCCATCAGTGGTTCTCCAATATCATGATCCCCTTCATCACAATGAAGGGATTCTGTAGTTTCCTGGGAGAGTAAAGAATCTTGCTGCTCAATTTTTATTTCATGAGAGGAATGAGTGGCTGTTGTCCTCAATTCCTTCATTCTTTTCCTTCTGCCATAATCATCTAATTCCTTAGCTTTCCTTTTCCTAGGAGAAATAGGTACATGACAAAAAATGCTGGGCACATAATCTGGCGATAAACAATCGTCACTCTTTTCAACACTTATAAAGTGAGAAAAACAAATTCAACTGTGCAGGCTTGGCTTCCAGTTTTTCCTACAGTAGAGCAGCTATCCACTTTTGACGTCGTTCAGGGTCAGCAGGAAAGCGATAAAAAATCCCTTTGAAAGTACGATTAAAGCAGCCTACAGCAACGCAACTTTTCACCATTATTCTTTTTGCCACTCAGTGTCGCGAATGCGCACCATTACGTCATATAGGACGTCACGGAAATAACCTCGGGAAAGTGTCCGCAACTGATTAGGTTAGCAGCTCAAATTTAATTGAAGCTACAGTTTCCTGACGCCAGCGTGGGCGTAAAAAGCACCCACATTGTAATAGTTATAAACCTAATTGTGCGATTTATAAATCGAAATACAAACCTAGCTAATGATTTTGGTTTATAACTATTTTATAGCCCAAACATAAACAACGAGCAAAGTATAGCGTTAGCTATCTTAGTAGTTGTATTAAAGTACCCAAACTCTTCATTATTCCACTTTGCTTTGATCTGCCTTCCATCATAATTATAAGAACTATACCAGACTTATCCCCGCTAATACATTTTCTTACGAGCATACCAGACGGTATCTGATTTATAGTTCTTGTAACGGGCTATAAAAATCCCGCTCCAATCGCCGTTCTTCGTTCAGTACAAAGTTTTTCCGGGTAACTGGTTTGCAAACCTTCCTGAGGAAATCTTAGCCGGTGAGAGAGGTTAAGCTTTTCCGAACTGCAAATGAGAACTTCTATCTTGCAACGTAACTGCATTGAATTGTGAGCTTGTCCTTAATTTGCAAGATTTCGTTGACTTGCTCCGCGATTCTGGGAATAGCTGTAAGTGTTTATCTCTCTAACGAGATACAAATCAATAGTTTCTATGCTAATGCTGCAAACAGGGATTAATAATTGTTAATTTCACATAGACTTATGGAAGATCGAAGAACTCTAAGAGGATGTGTACTTGTTGTGGCTCTCGTCTTGCTGGCCTCAGAACTAATGATCAACACCAAAGTAGATGCCTCATCTACCTCATGGTGGTAAGTGAATAGAATAAAGATAAAAATTGTGACTACTTTATAGTCAACTTTAGCTGAAGGTGTGTTAGTATACTATTCTAGTTTTAAAGACTTGATGCACTTCTCCAGGAAGAAATGGCAACTTTCCTTTTTGAAGCTACTTGTATTAATTGTTACAAGGGAAGCAGCTATTAGCACCAGAAATTTTAGCTCTTTTTGTTAGTAGCCAAGTTGAGGAACAGACCTCAGATTGTGAACCAGTGCAGGGTACAATATGAGGGTCACCAATTGTCCCTAGACCACAGATTAACAATAAGGATCTAGTAATTGGTCAAACTCATCCAAATGCATTGAACATCTCTTTCATCATTCTTTAAGACGCTGCTGCACAAATTGCATCAAAAGAAACAAAATGTTTTAAGTTAATTTTGCAAGGGCTAGAGAGTAGTTATTATTTGTTGTTTCTCTTAATCACCAAGTGTAGTAGTCATAAGTTGTTGTAACTGCTGGTCTGACAACTTTGTTGTGTGTCATTGTGCAGTCTGGTAGTGGAGTAGTGGTCACCCCTGTGGGGACTAAGCTAGACTTCCACTCCTCCCACCTTGGGTCATTGTTTTACTGTTGTGGTCAAAACCTCCAGCCTAGGAAAATTGCCCCTGGGCCATCCTTCCAACCAGTAGATGTGAGCAGTTGCTCTCTATAGCTAGCTTAGTTGATGCTCAGTTGTGACTTGTGAATTTTTGGATATATTTGCGTGGGTAACAAATTGAGTTGCAGTAGTAAAAGTAATTATTGGGTAGCTTCTTCAGTGGAATAGAAATGCAGTGTTCCAAATGTTGCTCCATCTTCCATTGCCTGTAAAGCAACACTAAGGTTTCCTGGATACTGACTGCAGTCCTAAATACCTGGGCGTGGTCAAGGTGTTATCAGGAGAGATTGTTTGTTAATAAATTAGTTACTATTTTTGTGTAAATATTTCGTCCACAAATCAACATATTATCTTATGTTTTCATTCTTCCAGGAGTCTTGGGCTCATGGGCTGTGATGTGAAAGAATCTTCCTACGAAGCTTGTCGAACCTGTGCTTCCATGAGAAGCCACAGCGTCATCACAGATGAGCAGAATACATAGGTTCCAAGTGCCACGAAAGCTCCGTGGCAGTCACGGAATTTTACTCTATCAATCTGCCACGTACGGAAGTTCTGATTAGCTATTGTCTGCCACGGAAATCTGGCACGGAAATCCCCCTATCAGAAACCACAGTTTACTTAGCTCAATAAAAACCACCATGCTATATCAGCAAACGATGCATGCAGTATATCCATGTAGGCCCTGTTATGCTTATGATGCAATTCCACACAACACTTATTCATATCAAATTTTGACTTTTATACTGTAACTGGCAATGGCAGAGTCTTCCCAACCACCTGCTCCTAAGAAAGCAAAAAAAGGAAAGGCAAGGCCAACTCATTTTGATAATAAGTGGATAGAACAGTTCAAAGGAATAGGAAAGAGTATCAAAGGTACCATAGAAACATATGCAGTGTATGTACAGGGGCATTGAATACATTTGATTTCTTTAGGTGACAAATTTGCCCACTGTTCCCTTTGCTGCTCAGATTTTAGCATCTCACATGGTGGTAAGCATGATGTCACTGTGCATGTCAGTGGAAAGCATCACAAAGAGGCAGCAAGTGCAGCATCTTCATCACGATCTGTAACCTCATTCTATAAGCCTCAGTTACGGCAGAGTGTGACAGAGGCTGAAGTAAGGTGGGCTATGTATACTGCCAAGCACAACCTCTCTTTCTTATCAAGTGACCATGCCTGCAAATTGTTTAAGGTTATGTTTCCAGACTCGGAAATCGCGAAATCTTTCAGTAGTGGTCACACTAAAACCGCAGCTGTTATTACTGATGGCCTTGCACCTTACTTTCATGCAAAGACAGTTAGTAACCTGTCTACTACTCCATTCTCCATATTACTTGATGAGTCTAATGACAAGGTAGACAAGTCATGTATCATCCTAGTCAAGCTTTTGGAACCAGAATTGGGCAATGTTTGCACTCGTTTCTTGGATATGCCGGTGGTTAATATAGGGACCGCAGTAAATATATTTCAAGCTCTGAAGGAATCTTTGGAAAAGAATGGTTTAAGCTTTTCTAAAGCAGTGTCGTTCATGTCAGACACAGCCAATGTTATGAAAGGCTGTAGGTCAGGAGTCCAAAAGCTAATTAAAAACGAGATTCCCCATCTTTATGATGTCGGCTGTACATGCCATTTAGCTGACCTAACTATCAAGGCTGAGGTCACTTCTTTACCTGTTGACATAGATCAACTTTTTATAGACATCTTTTACTACTTCTATCATAGTAGTAAAAGAAATCAAGGGTTTGCTGACTTTTGGCGTTCCCTGTTTACAACGGAACCTCAGGCTATCCTAAAGCATTGCCCTACACGTTGGCTTAGTCTGCTGCGTTGTGTGAATAGGTACCTCAATCAATATGAGGGCCTAAAATCATACTTTGTATCATGTGATGAACAAAGTGAGAAAGTAATTAGTATTACTCAACGGCTTGAAAACCCACTTACCAAACCCATTCTTAATTTCCTTGCTCATGTGCTACCCTCAATGGATCGCTTTAGCCGAACTTTCCAGAAATCTACTGAGAATACGACTTGTGAGGTATACGATGAAATGTGCCGTCTTGTGCGCCTCTATGCAAGCAACATCTTAAAAAAGGAAGCAATCCTTGAGGTTGGTGATGATTTGAAGAACCTAAAGTTGGATGCTTCTAGCCAAGTTACAGATGAGCACTTAGGAATTGGAGATGATACATGGGTCAGTGTTGCAGACCTGGAGCAAGAATATGACACAAAACCATTCTTTTCTGCTGTGAGAACATTTTATTTAGAAACTATTAAAAAAATGTTGAAGAAATTTCCTTTTGGTGACACTCTGATGAAGAATCTGAGTATTCTTGATCCCAATAAAGTTTGTTCTTTTTCATCAGCTACAGTGGTAGGGCTGGCGAAACGATTTCCTCAGCTTGGATTAGATGACCCAGAATCACTACGATGCCTGGAGGAAGAATTCACAGATTTTACCCTCTCTCCAATGGACCTTCCTACTCCTCAACAGTATAATGCTGTAGGTCACATAAAAAGAGTTTCTGCTGGTCCTTTCTGGTGGAAAGTTGGGAAGATCAAGACATTGAGTGGAGAGCTTAGGTTTTCTAAACTCTTCACATTGATGTCTGGACTTTTGAGTATTCCTTGCTCAAATGCAGATGCAGAAAGGGGCTTCTCAATGCTGAGGAAAGTCCATACTGACCAGAGGGCCAGTCTTAGCCAATCCACTATTATAAACTTGCTCAGAGTTAAGATGAACAATACTGATTGCTGCTTTGACACTACAATATCGGATGAATTAATTACAAAATGCAAAAAAGCTACAACCACTCTCCAAAACAAATCAAAATAACAACAGTCATTGTCATCATAAATATATTCATACAGGATGTGGTCTATTAAATTGATTTAATTAATGGGTGTGGTTTGTCACTGATTTCCATTTCTCAAACTTGGAACCTATGAGAATAAGAAGTGTGTGGATGATCCCTCTACTGTGAGGGCTGTTTCTCAAGGGTTCAGACACGCCATCCTGGATTGCCAACGTAGATTTAAAGATTGCAAATGGAATTGTTCCACCTTCATTTCACAGCCAATCTTCGGAGAATTCATAGGTATGCAAAATTTTCTGATTGGTTGTAGTCGTTCTGAAAGTTGACAATTTTGTTGCTTTATTTTCACAGAAAATTGCACAAGAGAGAGTGCCTTAGTATACACCTACATGATGGCTGGGTCCATGTGGGCATTAGCTGAAGCATGTGGCCAACAAAGAATTGTCAATTGTCCATGTATGACATCAGGGACAGAGCCAACGGATTCTGCTGGAAATGTTATATTCTACAAGTGTGATGACAACGTGGACTACGCAATGAACTTTATAAAAATGTTTGCTCCATTAGAGAGACCTGGTCCCAACAGTGACATCAATACAAAAATCAAGTATATGAACAGCATTCTTGGAATAAACGTAAGTCAATGTTGGCCATGTTAATAAGGGGCGAGGTTATAAATATGCTACTTCCATGCCAACCATTATTATGTATTTCATCTCTAATTTTTCATACAGATAATGAAACAACGGCGTAGAAAGTGTCGTTGTCATGGTGTCTCTGGGACTTGTACTGCTCAAATTTGTTGTGGAGCTGTGATGTCTATGGAAACAGCTGGGGAAATCATTGTAGAGCGATACAACGAGGCAGTGCAAGTTAAAGAACCTGTGACGATTCCCCAAAATGGAATGGAAATCACTAAGATGGTATATAAAAATCCTTCTCCAGATTTCTGTAACAGCAGTGAAGCTATTGGTGTGCTGGGAGTGAAAGGGAGAGTTTGTGACCCCAACCATCCCACGAAAAACTGCACCTACTTGTGCTGCGGAGAAGGAAATTTCAACACAGAAAGTGTTAGGATACCTATTGAGATATGTAAATTTAAATTCTGCTGCGAAATTAAATGCGAGATCATAAGATACGAATATGTCAGCATTTCAACATGTAAATAGCACCAATTAACACTTCACTACCAAAGCACTACATAAACACTAACATGGCAAGCAAGAACTTTATTGACCAGGTTTCTTATTTTGTTGTTTTGTTCTATTTCTCACCTATACATATTTGTGTTGGAGGTCACAATACTTCTATTACTACCCAATGAACATCAACTATATTCTATCCTTAATAGAAATTATTGTGTTGTATAAAGAAAATGGAAAAAAAGCAACAAAATCATTATATTTTTTTTATTCACCACAAGGCCCAAAATAATAGTATGAGTGTAATTATATACAATAAAACTCTTCCTGTATATACAACTACTGAGAGTTGGTTGCCATAGCACCATTCAGTTTAAGAATACTAATGTAGAATTTCACGTGGTACAAGCAAGCAATCACATGCACACACACTGTGATCTCAACTGCCAGAGAGCCTCAGGAATGTACCTCAGTGTGTCTGGCATCTCATTGAATACTTGGTGGCACCAACCAACTACAACTCCCTCCCTTACTTACACCACAATAGTAACTTCTAACCACACCCACCAACAAACTTGTATCTTTTTTTTTTTACACAGAAGACAAACATTAAAAGTCAGCATCTCCACCAGAAACCCCACCAGTGCAACTTGCCATCAAATTACGGATTCCCAAGTCCTCTAATTAATACTGAGACTAGAGTTACACCCAATTAGTGGAATTAGCAAGAGCAGGGCCACCAGTCATGCAGCTAACCCACACTGGCTCTTCTCAGTAGTGTAGCACCAGCTGAACACAACTATGGAACTTTGTTGGAGGGAGAGAGAGAGAGAACTGAATGGTAGACTGCGTACAAGCAAGGTTTTACCAGAACCTGCTAAATTAACTATCTAGGAAGTGCCGCAATAAAATATAAAATCACTGTAGAGAAGTGAACCGTGTAAGTATGATACGTAGGCTCTATTAAGCAATTACCTAACAATTTAAGGCTATTTTTAGAATACATGTCAGTCTTCCAAGCTGACTAAGACCCAGGACTACTTACCACTGAGCTATCTTGTAATTAGTGAGTGCATGTAAAACTAATTGTATATACAGGTAGATGGTCTAGTCACAAAAGGGTCTATCAATATTATGTGTTACACAACAAGTGGCAACTTTACAGAATTTCGCACAGAGGGGGCTGGCCCTGATTCTCTCCTTCCCCCCTCCCCCCCACCCCCCAAGAAATTTGAAAGTTAAAGCTAAATTCCCCCCCAAGAATTTTTTGAAAGTTAAAGCTAAAAATCCCCCCAAGAATTTTTTGAAAGTTAAAGCTAAAAATCCCCCCAAGAATATTTTGAAAGTTAAAGCTAAAAATCCCCCCAAGAATATTTTGAAAGTTAAAGCTAAAAATAAACTCTTAAGCAGAAAGAATATATAATTAGAGCAAACATTAATGAGAAATAAACATTCTCATATAGGTGTGTGCATCAAAGCGGCATGGGTGTGGCTAAGTACACATAGTATCTCCCATCTCCAGCGAAAAATTATATATGAAACCTGCTCATCATTTCAGGCCAACTGTTTTCTGGGAAGAAAAATAATAAAAGCTGATCCACAAGTGTACAATGGATTGCACTTTATTACAGCAGATTTCAAAGACTACAACATCCAATATCCTTTGAATTTTTTGTTTCGATATCCAGAAAAACACTAAGTGAGTGAAATAGCACAGCATTAAGAGAATTATTGTAAATCTAATCTGTCTTTGTGAGGCACTATTCACTAGAAGAAATCCTGATCCCCCATGACTTCCTCTTTACTTGTTAATCAATTCAAGCTTGAGGTTTTCAAATCTCATTAGCCAGCAACCAGTACAGCTTGGCTAGTCACTCTCACCACAAACACAACTGAATGTGCTACTCTGGCAGGCACCTGATACTATTAATAACCTCTCACTCTGGTAACAAAATTGGTACATACATGGTATATACCTGCCCTGTGGGGCAACTCAACTTGTGATATTCCATATAAGGTAATCCCAGCTTGCTACAACAAAACCTTGAAATTGTGGCATTTGTACCAGTAATTTACCTAGCTAAACCAATTTACCTAGCTAAACCAATTATAATGCTACAATAAGTGTAATGTAATATCAGACCAAATGCACTAGTTGTACAATCATGAGACAGTGTACAGTATTTTAGTCTTACAACATCAGGCAACCATTCGTAATTATTTTAAACATTCTATTACATTAATACTGTGGATTTCTGCCGATGCTAATAAACAAAAGGATATATGCATACTCAAAGACTACTCAGACATAAATGGTGCATTTTATAGTAGGGAACTGACATTTAGGGAATGATTAAGTACACGCAAGTAGCTGCTATTATTAATTACCACACACTAGCGGAGAAAATCAATCACATGCACACAAAAGTTCCACTAAAAGTGACCTGGTATGAGAATGTATCCCATCATCTCCATGGACACCAAACACTCACTAAGAAATTTTTGAAAAAAAATTCTTTGCACTTTTTTATTTATATTTTTGTTTCGACTATTTAAAGTATTTCACAATTTCCTTCACATAATTAAAAACAATAATTAGTTGTGTGAACTTGATAGTATAATGATGGCAAGAAAGCACTGAATTTAACCAGTATTTCACTGTGGGCAGGTCATTAAAGATTACTGACAATAATTTCATAGAGAGTTACAACACACCAAAACTTAGACAGAATAAAAAATACTACAATTTTAAATATTTATTGTATAGTATTACAGTTATTTCATGACTAGCTCTAGAATAGCCTTCTTCCCTTCTTCAATAAAACAAATCTAAGAATTGGAAAAGTGAATAACAGTAACAGATTCAATTTGAATCAAACAACCAATCAAACAACCAATGGAAAAGCTAACCAACATGCAGTATTAAAGAAAACACACTAAAGAGAAGGGGGAACCCCCCCCCACCACCCCCTCCCTGAGTTTTCCAACCTGAAGTAGATTTCCTCCCCCCCCCAAACACTTGCCAATTTAATTGCTTAATAAGCTACCATATTCTAAACCATGATCCTGTGATTATTATTCTACTCTAGACACACTTTACGACTGAATCATAAAAATACCATGATCACTGGAATAGCTAAGTGAAAACAAAATACAAGGTCCCAAATATGATTGCGTTCTGTGCTCACATGAAAAATAACAACATGAACTACAGATATAATATTCTGTCAAATATTCAAATACCAATTATTTAATACATTTTTTTTTAATGTACGGCTCTGAGCTAGTAGTTGCATAGCCTAGACTGTGGTGATATTTTCATCATCAAACTTAAAGTTGAAGTACATGTACAAATATTTATTAAAGTAACAGATTGGTTATCAGCAATGGGTATTACTCATTGTAAATATTGGCATATCAGCTATGGGGCAGAACTCTTTATAGCAAAAAAAAAAAGATAGAAGAAAAAAAAAAGGAAAGGAGGGAGAGGATGTTTGAGATGGTGTTAAAAATGGAGGGAGTGGAAGAGTTGTCAAACACGGCATCAACTATGAGATACGCACATAACTAGAGTGGGTGGGGGGAGGGAGACAAAGGAATCAGAAAGAAGCAAGGGAGAGACAGAGAGACTCACGGAGTCTGTGGTTTTGTAGCACGGCGGAGTTGAATTAGAGTCGAATTCCAGCTCTGGTGGGATGGTCTGACAGACACACACAAAAGAGAAAGAGAGAGAATCAATATAAATTACACTAGGGGTTGTGGGTATTGTGTGCTATGGTGTGTATGCTATATCTCATTGTGTGTGGGCGGCCACCAGACAGGGGATGGGTGCAAGGAGTGGCATTGATGACCCATAGGACATTCCTATTGGGGATTAATTAAACTCGACTTCTACAATTTGATACCAGTGAAGTTGATCCATTTTAGGGATAAGAAATAAAATATTTCTATTTAATTATAGTATCCAATGAATGGATCACTTGCAACACATCACTCAGTTCATCTTACCTCAGACAAACCCTCAATTCCATGTACACACAAAGAACGGCAGACTTCAAAGACACAGGGAATACACACTTCTCAATTAGGCAGTGTGTTTGTGTCTATTAAATAACTCTTTAATATGCACTGATCCATTTATGTGAAGACCTGTCTGACACTGAATTGTTCAAGACACAAATTGGAGCTAAAATTTCATTTTTACATCAAAATATGGTTTATTGAGTTCTAGTGATATCCGCTCCTGTATACCTCACACCTTCATTTATTTATACACAACAAAATTATACCTCAATAATATTTACATAATTGTGAAAATTACTTTCATACAATCTTTCTTTTAGTGCCCATTGCCTCTTTTCACAGTAATAACTGCAATAATATAGATAATTTCCCCAACTTCAAATTTTATAATATAAGCGAGCATTCAAGTTGCAATAGCTCTATAGATAGGGAGGCAGTCACAGATAATTAACTTACATATAATTATATATACATGCAGGCACTTTTAAATAAATAATTAATAAAATTAAAAAAAGAAAAGAAATTCAAACCTATAAAAATAAATTCGATACGTTTTTTCTTGAGCCTCAGACCACAAGTTCATATGTCTCAGAAATCATAAATAAAATTTAAAGTGCAATGATTATAACTGAAGAGCTCATAAGCAGAGCTGAACAGGATAACAAAATTATCCAATATCCTGGCCAGACTACCTGTTATTACAACCAGATAATCAGCTATCACAGACAGCCTTGCATAAAATCTTGACTAGCTGTCTAGCTTTTTAGAGAATTCCCAGACCCCTGACTCCTTGTTCATTTCTGGTTCCTGTGTTAATTTTCACAGCTATCTTTCTCAGAAAAGATAGGATTGCACTTTGAACCATCAGTAATCACCAAATTAGCTGTCGGAAGTGGACCAACCAGAGAAGGGGCAAAATACACATATCCTGACATACACATATCCTGACATACATACATCCTGACAAGAATACTAGCTGACAGAATCTAATAGATGTTATTCAGCAATAGATTTACAATAATGTGTCATTCTGGCTGAAATAATGTATTAACCCTCTCACCGGCAGATAAAATTCAGTAATTTTATATGTATAATGTTTAATTTACTAAAATAGCAATAGCTACATATTCCTTTTTTTTTATTTTTATTGACCAATAGATTAGATGTACACGTTGTGAAAAATTAAATGTTAATAGTTTGTAAAAAAAAAAGGTGATACATTTTGATTTGTATGCATTTATTTGGAGTGGGCATGGTCACATTGGATGAGTGTGCTGTGTAGTACCAGTTCTTGCCAGGTATACCTCCTGGTCCACCACATAAGGCCTCACATCCACATCAGCTTCATTCAACCGACCACTTTCCAGTAGCTCAGTATAGGCCTACACAAAAAAAGATAGAAGCATAATTATAAGCACTTAGTTGGCCTCCAATAAATTTCTCTATAATACTACTTTTATTTGGCGAGCGAGCGAAGCAAGCGAGACACTATCAGGGGTAACTCAGTTGAAATTGGGGATATTTGTTGGTGAGCGAGCGGAGCAAGCGAGACAGTATTAGGGGTGGATAATGCAAAATCGGGTATATGTTACATATGTATGTATGTATGTATGGATGGTACGTATGCCTCTCAAATGCACGCGGGGTTGTTGCTTTTTATATCCTAAAAACACGGTGTTTTAGGCTTGACCCCAGTTTCTTCGGATACTACGACATTAACCAGGTCTAACTTGGGCTCAAAATTGTGAGAGAATTCCTGCGAAAATGCTTGTTTTCAAGTCACAAACAGTTGCTGCCACCGGTTACTAAGGCATTGAAGATCCTTTATACCAGACTTAATTTTCAAAACTTCGCCGTTTTGGAAGGCTACGAAGTGCTAATTGTTGGTTGTCAAGACCTACTAGTAGTCAGAATGCTAAGAAGGCTACCAATGCTCGGGGAAAGCTGAGGTAAATACGTAATTCCATATTTGTTAGCTAAAAATACAAAAATTACTCTGGCCATTATTTTTTTGTATCTAAGAACTTGTTGTCAAGAGTGACTGATAAATTCAGAGGCTTCAATTTGATACTACATAAGTTACCGCTACTCAAGAATATGAGGTAAGAAGGTAATTTTGTATTTGATTGCTAAATTTCTGTAGCTTTGAACTTGTTGTCAAGAATTACAAGTAATTCAGATAGTCAGAATGGCTTTACTACAGAAAGTACCAATACTCAGGAAATTTAGGTAAGTAGTAACTCCATATTTGTTGTGTGAATTACTAAGTTTAATATATATTATGTAGCAGCAATACTGCAGTTTTATGTACCTAACTTGAGGCTCGCTTGACATTTGTGCTCAAGTACATCACTAGTTGGCGAGCGAGCGGAGCGAGCGAGACAGTATTCGGGATGGATAATGCAAAATTGGGTATATGTTATATGTATAATATATGTATGCATGTATGTATGGATGGTACGTATGCCCTTTAAACACGCGCGCAGGGAACTTTTTTCTCCTAAAAACACTGCTTTTTAGGCTTGACCCCAGTTTATTCTGAAACTACAGCATTAAGCAAGCCTTACTTTATACTTAAGCTCCGAAGTGTGAGAAAATTCCTGCGAAAACGCTTCTTTTCAAGAAACAAAAAGTTGATTCGACCGGTTACTAAGGCATTGAAAACCCTTTTCCAGACTTAATTTCAAAACTTCGCCGTTTTCGGGGGAATAAGATTGTTGGTTGTCAAGAGCCTTTGGTAGTCAGAATGCCGTAGTATTAATGCTAAGCAAGCCTGCCTTGTTACTTGTTTTGTTTGACAATTTTATTATTGTTGTTGTTATTATTATTATTGATGTTATTATATATTTATTAATTAATAGCAAATAAACACAGAACTATTCTCTTACCTTAATTTCCTAAGGTAAGATATATAAACAAACAAATATCCTGGATTTTCAATTGTGTTACCCCTGAGAGTGTCTTGTTCACTCGCCAATTAAAAAATTGTACCTTTGTGGTAGCTAAGTTAGCATAACTATTACAATGGTGGCTGGTTTACCCTGCATGTGAGGCGTTGTATATTGTTGCCCCAGATGGTGAGGTGGTACAATGTGCTGTTGCTCTTCAGAGACTTGGCCAGTGCACAGAGACCCACATCTCCTATACTGTTGTAATCTACGTTGAGTCTGACAAATAGGATATAATAGTAGTAGGTCATACACACACATACTGTCTTCTTCTAATTACTTGTACTTCTATAAAACAAGTTTTGTCTGATTAAAATTGGGAGCAAGATTTTCAGATTTTTAGTAAGCTGAGCAATAGACCTGTGTGCTGTAGAATATTTGGCCATGAAAGTTGAGTCAACTATTAACTGCTATGGCTCTTGGCCAAGGAGGACCAATGAAACTTTTCTCTGGGCTGAATTGATGCAACAACAATTTAATTACATACATATGTATCTAGACAAGAATGCAAGCACAACCTCTTTACCTGCTGTGCTAACATGTGGATGTGAACTGATAAGCTATATAGACGTATACATACAGAGTGACACTAACTCTCACTTTTCCAAATTAGAATTATTGTCTGCAATAGCCTGACTGATCCATACCAATCCCTCGTCTTCTATTCTATTAAAACTGAGTACCAGTTCCTTCAGAGGAGGATTCATGCGCAGCAGGACAGACAGATGATGAGCTCCATCACGAGAAAACTCATTGCTACATGTAAAACACAAGTAAAGAAGTATACATGAAACTATATCTTCACTTGTGTCATGCAAATATTACATTTCATGGTCTATACCACACAAAACTGCATGTACAATAAAAGGAATGAAAAAGTGAAATGTTGTTATTCTTATGGAAGCTACCACAATGTAGAAATTGATCCCCCCCCCCCCCCCCCCCCCCCCCAAAGACCAATAATTCGCACAGCACTTAACTTCACAGATTCTATTCACACCATCACGGACACTCCACTTACACTTCACAGTCCCTAACACACACACACAACACCACACACACCCACCACCACCACCCACCCACCCACCCACCCACCCACACACACCCACCCACACACACACACACACACACACACACACACACACACACACACACACCCACACACCCCCACACCCACACACACACACACACACACACACACACACACACACACACACACACACACACACACACACACACACACACACACAAAACTCATGTGTAGCACAACTCACCACTATTGGTTCTTACCCACTAATATTCAGCACTGTTAGGGAAGTGTTTTCAGAGAGTGCCTTGCACAGCCAACTCAAGCCAGTATCTGTCATCCCATGCTTGGACAGGTGAAGTTCACAGAGATCATAATTCACCTGAAAATGTATGTAACACATTGGTAAGTTTGCCTCTCTCCACTTTTAGGGGAGGGGGGGGGGGGCATTGGCACCCCCTAATTTAGACAGCTGCATAACCACAGAATTTGTTATGTGGACATATGCACTGTCTATGGTGTTGATTAATCCATAAACCTCAATATTCTTGCCACCACATGCTATGTCTTCAGGAATCTATAACTGGCTTTTTCCTTTTATAGAAATTCGAGCCTTTGACCTTGCTTTGTTAAATCTGCTGAAAAGTTAAGACTAAGTTTGTTTTTTGTTTCCCTAGCTTTGGACTAAGGGGAGTGTAGCACATCTATATACCAACTTCTGATTAAAATTGTAGTCTTATCTGATAATTCATTTGTAAAAATATTTTTCAGATGCAAGCCATTCACATCAATTCAACCATGCATGACTTGTCCCCTTCCCCCCCCCCCCCCCCCCCCCCCCAATGCCCTTCTTAACAGGATTGCTCTTGCTTGAAAATTCATTGTCCAATAGTGAAGTCACTTAGATTATTTATTTACTACAGCTCTGGTACAATAGAGGATTTTCAACAACGGAGTCTACTTTGGAAAGGCGGCTAGAAACAGAATCCTTTGGTTTAGCGATCCTTCGCATCATTTGACGAAGTTTAACCCTTTGAAAATGCATAGTCCAATAGTCAAGTCACGAAGGCATTACAATGCAAGTTTTGTGCTTATGTCAGTGAACAAGTGTGTATGTAAGTGTAAGAATGTGTTGCTAAAGAATAGCACAAATATTTTTTTTAATTGGAGAGCAAGCGAAATGAGCGAGACACTATCAGGGGTAACTCAATTGAAAATCAGGGATATTTGTTTATACATAATATGTTTAGAAGAATGCATGTCATTTTTGTACTTTGACTCTAGCATTTTTTGAGTTAGTTTGGTGGTTGATTCCATCCCAAACTTCACTGAACAGAATTCTCTGGTTTACCGATTATTACCCGTATCATCCTAGAATTGAATTGTTTACCGTTTTGAATTCTCTTGCGGGTGCACTTAAAACTTAAAAACTTACCAGAGTTGCACTCTATTTGAGTTAGTGGCTGTGGTAAGTTAATGCGCTATTTTTCATAGTTGTAAACCCTATGCAACAGTATTTACTTGACAATTCATTGTCCACTAGACTAACCACGAAGGTTAGTCTTGTGTAGGTATGTCCAGTTGTGTGAAAGTATTGTGCGTTACAACTACTAATTAACGTGACTTGTTTTTTTTGTTTTTTTTTTAATAGTTGGATATGTATATTCATGATTATGTGGGTCCAAAAAAAAAGAGAGAGAAAAGTGGACTGATGTAACTAAACCAAGTGGTAGAGGATGGGTGAAATACCTAAGTTACTGCATTCTTAACGTTAGTACATCAAGCACCACTATGTGACGGGGTACTTGCTTATTGATTAATGATCCTTTTTTTTGTTTGTTTACGTGTTGGCCTGATGTAGTACTTCCTGTAACAAAAAAATCTGAAACCAATGTACTGGTACTTTTTTACAATTAAATAAAATTATAGCCACAGAGTGCCTACCTTTGAGCATCTGTTCACTCAAATTTTTTTTTTACAGAATGGGGTTCTGAAGCTCAGAATTCAATGATCAGAAGGTGAATAAGCTCTGTCTGATAACTACTCCTAGATTGTTGGAAATTGAGCTTCGGCTAGTACCGTTAGTAACTGTTAGTCCAAATTGTTTAGCTCTTCTTTGACTAATATGCTGTTGTTATGCTTTTAAAATAATTTTTTTTCCTGGAATGTCTTTACAGAGAGGAAACAAAAAAAAAATTCATACAGTTTTCATGTTACCCAACTCTGATCATCATCGATACAACAGGGAAAGGTGAAGTTGGTTAAGAACCCTGATCTTACTATATATAAACTACACAACTGCTAACAGAAACCAATGCCAATAATTATTACTGTGTAACTAAATAAATAGTAAATAAAAGAAAGAAAGAAAGAGGATGCTATTCTTTAAAAAAAAAAATTTGATGTATTTTTCCATCCCATTTCCTATAAGTCAGCAGCTACTACTGAATGATGGCATTATTAAACCAAGTGTCCTTCTCATACCTTCAGTGCATCACTAAGATGTCTAGTGGTCTCTTCTCGACAAGAAAAAAGCAGAGGTCGGGACAGGTCAAGCACTTCAAGGGTGCTGTTGCCATGCAGTATAGTTGCCATGGCAATGATTGCATCAGCATTGAGATCTGTGTTGGCCACTTTCAGCGTCCTGATGGAAGTATTGACTTGCAAGCGAGCTGCTAACTGCAGACCTCCCTCCGAACCCATCTTGCAGCCCTCCAAATCTATCTCTCTCACAGAAGTGTTCACTAGTAGTCCATTGCACAAATGTTCTACTCCCTCTGCTCCGATGTCGTTGTAGCTGAGACGTAATGTGCGCAAGGTGCAACCCTGTACCTGATATATGCATACATATACATATACACATAACAAGACAATGAACAGTTCTATTTTGTATCCTTAACAACATTAACTAATGGCGTGACTCTCAACTAACTCTCTGTATGCATTCGCAAGGGCTATAGAACTCGGTCGGTCAGTGAGTCAGTCGGTCAGTCAGTCGGTCAGTCAGTCGGTCAGTCAGTCGGTCAGTCAGTTAGTCAGTCGGTCAGTCAGTCAGTCAGTTGGTCGGTCAGTCGGTCAGTCAGTCGGTCAGTCAGTGGGTCAGTCAGTCAGTCGGTCAGTCAGTCGGTCAGCCAGTCAGTCAGTCAGTCGGCCAGTCAGTCGGTCAGCCAGTCAGTCAGTCAGTCGGTTAGTCAGTCGGTCAGCCAGTCAGTCAGTCAGTCAGTCAGTCAGTCAGTCACTCAATCGGTCAGTCAATCAGTTAGTCGGTCGGTCAGTCAGTCGGTCAGTCAATCAGTTAGTCGGTCGGTCAGTCAGTTAGTCGGTCAGTCAGCCAGTCAGTGAGTGAGTGAGTGAGTGAGTCAGTGAGTCAGTCAGTGAGTCAGTCAGTCAGTCATCCTGTCACACAACAGCAGATCCTGAAGATGGCCTCCGAAAAACGAAAAGATACAACATCCAAATGTAGTATCAGACAACTTAAGACCATTTAATGTGGTGTTAGATTGTTTTTGTTTCGACTTAATTTTTTAGACAAACGTTTTTTGGCTATAAAATTTTAAGCTTTTATCGTCCCCTATTGTTACACCGTACTTATGCGAACCAATAACTTGCTTCCCATGGTAGTTTTGCTTTATTCTCACAATGGTTGCTGGAATTATGGAATAGGAGTTTCCATTGAAACTATTGGGAAGATGAATAAGCTTCTCTTGTGTAAACAGTATTTAGGTCTTCTGTTCCATTTCACGAGCTACATATCGACATATTGATTCTGAGCAAAATATATCCTTTCTTTTGGTCTTTGTAATCGCTAGCTAGTATATAGTAGTGCTAAGGGTTCATAATTTTGGTGCCTGGGTTTCATACAGGATTTTTTTCTGGAAACTCAACCTGGGGGGGAGAAATCCCAGGGCGCCCCTATCTCTGTATGAAACCCTGCCTATGGATACAACCAAAGCAACGATGATTAAGGTTCTGTTATAGTGTTGCCTCATGAATACTCATAAGTTTGTACAGTCACCTTTTTATGCTTCATAATTACTTATTAAATTAATTAATAATAAATTCATTCAAAATATATTCCAAAAAACTATTTGTATGTATTCCATACTAAACTGGAAGAGAAGACCCATGCTTCAGTTTGGTTCCTGAAATTAAATATTCACTCACAATTATCTTTGACTTTTACAATACATGACACTGAGGGCCCTGAAAGATACATCTACACTTACTGGAGAGCCAGTCATGACCATCTCAGCTCTAAGCCTTCCCAGAAGGTAACTGTTTACCTGTAAAATGGCTAGCCTTGAAATCGGCCCCTAGTAAGGTGCCATTCTGGAAGAGTCCACAGAGAATCACTGGGTTTTTTCCCCAATAAATCATCGTGATTGGCCCTACCTCTTGCTTCGCTGAATTAGAAACATGTATATATGGTCCAATACTCTGTACACTGAGCTCCTACATTGACGTCAAGTCAGCAATAGCTGGCCTGCTTACCGGGTAAGCCCTCCCTCCGTGGTTGTGATTCAGTAACATACAAATAGTTTTTTTGGAATATATTTTGAATGAATTTTATTATAAAACAATCATTGGAATGATATAAGTAATTATGAAGCATAAAAAGTGACTGTACAAACTTATGAATATTCATGAGGCAACACTATAACAGAACCCTAAGCAGTTAGGGGAAAAAAATACATGTGGAGGAGTGTAGAACAGATTGGTATCTTGACTTAATTAAATTTTAGATTTATTGGAGCAAATAAACTCCCTCAAACTTCAGCAAAAACATAGTTGGAGCAAGATGTCTACAATTCTGGATACTTGCCCAATCAAAGTTTATTATGAAACTCACCTTGAGGTAGCTTGCCACATAAAACATGGCTCTCTCTGTAAGTCTGTTGTAGCTTAGGTCCAAGGATATGAGGCAGCACATATTCTGTAGTTCTTCTAGAGCAGAACACAGCAGACCTACATCCTGGGACACATGGAAAATACTGATATATGAGACATCTATCTGAGACATCTATCTTTCAAGCTTATAGACTTCTAATTAGCTCCTAGGAAAAGCAGTGTTGTGGTTGTATCTATTATGTATCCTATACCTAAAAATATCAGAATTCTTTCTGTAAAACGTCTATCTTACTTTATCTTGTAGCCTGTTGTTCCTGAAGTTTGGTTGGTTCCCTCGGAGGTCAAGAGACAAGCCCTTTTGCCCTCTAAAGCAGTTCCTGTAATGATTGGGTTTGCTCTTACTATAAAAAACAACAACTTACTCTGACAATTCCCTGAGCACAGATAATATCTGAGAGTACGTTTTCTCTTTTATGTACGTTTCGTCCTCTTTCGACAGTAATTTCCATTTCTCTAGAAGCTTACCTGCCATCACGGCTTTCTCGTTACTGCGGCAACAGTATAACCACGCCCAATTACTAATTCTGCATTCGCTATTTATTTTGACGATCATACTTCGTAATAGTGCCCACCTCACTTCCAAACATATTTGCCACGTTATTAGCATGTCAAGACAGTTCTCTCATTTGCATTATACTATATCGGTTTCTAGAGCACAAACTAATTTGCCTAGACATTTATACACCACCCCATAATGCTATCTCACAACTCATTTCAAGAATAAAGATCATAAATAATGACTTTTTTTAAAAATTCCATCAATTCAACATAAAAAAATTAGATGATTTTTTTCAGATGAAGTGCAAATGCCACTGTCAGTGCTACCTGTTGTATCTGTCTTGATCAGATCTCCTTGATTTAGATCTTTCATGACCACGCCTCCTTCCCCCATCATCCCGATAACGTTTATCGCGACGACCATAAGGGCTTGTCCGGTGGCCATGCCTACTCCTATGACGAGAGTGATTTGAACTTGATCCTTTGTTATAGTTTTTTCTGTATTGCTCGGGTAGTCCATTTTCTTTGGGGGAAACCGAATCCTCAGACACACTTTCCCCACTTGATGCCACACGAATGGGACTGATGATGACCTTAGATCTCGGTGAACTTGCGTTCTTCTTTCGGTTGGAAGTGGACGGGGAGATTCTGCGACCAGGTGGACTGGATTTTCGCTTCTTGAGAGTTGCCGGTGAGGACAGTCTGTGCGATATAGGGTTAGCGGTCTTGTGTTTCTTGAGAGGGGGTGGAGAAACAGAGCGAGATGAACGGCGGCTTCGGTTTGCCTTGGGCGGTGGAGATGGAGACATTTTGGTGCTGTGGTTGTTATTAGTGAGTGATGAGACATTGTTGCTGTTGGGCTGGGAAGAATTTAGAGCAGTGGTCTGAGTAGTGAGAGGACTGGGCTGTAGCTTGCTATCCAGAATGAGGGAGGACGAGTTGTCTTTATCTTTCTCCTGCTGGCCATCACTATCTTGTTTAGGTGAATCTAATAAATAATGAAATAAATCCTGATAAAGATATAGGATATGTACATAATAAACATTCAGTTATAATAAGAGCCAAACACAACATTGATAGGTCAGTAGAACTGGTGGTACAAATTGCTGTCAAGATAAAAATGAAATTAGAGATCATGATTAAGAAATTGAGCAGATTTTTCGATACCGTTTCCTCCGACCTTCAAAGAATCACAGATATCCTGTGACCAAATTGGATCTATAATGTCATATCACTTACTGGCAGGGGAATTTGTTGAAACGGTCTTTTTTAGATTGACTTCCTTAATTTCAATTTGCTTCTTTGCATATTCATCTTTAAGTACATTCAGCTTCTTCTCCAAATCCATAAGAAAAAGTCTGGGCTTTCTATACAGAGCCAACAGCTCCAAACAAACAGCCTGCAAAGTAAGTAATTAAAAGATAAACACAAACATCACAGGAGTGCAACTAAACACACCTCAATATCTTCATAAGTGACTTCAAACACAGTCCACCAGGGAGGACGCTGGGGCAGGGGGATCTAGGTAGGACAATAGGGAAAGCATCCATGAAACAGTGTCCCAGAGATCAGCTCCACTCACCTTGAGCTGGCGAGCTGCCAGGAATATACAGGAACAGGAAATGGTCTCAGGCGAGAATCGAACAAAGACATTAGTGCGAAGACTGTCATTCATAAAGTTCCTAGGAAGATATCAACACATAGTAATAAAACATAAAAAAAACATCCAGAAAATAACTTAGCAAGAGCAAACAAACCGGTTGAGTCTAATCACAAAACAACAGAGTGCTATATTCTTACCAAGCTCTCTGCGCTAATTGCCTGTTCTTTTCCAGCTCCAGAATTTGAAGATAGGCGATGATCAGCTGTGAGGAAAAGGAAATATAAAATTAGTGTGACATATACAGTTCAAAGTTCCCTCACCTTGTGAGGGTTCCTGACATGCACACAAAACCCCAAGTCCTACAAAAAGTAAGAAACAATCTCATTACAACTTAACCCAAACACATGGGGACAGTGGGCCTTACTCGCAATACAAATCTCTCATACTTGATAATGGAGGCCTTAAGCTTGAAATACTCCTCACCCATATACTCCATTGGGACTACCGGCCTGAAGAAAATAGATGCAACAATACCCTGTAATTAAAGGCTAAAAGAAAAACGTCCAAGGTGATGTTCTTAAGCTCAAATTCCCTTGACAAAAATAATCTAAGGATTTCTCCTCCAACTTGAGCAAGATCAGTATTAATAGCCACTGTCACCAACATGCTTGGGTTATACTAACACACTACAAAATTTCACACAAGAACAAATAGTTATATACATAAAAACAACTGCATCCTGCAGGAAAGATGCATCAATTTATCAATCCATTCATTAGTCCGTGACGACAGGTAGTGAAGTTGGATACTGTCCGCAGGAGTAGGAATTAAAAAGATGCAAAATAAACAATGCCTTCATTAGAGCTGTAAACATATTGCATGCCAACTCATCAGAAATAAGTAGAGAAAATTATAAACGGCTTACATGATGAAAACATCGCTGCATGCTAGATACACCAGTCCATAGCCCCAGCGGCCTGTCTGTCAGACATAAACCAGGAATCATTACTTTATACTCAAATTTCTGTGGATGCTGAGAATCCGTGTGGGTGTGGCTACACAAGCACTCAAAAAAGACGTATCCCCGACCATCCACACTAACTTGCTTACCAGAAAAACGTGGCAAGAGGACGGAGCAACTAACCCTTTCGGGGGTCCTACCAGCCAGCACTTGCCGGGCAGAATGGCAGACCGTAGGTTCTGCATGCTAGCCAGCATAGGGTGCTGCTGGAGGCATACAGGTAACATTAAGTAAGTACATAGCTCACAAACAAAGAGCACCAACTAAATAATAATCATATATTTAAGGGGATCTGATGTAGAGATTTGAGCTTAGTAACATAACCTTCACAATATATACATAAATACAAGTTACAGACATAATACTATATTGACTTATATTTTATTGCCTACACTTGACATATATCTAGAGCAGAAATACTGAAGTCCACATTTTTTAAACTCAAAATATAAAATATAATTCAGTAAGTAGTTTCTTCAAATAATATATCAAGTTAATAATCCAAATAGAGAGCACCATTTAAATTGTAATCGATTAACCCAGATGTTTTAGTTAGATACTAGTTTCTTATCCCCTCCCTAGCTATGACAATGCACTTTATTCTTTTCCCCTCCTACTTTGACACTGCACTTTATGTGAGGTGTAGGATTTCCCTGGTGTTAAAACCCACATCCTGCTCATGCAAAATACACGAAGTATTCAGATTACCATCTCCAATGATCAAATCTGATGGAATTAGTCCATGCGCCACTGGAAAGAATGCGACTTCTAGTTCAAGGCTTCGTCTCTTCTACCCCAACCCAGCCTCCCTACGAGTTCTACTCCACCAATGCTCTACTCTCAACTGCCAACAGATTCATACTTTTTCAATTGGTCCATCTATCTGGCTGGGAATACCAGTTACTGAAGCTTCTTACACTGGCTCAATATTCTGGTTTAAGTAAACTCGACACCCAACAAAATAAGCGGCTGAAAATTAAACTCTATAAGCTTTATTGGAAAAATTATATCAAACGTCATATCCCAATTCACACTTATTAACCTTAAACTGGTCAAGGGAAAAAAAAAATTGTATAATGAATGCTACAAAAGGGCATACAAAGCTAAGCAAGACTAACCAGTAAGGCAAGTGTGAAAAGGGTAGGAACAAGGATGCAACATACCTGCCAGTCCTCTTTTGCTTCAAGTGATGAAATACATTAGCTATATCTCTAACCCTCCTACAGTTCTCTTCAATTTTGGCTGCCAAAAATATACACGCCATCGCCACATGCTACAAGGAAAACAAGTCAACAAGCCCTTTCCAATCAGGATTCAAAATGTTCACTTACCATCATGTTGTATTTGATGAGCGACTTGGAGTAGAAAAATCGCTGGAACAATACTTGTGCAGTGGCCATAGCTACCTGGGGCAACCGAAGAAGTGTCCCCGCAGTCTGAATGTGTTCACACCCCACGATTCGAAGGTCTACCTCCAAATCGTGAGGACAGCCATCCCTCGACGAAGGAGTGTTACGAAGTCTTTCGCTCGGGATAATACAGTTGTCTAAACTGAGAACTACTTTACTAAAATCGTGTATAGAATCCATCGCGACTGCTGTGTGTGTGTGAAGAATCAAAAAACTTTTTACAACACACCTCAAACTCTATCCGCCATTTTGACTGCGGTTGGATGACGTAATGGAGCGTTCGCCAAACGTTTTTTGCGCATGTGCATAATATGCCAAGTATGACATCATCACACACATACGCACACATTATAATAGAAAAGGATCTCCTAAACCCCACACTCATGTGGGTAGGCTACGTAAATACAGGTAAAATGGCTGTTTCAATGAACAGCTACAACAACAACAACAAACAAACAAACAAAAAACAACAACTGTTATTCATAAAATTGGATATGGTTAGGGTGAGGCTAGAATGGTTGTGTAGTTTGTCCTTCAAGCATTTTTTTTTTTAAGTTGGAGCATTACGTGAGAGGGGTAGATATCAATTGCAAAGAATCATGATGACTGGTGTGTGCATACAAAAGTTATAATCAAAGTTTTATACTACTTTGTCAGAGGGGCTGGATGGTTGGTATAACCAACAATTATATGGATTTTAGTGGAATGAACCATGTACTGTAATACAAATTTATGAAATCTGACCGCCCCCTGCCACCCCTCTAAATGTGGCCTTAGCTATGATAAAATGCAGTCCTCTAAAGCGAGAACTACTTGTTGATTAAAATATTGTCTAAAATCTAAGTGAATTGGCACTGCGCAGTTTACGAATTTAGGTTTTACGAAATGTTTAGGGTTTTACGAATTATGCTCATTTTTTGCACTTATGCTGTTGCTTGGCATTGCAGCAATTTTGCCACCGGCAGCAACAAAATCTACCTTGGCATTAAAAGAGGCCTGAGGAGTAGGTTATGGAATTCCCAGATGACTTTTTGGTGGTGATGGAAAGGAAACCAACTTTGCTCACTTTGTCAATCATATTTATAAGCACTAATTCTAAGAAAATGTATGTCTGAAAGGACAACAAGAGAGTAGTGATTTCAAAATTTGCGCGCATGTGTGAACATGTAATTATGACATCATCACATATGATGACACACAAAACACACACGCACATATACAACGTCTACGTGACGTCGACGTTTTACCAAGAATATATATGAGCGCGCGACTAAACTAGCCTATTAATTTTTTTCAAAGCAAGATTTTTGCTGACCGAGCAACTGACTCGGCCTGAAATATCGATCTCTGGCCATGTTTTCAACCGAGAAGACGGTAAAGCCGCTGAGACCCTCTCATAATCCCGTGGAAAATGTGGGAGACGTCAGGGCTCATTTATCATTTAGGTGAGGTTGTGATGTTGTTGTTTTAATGCTATGCGCATTTAGAAATCACATGGCTTATTTGCGTATTACCGTGGGGCACACTAGATGGTGTGGCTGAAGTTTAGTAAAAATCATTTCTTAGGGTAGAACTATAATCATACAGAGAATCCATTTCTGTAAAACATCTTATCAGACTTTAATAAGTTGATGATTTAGAAAGGCATAAGTTAAGTCCCTGTAATTAAGGTCTGAATGTAATTGAGGTCTGAATCTACGTTCCTGAACCAGAGCTGGAATAACTTCTATTTTTGTGGCTACTTGTTCCTGTGCTTTTTTAAAGGTGGGTGGGTGGGTGGGACATGTGTTATAATAATAATAATGATTCAGTCATTCTCGGCTGAAATAATTGTAATAATAGCAAGTTTTCTCGTTCTAACAGCCGGATCTTTCGACTTCTTGCTGAAGTCCTCTTCAGTTGATCCCTGAAGAGGACTTTGGCAAGAAGTTGAAAGGTTGGGTAAGTTTTAATTAACAATATTGGCTGTTAGAACAAGAAAAATTTGCTATTATTATAGTTATAATAATTGAAGGTGGGTAGGTGGGGCTTTTATTATAATAGTTAACATGTTTTTCAAACTGATATGTACATTATAGTATTCTCTGGTATTTTCTTTTCACCATTTATTATTGTTCAGTAATGATGATGATGGTGTGTGTATTCTTGAATAATTCATGAGCTGAGCCAGGTTTGTAAAGGACATCAAAGCAGGTCGGTATTAGTGAGTTAAGCTGAGCTTAGGTAGAAGATTTTTTAAACAACGATGATGGCAATGGTGTGTGTATACTTATGAGTCAAGAAAAGTTAGAAAATGAGTGGACTGATGTAACTAAACCAAGTGATAGAGGATAATAACAATGGATTAATGTTATTCCATTCCTAATTTGCAAAGTCCTTACATCAAGCAACACTATGTGGTGGGCGGGGCACTTGCTAGTTATTATTTACTATATATAATTGTATATTATTCATATAATGTATCCCATTAAATTTGCACATTGCCACCTGGTAATATCCTCAGCTATAATTATAGGACTCACGCTTGCCTAATCCAATCAGCAAGTTAGAAATAAGCTCACATTTCTTTTGAAACAATTCAGAGAGAGATTAATATTATAATTATTTTTAAAAATCGTATTTAGCAGTCTCGTTAAAAAAAATCATTTTTAGTTTCTTTTCCTTTCTTCAAGTGAATACCTCAGCTGCCACTCTTATTTTTTGCGTACAAGCTTTTGTTTATTGTCAATGGTGAAATACAATTATGCTTGGAGGAATAAATGTGATGTGGAATATGAATTAACAACAACAAATACCAAGCATATTTTCTCGTGAGACTGTAAATACTTTGTGCCCCATAACTAGTGAGACAGCTTCACCCCCTTAATCTATATTTTATTTTCCCACATGAAGAGAATTCTAATGTATATGTGTGTGTATATAGTTCTGGGAAGAGTCCCTTAACCAACAAGCGGCCATTGATGAATCATAACATTCAGAACATGCTTGCTGCCTCCTCCTCTTCTTCTTCACCATCCCTAACTTCTCCTAACTACCACCATCGCCACAGGGATTACCTGCACAAGATCGGGGAATATCACATGTCCAGACAGAACCCTGACATCCTGGACAGGATGTACGCCAAAGCCACACCCATTCCTCGTCATATGTTAAGCTCAGGGAAGGTGCAAAATGAGCTTGCTGCCCCCATATCACACACGCCCAAAACACACGAGTCTGATGATCCAGGTGCGTACAGTTCCCCGGTCAGTGTGGAGTCACCACAGCAGATGTCTCTGCTACGTCGAATGTTGAACGCTCGTAAGCTACAAGCTAGTTCTCCCAGCAGTATCGTCCAGCTAGCAATACAGGGCGGAAAATCCCGAAGGCCAAAGAGAGCTGGACTATTGAGGAGCAGTGTAGCCAGTCCTGTTATGGTGCCAGTGGGTGGCCTCAGGAAGCCGCGACAAGAAGAAGTGAAGTCTGATAACGAGGGTGGTAACGATGATGATGGTGGTGTTGGGACTGAGAAGGGGAAGAGAGACCCTTGCAGCAAGGAAACTGTGCTCGATGCTCTGAGGAAGAAAAGGTGAGACTAGAGGCAGAACAATTCCAGTAATGACTGCAGCATAACTTAATTGTATCGTTTTTTAGAAGTGTATTGAAGCTACAATAGGAGGTGTGTAACCTTATCTGGTATGTTGATTGTGATCATTTTTGATGAAGGAATTCTATAGCCATTGTCTGTCAATGATGGGAATTCGGCTGTCTGTGCAGCTGTGACCTCTACATAATTAAGTGGGTAAAGGGTGGATTTGGTCATAAAGTGCTGCAATGATGAATTGTTGAAATGTTCATACTTTGCACACGGTGTGACGGGAGTGATTTGTATATGAGAACAGGGACAGTATACATGAGTGAGTGAGTGATGAGTGTGACAAGCCCATTAGCAGCATCTATGTATGAAGTACTAGTGTAGAGGTGTCGGGTGATGTTGCTTTGTATTGTGTGTACTATAATTTTGCAGTGTGTGTATTTATCATGGAGTAGTACAAGTGACATTGTAACCTTGCAAATGGGAATACGTAATAATCATGGGCTTAAAGAAGGTGTGTGTGTGTGTGTGTGTGTGTGTGTGTGGTGAGCAGGGTTCTATCTAGTGCAGTAGGGGTGGAGGGAAGCTTCTCCCTTAACTTGTCAGCTTCCCCCCTCTAATAGTGCATGTTGTAGGCTGTGTGCTGTTGAGGCTGAATCCAGATTACAACTTAAACTCATAAACATTAGACAGTACTTGTGTTGTATTAAATAGCTTGAAATCTCTCTTTCCCTTGCAACTTTGGTATGTGTACATGGAGGGTGGTGGACTTGCTTAGTTCCTCTCTCCCAATATATACTTTTCAATTGAGTTATACTATAGAGTATTCTTTGTGAACTGAGGTCATGTTAGTAAATAAGGTAGCGGGCGTGCTGTGCAGTGTTGTGATTAGGGGAATTCTGGTGATTTCAGTGCTATTTCACTTTCATTCAGGAAAAGATTTGCCACGCCCGCTTCAGAGACCGAGCCAGAATTCTACGGTGATGCTTCCAGTCCAGCTGCTACTCCTAGTGCTAAGAGATTCAAGTGAGATAGAAGTGGGTGTGGTCTTGAATTGGAACTTACATGTAAAGGTGGCACAAGAGAATGAAAATAATTTATACTGTGCAACCAAGCTATGAATCAGTGATAATTTATACTGTGCAACCAAGCTATGAATCAGTGATAATTTATACTGTGCAACCAAGCTATGAATCAGTGATAACTTATACTGTGCAACCAAGCTATGAATCAGTGATAATTTATACTGTGCAACCAAGCTATGAATCAGTGATAATTTGGCTTTCCTGATTGTCCTTAATTAATTAAATAATTTTATTATTTATTTAATTTTATTATATATATTTTTTGTTTGTTTGAACGTTTTTGTTTATCATTTATTTGTTTATGTCTGTATTGCCCCTCTAGATCTAATGGTAGTCCAGACTTCCCTGGGGCCTCACATAAACTAGCATTCTCTATCAGTCCTGCTGCAAGTGGGCGTGGTACCTCTCCACCATTAACCATGGACACGCCAATGCCATCTGCTGACACCTTACCCACCAGAGCAGAATTGACGGGTGGAAGAGCCAGCAGGAAGAGGAGTGCTCGTCCTAGCGGTGTTCTACGACTGGATGATGATGATGATGATTCTGATACTGAGCACGTTCATACTGAAATTAGAGAGACCTCAAGCTCTCCAGTTTTGAAGAAGATGAAGAAGAAGGTATGCTTATTATTATTATTATTATTATTACTTTTTATTTTTTAGTAGCCTTTGTAGCTACCAATTTATGACAGTCATAATGTGTGTTCATAGAGAACCAGTGTCATGAATTAGTGATAGGCTCTTTTTCTCCCATTCTACTACATTATAGTAGATATAGCATGCTCGGAACTTCAGTAGCTTGTGAATCCCGATGGATCAATTGACTGATCTGCAGAGACAAGTAGTGCTTGAGGAGGACTATTGTTGTAGTTGGAGATTGTTAGATGTGTTATACATGTGTAGACACTGTTAGTTGTCAGGGAGAGGCTTAGTTGTGATTTTATCACTTCATTGTATATATATGTGTACTATATCATAGAGGGAGGACTCAGTGCGTATGCTCACCACCATTTATTCTGGTATGGACAACACCAAGGAGAAACCCTTGAGGAGGAAGTACCCAGTTTTCTGCGCCACTGGAGTGAAGCCTTACATAGTGAGTATGGTAGAGGAAATGAGAGAAGTGGTGTGATGTGTATGTAGCAGTAGAGGGTTTAGTTTTCAGGTGTAAAGTGCCATTTATAGATTTTGTATTTTTACATATATCACAACCATAAAGTAAAGGTATTATTGTATTTCCCTTTTAGTTGATGAATTTACAAGGACGTACTAACATAGTTGACTAATAATTTTGCTTTCGGTACACTTTTGTTACTTTTTTTTTCTTCCTTTTTTCATTTTCTTCCATCTTTGTTTCCTTTTAGCCGGCTATGTCTTCGAGTCACCAAATAACTCATGAAGATCTCCAGAAAGAGAGGGAGGCTACATCAGCCAAGCTCCAGTCATTTTTAGCAAAGGGTGAACCTGAAGATTCCGGAACTCACCTTGCCAGCAGTGGCAGCTCCACCAAGTGTGATGGCAGGTCTTCTAGTCTGACTTTACCCATTTCCAAGAGTACATCAGGAGGCACAATATCAGCAGCAGCTGGTGGGCTTGGTAACGCCTTGGCTCAGCTGGCAACTTCAGTGGAGTTGGGTGGTTTAAAACAGCATGTGTCCAAGTCTGTCTCTTTCGCTCCTCTGCTAACCCAAGCCATGACTTCCACTCTGTCTGGATCACTACTCACTTCCACTCCGGCCGGTAATGGCGATGCTAACAGAATTTCTCTGTCTACTCTGACTCTTCAGAAACCTTCTCTGACGACCATCACCAGCAGCACTGCCACACTGCCATCTGTCACTGCTGGGACTTCTCAGCTGGCACCAGGAAGTAGCAGTGGATTGCCAGGTAGCAGTGGCTCTTCTCTCTTGCAGTCTTCTGTGAAGCAGGCGGCACTGAGTGTAGGATCGCTGGGTGCTAAGTTAGGAGAGAAAGATACTCAAGTGACTGTCTCGTCTTCAGGCATGTCTCTTTCATCTCTGTCTTCTTCCCAGCAGTCTCTAAAATTGCCACTTCAAGGTTCGTCTTTATCCAATACGTTAGCTTCTAGTGCCTCGGCTACAGCCGCAACACCAGTGAGTGCTCAAAATTCCTTACCTAATTTGCAGTCTTCCCTCTTGTCCCTGCAATCTGTTGCTTCTGGATTGACATCACAGACTGCACAGAGCTCCTTACCAACTTTTCAAAATGCTCTGTCGTCTCTGCAAGCCTCTAGTTCTGGACCGGCAAAACCTGCGGCATCACAACAAAACCCTTTACCGACTTTGCAGTCTGCTCTGTCCTCCATGCAATCCAGCAAGTTTGGTGCTCTGCCGTCCCAGTCTGTGGTACCAACAACCACCATATCGTCACTCCATCCGCTCGCTAATTCCAGCCAGTTTTCTTTCTCTGCCACATCGACGAATGCTTCAGGATCAGTTAGTCAGAGCTCTTCCAAGCTACCGCTGGGCACCTCTGCCCCATCGTTTAATTTCCAGCATACCCCTGCGAGCTCCCAGCCCGCCATAGCACAGCCTACTGTGACTGCCAGCACTACTTCTAACCCAGGCTTATCTGGTTTGTTCCAAGGAGCTAATAAACCCAACCAGTCTTTGGTGTTTCAAGCACCCCAAGCCAAGCCGTCTTTACTTCAAACTTCTCAGCAGTCTCTGCAGCAGCAACAGAAGAGTGGCTTGTCATCAATGATACAGGCGTCTCAGGTGGGTCAAAACACTCAGGCATCTCTCTTCCAGTCCACACCTGGGACTAACCAGCAGCCATCACTGTTTCCGGCTTCTGCTCAAGCTAGTGGTCAGCCATCTTTGTTCCCCGCATCTCAAGCGAGTGGCAGTCAGTCCTCACTCTTTTCGGGGGCTCAGGTTAACAAACAACCATCGGTGTTTCAAACGTCCCAGCCATTGCAGAATATGTTACTCCAGTCTGGATCCAACTTGTCGCCGTTCCAAGTCACCCAGGCCTCGTCGCAGTCCTCCATTTTCCAAGTGTCACAGGCCACTGCTAAACCTTCGTTATTCCAAACCTCTCAGACTGCCAGTCAACCTTCGCTCTTTCCAGCATCGCAGAGCAACACAAGTAACCAGTCTTCATTGTTTCAAACGTCAAATCCTTCCTTGTTTGGGGGATCCCAGAGTAGCTCCCAGCCATCTCTGTTTCCGTCTACCAAGCCCAGCATGCAGGCCTCTCCGTTTCAAGCCGCTATGTCACAGCCATCCGTGTTTCAATCTCCTTCTGGCCTTCAGTTTAACTCGTCCCAAACATTTCAAACACCACAAGCAAGTAACCAACCTTCTTCTTCGACAACATTCAACTTTTCTGCTGGTGCATCAGCTACACAACAGCCTGCTCAGTCGCAGCCCAACTTGTTCAATGCTGGTAAAGGGTCATCATTTGTGTTTGGAACCAGCCAGCAGCAGAACAGTGGAAATTTGTTTGGGAAGACACCCACTGCAACACCCAGTCAGTCAGGCTTCCAGTTTTCAGCAAAGCCTGTCCAGTCTACTCCGGCTATCACGTTTGGAGCTCAAAATGCTAGCAGCAATGTGTCCTTCAACTTTGGGAGCCAGAATGCCACACCTACCACCAACTCTGGGTTCGTATTTGGCCAGGCTACAAACACACCTCCCGTGGTGCAGTTTGGAGGTCAACAGCAGCCTAATGCTGGGGGTTTTAATTTTCAAACTCCCTCTGCAGGAGTGGGCAATGTTTTTAATTTCTCCAAGAGTACTGGTCCAAGCACACCTACAAGCTCGAGACCAAGGAATAGAGGCAGGTCCAAGAGGAAGTAATCATAATTTTTGTATTGTCATTTGAAATACCGTATTCTTTTCGTTTTTGTTAATTGACATTCTTGTGTTTGGAATGAACTAATTGATTTAACCACACTATGGCACCTGCTTGTAAAGAGATTCATTGAAATCCGGGCGCGTTTGGCACGGTCGGGGTCGTCACATTGGTACGGCACTGAATAAAGTCTTGTTAGCTTTCCTCTGTTGTGGTGTGTGCTAGCTAAGATATATTTATTGGTCCGCGCCATTATGGCCGATGTAGAACAGTGTAAAACGGGAGAACAAAGCAGCGAAGACGAGGTAAGTAGACAGGCCGGTGGTCTGCGGAGGTGAGGAATGGACGTCTGTATTGTTTCTGTCTGCAGCAATTAATGGTGTTTGCGGACATAAAGTACTCTTCTGTGCTTACCCCGTGAGAGTGTCTCCGAACTAACTGCAAGTGTCTTTTCTTTTAGCGGCTAAATTATTAGCACCTACTCGTAGTATCCGGATACAAAGTAGCATTGTGAAAAGTAAAATACATTTAGTTCCTTTTCCAAGTTTACATAGCTACCTACTGTCGGAAGGAAGAAAAAGAAAGTTCGAATTACAGCGTTAGTCTAATCCGTTTTTGCCAGTTGGCCTAACTGTGCTGCTGCTAAATAAAGCCTTTTAAAGTATTAGTTAGACAATTCTTGTCCATTAAGAATTGAAATTATTTTGAGTAAGCTCAGCTGTCTGTCTGGGAAGTCTTTTGTGATGCTTCAGTCTTTCCAGTAATGAACTCAGTGGATAGTCATCCAGGACATAAAGTACGAATTGTTAGTGTTTGACTGTGTAATAGTGTAAATCGAGTACAAACTGTAAGTTAGTGAGGTTTAATTAACCTTAACCCCTTCTACCCTCTTTAGTATGAAGATGCTCTGGAGAGCCCGCTGGAGCAGTGCATCACTGACTCTTTGGCACGGAACAAGGACTCTGGAATAACATCTGTTGGGGACTTATTCTCTCTCGTCCCTAGCGGTGTGCCGAAACCAGCTACCTCACAACCCATTGCCGAAGAACCGGAACCTCAGCCCATTTCTAGCCCGGACTCCTTCAGTGACTTTTTTTCGCTGTTGTCTGGTAGGTTTCTAACTTTGTGCATGCAGAAAGGCAGACTTAGTAAACGAATGCTAGACTGGTTTTGTAAAAGAACCGTAATGGAACGGGCGTGTCCCCAAGCTGCAGTTGATAGATGTGTTTGTATTGGCTTGCAGCACGTTCCCGACCCAAGAGCCCTCGCAATGGTTTGCCGAATCCACGAGATAGGAGCACATACAATCTATGGAGGTAGGTGTGAGGTTGGTAGGACCAGGAAGGAATAACGTGGTCAGTACATAAGTATTACCATGGAAATAATATATATATATATATGTATTGATTGGTACAGGTAGGTCAGGCTGAATGGGCTGAGTTCTAACTCATCCATTTAATAGTACCATCAAAACTTTGAAAAAGTCTCAAGTTTTAATGAAATCTTGAAATTGTAAATTTGTTATTACACGAGCCTTGAGAGGTGGGTGTGGCATAGGCTGAGGATTGGTTCTGAGATGTTTTAGACATGTTTTCTACGTATTTAATGACATTAACAACTCCCTTGTGTGTGGAATAATAGCATTCTAAAGAATCTAGTTGGCAAGGATGTAACAAAGATAGCCCTTCCAGTGCATCTCAACGAGCCACTGAGCTTCACACAGGTGAGTCTGTCTTTAGTAGACCCAACTGTGAGAACCCAGGTGAGTTGGCTTGAAAACCTGGGAACCCAGGCAAGTTGGCTTGAAAACCTGGGAACCCAGGCAAGTTGGCTTGAAAACCTGGGAACCCAGGCGAGTTGGCTTGAAAACCTGGGAAGGAACTTTTGTAAGGGTAGTAGGGTATCCCAGTGTTGTTTGAACTGAAGGAGAACCCAGGGTTAGTGTGTCATCACTGGCGGCAAGAACTGAGTAGGAACTATGTCTGCATGTCACAAGGAAATGGGGGGTGACTGGGGGACTTATTTATATTAATAATGTTACCCCCCCCCCCCAATCTCTCCTCTCGGAGACATTTCCCCTGCTACCACATTAACACCATGACTGTGATTTGAAAGCCTTACATGTTAGAGGGAAAGGGAAGTGGGAAAGGAGGAGTAGGTGTGCTGATGATAATGGGTCTGGAAGGTTAGAGGTTACGTTAGGATGTGGTTAGGGATGGCGGATCCATAAGTAATGGATTCACGCAAGAGTTTTATTTATTTTATTTTTAATTAAGTTAATTTTTTTTAAATAAATCGCAAAGTTATGCTCCCCTTGATATCATGGTAGCAAGAATCACTTGAAGTGACTGATGGATCTATTACAATTCTGAGGAGTTTTAATTATAAGAATTATAAGAAAAAGTAAATGCAATGAGAGCGATATTTAGCTTTTGAGTTTCTGTGAAGTGTTGGAGAGAGTGGTGGACGCTATCTTTTGCCAGTGGATTGGTTAATTGTGAGTCACTTAATTTCCCCTCTAGTTGGTATTAGTCACACCTACTGTCACGCCTGGTGGTAATAGTTCCCTGGGGAACGCTAAAAATATGCACGGATGCTTGAGTTAGGCATGTTTGAACTTCTCCCCACCCATAAGAGCATGTTTTATGAAGGTGGTGTGGGGTGGGTGGTAGCTTAACAAAGGTCCAGTGGTTCACTTGGCTTGCTGTGAGGCAGTTCACTTGCCATTTAGATTAGTATTAGGCAGTCTGTCAGTAGACAGACATTAGACAGACATTATGGAAGGAGTAGAAACACACTTAGTGTAAGAGTGTCGGGTGTTAGCTGTCAGTAGACAAAATAAAGGAGTAGAATCACACCTGTGTAAGTGTCGGTGTGTGAGATGTCAGTAGATGGAGATTGTTGGAGGAGTAGAATCACACTGATTGTGTCAAGGTGTTAGCTGTCAGTAACCAAGACACTACTGGAGGACCTCAATGAACAATACAGGGTTCAATAGCTACCAACTTGTGCAATGGTTTTTGTTTTTTATAAGGCGCTTGTATGGCATTGAGTAAGTGGCCTTGGGAGTTATCCAGGTATCACATGTGGTTAGCTATTGAGATTCACTTAGCTGAGCGAGTTGATTGTTATTGAAAGCAAGTCCCAAGTGTAAGTTGGTGGAAGAGAAGCCACTCGACCTGAGCTGCTTCCGCCGGTTCTTTTTCAAACTGTTGTGGTTTGTGTTTTCAATGGCTTTGTAGTTGTGATGTTTAGAAATTATTGGCATAGGAAACATTGGAGTGAGTGAGTGAATGAGGGAGGGAGGGAGGGAGGGAGGGAGGGTACTGCTGTCTTGAACTTGTCTTTCCCCCTTTCTGTGTTGTAGCGCCTGGTGGAAGATATTGAGTATGCAGACTTGTGCCATAAAGCTGCAGGTAAGTGAGTGAGGAAGTGTGTGTGTGTGTGTGTGTGTGTGTGTGTGTGCGCGCAGGAGGATGGAGCTGGTGGATTGCATGTCTTTTATCTTGCTAATGTTGATTGTGTAGTAGTCCACAGTTGTAGTGTGTCTATGTGTGCCTGTGTGTGTGTGTGTGTGTGTGTGTGTGTGTGCATTTTGATATTATTCATCACACAATGGTGCTAGTTTGAGTTGGTAGATTTCGTAGTAACACGTACTATACACTCTTCATAGTAAGCAAAGCAACAACAACAACAACAAGGTATCAGTACGGTCAAACATCACTTTCCCAGCTTTTCTAAATTACGGACACCTCATTGTTAGCTGTGTAACATGTGTGGTAAGGGACACCAACAAGCATAAGTCAAGATTCCAGCTGCTGTAAATGGCATGGATTAATTAACCCAAAATGAGGAAGCATAGCATTGTTGTCTTCAGGAAGCTAGACATGCATAATTCAAGCGCTTGAAGAAAGGCAAGTCGGTGAGGGTTGTCTAAATTATGGCCTGTCCAAACTGTGGCCATTCCTTGGTCTACAGGTGTCAGGATATGAGAGGTTCCACTGCACAAAATATTGACTAATATTAAGAAATTTATTCTAAATGTCCTTATTAATTTAATTCTTATTCTTTAATATCAGATTAGGCACAATTAAGAATACATGTGCATTCTGTGAATTTTTAGCCCTATTTTATCTAATTGTGTCTAGTCAGCTTATTTATATTTTGTAGAGAAGTAAATAGCATTGAGAAGTTGTAAACTTATCCCTTTGTCTTCATGTTTCACTTGCAGCTGCTTCTACTGTGCACAAGAGGCTGGCTTACTTGGCCGCCCTTTCCAGTTCGTGTTTCGTCACAACACTGAGCAGGTAAGCCACGCCCACTTGGGAAGTTTACTATAATGCGGGGAAAATTGAACAGGGCAGGTCAGTGGAAGTAAACAGATGTAAGAAAAATAGTACACAAAGGAAGAATGTTTGTTATTATAAACAGAACAGTTTTATTACATGCTTGTACTGAGGGACATTCCACAGGATGTCCACCTGTCCCGCTCACTGACACATGAATGTCTTACTGTCCATCCCATCCCACGGTCCCATGGGTCTGTGAAATAGATTGCGTGTAACATGTTGTGCTGATAGTGAGTGGTTTTTATTAATATTTGTATCATCAACATATTTGTAACCTTGTCAGCAATTACCCTTTCTTGCATATTAAACCTAGCATGATACCTCCTTCACTTCTTTGCTCAGTCGGCTTATCAAAGTGTGATCGCACCACGCACTTCGCATGTGCGTTCTAGCTTGACACTAAGTGTTCATTGTGACGATATTTTCATGGGATCGTGGAATGGAATAAACAGTGGGCGTATCTGTAAGAGGGACATGTGGACATCCCGTGGAATGTCCCATGGGACTGTAGGATGGGATGGACAGTAGGACACACGTGCATCTGTAAGAGGGACATGTGGACATCCCATGGAATGTCCCGTGGGACTGTAGGATGGGATGGACAGTAGGACACACGTGCATCTGTAAGAGGGACATGTGGACATCCCATGGAATGTCCCGTGGGACTGTGGGATGGGATGAACAATTTACGGCATTTCTGGACATCTATGTGGCTTGTTGGTGTTACATATATTATAATGGCAACATTCTAATGTCATGCATAAGATGTTCAGTATTAGTGTCCTTTGCATCAGAATTGAAGATAGTGCCTTTCTTGAGACATCAGTCTCTCACTTACTTGTACATTCCCCAAACTGTTCCTTATTTTTATGTGGCCTGGAGGTGCCTGATGTTCCTAGCTCATGTTGGTGGTATGTTTACAGCGAGAGTATATTTTATTTCCCTTCTCCCAGGAGCTGTTATCCTTTTAATGACATCACTACTTAGGCAGTGATCTTTCTTCCCTTTCAGTCTGAGTGTAGTCTTGTATCATTGTGTTGTGATGCACGCAGGGCTACGTCGGATGCCGTGGCAGCCTGTGATCGAGTCTGTGTAGCTGAACACATGTGACAGGAGAGAAGGGTGGGTGGGGCAGGTTCAGCAAGGATTGTCTCTTGTTTAGTGACATTATAGGAATTTGAGGAAGATGATGCAGTCTTCTGAGTGTGTGTGTGTGTATGTGTGTGTGTGAATATGTGTGTGTGTGTGTGTGTGTGTTAATATGTGTGTGTGTGTGTGTGTGTGTTGATTGGTTATGTATAAGTTGGGGTAAAAGGTTAGACTTGCATCTCATCTTTAAGAATCTCATATTTCGTTAATGTCGTCGTGTTTGGTTTTCTATTCTGCTACGCAGTGGAATTGGGAGGGAAGGTGGACTTGCTTAATAGCTTGGAGGCGGCTTCTCTGCGGTTAGTTAGTGGTCATAGTGACTCCTTCTCTGGAGGTTTGTGGTGACATGTGTAAGCTTCTTCTGCTGCCTAGCATCTCCAGATAGTTTGAGGCATTGTGTTACACAACTGCCTGTCGTGAGGCGTATAAAAGGCTTCTTTGTGAGGAAGGTTGGCATGGTGAAGATGTGATGTTTGTCTGTGGTCTGGTAAGTGGCTGATTAGCAAGCAGAAGTGGTTGTGTCTGACCAGGCTTGGTGGGACAGTGTGGATAGGACTTTATCTGATGGAGCAGGGAAAGGAGGGGGGGGGGGGTCAATTAGAATCTGTCATGTGACATTAGTCCTTGCAATTAAACAATGCAGCTATCCAGAAGGATTATCAGTGAAGTGTAATTCAAAGTGGCAGGTAGTGTCAGTCCTCATAACTCCTTCCATTCTGTATCTGTTGAGAGAATAAAAGAAATAAAAGAAAGGAATGTTGTTAACTTATCCCTGCGGCTGTGAGTTTGCTGGTTTCACTGCAGGGCAGCATTTATAATCCCTCCTGTATATATCACACACACACACACACACACACACACCAGACACAGCAAGCCATTCAACCCTCTGCTGGGAGAGACGTACGAGTTGGTGAATCAGGAGAACAACTACTGTGTGGTCACAGAACAGGTCAGCCATCATCCGCCAGTCACTGCCGTACACGCGGAGTCAGACAAGTGGGTCTTCTGGGAGGAGTACCGGCTGGAAATCAAATTTAGAGGACAGGTGAGGAGCATGTGGGTGTGGATATATAATTGTGACCGTCTATAGGAAAACCAGGCACAACGCGGCACCTTCGATTTTTTTTTTGTTGCACTTACGGAGTTGTCGGCGTCCAGATATTGAGCTCTCCAAGTTTTATCGTCGCAGCTTTAGTCGTTCCTGCTATAATAGACCTAACCGTTCCCTTCCGTAGGCTTGAAACAATACATTTTTAAGAAATCGATCGATCTTTTCTCGATATTACGCACGCCGCGTTGTGCCCGGTTTTCCCGTAGACGGTCACAATTGTAATGTGTATATATGTGTGTATGTGTGAGTAATGTCTAAGCTTTTTAGTGAGCACAAATGAGTCTTACTAAAAAAATTTTTTGCTTGAGTATGTATTAAGTCAGCCATTGAGTTAAGGTGGGTGTGTCTGTGAATGCAGTGTTTCTGTGGACGGTTTGTGCTGGGGTTATATTGTGTGTGTGTGTGTGGTGGTGTTGAGGAGCTAGCGATGCGTCATATGAAGTGATAGCAGCCTGTAGCAGTGTGTCTTCCATCAACATGTCCTGCATTCCTTGCAGCTTTTCATTTCAAAAGACAGCTGTGTATGGTTTCTCCTTCGTGAGCAGCTTCGATGGCTTACCTTTCAGTGCTGCTTCATTAGGTTGCCAAGGTGTATGCATTGTTACAACCAGATAGGAGGGACATGGCAAGCACGTACCAAGAATGAGGGGAGTTTTGGACAGTTGCAGAGGAAGGTCAACTTATCCGTGTGTTCTTTGCCTCTTGGAACACTCTAAATCCACAAAGTGTACCATTCCTGTTCAACCATCCACAAACATCTGAGCCACGGGATGGCAGGACGGGCTGGACTCAGGTTTATTGAAACCAAAATCCGAAATATGATGATAATTGGTTGTAGTTAGTGACTATGAAGATGAAGCCTAATGAAGTTAGTGTGATCGACTGCTCTGGGTGGGTGGGTGAGTGGGTGGGTGTGTTGGTATTGTTGGAGCATCCTGTGTATGCTGCATGTAGAGTGCAAATTGTAGGAGATAACTAACTCTGTGATCTTGCTCTTATTGTGGACCTTTGAGCTGTTAGTGGGGCAGATTACCAAAAATATGGGGACACACTGGATAAAAGTACCATTTTTGCTAGCAAAGAAGCATCTTGAAGGTCTTTGGCCATACTACGCACACTAGTGTCTGATTTTAGTGTACAGAACTGATGAAGTTTATCACTCCCTTCTTCACAGAAAATGCACTTACTTTTATCTAGTAATTGGCGCCTTGGGCAAACTCGTCTGGTACTACTAATATCACTAGACTCTGCTTCCATCTCTGCTCTTTTCCTTTCTCGTGCCCTATCTAGCCTATCATGGCCAAATTTATTATGGCAAGATTTATGCCACTTGGCTTAATTAAAAACCATGTCATCCACAGTTACATGCTCCGTTAGATGAGTTATAGGCAGAGGTAGTACATCTAGCTCCCTGAAAGTACATACCCGAGAAAGGAAAGATAGGTATGGGCCTGATTTGTCTGCACTACCTGGTCCATTCAATGGACACTTCAGGGCTTCATTAGAAGGCTGCTGCACTATACATAATGCCCAGTCCATGTTTGAGGGTGATTTGATGGTAGATAGCAGAAGACCTACCAATATTACACATGTAAAGTGGGGTTTTAGGTCATGATCAGCCAAATAAAGCCTAACTTTGCTATGACAATATTTGAGCACAAAAAAGGGTAGAAAGACAGTTAAGTTGGCTTCAAATAAAGATCTGAGAGAGCAGCTGCATAGCTAATTTTGGCATGTACAATGTATTTTTAGATTCTTTATTAGGAAGGTGTAAATTGCATGTATAGGTTGGGTCTAGCAAAAAGTGACACCTAGGGTATCAAGATTCTCATGTAAAAAGTTTGGTGCTTTTATCCAGTGTGTCCCCAAATGTTTATTTATCTGCCCCACTATGTATGGAATACTCCTGTCTCCATTCTTGGTTCAGTATTCTTGTCTGCAACCACACTATTTGTGTTTAGGGTATTGGTGACCTTATTGGGAGAAACTTTTATTTTACAAGTCGTCATTCCTGGTGTCTGTAGATGTAGGAGTGTGTATTTCTTAGTACGTTTGGATGCAGCGACTGGCTTAATTGAACATGTAGTAGGTCAATAGACTTGTGCCAAACTAGAAGTTGTTTCCAAGTCTACTCTTACTGCCTTCAACTCTTCTAGTGAACCATTTATTGCTCTCTTAGCTTGTGTGAGCCTCGAGTCTATTTGAAGAGAACAGGTTGTTGTATCTCACGACTTCAATGGATGAAAACTATGCTGGTTTAGTGTGTGTTGATGTCTTTGTATTTTGATTTGTTTCTATTGGTTCAATTGTGTGTGTGTGTGTGTGTGTGTGTGTGTAGTGGGTGAGAATACAGCCTCATGGACTCGTCCACTTCAAGACTAAAGATGATGGCTACCACTATTCCTGGAACAAGCCTTACACAACTGTACACAACCTCATCCTGGGCTCTCTCTGGGCAGATCATGTGAGTGGGTGCATAGCAGGGGTTCATTTAGGGAGGGCAGGGGGTGCTCGCCCCCCTTGAAGCCATTTTGTCCCCTTGAAATATTCTTACAACTTCATAAGCAAAAAGCAAAGTTAAAAAGAGAATTATTAAGGTGAGGGCAAATGCTTAAATTGTAAGTTTATTACTGCTCTAGTTATTGTCTTGGTAATTGACTCCTTTCTCATCTTAGTTCTGTATGATTGTAACCCCCTTACCTTGAGATAGCGCAAACTCAACCTTATCCCCTCTCAAATTGATTCCTAAGTGAACCCCTGCATAGGTCAGAGTAAGATCATGTGAGTGGGTGCATAGGTCACATAAAATGTACGTGCGTGTGTGAGCTTATGTAAAGTGTCTCTTCCTAATGTTCGTGATAGATGTAGTTGTTTGTGTGTGCTTGAGAGACTTCCACTTAAAGCAAACATTGTACAATTTTCAGGAAATTTTTAAATTTATTTATATCAACACATGTCCTTCACCAGTTGTGTGGTCTGAAATTTGTGATGGTGTTGTTAACTCTAAGTGATCAAGTTGAGTTTTTTCAGGGTATTCATAAAACTAAACTTGGGAGGGGTCAGATTCACATTTGTTAAAATTTCAAAAGGGTTTCCATAAAATTGATAAAAATTTTGTGGCAACTGTCCCCATGAAGGTCATGATAATTTTGGGGGGGGAGGAGGTTAAAAGCCTGTCATTAAACTGGCTGCTACTAACTCTCTAGCAGGGAGAAGGTACTGGACTAGGCTATTGGTTGGCAACCAATGCTATCCAGACATCAGGTAATGGGGCCTTCAGACAGGGTCCCTTCCCCGTGCTATCTGCTCTGTTGCTAGGTGATGTTGTAATGATGTGTCTGTCATCAACAATGAGGAAGCCAGGCCAGCTGTTATCCTGCCCGTGCCCAGTGCACTGTGCATGTGTTTAGCATGTGCTGCATGGCAAGTGAATGTATGCTTACATGATCTCCAGGAAAGAATGTCTGATATGACAGGTGGTGGCTTGTTAGAGTGTGTTGGCATGTGGCTGGGAGGGATGAGTGTAGCATTAGCAGTGCTGATTCTTCTATGGTTGGTAGTGCATCAGTAAGCTTTTAGTTGTTATACATGTACATGTAATGGTATGTGGTGACACCTTACCAACCAAACTATTGGGGGGGGGGGGATGCTATAGTAGATTCAGTGTAATTGATAGTGCTGCCATAACTTAATTGGATTGGCATGGATGGATGGCTAGTCTAAAACATCAATTAGTTAGTCTTCTTTTGCTTTTCTTTTCTTTGTCCGCCTCTCTTGTCATTCCTCTCCCACTCACTGTCAAATGCATTTCATGTCATGTCGCTGCAAATGTTAGATTTTGTTGTTATCTTGAAGTGGTGTCTGTCAGGTAGTGTTTGTGAGTGTGTGGTTGAGACTGGATATTAATGGGATAGACGTGGTGTAAATTAGTGATGGCTTTCTAGAGTTTTAGTTGACCTGGCACAGGCTTGTGTGCGTTGATGGACAATGTTCTATTATAGAGTATGAGGAATGCATTGTATTGACAGGCAGAGATCACTGTGATGAGGTGTTGTGTTGCTGGAGGTGTTGTGTTGCGTTGCTGGAGGTGTTGTGTTGCGTTGCTGGAGGCGTTGTGTTGCGTTGCTGGAGGTGTTGTGTTGCGTTGCTGGAGGAGTTGTGTTGTGTTGCGTTGCTGGAGTTGCTGGAGGTTGCGTTGCTGGAGGTGTTGCATTGCTGGAGGTGTTGCGTTGCTGGAGGTGTTGCGTTGCTGGAGGTGTTGTGTTGCTGGAGGCTCACCACACTTCTAACTAACATCTCCCCCAGAATTATAAATAAAGTCCAGTAGTGAAACTGCCTGTACCTCCAGCAACACAACATGTGCATGTGTTAGTTTGGCAAGGGTGAGTGAATGTGTGTGTGTGTGTGTGTGTTAGTTTGGAGTGGGATGAGGTGAATGTGTGGGTGTGAGATCAAAAAGAATAATTTTAATTCTGTATCTTCTAGCTGTGACCCACTCCCCACCAATAGAGAGTTATTCATCCTATATGAGATGAAATAGAAGGATGGTGACTGTGTGTGTGTGTGTGTGTGTGTGTGTGCACACGCGTGTGTGTGTGCTCATTGCATATCTGCCGGTCAATAGTGTTTAGAGGTGAAATAGATGTGATTGTGTGTGTGTGTGTGTGTGTGTGTGTGTGTGTGTGTGTGTGTGTGTGTGTGTGTGTGTGTTCATTGCATATCTGCTGGTCAATAGTGTTTGGATGAGTGAGACACATCTGGTAAAGGAGGTCAAATGACTAATACATGTTCCTGGGAAATAAAAGTGTTGCTGATGTGATTAGCTGGGGAAGCAGGGACTCTATCTATGTATGATCATGTGATCTAGTCTAAGTAGCCCATGGGGATAGATCAATTGACTGTGTTGTGTCATGTGATCTCTGTGTAATGGTCATGTGACCTATGTATTGCTCAGGAGGCTGAGGTGGTGGTGAACTGCCATGATACTGGTGACAAGGCAGTCATAAACTGGGTGCCCTACAGCAAAGCCAAGGAGAGGTACAGAGAGCTGAATGGGAAAGTGCTGGACAGCAATGGAGAAGTCCAGTACCTTCTGCATGGAGCCTGGGACAAAGGAATGACCAGGAAGAAGCCAGGTATGCTTAGTCGAAATTATTATCATTGTTGGTATAGAGTAGTATTTGCTACATGGTGGCTGTGACCAGCCTGTTATGTGGTTAGTGCAATGTTGGAGTGCGAAACTAAACTCACCTTTAATTTTACATTCTTTCATTGTTTGTACTACAGACTGTCAATGAATCACTGAAGCTATAATTTAGGGGCATAAATTTAATTGCATAACTATTAGGAGTAGGGTAGATGTCAGTGCCTCAGTTATTTTTAGTCACGCTGTATTACTGATGTTTGGTAATGTTTGTGCCCTTCCATTGCTGCTTTATTAATTAGTGGGTACTATCTAAAATATCTTTTAGTGACGGCATAACTTTCAAGGAATCAGACTGTGTAACATACACAGGTTGAATATCTCTATTCATTCACTGTCAACTCTCCCCTCCCCATCCCCCTTCCTCTTGGTGATTTAGATGGCACAGGTGTGAAGGAGCTCTGGCATGCACGTGACCCCATGCCCAACTCAGAGCGTCAGTATGGCTTCACGCAGTTTGCCATGACTCTGAATGAGGAAGATGACTCGGTGACTTGCCCCACAGACTCTAGGAAGAGACCGGACCAACGGCTGCTGGAGGAGGGGCTGGTGGATGAAGCTTCTAGCGAGAAACACAGACTCGAGGAGAAGCAGAGAGCAGCTCGCAAGAAGAGGGAAGCCAAGAAAGAAAAGTGGAAGCCACTGTGAGTATTTGTGGTGTGTGTGCGTGTGTGTGTGTGTGTGCTCATCACCTTGATTAGAAATGAAGCCATCACTTCATCTGTTTTATGCAAGAACCCCATGACATCTCCCTGAATGACTAGCAGAGTTCTTTGTATGCACAGGTTTATTATAGAAGCATCCTATTTCCACTCCCAATGTTCACTTACTTGGTGGCAGTCGAATTGTAGTTAACAGTTTAACCCGTCTAATTGTTTGGTAAGTGGACATCAATATTGAAAATTCAGTTGTATACCCAAGTCGAGTGATCGTTAAGTTTGAAACTGGCACCACATGTGTAGTTGAGGGATACTCACACTAAAATAAAGAAGCTAAGTTAGTACCCTGGTAGCATTCTTTAACCAACTAAGGCTTTGTCTAGTTACTAGCTGATGCTGTATATTCATTGCTAAGATTGTGTTTGTGCTGAACTTCACAATGGCATGGAGTGGAGTGCTATTTAATGTCTTGTTAGATTATACTGAGTGATGTGTGTTTATGTCCTGTAGATGGTTTGACATGCAATATGACCCGGACACCAATATCAGCTACCACCAGTTCAATGGCAAATATTGGAAGTGCAAACTCTCTGGCAGCTGGTCTGATTGTCCTGACATCTTCAGCTCTTCTTCTTCTGCCTCTTGATTCTTGTTGCCTGACTATTGGGACTGTCTATACTAAGAAACTTATTTATATTATGTTGTTGTTTGTTTGTTTTTAAGTAAGGACATGTCTCTTGTTTGTGATTGTATATCACATCTCATACATGTTGCATTCCTTACCCACATGTACCACACACATCCAGTGGTTGCCATGGTAATTGTATGCATATGTAATATCACTAGCAATAATTTTTTCTATGATTTTTATATACACTTTTGCCCCACCTTTTTTTTTGTGTTTGGAAAAAATATTTGATACATGTACAGAAGGTGATACAGGAACAAGAATACAGTGGAACTCTGATAGTGAACTCTCTAATGAACAAATAGGAAAACTATTTTCGTCCAGTAATCCTCACGTGCTTCTATTGCATAAAAGAGGTAAAGAATCGTCAACTAGCTCTGCGCCGCACGGGGGTGTGTTGGGAGAGGTTGCGGTAAGTTATGTTAGCTCCCCGCGACCTTGGCCTATGTATGTTGTGATTTTGTCTAATTTGCAACCGTCTGTAATGTCTTCAGCTTATTTTCAAGTTCTACTGAAATACAGGACTGACTTAGAATCCTCACTGTATAGTGTGGACCTTCTCAAGCTCGCTAGGGATCTCCTGAAAAACAGAGTGCTGTCTAAAGATACTGGTGAAAAATTTACTTGCCTGGATCCCAATCCCGACCACCTGGAGCACGAGGTTAAGGTCAGGTATTTACTTCAACATGTTTATGAGAGAGTTAGAGAAGATAACAATGCTTATGGTAGGCTTGTTAGAGTCTTAAGTAAACATGGAGGGGAAGTAGAAATGGTATGTCAAGCTATGAAGAAATATTTGGTTGTAGAAATTTCAAACAACAGTGGGTCCAGTGGAGATAGATTTATTTTGATTAAAGAAGTCCCAATTGTGGTTGGTCTAATTGTGGCTGCTAGTCACAAGTGGGAGGAGATTGGTGTAGCACTAGGTGTGCCTGAATATGTGAGGGAAGAGTGTAGAAGTGCTGGGAGTAACCCTCTCAAGTTATCTAAACTTCTCAATGCATGGATTACAGGCAAATATAAAGATGCAAAAAGCACCACGCGAAATAATTTGAGTACAGTGTTGTCTAGTGGTCTAGTACAATTACCTGATGTGGCACAACGTTTAGATGCATTTTCTAGTCCAATAGATAGTTCACCTTCTAAACCGCCATGTTTGAGAGGTGTGCTTCTTATAGAATATCAGTCCTATGATACTGAAGTAGCTGAGGGCAAGTCCACACTTCTAGAGGTACAAGTTAGTTGTAGTGGGTGTGAATCTTACCAGTGGAGTAAAGATGGCGAACCTTTACTTGATGGAGCTGATTTTTGTGGTGTGTGTAGTAACATACTATACATCAACAGAGCTAGCCAGTGTACAGAAGGGAAGTATTCTTGTAGAGTTAGTCGAAGCAGTGAGACTGAATGTAGTGATGAGATAAGTCTGAGTGTCATATATCCTCCAGGGAAGAAAGAATTATTAGAATTCTACTCTCTCACAGACAGAGACACACCACAAGACTCCTGGCCTCCTGTAGGTAATCCCACTTTTATCAATCTAGTTCTTATCCAGCAGAAACCCATGCGTACATGCAACTATTATACAATTCGCGGAGACATGGACGACATTCTAGAGAGCAAGGAAGTGGCAGAGTACGAGGAGGTGTTTAGAGAATACAGGGAAGGAGCTTTAGTTCTTGTTGAAGGTCGTCCAGGTAGCGGGAAGACAACTTTAGTCAACAAGTTGACTAGAGACTGGGCCACAGGAAAGAAAGTCTTACAAGGAGCTAAAATAGTGTTTCTAGTAACTCTTAGATTACTGAATGTTTCAGGGAGAGAGAAGAGTTTACTAGACTTACTTCAGATATTTTATGGCGAGGGTCTTAGTAAGATTGTTGAGCAATGTCTCAGAGAAGGGAAGGGTAAAGGAGCGTGCTTCATTCTAGACGGACTAGATGAGTATCCTATCAAGTCTAAGAAGAATTTAGTAATTGATCAATTGTTGTTTTCAAAGTCCTTTCTTCCTCACTCCATGGTTATAGTAGCATCACGCCCTGTGGCTACTGAGAAATTAAAAACAATGTGTAAAACAAGAATAGAAGTTGTAGGGTTTTCAAAAGATCAGATCTACAGCTATGTAAGGACTTACCCATTCAATGATTGTTCTCCTGGCATGGCTTGCAAAATGACTGAATTTCTAGACCAGCATCCCAATGTTCTTCACATGTGTTACCTACCAGTCCATGCAGCTATGATATGTTTCTTGTTTAGTGAACTTGAAGGAGATATCCCTCACAGAGAAACACAAATCTTTGAACAATTTATAATCACCACTATAGCAAAACATCAAGCACGTAAAGGAGAAGAGCTCCATGTAAGGTCACTGAAGAACTTAAGTGGTGAAATTAAAGAATTGTTTAGCTCCATATGTAAGATAGCATTTGATATGCTTATTAACTCCCAGCAAGTTGTCAGCCAGAGCGATGCTCCAGTTTCTATTTCTATGGACTCGGCTCTAGGGTTGCTAACAGTAGAACGCAAATCTAAACTTTATTATAGTGATGATTTTTACACATTCAGTCATTTGAGTCTACAAGAGTTTCTAGCAGCATTTCACATGCACGAAACTCAGTTAAGAAAAGAGATGTTGTTGTATAAACGTAATTTTAAGAATGTTTGGAGTTTCTATTATGGTTTGGCGGATTCAACAGCTATAGACTGGCTGAAACAGATTATGAAACTAATCATGAAACCAATCGCGATCATGAGTACTCGTTTCATTAATAGATTTCAGTGTGCCTATGAGTCTCAACTAGTTGAGATATGTGACCTGGTTATAAAAGATGAAGTAGTCAATCTAGATAGCACTTCAGTCATTGCTGATATTATTTCCCAAAGCTATGTCATTAATACAACAACTGAACCAGTGAAAGAGGTAGGCTATAGGGGTATGAGGAATGATGAAGTCAACTTATTTGTATCCATGGTTACTAGTAGCAAACTTCAGTCCATCAAGTGTCTAAAGGTTGTTCTGATGCTGGAGGATGTAGTAGAGCCATTGAATAATTTGTTGTCTCACTTACCTAACTTGGAGGAGTTGGATATAATACCATTATCACTAAACAAGTCCAAAACAGAATGTCTTACTACTGGAGTTACACTTCCCCATCTTAAAATCTTAAAGATTCCTAAATCATGTATTTATTCCTTTCCTCTAAAAGTTTTAAAACAATTAGAATTTGGTAGTAAACGGATTAATAGAGTATTTTATGGTTCTGAATATACAACTGTCACAAGTCATGGCGTGTTGAAGACAAGATTGAGAGAGATATGTCTCTGTGCATTTAACTTTCAGAGAATTGAGGACAATCATAAGTCATGGCTACACTTGTGTAACTTACAAAACTCTCCTTCTCTCCCTCTTGAGAGGTTATCTCACTGTACTGAAGTAGTTCTTGTTAATTGTTGTATTGGTGATGAAGGAGCAGAGATACTGGCCAACACATTGAACACTTCAGTCTTGGAGAATCTGGTGCTTGATTTTAACAGAATAAGTGACTCAGGAGCTATAGCACTAGCTGGCTGCCTATCAAAATGTAGTGTAGTACAGGAGGTGTGTATTGAGTGTAACTCTATTGGTGACTCAGGAGCCACAGCATTAGCAGATGCACTAGTCCATTGTACCAGTCTGAGAAGACTAGACTTGCAGGGGAATAGTCTAGGAGATAAAGGAGCAGTAGCCATAGCTAAAGCTGCAAAGAGTCTACCTAACCTAGATCTGTATCTTCATAATGTGAATATTACAGAGGAAGGTATTGATACAGTCCTAGAGCTAAGAACAAGAACCAGAATAAGAAGTATGGAGTTGACTTCATCGTGGGATAGTGTTAGTGAGACAGATGTAGATACTCTGAAGAATGCTTTGTACTGTGGGAATTTACCAGCACTAAATGTATCCAGTGATAATATTTACAACATTGAGAAACTAGTAGTAGACCAACAATGTGTTGGGAATGTTAGTGGAATAGTATCCCGTGCTTCTATTAGTGAGGACACTGTACCAACTTTGTGTAGAATCGTACAGCATTTGCCAATTCTTCATCACATTGATTGTTCTTTTGATAATGAAATAAGTTCTTGTAGTGCCCATCTTCTTAGTGATTGTATAAAGTCATTACATAGTCTGACATTATCTTGTAGTGTCACTAGATTACATTCTGTATTATTAGATGCTGTGAAGAGTTGCACTCAACTTAGATCTCTTCAATTGTCTCGTGTTAAGATTAGCTTTGATAATGTCAGTTTATTATTTGGTACTCCTGAGTCTTGGATTAATCTACACACTCTGAAGTTAATACGCTGTTCCATTGGTTCAGATTGTGCACAAGTTCTTAGTAGAATGCTAGAACATTGTAAAAAACTATGTAGTTTGGATCTATCTGATAATTCCATTGGTGATAGAGGAGCAATAGCTATAGCTGAGGCACTGAAGGATCACACTAACTTACTAGAACTTGATCTGAGTTATAATTACATCACTTCAGAAGGTGTGACTGCACTTAGTCAGGTGATAAAGTGTAACCATCTACAACATATTGATCTCAGTCGTTGTGAGTCATTTCCTATATCTCTGGTAGATGTCATGTGTGGAGATTCTCTACATACACTATGTCTTCATTCTAATAAGTTAGGTATAGATGGTATTGCAAGTCTGAGTGTAGGACTTGAGAAGTGCAAACAATTAGTAAAACTTGACATCAGTTGTAATAACATTGGCACACGTGGTCTAGTATTCCTAGAGGAGGGACTTCAACATTGCACTAACTTACAAGAGTTGAATCTTATGAGTAATAATATCACATCTGATGGAGTAGCTCATATATCTGCTATAATGAAGTGTTGTAAATATTTGAGGGATCTTAATATCAACTTTAATATCATTGGTGTAGATGGTGCAGCAGTTCTAGTCGGTGGATGGCAATATAAGAGTATGTTGACACTGGATCTATATTATTGTTTTGGTGAACCTCATAATCCAGCTCTAAGGAAAGGATCTCCATGTAGTAGTTGTGATAATCTACTAGAACTATATTCCAACAATGACTATGTCACTATTCCATACGTGCCAAAACTTGTATCTCCAAATTATTGTGACATAAATAAGTCCTGATTAAAATGTAGGCGTGGCATGTTTCTGGTTTTATCAGTATCCCACCTCCCTAGCCTCATTCTCAGTACTGGATGACTACTACTACTACTACTACTACTACTACATTGACTGCTAGTTTACATTTACACTCTTCACATGCAGCAGCTGCTAATGGACAGGACAGATGTACACACAGAAATTGGTTACAGTAGGCTCTTCCACAAATCACATCTTAACCACACCCACTTTCATCTGGGCTGTATCCAGAGCAGTCCACAAAGAACATCGTCTCTACTTTAAACAAAGAAAACTCATACACTGTGCTCATAGAGAAGGAATTTCAGAGATCTTATAGAAACAGACAGCAGAAGGTTGCCTACAGAATGTAAGGGAATACATTGTTAAGTATGTATTTATTTATGTATTAGTTGTTGTGTTTGTATATAGAGGAGAATGAGATAAAGAAGACACTTAGTGAGATCTTGTGGCACTCTAGGTGAGCAAGTGGGTGTGGTGTGTATGTATGTGTGTATGTATGTGTGTAGAGTGGAAATCAATATTCAGGTTTCAGACATCCTTATCTTCAGGTGTCTAGAGTTTTGTGCTCATACACACCATCTACAGTATAAACCATTTCAGGTGTTAACTTCTGTGATTGTATATTACTACATAGTTCAAGTCTTATCAAGCATTTGAAGGAACAAACAGCAACATTCTCATGATGTGTTAGTTAAGATGGAGGATGACAGCATCATATGTGCAGCACTGGTGAGTACATGGCATGCACATGTGTAATACACTATGTACTTCATTTACATGACTGACTTGCACAGCACAGTCTACACATGTGTTGTGTGTTATGTTTGAGATGATGTGTCATGAATTATGTGATGTGTTGTTTCTTGAGTTTGTACATGACTTGGAGAAGAATGTGTTTGTGTGAACATGCCATGCCACATTCAAGAGCAGGATGTGGACTTCATAATGTGCACATGTGTTTGTGAACTGTATGTGGCATGTACGCGTGAAACATGTATTTATTGTGTACTGAACTGTGTCCCAAACTGCTGCCCCATAGGAAATGCATTGAAGTAAACAGGAATTGAATTAAGACAGTATTTCCCTATATTTCTTGAGTTTTTAGTTATTATGTTGAGTTATTTCATCCCCTCAGGTTATAGCAGTGGTCATTGTGGTCTGTACACAATAGTATTCATTTTATGCTGGAGAATATGATCACTCGTCTGATTGGTTATATTTATGCTAGTGCCTACGGGCACTCATGTTCAAATACTAGGCCAACAGACTCATGATATTCTCTGGCAAATGAATTTTAGTATACCTGCAAGACAGATACACTAAGAGGTAGCAATAACTGGTCCACATCCTTTCAGAGTGAAAGATAAGATGTTTTATATCTTGTGACTAGACTCACATCTTGCTAACCTGTGTACATACCTTTAGATCTTTGGTAAGGAGAACCACAATCCTTGAGTGGGTGTGGTCTTTGCTGTGAAGCAGCGTAGTTTGTAGAAGCTGAGGAAGGCATGTGATAGTATCATCACCATGGATACCACCAGTGAGTGTGTTGAAGGTCAGCACCAGCAATAAGGCGAGGGGAGGAGGAGCAAAGGAAGGATGCTACCACAAACACAGACACACATGTTAGATACAGAGATACACACATGCATACACACATACATACACACACACATACATATATTTTGACTCACATGCACACACTTACCTGGCTGCTGGTCACTGTAGAAACATACACTAGTACGTATATCTCCTTCATTTCAGGTGTTGAACTACCCAGCTACGATGGAGGTCCAGTCTCGCATGGTGGGTGGAGCTACAGGAGAGGTTGTTCTTCTACGTGGTGGACAAGGAAATGGGGACAATGGACGGCTACTACATCAATACAGACGAGGAATGCCCCTCCCCCAACTCCGCCTCCTCTTCCTCGGGTTTCCGGACCTCCCACTTGTGGCATGTTCGATTCCCACAGACTCTGAGAGAGTTTTATGTGTCGGCACCCAAACCTTTCAAGGTAGAAAGTTGTGGTTGTAGTGCGTAGGTGGGTGGAGTTATGTTAGAGGAGGGTGTGGTCATAGTGTGTAGGTGGGTGGAATGAAAAGGTATAAAACCACCACCAAGGTTATAAGTTGTGTGAAAAAATATTGTGGTGGTCATGTATGTATGTGTGTGAGTATTCAGGTGGTCTGTGTGGGAGTGTGTGTGTACAGTAGGAGACAAAATAAAGTTCTGAATTCCGTTCTGTAGAACGGCCGTCACATGATTTAAAAACAGGGAAAAAATAGTACGCCATTTAGTAAAAAGGCAGCCGTTCCGTTCGACCAGTGTTACCATTTTAATCTTTCTCGTTCACTGTACGCCTCCCACGGCCGGCCGTAGGGACGTTGGGGTGGTGACTCCCTGTCTGGAGCAGGTGTTTTCTGCAGATCGGCTTGCGTGCCGCCTGTTGACTTCATGCCTCGCTCAAAGAAATGATTAAAAAATTGTTTATCTCATAAAACGTTTTGATTTTTTTCTTTACAGGCTCCTGAGGCGGAGCTTTTCAGGTAAAAAAATTTGAAGTCATCCTATTCGAAGTTGTCTCACAGAATTGTTACTTCAACCATCGCACTGTATCGATGTTTTCTCGATGTTAGGGCTTCTCAGGCTTCGATTTTTTACTACTGGAGGTCCATCAGTAGCTAGCAGAAGACCTATGAAGTGCGGACCTCGCTATAGCTGTGTGCCCGTCGAAACTTTGATCTGCAGCTTTATTAAAGCAAGTCACATTTTTGTACGAGCTTTTTTGCACTATCCCCATAGCGTTTAATGGTCGATACAAGGCCTTAGCTTGCTGATATAGCTATGGAAGAGTTTCTAGCTAGAAATTATCAGTGAATCGACGGAAAAGCTTAACTGTTGTTGTTGTTTTTTAATCGTTTTAGTATACGGTGTTAGTAGTTTAGTCAAAACAATACGGAACGCTACGGTAATAACTCCGGTAAAAAGACTACCGTTTTACGGCTGTACTACGGAACGGAATCCGGAACTTTATTTTGTCTCCTACTGTATGTGTGTCAGTGTGCATGTGTTAGTGGCATAGTAACTGAGGGAGACCCTAGGTAGGGGAATGGACCTTCAAACTTATTACCACCAGCATGTCTGTCATGTTCATTTTCATTTATGTCGCCACATAGGTAGTGGTGTGTGACCACGCCTTCCTACATGCTCTCTCAGACAAGTCTATGGAGACGACAAAGACCAGTCGAGCACTGCAGGTGGGTGGAGTCAGAATTCAAATAGAGAAGTCACCTCAATTATATTTACTATAGCTGGAGTGGGTGTGGTTAAGAGTCATGTGACTGTATAATTGTGTCAGGTTTGATGTTTAGAATCAAATCACTATAATGCCATTGGCAGAGAAATTTATATGTGAGTGAGTGTTGTGGGGGTGGGGTGGGGTTGCTTCAAAGTGGGCGTAGCACCATGTACCACATGCCAAGATAACCTTATGAGAATCTTTAGAAACAATTATTACATTAATCAAAATAAAGTTTAAAGTCTTAGTGAAAATAGGATGGAAAATTAATTATTTATATGAATAATAGCACTGTAATCGTGCTGTTGATCCCTAATAGCACAGGTTACCCGTGCTATCACTCGCTAATAGTAGGCCAGCTTTTTAAAAAGTTGTTTGCAATTGTAGCTACATTGTATCGTTCACTCACTATCTCTGTAAATCAGGATTAGCTTTCGCTGGAACTTTGTTTTCAACCAATGGCTCCTGGTAATCTGTTGAAAAACATTCCGTCTAATACGGGTAGAGCTTCTGTAGTAAAGAATGACATTGTCTCCAACTAGAAACCACTCAAACTATTATATGTTTCCAAGGTTAACGCTGCAGGCATGCGCATTTACCCGCACTATTTCACTTAGCTACCGTGGTATTTGACTTTCCATGCTATTTCAATTAGTTATGCGCTATTTCACTTTCCCCATGCAATTTCAATTGAATAGTGATTTTCCCCATACATTTTTGAATGGGTAACTTACGGTGTACTATTAAAAAGTTTAAATTTGATTACATTGTTTCATAATTATTTTTATATTCCTTTCTATCAATCCCTTAGCAATATATCACAGGACCATCAATGTGATACATACCACACCCCTCATTACCCCTGGCAGTGTGTGTGTATGTGGTGGGTGTGGGAGGGCGGGATTGGTAAGGTGGTGATAGTGTTGAGAGGGTTATACCCTGGTAGGGAAATTTGATTGTACTGGATATTTTTCCAAAGCAGTAAGACGGTTGTGTTCAAAGCCTCACCATTCAGAGGTAGCTCCACCATATGTCTAACAATATAGTTGTCCAGAACTGCGCATGGGCAATTTGGAACGTTCAATATACAGCATTCAATATGGGGGAATATTGAACACTCGTGTGATGCAAAAATACTGAAGGAAAATATCTAATGTACAAATATATATATATATATATATATACATATATAAGGTTGTGTGTGTGCGCACGTGAGTGTTTGTGCTAGGTTTAGATGGAGGGGTTGGTTGAGTTTTTGCAAGTGTTGAGAGAACTGTATTGTGTCTACATTTCTATGATCAATTTTACTAGAGTGTTATTTTCACCACATCTTTCAGCCCTGCCCACCTCCTTCGCTGGACCTGACTTTAGTCTCCGCCCACAAGTTTGTCAGTAATGAATGTCACCTTGTCAGCAGTGTAGACCACATGGTCGTCCTCACCAAGATATACACAACTGAGCATGTGCGATCCAGCAAAACATTGTGAGTGTCATGGCAACCAGTATGATATACATATGAACAGAAAGTTTTCTAACTTTTTGTAATTTTTTTAAAAATTATTTATTTATTTTTTAATTTGTGTATTGGCTTGCGAGTGAAGCGAGTGAGACACTAACAAGGGTAAACCAATTGAATATCGGGGATATTTGTTTGTATATGTGTGTGGATGTACATATGTCATTTTATACTTGACCATACCTTCAGTAACCAGAATTTTTCGGTTTAGCGATCCTGTATCATTCAAAAATTAATTGTTTACCCCTTAGTATTGGGTTGTTTCTAAATGCCACAAGTTGCACTTAGTACTTACCAACTTACAGTTAGACTCAACACTGTGCAGCAATTCTTTAGAACTTCTAATTTTTTCAAGCTGCACAATGTTTTGGCGAAAGGTTACTATGGTATTGAGACCCTTTACCAGACAAAAGCTACTGGTAACTCTGATAGTCAGAATGTGATAGTAGAGACTACAGAAAATACCAGTACTCAGGAATTTGAGATAAGAAGGTAGTTCTGTAAAGTCACAATGGCTATGTACTTATAATTTTAGAAATGGACCGATAGATTCTTCTGAAGTGTTTTGTTTGTGCACAGGCTCGCTCGCCATTTGTGCTCGAGCATATCACTAGTTTACGCCTGCTCTGTATGATAAGTGACTGGGTATATTCCCCAGGTATTCCCCTATGTGTGTGGGTTTTTATTCTTGTTGTTGTGTGACTGTATGTGTGTGTGTGTGTGTGTGCATATGTACGTGTGTGTGTGTGTGTGCGTAGTTCCATGAAGAAGAGTCCAGACTCCAGTTAGAACATCTATGTATATCCTGCAGAAGAAGAAGGTCATGGCGATGCACCAGCAATTTGTAAGCTTGCTTAGTATCTAAAACACTTTATTTCAAGCCACACCTATTGTAGGCGGAGCTAGCAGACCTAATGAAGGATTCATCGCCGCTCCTTTACCAACATGCTCTGTATGAAGCCCACAACTTACTGCGTACTCAACTTCTACTCAATACCAGCATCACCTCAGACCAGAGGGAGAAGTTGGTGCGAGATATTCACACCAACTGCCTGTCTCTGGCTCTGTCTGTGTGTGTTCACTAGCAGTAAGAGCGGCTTGGCTTGGGCACCTAGATACCTGCAGCTCTCTAACCAGCCAGTGGGCGTGGTCCTCAACACAATCACCAAGCAATTCACTATTGTAAGATTGATATAGTCATGTGATTCTCATATAATGTATGTTAGAAGGAAACGCTATAGATTACCTAAAGGCTAGTATAAACTTGCACACAGACTAAACATGTCTTTACAGTGAGTCCACAACAAGCTTAGAAAAATTTGTTGTTGTTTTGTTTGAGACGGTTATATAAAGAAAAAAATTATAAAACCTTCAGATCCATTTCTTTTTCTAGAAACCTTCATCTGCCTACATTGTTTTACTCAACTACCTGGATGTGATGCTCAGAGATGGTAAGGGGTCATCATACCCACCACTCTAATCCAAAAGAAGCTAACATTGTCCTGTCTTTGTACGCGGAGCTCACACTGCGAGATGTTGTAATGGTTGTCATGGAGACATGTCTTGGACTACTCCTAGCTCTAGGTATGAATGTGCTCTGTTTTTTTTCTTTTAATTCTACTTGTATACATTTGTTTAACTGTATCAGTGAGCTCATATGAATACATATATTTGGCAAGCAAGCAAAGTGAGCGAGACACTGTACAGGGGGAGAATCGGGGATTTCGATGTAAATATGTCATTTTTGTATTTTGACCTCACGTTGTTGTTTTTTGTATCCGCTTGGAGGTTGACCCACCCCCATATTCCACTAAACAGATTCCTTTGGTTTATCAATCTTTACCCATATCATCAATTGTTTACCCTTCGAATTAGGTTGTGTCCAAATAAACATATTAACTGTCTTTACACAGTCATATTCCTACAGTCACAAGCAAGTCACAATTTAGGGTACTAAGCTATAAATCGTGTGGTAATTCCTTAGAAATTCATGTCACTCACACTTACCCCAATTGGAGTGCAGTTTACGTGGTTAAATAGTTCTTCCTGTGTGCTTTATTTTGAACTATAATGAGCCATAGTTGTAAACAAAGATGGTGAAGACGAACAATAATGGTAAAACATAAGATGGGATTCTTCCTGGGTGGGTGCTTGTGCTGTAAGTAGGGATGACAAAAAAAATTATAAATAAATAAAAAAATGTCCAATTGACTTGAAACTTTGGACACTGCAAGAATAAGAAATAATAATAATAAAATAAATAAATAAAAACTTTTTTTATGGTGAAGCAAGTGGTAGTACCCAAGAAGTTGCAGTGTAACAACAGCTGCATGCTGCCCACCCTTAATATTTATTTTATTGGTCAGTTTAGTGGTGTTTTTTTAGCTATAGCTTTATCACTAACCTGGGTATTCCTTGACGGTTTCATAAAACAGCAGTGTTAGGCAGTGGTTGGTTTATTGCGTAAAAGAGCTACTATTTTTTACAAAAATATTAATATAAAATAAAAAAATATTTAGAAAAATCCCACTTTCTAAACAAAGTATCAGGGAATGTGTGTGTGAAGTTTGAAGTCTTGATATTGAAGTGGGAGGGGTTAGTTGCGCAGGGGTGATTAAGGTTTTGTTTTTTTGACATTGCCACCTTAGAATTTTGGTGGGTGTGGTTTTACTGCCTATATTTTCAGCTCATTTTGAAGAGTTTCTGATGGGCAATATTTTGAGCCTCTTAGTGAAAAAATATATGCGTGCACAGTAAAGTTATGACAAAAAAATTTAAAGCCACGATTTTAAGGTGAAGGCCTTAATATGTACCAGTGACTGCAGTATGTCTACTATGGGGGAGGAGGGGGGTGGAGTTTCTTTGACAATAAATTTAGTGTGATGAACTTTATTTGAATATAATCTACAATATTATATCAATTATCATTTCCTCCCCTCAACCCTGTGTGTTGTGTGTGTGCGTGTGTTCAGGTTGGAGCACTTCGTCGTATGCTAGCGCTGAAGCAGCAGTTGGAAGAAAAGGTCGTTGCTGTGGAGATACTCGGTCGACAACTTGTTGCCAACAACAGGTCGGTGGTGGCAGAGGGATCAGCCACTCCCCCAGTGGGCGTGGTTTCATCAGTGCAGCTGGATCCAGATACTGTGGACCGTGGTGCCATAACTGGACTACTGAAGTTAATACTCCATCTATCTTTTAATCCTCTAAGTATATTTGTATTTTATCCAATAATCCTATTCTCTTTAATTAAAAAAAAAATTATTTGTGGTGTGAGAGGTCATTTCTCCTGTTCAGTTCGCTGAACAGGAGACTGTCACGTACATGAATGTGGATGTCACATGACTTTTGTGTGACTGTCATGTGATTGTGTGTTGTACAGGACATGTGCGTTGTTGTCTGATGATCTCTGTACTCATCTCAACATTCCTAAACACCTGGACTATTCACGTGCCGTGCTCATGAAGAACCAATACCAGGAATCTTATGGAGACATGCAGCTAAAGGTAGCCAGCAGAGAGTAAGTGACCACACCCACCTTATTGGTGATGATGAAAGTGTACATTGTATTTGTGTTTATGCTGTCATGTTATTAGAGGAGTATGGGACGAAGAGGAGACTGTACAATTAGTGAGATCTGGTAGCACCTTAGCTAAACAAGTAAGTGTGTGTGTTTAAGCATGTGTGTAAATATGTTGATGTCTGCCTGTCTCTCTCTCTCTCTGTTTGTCTGTCATCTGTCTGTCTGCCTGTCTGCCTGTACTCTATCTGTCTGTCATCTGTCTGTCTGTCTGTCTGCCGGTACTCTATCGGTCTGTCTGTCTGTCTCTCATCTGTCTATGTCTGTCTGTCTGTCTGTTTGTCTGTCTGCCATTCTGTCTGTCTGCCCGTCTGTCTGTCTATCTGTCTGTCAGCCGGTTTGTCTGTCTGTAGGGTGTTGGTTCTGGTGAGAGTGTTTGTGATAGATTGCTACTATAATTGGCTCCTCCCACCTGTCCTCAAGGTGAGTGAGTGTTTGACTCTACAGCAACTGCACATGCTCACTGACTGTCTGTTGCAGGGTAACCATGACAGAATACGTCATCTAGTCACTGCTTGTGATGTGAATGTTAATGCACAGAGCTCAGACGTAGGAAACAGGTAAAGTACAGTCAGTTTCACAAATGCTAATGTTTGGAATTAATTTTCCATCAATGGTTCACCAGACCTATTTAGTCGTTTTGTTAAGTCTAATTCAGTTTATCTCCAGTTACTGTATTTTGTACAGTGTACTTCATCGAGCTGTCTCTAAGAAAGATTTGGCCACAGCTGCTGTTCTAATTAGACTAGGGGCTGACCCTCTTCTTGTGAACGGTCGTCAGCACACTCCAGCACAACAGCTCAGCATCAAATGTTTCCCTCATGTCTCTCCTACCACTAACATATCAGAGAAAGGTAAGTGGAGGAACTTTGTGGAATTATGGGGGGGGGAGGGGGCAGGAGTCTTATGATAGATTCACAAGCTCAGCCAACAACCATACACACTCGAGTCTTATCTGTGTTCAGTAGATTGGTTTGTACTAGCTAACATTCAATAACTTTCTCCTCTTCACTGCAGATCCTCTGTTTGATCTGTCTTCCTACGTCAACAATTCCAGTCTGAGTGACATGGTCCTCATATCTGAAGACAACAAACTGTACCACACCCACCGTCTGGTCCTGTGTGTGCAGAGCCCCGTATTCAAGACTATGTTGGACTCTGACCTTAGGACAGAATCAAGGACCAAAGAAGTGAGTGATAAGAAATAATCTTTTCTTGTCCAATGATCGCATTTCAAGTATGGATGTTTCAATCTGTCTCTTTATTTCTCCTCTCTGTCAGATGCCCCTCCCCACTGTCAGTGGGAATGTGCTGGAAGTGTTGCTATGCTACCTGTACACAGGGAGGTGTTTATTTCCCAGGGATGACCTCAATCTTGGACTAGATATAATGGCAGCAGCCGACCAGTTTCTGTTGATGGAACTCAAGCAGCTCTGTCAGCAGCTCCTGGCAGAGAAGATAGATGCAGAGGTGAGTGCATTCTGGTGTAGGTAGAGATCACAATGCATTTTGTCAACCCCTGTTTTCTAAAGTTAGCGTCAGTTAGATTCACAAGTTTCACACTATATGCTGAAACCTAAAACAGTATAAGGTCACAAACCAGAGGTAGGGGACACCACTAGGTAAAGATGACACAACTAACTTGGGTAGGGGACACCACTAGGTAAAGATGACACAACCAACTTGGGTAGGGGACACCACTAGGTAAATATGACACCACTAGGTAAAGATGACACAACCAACTTGGGTAGGGGACACCACTAGGTAAATATGGCACAACTAACTTGGGTAGGGGACACCACTAGGTAAAGATGACACAACCAACTTGGGTAAGGGACACCACTAGGTAAAGATGACACAACCAACTTGGGTAAGGGACACCACTAGGTAAATATGACACAATCAATTTGGGCACCAATATGATACATATGTCTAATACAGTATGTAAATTAGCGGAAAGGAGACTTAGGAAAATCCCCTCCCCTTTCTATAGCAACCCTAACAATGTTGTTTATTTAGCTGTCTGCTGTAACATGTGTGTGTATGTGTGTTTGTGTGTAGGTGGTGGTCCCTATGTATTATGCAGCTGTCAGGTTCAGTTCCTCTCACTTGGTAGCTTCTTGTTCCCACTATCTGTGCAGCCATTACAGTGAAGTGAAGGATGGCAGCCATGAAGCTCTGCTGCATCTCCTAGACAACACTGCTCCTCTGTCACTTTGAGCTAGTCTGCCAGTTCCTCCTGTTGTTCTATTGTGTCTGTGTGTGTGTTTGTATGTGTGTGCTGCTGGTCAATTAGAGATTGGTTTTAAATTCATTCTATCATTTGTTTTATTTTTAGTACAAATCAATTGTTTGAGATAAAATGAAGTATTGTCACTTATGTTTATGTCAAAAACAACATAGAAAAGATAAATATTTTTTACTTAATTCATAGATAGTCATTGTGGTACAATTGACAAATCATAAATTATTGATAACTATGTGGCTGTTAGACAGTACCTGAAGTTATAGTGTTGAAAACCTGTCTGACACTAGAGATGACAACAGTTCACCTGTGTATTTGCAGTTAACATTTAGCATTTCTTATAACTTATACGTAAAAATTTTGTAAGCTCATTTTTTTTTTTCACAAACACACCCCCCCCCCCGTCCCCGTCCCCGTCCCCGTCCCCGTCCCGTGGTGATGGGCGGTGGTACTAATAAGGGCCGGCGTGGGGTGATGGTGCGGTGGTACTAATAAGTGGCCGGCGGGTGGGCGTGAAATACTTTTTTTTATTTTTTTTTATTTTTTATTTTTTTTTTTATTGCTTTGCTGATAAACAGACAGGAGAGGCCAACTAGCTCAAGCTATTCTTAAGACCTTCCTAACATAAAGGGGAGGGGAAACTCACACACAAGCACAAAAATGAGGTAGTAAGAAGTGAAATAAATGAGTAAGTTGAGAGTTATGACAAGTAAAGGTGTTTAAGTTTAAGCTTGAAGGAGAGAGTTGAAGAGGCCGAGGCAACATCATCAGGGATGGCATTCCACTTTCCCACCACGTCTATTGGAAAGAAGTTCCTTAGATGGTTGGTTCGGACGCGGGGGCGGAAAAGTGGCGTAGAGTTTTTGTGCTGCATACCTGGCCTGGGATGTGGCGTGAACAGTGAGTCAGGTACAAGAGAGTCGCCTTGGAGAATGCGCCTGCAGAGGCTGATCTTCTGCACTAGTCTCCTGCGGGCCAGAAGTGGCCATCCAAGGCTTGCCTTCAGCTCAGATGGACTTGTAGACCATTCGTTGGTGACCACACGAGCTGCAAAATTTTGGCATCTCTCAAGGGCCTGGATGTGGCACTTCTGAGCAGGGTCCCAGATGGGCGAGGAGTAGTCCAGGATGGGAAGAACTAGTGCCTTGTAGAGGTGGTTCAGGCAGGAAGGGCCAGCAAGCCTGAATGACCTGTAGAGGAAGCCAGTTATCTTCTTTGCCCTGGCGCACACATGGTCTATATGCAAACGCCAGGTAAGGGTCGGATCGACTTTGACCCCCAGAAGTTTAAACTCGCTGACTTGCTCTATTGGGTGACCCTCTAGATTGATGTCTGGACTAGGTGGTGATGTTCTCCTCGAGATAACCATGCATTTCACCTTGGAAATACAAATTGAACGTCGTTCTATCTCTGTACGTGGGGGGCCCGGAGATTCGATGGATGCTTTTAGAAAATACCGCTCTGGTCTAGGATCGGCTCTGCTAGATGCTGACCTCTTCAAGTTATCCAAAAGTTTACAAAGCAACAAAGTGTTGTCTAAAGAAGTCACTGACGAGTTTGCTATCCTGGACCCCGACCAGGACCACCTGGAACCTAAGATTAAGGTCAGGTACCTATTGCAACATGTCTGTGAGAGAATTAGAGAAGATGGCAGTGCATATGGGAGGCTAGTTAGAGTGTTGAATGATCTTGGAGGGGGAAAAATGGAAGGCTTGTGTCAATCTATGAGGAAGGAGAAGATGGACCAGGAGGTAGCAGGAGGTACTGATAGCAGTGGGTGTGGTGATGTGTTGTTTACAGTTCAAGATGTCTCAGATCTGGCTGAGCTAATTGTGGCTGCTAGCCACAAGTGGGAGGAGATTGGTGTAGCACTAGGTGTGCCTGAATATGTGAGGGAAGAGTGTAGAAGTGCTGGGAGTAATCCTCTCAAGTTATCTAAACTTCTCAATGCATGGATTACAGGCAAATATAAAGATGCTAAGAGTACCACAGTAACTAGTCTGAAGACAGTGTTGTCTGGTAGTCTAGTACAATTACCTGATGTGGCACAACATTTAGATGCGTTTTCTAGTCCATTAGATAGTCCACCTTCTAAACGGCCATGTTTGAGAGGTGTGCCTCTTATAGAATATCAGTCCTATGATACTGAAGTAGCTGAGGGCAAGTCCACACTTCTAGAGGTACAAGTTAGTTGTAGTGGGTGTGAATCTTACCAGTGGAGTAAAGATGGTGAACCTTTACTTGATGGAGCTGATTTTTGTGGTGTGTGTAGTAACATACTATACATCAACAGAGCTAGTCAGTGTACAGAAGGGAAGTATTCTTGTAGAGTTAGTGGAGGCAGAGAGACTGAATGTAGTGATGAAATAAGTCTGAGTGTCATATATCCTCCAGAGAAGAAGGAATTATTAGAATTCTACTCTCTCACAGACAGAGACGTACCACAAGACTCCTGGCCTCCTGTAGGTAATCCCACTTTTATCAATCTAGTTCTTATCCAGCAGAAACCCATGAGTACATGCAACTATTATACAATTCGCGGAGACATGGACGACATTCTAGAGAGCAAGGAAGTAGCAGAGTATGAGGAGGTGTTTAGAGAATACAGGGAAGGAGCTTTAGTTCTTGTTGAAGGTCGTCCAGGTAGCGGGAAGACAACTTTAGTCAACAAGTTAACTAGAGATTGGGCCACAGGAAAGAAAGTCTTACAAGGAGCTAAAATAGTGTTTCTAGTGTCTCTTAGATTACTGAATGTTTCAGGGAGAGAGAAGAGTTTACTAGACTTACTTCAGATATTTTATGGCGAGGGTCTTAGCACGATTGTTGAGCAATGTCTCAGAGAAGGGAAGGGTAAAGGAGCGTGCTTCATTCTAGACGGACTAGATGAGTATCCTATCAAGTCTAAGAAGAATTTAGTAATTGATCAATTGTTGTTTTCAAAGACCTATCTTCACTCCATGGTTATAGTAGCATCACGCCCTGTGGCTACAAAAGATTTAAAAACAATGTGTAGAACAAGAATAGAAGTTGTAGGGTTTTCAAAAGATCAGATCTACAGCTATGTAAGAACTTACCCATTAAATGGTTGTTCTCCTGGCATGGCTTGCAAAATGACTCAATTTCTAGACCAGCATCCCAATGTTCTTCACATGTGTTACCTACCAGTCCATGCAGCTATGATATGTTTCTTGTTTAGCGAACTTGAAGAAGATATTCCTTTAAGAGAGACACAAATCCTTGAACAATTTATAATCACCACTATAGCAAAACATCAAGCACGTAAAGGAGAAGAGCTCCATGTAAGGTCACTGAAGAACTTAAGTGGCGAAATTAAAGAATTGTTTAGCTCCATATGTAAGATAGCATTTGATATGATCATTAACTCCCAGCAAGTTGTCAGCCAGAGCGATGCTCCAGTTTCTATTTTTACTGACTCAGCTCTAGGGCTGCTAACAGTAGAACGCAAATCTAAACTTTATTATAGTGAAGATTTTTACACATTCAGTCATTTGAGTCTACAAGAGTTTCTAGCAGCATTTCATATGCACGAAACTCAGTTAAGAGAAGAGACGTTGGTTTCTGAACATAGTTTTAGCAATGTTTGGAGATTCTATTTTGGTTTGGCGGATTCAACAACTATAGGCTGGCTGAAACAGATCATGATCGTGAGTGATAGTCTCATTAATAGATTTCAGTGTGCCTATGAGTCTCAACTAGTTGAGTTATGTGACCTGGTTATAAAAGATGAAGTAGTCCGTCTAGGTAGCACTTTAGTCATTGCTGATATTATTGCCCAAAGCTATGTCATTAATACAACAACTAAACCAGTGAAAGAGGTAGGCTATAGTGGTTTGAGGGGTGATGAATTCAACTTATTTGTATCCATGGTTACTAGCAGCAAACTTCAGTCCATCAAGTGTCTAAAGGTTAGTACGGGGTGGCTGGAGGATGTTTTAGAGCCATTGAATAATTTGTTGTCTCACTTACCTAACTTGGAGGAGTTGGATATAATACCATTATCACTAAACAAGTCCAAAATAGAATGTCTTACTACTGGAGTTACACTTCCCCATCTTAAAATTGTTAAAATTACTCACAGATGTATTTATTTTTGTCATCCAGAAGTTTTAAAACAATTAGCATTTGGTAGTAAACAAATTAATAAAGTATTTTTTTGTTCTGATAATAAAACTGTCACAAGTCATGGCGTGTTGAAGACAATACTTCTCTGTGCATTTAACTTTCAGGGAATTGAGGACGATCATAAATCATGGCTAGACTTGTGTAACTTACAAAACTCTCCTTCTCTCCCTCATGAGAGGTTATCTCACTGTACTGAAGTAGTTCTTGTTAATTGTTGTATTGATGATGAAAGAGCAGAGATACTGGCCAACACATTGAATACTTCAGTCTTGGAGAACCTGGTTCTCGATTTTAACAGAATAAGTGACTCAGGAGCTATAGCACTAGCTGGCTGCCTATCAAAATGTAGTTTAGTACAGGAGGTGTCTATTGAGTGTAACTCTATTGGTGACTCAGGAGCCACAGCATTAGCAGATGCACTAGTCCATTGTACCAGTCTGAGAAGACTAGACTTGCAGGGGAATAGTCTAGGAGATAAAGGAGCAGTAGCCATAGCTAAAGCTGCAAAGAGTCTACCTAACCTAGATCTGAATCTTCATAATGTGAATATTACAAAGGAAGGTATTGATACAGTCCTAGAGCTAAGAACAAGAACCAGAATAAGAAGTATGGAGTTGACTTCATCGTGGGATAGTGTTAGTGAGACAGATGTAGATACTCTGAAGAATGCTTTGTATTGTGGGAATTTACCAACATTATATGTATCCAGTGATAATATTAACAACATTGAGAAACTAGTAGTAGACCAACAATGTGTTGGGAATGTT